>ENA-UOOR01000202-UOOR01000202.1-fermentation-metagenome-genome-assembly--contig:-NODE-202-length-90517-cov-7.688974_pt1 | contig 90517 bp, 61 predicted proteins | sample MGYA00245780_ERZ724029 | MGnify/ENA primary metagenome ERZ724029 (study PRJEB28704, sample SAMN03018315) | fermentation metagenome | biome: anthropogenic terrestrial biome; feature: soil; material...
CCCCGAGCCTGTCGTGAATGGGCTTCGCTCGAAGGATTCTTCGACACCTCTTCAGGCCGAGAGCGAGCTGCCCGCGGCCGGCCTTGTGCTCCCGGCGCCCCTCGATCCGGTGGCCGCGGCCGAAGACGCGCTCGCAGCTTTAGAAAGCGCAGGCATCCGAGGTTCGGGGAACGAGGAGCCGGCGCAGCCTGCGGCGGTCACGGCCGCGCTTCGTGCTTCCGGCTCGCCTCCTGGTGGGCAGTCGCCCTCGGCGTCGGGGTCTGCCCGTGGCGAGCGCGCGCGGCGCACGAAGCGACGCGGCCGGCACCCCGAGAGGTGAGCGGGGTCATGCCCGAGCCTGTTGCCGGCCCCTTGGTCGGCTGTGAGCCATGAACGAACGGCCGATTGCCGTGGAACCACCGCGCGCGAGCGAGCTCGAGGAGTTTTCCCGACCCCTGCTGAGCGACCAGGAGACCTGCAGAGGCGCCCGCCTGCCTACCAATTCTTCAACTGCGGAGCCGGTTCGGCGGGCTTGACCGGCGGCCCCTTCTCCGGAGTTCCGTCCGGCGGGGGCTTCAGTGGCACCCAGCCGCCGGGGGGCGGTGGCGGCGGCGGGGTCTCGTCTGCCGCTGCCCGGCCTCGAGCCGGGTCGGTCTCCGTCGCCCACGACGGCCGCTCGTCGGCCAGAAGGTCCTGCCAGTGGTCGGTCCCGGCGGCCTGGAAGCGCAGCCCGACCAGCTCTTCGTTCTTGTAGCGCGTTCTCGAGCTGCGACCGTTCCGCGAGACGGTCTGATAGGTGACCGTGATCCGCAGCACGCCCTTGCCCTTGGGACCGGCGATGGGGACATCGCGGTCGTATCGCTTGCCGATGAGCCGCTCGGTCGAACGCCAACGCTTGCCGAGGAGGCCCGACCGTTCGATCGGCGTCCCGAGCGCCTCGACGACCACCGGGTGGGTCGCCGCAATCTGCACCGCTTCTTTGAGGACCTTGGAGTTCTCGAAGTAGAAGAGCAGCGTCAGCGCCACCCCGATTGCCAGCGCTCCGACGGCGATCAGGATCGGGGGCTTCGCCACTGTCTCGAGTCTCATGCCTGGCCTCCGGGCTCGTTGGGAGCTCTGCGATCTAGCGGCCTGCTTTGGTTCGGCTCACCGTCAGCATATCTCTGCCTCGAGGGCAGCCCCGCCGGCATCGGCCTGGAAGGCGCGCTGCGGCGCCGTCGCGCTTCCCGGGTGCGGAGCGTCTCGAGCCCCGCTCCGGCGGCGAGGAGCCAGAGCTGTTCGCGGCGCTTGCGAGAGCTCGGAACCGCGCGGCCAGGCCTGGAAGTCCGTTGCCCAGGAGCGGGGAGGGCGACGCCCATGATCGCAAGAAGGTGGGCAGGTGCCCGCGTCACCTCGTCAGCGCGCGCCCGTCAGCACACGCGCTCTCGAGCGCCTCGAGCCGCGCCCGGCCCGCGGGCAGCATCGGCTCGATCCGACAGTCCGGCGGAACCTCCTCGCAGCGGCGCAGCAGGTTCGCCTGGACGATCTCGAGCGGGCCCTGCAGGCTCGCCGTCGAGTGGATCTGGTCGGGGTCGAGCTTGGAAAACTCGGTCTCCTCCGGGTGCAGTTGCAGGTAGGCCGCGAAGCAGGCGCGGGCCTTGGCGCGCATCTGCTCGAGCGTCGGCAACGCGGCGTAGCGCTCGGCCAGCACCCGCTCCTCGCGCGGGCTCGGTCGCTCGGCGACCCCGAGCCGCCTGCCGTCTTCGGTCACGACCAGCCGAGGGCCGTCGCGGACCAGCTCGAATCCTCCCGAGTGACCGGCGTAGGCGCCGGTGAAGCGCGGCGGCGCGATCTCGAGCCAGCGGATCTCCATCCGCGCCCAGAGCCCGCCGGCCATGTGCGGCGCGAAGGAGTCGGGCTCGACGAGCAGCGAGGAGCCGGGCTGCGGAAAGGCCTCCGGTCCGCGCGCTGCGTCTTCGCCGGCCTCCACGAACTGCCAGTAGCCGAGGACCGGATCGCGCGGGTCGGCCTCGCGCGCCGCCGTCGAGCCGGTCGCGCAGGCCGCCGACGCCAGGGTGAGGAGAGCGGCGCCGAGCGCTCTTCCGGCACGGAGGCACGCTGCGGCGGGTCGATGCCTGTCCATCTGCGACTCTTCAGTGAGGCGACCGATGAAGCCGCCCGCCCCCTACTCCTCGGCGCGCAGCGGGGCCTCGGCTCCGGCCGCGTCGTCCGATACCGCGAACCCGCGGCCGCGCGCCTCCTCGAGCATCTCCAGGGGATCGACCTGGAGCGCCGTGAGATCGATCGGATAGACCGCGAACCCGTGGCCCTGGTTGATGGCGAAGCGCCGCCCCTGGGGATCGACGTCCATGCTCATCAGCTCGCGCGGGGTGCGCGTGATGAGCAGCAGCTCGCCGCTGCGCGAGTCCCAGAAGCGCACGTACTGATCGTCGCAGGCGGTGGCGAGGTAGGGCCCGTCGCCGACGAAGCGCACCGAGGTCCATTGGCCGTGCTCGAGCTCGAGCAGCCGCTCTCCGGTCGCCGGGTCCCAGACGATGACCTGGCCCTCTTTGCCCGCCGAGGCGAGGCGCCCGTCGGGCGCGAAGTCGAGGGAGCTGAGCCAGCCGCGCCCCTGGAGCGCGCCACGCGGCTTGCCGGTCTTGACGTCCCACAGCCGCACCTGGCCGTCCTTGCCCGCGCTCGCCAGGGTGCGGCCGTCCGGCGAGAACTCGAGGTCGAACACCGTCGCGGTGTGCTCTTCGAAGACCTGCAGCCGCTCGCCGGTCGCCAGCTCCCACAGCGTCACCCGGCCGGTGTCCTCGCCGGTGGCTATCAGGCGGCCGTCCGGCGAAATACGCGCCGAGCTGCCCAGCTCGAGCGGCAGCCGGCGGACGAGCTTGCCGCTCTCCACGTCCCAGACCTCGACCACCCCGCCGGCGCCCGCCAGCAGCCTCCCGTCGCCGCCGAAGCTCACCTCCACGTCCATCTTCAGCTCGCCGCGAAAGACGTGCAGCTCGCGCTTGGTCTCCAGGTCCCAGACCCGCAGGCTGCCGTCGCGGCTCGAGGTCGCCAGCCGGCGGCCGTCGGGTGAGAAGGCGACCTCGAGCAGCGGCGCGCCCCCGGAGGCGAGCCCGAGCAGCGGGCTTGGCCGGATGGTCCAGGTGCGCACGCTGCCGTCGAAGCCGGCCGAGGCGAGCGTGCTGCCGTCGGGCGAGAAGGCGACGCCGGAGGCGATGGCCTGGTGCTCCTCGAGCGTCGCAATCGGCTCGCCGCTGAGCGAGTTCCAGACTCTCACCGAGCGGTCGAGCCCGGCGCTCGCGAGCATCGCGCCGTCGGGCGACCAGGCCACCTGGCGCACGAAGCTCGCGTTGCCGCCGAGGATCAGGTCCGGCTCGCCGGTGCGCGCGTCGAGGACGTTGACCGTGGGCTCGTCGCAGGCGATGGCGATGCGCGCCCCGTCGGGCGAGAGGGCCAGGTCGCGGATGGAGAAGGGCAGGCGCGCGAGCGTCGAGCCCTGCCCCGCCGCCAGATCCCAGACCCGCAGGCCGCGATCGATGCCGCCGCTGAACAGCCGCGCGCCGTCGCGGCTGAAGACCACCGCGCGCACCTCGGCCGCGTGGCCGCGCAGCAGGGCGCGCTCCTCGCGCTTGGCCAGGTCCCAGATCCGGAGGGTGCGGTCGGCGCCGGCCGAGGCGAGCAGCGTGCCGTCGGGCGAGAAGGCGAGGCCGCGCACCAGGCCATCGTGCCCGCTCAGCTCGGCTATTCGGGCGCCGTCGGCCGCGCTCCACAGCAGGATGTCTCCGCTCTTGCCCGAGGTCGCGAGCAGCTTGCCGTCCGGCGAGTAGACGACCGCGTAGGTGGTCAGCCCGTCGCCTTCGAGCCGCATCAGCGGCTCGCCGGTGCGCACGTTCCAGACCCGGCCCGCGCCGTCGTAGGCCCCGGCGGCCAGCGCCTGCCCGTCGGGCGAGAACTCCAGGGTGCCCAGCGCCTCCTCGACCCGCAGCAGGCGCAGGGGCTCGAAGCTGAAGTGGTGGCGCGCCTGCAGCGCGGTCGAGGCGGCGCGCACCCGCAGCAGGCGGCTGCGCGGGAAGCCCTCCTCGAAGCCCGGCTGGAATCCGGGGCTCGTCGGGTGGGCGGGGTTGTGGCGCAGCGACATCGCGGCGAAGCCGTAGGCCGAGGCGAAGCGGTAGTCGGCGAGGTGGCGGTCGGCGCGCTCGGCGTAAGCGCCGGCCAGGTTGAGCTCGGCCTCGAGCCTCTGGCGCTGCTCCTGCTGGCGCGCCTGTGTCTGCTGGCCGAGGGCGACCGAGACGACGACCAGCGCCCCGACCACCGCGAGCAGCGCGACCAGCGAGGCGAGGACCGCGGTGCGGTGCTCGGCCGCAAAGCGCCGCAGCAGCTCCCACGGGCTGTAGGCGTAGGCCCGGACGCGCCCGCCGGTCATGTAGGCGCCGATCTCGTCGGCGAGCTCCTTGGCGGTCTGGTAGCGGTCCTTCTTGTCGCGCTGCAGCGCCTTGTGGGCGATCGCCGCCAGCTCGAGCGGCGCCTCCGGGCAGAGCGAGCGCACCTCGCGCACCCCGGCGATCATCGCCCGCGCGATGCGCGCCTCCTTGATCCCGCTCGAATAGGGCGCCTCGCCCGTCAGCAGCCTGTAGAGCACCGCCCCCAGGCCCCAGACGTCGGTGCGCTCGTCTATCGCCTCGCCGCAGGCTTGCTCGGGGCTCATGTAGGACGGGGTCCCGAGCGCGAGCCCGTCGCCGGTCAGATCCGGATCGGTAGGCAGGCTTCCGTCCGGATCGCACGGGGCCGAATCGGGCGCGCACTTCAGCTTGGCGAGGCCCCAGTCGAGCAGGACCGTCTCGCCGAACTGCCCGAGCATCACGTTGGCCGGCTTCAGGTCGCGGTGGATGACGCCGCGGCTGTGGGCGTAGGCGATGGCCTTGCAGGTGTCCCAGAACGCGCCGAGCAGGGTGAGCCGCTCCTTCAAATCGCGGCAGTTGCCGAGCTTGTTCGAGAGCGTCTCGCCGTGGACCAGGCGCATCGTGTAGTAGAGCCGGCCGTCGGTGCGCCGGCCCGCCTCGTGGACCGGGACGATGTTCGGGTGCTCGAGCCGGGCCGCGACGCGCGCCTCGAGCAGGAAGCGGCCCTCGGCCTGAGCCGGGGGCGAATCGGGGTCCTGGACCATCTCCTTGAGCGCGACCCTGCGCCCGAGGTGCTTGTCGAAGACGTTGAGCACGCGCGCCTGGCCACCGCGCCCCTCGACGTAGATCTCCTCGTAGCGGCCCGGCTGCTCGGCGCCGACCTCGACGGCAAACGGGAAGCCGAGCGGCAGCGGATCCATCGCGCCCGTTGCCTCGACCGAGGTGTAGCTCGCCAGCGCGGCCGAGGTCTGCTCGCTGGCGCTCGCCGCGTTCGCCTCGGGTGCCGAGAGCGTCTCGTCGCGCGACGTGCAGGGCCGCTCGGGTCGGGTCGGCCCGGTCGGTTCGTGCAGCTTCGCGGTGTCGCGAGGATGGCGCGCCAAAGCTCCTCCGGAGAACGGTGCCGATTGTCGCACGGCTGGGGGGCACGCCAAGGCTTCGGCCGAAGAGAACAAGCGCGATCCCGCCCTTCCGCGCGGCCGGAGAGGGCTCGGGAGGGTCCTGCCGGCAGCGAGCGGTCGCGAGGAGGGGGCCGCCGTCCATCGCTACTCTCGAATCGGCCGCGCCTCTCCCGGGTTCCTCGACGGGCGCATGGCCATGCGCCCCTCACCCAACCTGCGACCGAATCGCGAGGGGTCCGGGCGACGACCGGGCTGTCGGTGCTCGCCGTTCAGCCTCCATCCATCGGCGCGAGCTCGCGGCCAGGGGCCGGCGCCTCCAGGCCCTCGCCCTCAGCCTCATGAAGCTCGGGATGGGGCAGCCCGCAGCGCGCTTTGGGCTCGCTGCCGGGCAGGAAGGGCGCGCGCAGCGGCCTGCAGGCAGGCCCCGCGAGCCTGCCGGTCGAGGCGCAGATCCAGCGGTGCGCGAGCTCCACCTCGTCGGCGAAGCCGTCTGCTGGCCCGCGCAGGGCGAGCCGGCGCATCCACCAGCCCCAGAGCGGAGCGGCCAGCTCCGAGGCCGAATGGCCGAGGCTCTCCGGCTCGTCGCGGCCGAGCCAGACCGCGGCGGCGAGGCGCGGAGTCGCCCCCACGAACCAGACGTCGCGCTCCTCGTCGGTCGTGCCGGTCTTGCCGATCGCCGGGCCGTGGTACCCGGGCGCGCCGTCGAGCCCGCGGGCCGCCGCGCCGCCGGTCCCCGCGGCGATCACCTGGCGCATCAGCTCGCGGGTGAGCGCGGCGGCACTGTTCGAGAGCACCTGCGGCCCGCGCGCGGGCGGCGAGAGCAGCTCGCGCCCGCGCTGGTCGACCACCTGGACAACCGGCGTGCCCTCGACGCGCCAGCCGCCGTTGCCGATGGCCGCGGCGAGCTGCGCCATCTGCAGCACCGTCACCTCGCCCTGCCCGAGCGCCAAGCCCATCTCGGCAGGCAAGCGCTCGAGCGAGAAGCCGAACGTGTGGGCAAAGTCGACCAGCGCCCTCGGGCCGCCCAGCCTCTCGAGCAGCGAGGCAGTGGCGATGTTGCGCGACCAGATCAGCCCGTCGGCGAGCGAGGCGGTCGGCGTGTATTCGTAGCCCGCGTTGCGCGGCCGCCAGTCGCCCTGCTCGGTGTGGAAGACCCGTGGCGCGTTCGGCTCGAGCGAGGAGGCGGTAAACCGCGGGCTGCCGTCCTCGAGCGGCGGCTGGCCGAAGGCGAGGGCGTAGACCAGGGGCTTGAAGGCGCTGCCGGCCTGACGAAAGGCTTGCGTCGCGCGGTTGAAGCCGGTCGCGGTGAGCCCGGCACCGCCCCAGAGCGCGAGGAGCCGGCCGGTCTCGAGATCGAGCAGCACGCCGGCCGACTGCAGCGGCTGGGGGCTCGGCGTCACCCGCCGGTCGAACTCGCGCGTCGTCTGCTTGAAGAGCTCTTCGGTCACCCGCTGCGCGCGCAGGTCGATGCCGACGCTGACGACGAGCCCGGCGCCATGGATCTGCTGCTCGGGCAGCCGCTCGAAGAGCCAGGCGCGTGCGGCCGACAGGAAGGCCGGATGGCGCTCCTCGAGCGGGGCCGGGGGAACGGTCCTCACCGGGCGCCTGAGCGCGGCGCTCACCTCGTAGCCCTGCAGCTTGGCCATGGCGAGCAGGAGCCGGTCGCGGCGCTGCCTCGCCTCGCGGGGATGGCCATCCGGAGCGAAGCGGCCGGGCGCGGGGAGGATGGCCGCGAGGGTGGCGGCCTCGGCCAGGTCGAGCTCGCGGGCGTCCTTGCCGAAGTAATGGCGCGCAGCCGCCTGGAAGCCGCAGATGGAGAGCCCGCCGCGCTGCCCGAGGTACGGGATGTCGAGGTAGGCCTGCAGCACGCCGTCCTTGCCGAGGGAGCGGTCTACGGCAAGCGCCATGACCGCCTCGCGCAGCTTGCGCACCAGGGCGCGCTCGCGTCGGCCGGAGAAGGCCCGCACGACCTGCATCGAGAGCGTGCTGCCGCCCTGTGCGTAGCCGCCGCGCCGAGCGTTGGTGAGCGCGGCGCGGATCAGGCCGGCGAAGTCGACCCCGGGGTGTTCGCGGAAGCCGCGGTCCTCGGCGGCGATGATGGCGTCGACGAGGTGGCGCGGCGCCTCTTCGAGCGGCAGGTGCTCGCGGATCTCCGCGTCCGGACCGACTATCCATCCGAGCAAGAGCGGCTCGAGCGCAGCGCCGGCCCGCGGCACGACCGTGCCCGTCTTGGCGCAGTACTCGCCCGCGCGAGGACCCGGACAGCGCTCGCGGTAGCCGCGGGCCTTCGCCTCCTCGACGAGCCGCTCGGCGGGCTCGGTCAGCGGCACCTGGTCGCTGAAGATGCGGGCGGGAAAGCTCCATCCCCGGTGGACGGATTCGAAGGCGAGGTGCGACCCGGCCAGCCGCACCCCCTGGCGCCACCAGCCGAGGCCGACCGCCGTCAGCAAGGCCAGCGCCCCGGCGACGAACAGCGCCGAGGCGGCGGTCGCGCGCAACAGCAGGCGGCGCCGCCGGGAGGACCGAAGAGGCGTCGCCAAATGCTTCTTCGACTCCGTCCGGTTCCGCTCACCCTGAGCGCGGTTGCCGACGCGCGCGCGGCGGGAGCGGAGTCGAAGGAGCCCTCGACCTCGCAGGCTCGGCCACTCGACTTCGCTCGAGGTGAGCGGAGGGGGCGCGCCGAAGCTCGGGTGGTTTCGCGACAGACCTGGAGTCCATCTACGGCCCCTCGGATCCGTGTGCTCCCTCTCTTGCCGCGGTGCGGCGGGGCCCGCGAGCCGCGGTGAGCGGCGCGGACGACTACCGGCAAGTTAGTGAGGGCCCGCAGCGAGGGCCGGGGCGCCTGGCGATGTGTCGCGGGCGCTCGTCTCGAGTGCGCTCGGCTGTCCTTCGAGCGGCAATAGGAACGAAGCCCGGCAGCCTGGCGAGCGCTCGGCCTGCAGAGCCTGAATCACCCAGCCGTCCGCGCGGGACTGGTACGGACTGAATGGAGAGAGCCAGAGGCCTCGGCAGCAAAGCCTTCCCTTCTGCACGAGGGCACCGCGATCAAGAACATTCGCGCCTACATCGACGAGCAGGTCGGCCCCGGGGCCGACGATCGCTTCTTGCGTGAGGTCGATCCGAATTGGACCGGGCAGGTCTACCGCACCACCTGGTACGACATGTACCCCTGCGTCCACGCCTACTCCCAGGCGGCCAAGGCTCTGGACATTTCGCTTCGCGAGATCATGAAGAGGGCCTCGAAGTACTGCCTGATGAAGGACCTGGGCACGACCGCGCGGGTCTTCCTCACCGTGTTCGATCCGGTCCCCAAGACCATCCTCGCGCTGTGGCCAAAGATGGCGACCGGCTACATCAACTTCGGCCGCATCGAGATCGTCGAGAACGTGCCCGGGCGGTTCTCCTTCGACTTCTTGGAGATCCCGGATCCCTCGCCCGACTTCGTCGCCTCGGTGGACGGCTCGATGGAAGGGGTTCTCTTCGGGCTCGTCGAGTCCTGCAAGCACCGCCCGGTAGGCTATCGGCTCGTCAAGTCGGGCCCCGACCCTCGTAATCCGGCCCACGCCATGTTCCGCTGCGAGCTCACCTACGAGGGACCGAAGGACAAGTGACCCGGCAGCCCGCGCGTGGGCCTGTCCCGTCTCATCGACGCTCGCCGCTCGGGTCATCGGGCGGCGCGCTGACCGCCTCCGGAAGCTCGGCGAGGACCGCCGTGAGCGCCCCGGTCGCTCCGGCCGAGCCTTGCGCTCCGTCGCCGAGGAGCGCGCGCAACCTCTCGGCCTCTTCGCGCAGGGTGGCGGTATCGGCCCGCGCGCTCGCGAGCGCGGCCTCCAGGTCCTGTGTCTGCAGCGTCGCCTGAGCGCGCTCGGCGCTGGCCTTCGCGAGGTCGGCGCGGGCGCGCTCGAGCGCCGAGGACGACTCGAGGGCGAGCGCCGCGATCTGCCCGCGTTCGCGCTCCAGCTCCGCCACCCGGTGCCGGGCCGCCTCGAGGGCGGCTGCCGACTCGGCCTGCGAGGGTGAGGGCCCGGGGTCCGCGGCGGTGCCTCGAGCCAGCGCGTCGCGTTGTTGCTCGACGACGCGGGCAAGCGCCGCGAGCTCTTCGCGCTGCTTCCGCAGGGCGAGCAGCTCCTGTTCGGCGGCTTCGGCGCGGGCTTGGGCCTCATCGCGGGAGAGCGCGGTCTGCTCGAGCTTCGAGAGCGTCAGATCGCAGTCGCGCTCGGCCTGCTCGAGGCGCTTCCGCATGTCGTCGCGCACGGCGGACGCTTCGGCCCCGGCCTTCTCGAGCGCTTCGCGCAGGGAGCGCGACTCGTCCGCAGCCCTCTCGAGCTCGGCGCGCAGCGCGGCGGAGGCTTCGCGTTCGGCGGCGAGCTCGCGACCGCGGGCTTCGAGGGAGCCGCGCGCCGATTCCGTGGCGAGCGACTGCTGTTCGCGCTCGAGCCGCAGCGATTCGGTCGCCTGGCGCAGCTCGTCGAGCTTGGACTCGGCTTGGGCGCGGGCGGCCTTCTCGCTCTCTAGTGCGGTGGCGAGCTCGCCTGCGGCGGCGCGTTCCTGCGCGAGGAGGGCCGACGCCTGTGCCCCCTCGGTTTGGAGCGCGGCGAGGCGCGATCGCATCGCCTCGGTCTCACCCGCGGCTTGCGCTGCCTGGTGTGCCGCAGCGAGCGTCCGCGCCCGCTCGTCGTCGAGCGCTTGGCGGGCCGAGTCGAGCTGCGCCTGGAGGGCGGCGCGCGCGTGCTCGCTGGCTTCGAGCCCCGCGAGCGCCTCCGAACGCAGCGCCGCGGAGCCCTCGAGGTCCCTTTCGAGCCGAGCGAGGCGGTCCGCGTGGGTGCCGAGCGCCGACTCCAGCTCGGCAGCCCGCGCGGTCGCGGAGGCTCGTTGCGCGCGGGTGGCAGACAGCTCGTCGGACAGCTCCGCGACGCGGCCCTCGAGCCTCTGCCGATGCTCGAGGGATTGGTCGACCTCGGCACGGGCCGCGTCGAGAGCGTCGGCGAGCCGTGCGCGCTCTTCTTCGGCCAATCGAGCCGTCTGTTCGAGCGCTCGGGTCCGCTCGTCGAGCGCGGTGAGCTCGGTCGCCGCGCGGACCAGCTTCGACTCGAGCTCGGCGCGCGCCGCTTCCAGATCCTGGACGTGCGCGGAGGTCGCGGTCAGCTCGCCTTCGAGAACGCTGCAGGTCGCTCGTTGCTTGCCCAGCTCATCGCGCGAGGCTTCGAGCGCCTGAGACAGCTCTTCGACGCGGGCGCGGGCCGCATCGCGCTCGGCCCCGGTCGCCTGGAGACGGTTCGCGAGATCGCTGCGGGCCTCCGCCAGGCTCGCGGCTTCGGCACGCGCGGCTTCGAGCGCCTGGGACAGCTCTTCGACGCGGGCGCGGGCCGCATCGCGCTCGGCCCCGGTCGCCTGGAGACGGCTCGTGAGATCATCGCGGGCCTCCGCCACGCTCGCGGCTTCGGCGCGCGCGATCCCGAGCGCCTGCGACAGCTCTTCGACGCGGGTGCGGGCCGCATCGCGCTCGGCCCCGGTCGCCTCGAGCCGGCTGGCGAGATCGCCGCGTTTCCCGACCAGGCTCGCGATCTCGGCGCGCGCGGTCTCGAGCGCCTGCGACAGCTCTTCGACGCGGGCGCGGGCCGCATCGCGCTCGGCCTCGGTCGCCTCGAGTCGGCTGGCGAGGCCCTCGAAGTCCTCGGTCGCCCGGGCGAGCTGCGCGGCCAGACCATCGCGGGCGGCCTTGAGCTCGGCCACGCGGGAGGTGGCGTCCTGATGGCGAGCGCTCAGCTCACGGGCCGATTCGGTGAGGCGTTCGATTTCGCCGCGCTTGGTGTCGAGCTCGGCGACGAGCTGCCGGCGCTCGTCGGCGAGCTGAGAAGCCCGCTCGGTGGCCTCGCTTCGCTCCGACTCGACGAGCCGAAGGTGCGCCTCCAGCCCATCGAGCTCGCAGACCTTCGCGTCGAGCCCCTGCGCGAGCTGGTCGCGGCTCTGGCCGACTTCGTCGAGCGCCTTGGACAGGCCGAGGTTCTCTTCGACCGCCTCCACCAGGCCGGCGCCGATACTCGAGAGCTCCTCCTCGAGCTCCCGGCTCCAGGCGACGGCTTCGTCACGCTCGGCTTCAACCTGGCCAGAGCGTGCCGCGAGGGCTTCGAGCTCCTCTGTCCTCGACTGGAGCCGGGTGTCGAGCTGACTCCGCTGCCCTTCGGCCTCGGCGAGCCGGTTCTCCGTCGCGACGTGCCGCTGCGCGAGCTCTCGAAGCTGCTCGGTGATGGATCCCAACTCCGAGCGCGCGCGGCCGAGCTCGCTCTTCAGCTTGCGCTGCTCGTCCTCCAGCTCCCGAACCCGCGTCTGGACCGCTTCGAGCGAAGCTTGCCGCTCCTCCAGCTCGACCGTGCGGTCGTTCAATAGATGCTCGAGCTCGGCGAGGCGTTGGCGCGCGCCGTCGCGTTCCCCCTCCAGCTCTGCTCGCCGGGCTTCGAGCGCGTCCAGCTCGTCGCGGGCCAGCGCGAGCGCCGCCGCGAGCGAGGCGCGCTCCCTGGATTGGTCCGCGCGCTTCGCCTCGCTCTGCGCCAACTGCGCCGCGAGCGCCTCCTTCTCGCCTCCGAGCTCTTGGAGCCTGCGTGTCAGCCCCGCGCGTTCGTCGCGAACCGCGTCGAGCTCAGCGGCGAGCGCCGATCGCTGCTGCTCGAGCCGCTCCAGGCGCCCGGCCAGCTCGTCGCGCTCCTGCCGCAGCTCTTCGAGGCGCGCTTCGGCACTCCTCAGGTCTTCACGGGAGGCGCCCAGCTCGCTCGAAAGACCGGCGCGCTGCTCCTCGAGCTGAGCGACCCGCGCATCGAGCCCGGCGCGCTCCTCCTGGAGCGCGAGCGACCTCGCGCCCTCGGATTCGAGCCGCTCGTCGAGCTCGCGCTCGCGGGCTGTCAGCCGTTCGATTTCGCCCCCCGCCAGCGTGAGCTCGGCGCTCTTGTCCGCGACGCGGGTCTCGAGCTGCTGTGCGCGGGCCTTGTGGGAATCGGCGGCCGATTCGAGGTCGCGCAGGCGCGCCTCCAGCGCTTCGCCCGCGGCTCGGGCGGAGGCGAGCTCCCGCTCGACGCCGGCACGGTCTTGCTCGGCTCCGGCGAGCCGCCCGCGCAGCTCCTCTTCGCGTCTCCCGGCCGCTTCGAGCAGCCCGGAGAGCTCCTCGCAGGCGTGAGCCTTGGCAGCGCGCGACTCCTCCTTTGCCTGGAGCTGACTCTGAAGCTCGGTTCGCTCGCCGGTGAGCGTGTCGAGGCGAGCGCGAGCCTGCTCGTTCGCCGCTCGGCTGGCGGAGAGCTCCTCGGCGAGACGCCCTCGCTCACCCTCGGCCGCCTCGAGCCGCCCGCGGGTCTCGTCGAGCAGCGCCCGCGCCGCGCGAAGGTCGGTGGAGGCTCGTTCGAGCTCGCCGCGTTGCTCGCCGAGCTGGGCATCGAGTCGCCGGCAGCGCTCGGCGGAAGCGCCGGCCTCGGAGGTCGCCTCCTCGATGCGGCGCTCGGCCTGCGTCAGGGCCGAGGCGAGCTCTTCGCGCCGCGCCTCGAGCTCGTCGAGGCATCGCTGCAGCGCTTCGCGGGCCTGGTGTGCCTCGTGGAGGTGAGCGCGCTGAAGCTCGACGGTCTCCTGAGCGGTGTGAAGCTCGGCGGTCGCCTCGTCCCGGGCGCGCCCGGTGGTCTCGAGGCTCGAGCGCAGCTCGTCGCGCGCCTGGTCGGCGAGGGCGAGCTTCCCGGTCAGCTCGGCTTGGGCGGCCCCGGCTTCGGAGAGCGCCGTCGCGAGCGCGGCGGTTTCGGCCTCGGTCGCTGCGAGCCGCTCGGCGAGCCGGTCCTTGTCGGCGCGCGCGGCCTCCAGCTCGGTGAGCAAGGCGGCGAGACGGGCCTGCTCGCGGTCGAGGCGAGTGACGAGCGCGGTGCAGCCCTTCTCGGCGACCTCGGCGCGCTGCTTGAGCGCGGCCTCAGCCCCGCGCGACAGCGTCATCGCCTCCTTTTCCGCGGTGAGCGCCTCGTCGAAGAACTTGAGCTCTGCCCAGAGCTCTGCCCGTTCGCGCTCGGTCGACGCCACCTCCCGGCGCGCCCCCGCGAGGGCGGACTGGAGCTGCGCGAGCTCGGCGCGCGCGGCCTCGGCGTCGCCTCGGGCGGCCTCGATGCGCGAGCGCAGCTCGTCGCGTTCGGCGTAGGCGCCGGCGAGCGTCAACTCGGCGCGCTCGGCCGTCTGGAGCGCCGACTGGGCTCGCTCCTCCAGCTCCGCAAACCGCTGGGAGTCGAGCTCGACCTCGAGCTGCTCGCCGAGCCCGCGCAGACAAGCGGCTCTCTCGGCCTCGGTTCTCGCGGGCCCCTTCTGCAAGTCGCGCAGCAGTCTGGAGGGCAGCGCCGCGAGGGTGGTGGTGCTCAGCCCCGAGGGCCGCAGTCCGCACACGAAGAGGTGGAAGGCAGGCGTGCCGGTGTCGGCCAGGCTCTCGTCGAGGGCGGTCTCCGGCTCCGCGACGGCCTCGGGCGCGACCGAATAGGCGAGCAGCGCCGTCTGGGTCGCCGCCTCGACCGACCGAAAGGCGCCCTTGAGCAGCGAGAGGAGCGCGGCCGGGGCCGGGGCGCTGCCCGAAGCCCTCTGCCCTGGCGAGCCCGAGAAGGCGACGCCGGTCGGGTCAGCGAGCGAGACGACGAGCCGTCCGTCGCGGGTGAGCAGTCGCTTGAGGGCGCCGAGCCGCGTGGTCTCGGCGAGCAGTCCCGCGCCGCGGGCGAGGATGACGAGGTCGAAGGACTCGGCCGGCAGGTCCTTCTCGTTGCCGGTGCGAAAGTGCAGGCCGTCGCGCCGCAGCCCGAGATCCCCGCGGGCCTTGTCGACGGCCTCCTCGTCCGAGTCGAGCGCAAGGACGGTGGCTGCGCCGCGGTCGAGGAGCAGCTTCGCGCTGCGGCCGCAGGTGAGCGCGACCGCGCCCAATTCGAGGACACGGGCGCCCGCGAGCAGGGGCTCGAGGAACAGGTAGCGCGGCAGGATCTCGGCTTCGGCGCCGGTGCTCGATTGCCGTGTCATCGACAGTGCTTATACCCCAGCGCCAACTTCCCTCGTTGGCCCGGCGCGCCGCCTCGGTGCGGCGGTGCCAAAGAATCCTTCGAGCGATGGGCGGTCGGCCCGCGCGTCGGGGCCGAGCTTGCGCGGCTTGGAGTCGAGTCGAGGGGCCCCTCGGGTTGTTCTCTCCGAGCTCGTTACCGGTCCCCTGGCGGCCAATGACCTTGAGCCGGTAGGGCCGTTCGGAGGGCCGGCGCGCCAGGCTTGGTGCTGGCGGCCCGCGAGTCTCGGGGTTCCGAGGCCAGTGACGCGCGCGAGTCGAGCCGGCCCTCGGCCTTTCCGGCCGCGCCGGGCGAACCCCGGGGCCTCGCGAATCAGGCCTGGGGACCCGGGTAGAAGTCGAGCAGCCAATCGAGCGAGCTGACGAGCTCTTCGCTGCAGGGCGCAGGCTTGCCCGTTTCGCTCAGGACCTCGGCCAGCCAGGCGCAGGCGTCGCCGGGGCGCCCGAAGTAGCGCTCCTTGACGCCGCGCGCGAGGGGCAGGCGCAGCCTCAACGGCAGGCGGTTGAGCCTGCCAAACACGTCGTTGCCCCCGACCACGGTCGCCATCGCGGCGACCGCGTCGCCCAGTTCCCTGATGCGCCGGGCGTTGGCCTGGCGCACCAGCGCCGCCTCTTCGGTGTTGTAGCCGCTGCGCAGCACCATGAGGAGGCCGACGCCGTCCGGGTGAGCGTCGATGACCGTGCGCATCGCCGCGCCGGTCTGCTCGAAGGCATGCAGGGTCGGCGGGTGGTTCCAGACCAGCGCGGCGATGTTCTGCAGCTCGGCGCAGCAGAACTCGTGGCTCTGTTGGAGAACGCGGACGAAAGCCGGCTTCTCCGGAGGCGTCGGCCGCGCTGCTTCTCGTGGTGATGCACAGTCCATAGGGTCCGAGCCCGAAAGGGAGGGCGCAGTATCGACAGGTAGGCAAACGTGCGCAAGCCCCTCTTCCTGCGCCGGGGACTTTGGAGGTTGCTTTGTTGTTTTTCCTGTGGCGCCTCGCTCGCCAGTGATTCCGCGGCTTTGCGGGCTCGGCCGTCGGCCCCGGGCGGCAGGCGAAGGCCTCTTTGGGCGAGCCGGTCCTCGACAAGCAGCCCGACAGGCCCCTATCAAGCATGCCCATGAGCTCACCTGCCCATACCTGGATTGACCGCCCCGAGCAGCTCGCACCGCTCGCCGAGCAGCTCGAGCGAGCCGCCTGGCTGGCGCTCGACACCGAAGCGAACTCGATGTTCGTCTACCGGGAGCGCGTCTGCCTGGTTCAGCTCAACGCCGAAGGGCGCCTGTACGTGGTCGACCCGTTGGCCCTGGCCGGCGCCGACGGCCCGGACGGCGCGCTCGACCCGCTCAAGCCGGTGCTCGAGGACCGCTCGCGGATCAAGTACCTGCACGGTGGCGACTACGACGTGGGGATCCTCAAGCGCGACTTCGGCATCGAGCTGGCCGGGGTCTGGGACAGCCAGCAGGCCGCGCTTTTCCTGGGCTGGGAGCGCACCGGCTACGCGGCCATCATCGAGCGGGTCTGCGGGGTCGGGCTCGAAAAGGCCTACACCGGCTACGACTGGGGAATCCGGCCGCTCGCTGCCGACGCGCTCGCCTATGCGCTCGACGACGTCGTCTACCTGCCGCAGGCCTGCGAACGGATGCGCGAGCTGGTAACCGAGGCGGATCTCGGGGAGGAGGTGGAGATCGCCAACCGCTCGGTCGAGGCGGCGACCTGGACCGGAGGCTACGACCCGGCGGCCATCTGGCGCATGCCGGGGGTTCGGAGCCTGAGCGCCCAGGCGATAGGCGTGCTCTGCGCGGTCCACGACTGGCGCGACGCCGTGGCCGAACAGGTCGACCGTCCCGCGGGCCAGCTCGTCAACTCCCGGGTCCTGGTCGCCCTGGCGAACGCGATGCCCGACAACGTCCGCGAGCTCAAGCGCCATGGGCTGAGGTCCTCGCTCGCCGCGACGCACGGCGAGCAGCTCCTCGAGGTCATCCGGCGGGCCGCCGAGGCTCCGCCGACGCCGCCCGACGCGCCGGAGCGGCGCGAGGTCGACCCCGCGGAGCGCGAGCGCGAGACGCGGCTGCGCGACTGGCGCAGGGCCGAGGCCCGGCGGCGCGGCGTGCCGACGCAGGTGGTGCTTCCGGCCCGCGCGCTCGAGCACCTGAAGCGCGACGGCGCCGCGGACCTCGACTCGGTTCCGCAGCTCGGCTCGAAGCGCGCGAGGCTGTACGGCGAGCGGCTGCGCGCGCTCTGCGCCGGGCGCTAGAGCGAGAGGCCTTGAAGCATGGGGAGGCAGGCTCTCTCGGGTCACCCTGAGCGTCGGGCCGGGCTTCTGGCGGCTAGAGTTCCAGGACCAACGACGCGGAGCCTCAGATCGATCAGGCGTTCAACGGGCGATCAAGCGACCTACCAGAAGAGAGCACCACCGATCGCCCCTCCCAGACCCGCGCAACCAAGCCCGCGGCAGGCTCGGTGGTCGTGGCGGGCCGTTTGGAAGGGGAGAGGGCGGGCCAGCGGTGTGCGAACCGGCATCGGACCTCCTGATTTGCCGCAGGAGCTCCCTTGAAAAACGCGCGCGGTGCCGGCGGCGAGGATGGACGGCGCAGCTCCAGCTCCGCCAAAGGGCCGGCGGTCCCTGCTCACGACCGCTCGTCGCAGGCGAGACGCCGCGAGGGACCGGCGATCCGTTCCTCTCGTTCAGGCTCGGGCTCTTGCCCTGCCAAGACAGTCGCTTGAGGCGCAGCGCTCGCTCGAGCCAAGTGCGGGCCGTTGCTCGCCCCCAGGCCGAGCCCGGCGAAACCCGCGAGAGACGAAGCTGGCCGTGCGATCGGAAGTGGCGCTCAGGCGCCGAGGGGACGCAGCTACGGTCGTTCGCCCCGCTGTTCCCCGATCGGCAGCGAGACGCGAAAGGTCGAGCCGACTCCGACCGTGCTCTCCAGCTCGACGCGCCCGCCATGCGCCGCCACGATCCGGCGCGCGACGTACAGCCCCAGACCCACGCCGGGAAAGCTCTCGCGGGCAGGTCCGGTGCGCTGGAATGGCTGGAAGAGCCGCCGTTGGTCCTCGGGGGAGATGCCGATCCCCTGGTCGGCGACCGCGATGAGCGCCTCCTTTCCCGCCCTGGAGAGCGCGACGCTCACCCGACTGCCTCGAGGCGTTGCTCAGCAGGTTGTTGAGCACCTGCTCGATCCGAAAGGGATCGCAGCGCGCCTGGACCGGTTCGTCGGGGACTGAGAGCTCGAGTCGGTAGTCGGGCGCGGCCTGCTGGAACAGCTCGACCGACGAGCGCACGAGCTCTCTCAGATCTCGATCTGCTCGAGCTGCAGCTCGAGCTGGCCGGACTCGACGCGCGCAGCGTCGAGGAAGTCGCCGACCATGCGATCGAGCCGATCCACCTGTCGGCTGACCAGGCTCATCATGCTTTGGGCTCGCTCGGGAGGCTGCGTCGGACGCTCGGGGGCCCACAGCGAGGTCGCGGTGCGCAGCGCCGAGAGGGGATTACGCAGATCGTGCGCGACCCCGGCGAGAAAGGCGAGCTGCTGCTCGCGCTGATGCCCCAGGGTGTCGGCGAGCTCGTTGAAGCTCGTGGCGACTTCATGGATTTCGCGAGGCCCCGCTTTCGGCGCGCGCGCTTGCGGATGGCCCGAGCCATAGCGGCGGATGGAGCCGCTGACCGCGGCCAGGGGTTCCAAAATGAAGATCTCGACGACGACTCCGATGGCGAGGGCGAGCAGGACGAGCAGGATGGCGATGGCGACCCCAACGCTGCTCGCAAAGCTGTCGAGCCGCTTGGAGTGGTCCTCTGCGGTTCGCGCCTGGGTTGCGTTGAGCCGGGGTGTAGCTCCCCAGTGCGAGTAGGGCGGTCTCCAGCCGGGCCTCGGTGCTCTGCTCGAGAAAGGCATCGATTCCCACCCGCACGTCTTCGAGAAGCTGCGCCTCCTGCTCGTTGGCCACGTACTTGTCGGCGCCCGAGAGCATCTCGAGGAGCTCCGACCTCAAATCGCGCCGAACGGCCAGATCCTGGTCGCGGTCGTAGAGCAGCAGGTTGATCTGCAGGTGCTCGGCAACGCGGATGCTCTCGATGGCGAGGCCAAGCTCGACGGCTGCTCCGTGCAGCGAGGTGGTCACGACGATCAGCAGCACCGAGCTGAGCAGCGCGATGCCGACCAGCATGGCAATCGCAGAAGTCAGGATCCCCCGAAGGCTCATGACCGAGCACTGCTCCCCAAAGTCAAGCTACTGTTCTGCCCATCGTCGCGGCCACCGAGGGCGCCAACCTGTCTATCAACAAGGCCGATCGCGCGAAGGCCCCATTCCTCGCTTGATACCAGCGCCCAATCTGCGCACTTATCGACGCCATCATTCTGGCGGCCAACGGGCCGAGGTGGAGCACCGAATGAATGCGACGGCCAAGTCCGGGGGCGCCCTGACCCGCCTGCTCATCTCCGAGCGGGTGGTCGTGCCCGCCATCATCCTCAACGCGATGGCCCTCATCGTCCTGGCCAGCGTCGAGGAGGGCTCCCCAGTCGCGCGCGCTGCGATGGCGGTCGACTACGCCTGTGTCCTCTTCTTCGTCCTCGAGGCGGCCCTGAAGGTTTCGGTCCGCTCCTGGGCAGGCTACTGGGCGAGCGGCTGGAATCGGTTCGACCTGATCATCATCGTCCTGAGCGCGCCGGCGCTGCTCACGCCGGTGGTCGACCTCCACGAGCTGAGCGTCCTGCTCGTCCTGAGGCTGGGGCGGCTGTTCCGGCTCTTTCGCCTGCTGCGGTTCATCCCCAACCGCGATCACTTGGTCGCCGGCGTTTGCCGCTCGCTCAAGGCCTCGGTGGGCATCGTGCTCGGGCTGATGCTCCTCAACCTGATTCTCGCGCTCGGAGCGACCTTCCTCTTCGGCCGCTTTGCCCCCGAGCACTTCGGCAACCCCGCGCTCTCGCTCTATTCGCTCTTTCGCGTCTTCACGCTCGAGGGCTGGTACGAGTTTCCCGACTTGCTCGCCGCGCGCGCGGCCCACCCGCTGTGGGCAGTGCTGGCGAGGCTCTACTTCCTCGGCTCGGTGCTCGCCGGCGGCGTCGTCGGGCTGTCGCTGGCCAACGCGGTCTTCGTCGACGAGATGATGATGGACAACAACAGCGACCTCGAGAAGAAGGTCGACGCGCTCCAGGAGGAGATCCGCTCGCTCAAAACGCTGCTAATCGCCGAGAGCGCGCGCGCCGCAACTCCGCCCGCGCGGGGCGACCTCGACGAGCGTCGCCCGAGGGTCGGCGGCAAAGCGGCGGCCGAGTAAGCGCCACCGCGCGCACCAGGGCGTCGTCGGCGCGGCCGCCCGGCGCTCTTCTGCCTGGCCGCAGCCAGGGGCGACACGCGGGGTCTTGGTCAGCGAGCCGGCGGCGCGGCGGCCTCGGCGGCCCCGGGCGCGAGCGGCAACATGACCTGGAATCTCGAGCCCTTGCCCACCTCGCTCTCGACCCAGACCCGCCCGCCATGGGCCTCCACGAGCATGCGCGTCGTGTACAGGCCGAGCCCGACGCCCTCGGCTTTCGCCGTCGCTTTGCCGCGGAAGTAGCGGTCGAAGACGTGCGGGAGATCCTCGGGCGCGATTCCCGGGCCGCGATCGCTCACGCTGAGGCGCACGAAGCCAGGCTCGAGCGCGGCCTCGAGCTCTACCGGGCTGCCCTCGGGCGAGTACTTGAGCGCGTTCGACAGCAGGTTGACGAGGATGCGCTCGAGCCGCTCCGGGTCGGCGTTGACCGCGGGCAGCTCGGGCACCTTGACCCGTACCCGGGAGACCTCCAGCGTTGGTGCCGAGCGGCCGAGCAGGTCGGTGGTGAAGGCGCGCAGGTCGAGCGGCCGCAGGTCGAGTCGAAGCTGGCCGCCCTCTTGGCGAGCCGCGTCGACCAGGTCCTGGATGAGCGTGTTCATCTGGCTGGAGGCGCGCAGCACGGTGTCGACCCGCGCGCTCAGCGCGCGGTCGGCGCCCCGGCGCTTGAGCTCGCGCGCGAGCAGCCTCGCGTGGCCCTGGATCAACGAGAGCGGATTGCGCAGGTCGTGCGAGATGGTGTGGATGTAGGCCTTGCGGGCCTCCTGCAGCTCGTGCAGGGGCGTCAGGTCGAAGATGCTGGTGACCGCGCCCAGGACCCGCCCGTCCTGCGTGGTGATGGGCGCGCCGCTCGAGCTGAGCCACAGGGTGCGCCCGTCGTGCCGGTGCACGACCATCGCCACGTTGCGCACCGTCTCGCCGCGCAGCGCCCGCTCCGGCGGTGACTCGCCTCGCGCAAAGGGCTTGCCCTCGGCCGTCGTGGGCGAAAGCCTCGCCAGTCGCTCCTGCACCGGGCGCTCCCAGTCCGGCTCTTGATAGAGCAGCAGCTCCTGAGCCGCCGGGTTCATGCGCACCACGCGCCCGTCGCGCGAGTAGACGACCACGCCGGTGGCGATGGAGCTGAAGACCGCGTCCATCTCGGCCGCGCGGTTGGAGACCTCGACGAGCAGGCGTTCGCGCTCCTCGAAGCTGTGTGCGTTCCCGAGGGCAAGCGAGATGGCCGCGCCTATCCTGCCCGCGAAGTCGCGCTGGGAGTCGGTGAAGTGGCGCGCCCGCGTTCGGTAGATGAAGTGGATGGCGCCGTGGACCTTGCCGCGGGTCACCAGCGGGACGATGAGCGTCGAGCGGATTTTGTAGGCGGACATCGTCTCCAGGCTCGCGCGCGGGTCGTGCAGCGCGTCCTCGAGGGCCAGCGGGCGGCGCTCGCGGGCAGCGCGCGTCGTCGCGCGCATCTGGGCCTCGGTCAGGTGGACCCCGAGGATCTCGGGCGGATAGCCATGAGCCTCGCGCACGCTCCAGCCGCCCGCCTCGCGCACCAGCAGCGCGCCGGCCTCGGCGCCCAGGGCCTTGGTCGCCTCGACGACGACCCGGCGCATGATCTCGCGGGTGTCGAGCGTCGAGGTGATCTCGACGCTGATGCGGTTGAGCGCCTCGCTCTGGTCACGCGCCTCGCGCAGCCTCTGATCGGCGCGCTTGCGGTCGGTGATCTCGAGGGCGATGACTCCGACGCTGTGCACCCGACCGTCGGGCGGGGCGATGGGGAAGTGGGAGGCGAGCCAGGTGCGCACGACCCCGGGCTCACCCGGCAGCTCGGCCGACACCTCGACGTTGAGCTCCGGGGTGCCGCGCAGTACCCGCAGCAACTGCGGCTCTTCGAGGTGGGCGAACCGGAAGGCGAGCTCGCGCACGGGCCGCCCGATGAGCTGATCGGCCGGTAGACCGAGGAGCACGGCGGCCTCGGCGTTGACCCGCACCAGCTGCAGCGTTCGGCTGACGATCGCCAGCGCCGCCGGTATCTCGTTGAAAAAGGAGTCGAGCCTGGCCTCGCTGATGCGCAGGGCCTCCTCGGCGCGGCGCCGCTCGGTCACGTCGCGCAGCGCGGCGACCGCGCCGACGATCTCCCCGCGCGGGCCGCGCAGCGCGACGGCCGAGGCGAGCACCGTCGCCCGGGTCGAGTCGGCGCGCCCGATCTCCATGGGCAACTCGAAGACCGTCTCACCGTCGTGCAGCGCGCGCGCGACCGGCCAGTCGCGCTTCGCGAAAGGCGCTCCGGTTTCCGGGTTCCAGGCTTTGAGGCGCAGGTACTCGTCGAGGCGCGCCGCGGTGAAGTCGCGCCCGAACATCTGCGCGGCCGCCGGGTTGGCCATGGCGATTCGCTCGTCCGGGCTGACGAGGAGAACCCCGACCGGCAGCGCGTCGAGCACGGTGTGCAGGCGGGCGCGCTCGGCCTCGAGCCGAAGCCGGGCGTTGACCCGCTCGGTAAGGTCGAGGCCGACGACCGCGAAGCGCTCTGCACCGAGGGAGAAGGCCGAGGCGAGGCAGTGGCGGCCCAGGCCGGGCAAGCGAATCTCGACGCGCGCCGGCTTGCCCGTCGCGACCACCTGCGCGAACGCCTCGAGCACCTCCGGGAAGACCGGGGTGCCCAGGAGCGCCTCGCTGCCGAGCCTGCCGGCCGCCTCTCCGGGGGCAACTTTGAAGAAGCGCTCGTAGGCAGGATTGGCCTCGCGCACCCGCCAGTCGACCGCGCGACCGTCTTCGATGAGCAGGTCGTTGATGCAGAAGATCTCGCTGATGTTCTCGAAGATGGAGCGGTACTTCTCCTCGCTGTCGCGCAGCGCCGCCTCGGCGCGTCGGCGCTCGGTGACGTCGTGGATGATGGAGTAGAGCAGCGTCCTGCCATCGACGCTCACCGGCCCGGAGTAGACCTCGACTTCGCGCACCGTGCCGTCAGCCAGGCGGTGGCGAAAGCCGAAGTAGCGGCGCTTCTCGAGGCGGGCCTGCGCCATCTCGGCGGCTATCTGCTCGCGCGGCAGGGTGTTGAGGTCGCCGATGCTCATCTGAACGAGCGCCTGGTGCGGGTAGCCGTAGTAGTCGCTGGCGGCGCGGTTTGCGTCGATGATTCGACCGGTGTTCGGGTCGATGAGCAGCATGGTCGCGCTCGTGGCCTCGAAGAGCCCGGAGAACGCCGTCGCGGGTCGCGAGCGCGCCGCGCCTGGCTCGGCGAGGGCGGAGGCGACCGCGGTGCCGAGCCGTTCGAGGTTGGCCTTGCTCACGAAGTCGTAGGCGCCCGCGCGCACCATCGCGGCTGCGCGCTCCTCGCCGCGACGGCCAGAGAGGACGATGGCCGGGGGAGCGGGCGACCTGTCGCAAAGCAGCGCGAGGAGAGCGGGCGCGGGCAGGGCAGGAAAGTCATCGTCGACGAGGACAAGGTCGATGGCCTCTGCGTCGAGCCGCGCGCGCGCCTGGTCGAGCGTGCCGGCACGCCGCACCTCGGGCGAGTAGCCGTTCGCTCTCAGCCTGGCAGACCAGTCGTCCGCGTCGTCGGTTGCCGCGGCGATGAGGACGCGGAGCCCTGTCTGCACCTCGACCCCTCACGGTCCGGCCCCTTCGGCCGCTTGCTGCTCGAGCTGATCGGCTGGGGACCGCTCCTTCCGGAATCTAGGGATGCGGGCCGGGCTTCGGCGGACACTGAAGAGGCGTCGAGAAAACCCTCTTCGGCCCCGGCCGGTTCCGCTCACCCCTCGGCTCGTTCGAGGTGACCAGAGGGGGCGGGCCGAGCTCGAGGGGATTTCCCGACGCGTCTTGAGGAGCAGGCGCAAGCCCAGCGAGCGAGCAGGCGTGCGCGGTCACTTTGAGGCTAGGACCAGCGCGCCTCGAAGCGGGCGCTCGCCGTGGTGATCGCCGCGGTGGTCACCGCAGGCGCCTTGACGTTGGACTGCTCGAGCGCGACCAGCAGGCCCACCTCGATAGCCTCGAGCACCGCGCGATCGTAGGCCCGCTCTGGGAAGGTGAGCTCGGCGACGCCAAAGCCCTTGCCTGAATCGACCACCTTGAGCGTGGTGCCGCGGTGCATGGTGCCCCAGGTCGAGCTGCAGAGCGTCAGCAGCACTCCCGGCGAGGTGAGCGACAGGAGCACCCGGTAGACCGGACTCTTGAAGAGACGCCAGTTGGCCTCGTGGATCCAGGCGCGGTAGCGCGCATCGTTCATCCGGCGGTAATCGGCGAGCGCGAGCAGGGCGCCGAAATAGACCGCGTCGGCGATCCACGCGCTGTTGGTCGGAGGCGTGGTGATCAGGCTGCGGACCTCGGCCGGCAGCGCGTCGTCGGAGAGGTCGGCGAGCGGCTCGCAGTCGATAATCGCCCGCACGAGCGCGCCCTTTGCTTGGCAGCCGGGGTAGGAGGCGAGGCCTTCGGGAAGGAAGCGAAGATAGGCGGCGAGGCGAGGGAAGCGGGCGGGATCGACTTTGTCCATGTTTCGCTCGAGAGGCCCTCCCGCGGCGGCGACTATAGCTGCAGCGGCCGACCGCCGGGGCCTTCGCGCTTCTTCGTCCCCGCGTCCCGAAGCCTGCCGCGCCGGCGGCAGGCGCCCTCGCATTCGCACCTTGAGGCGGCCGCCGGGACCGCCGCGAAGGCTGCGGCCCCCCTCATCGAGGAGGCTTGCCTCGCGTGCGCACAGCCGCGCGCGGGTCGTTGCGGCCTACCGCGGGTCGACGACGCGGCCGAGGAAGACGAGCGCGCCGGTCTGCAGGTCGCGAATCGCGAAGACGAACGGCCGGTCGAGCCTCATCGACACGGGCGTGGTCGGCATGCCGCGCCCGTCGACGATCACCGCGGTCGCCGCCGCCGCCTCGGTGCCCGCCTCGTCGACGCCGATGAACGCCTTGTGGATCACATCGCTGATGTAGAGCCCCTCGCGCCCGCCGTTGATCCCAGAGAGATCGGCCTGGGAGGCGTCAAAAGGAGCCGCCATGCCCAGGGCGGCCAGCGCCTCAGCGAGGCTGCTGTCCCACTCGAACCTGAAGCGCGGCATCGACAGCTCGACGTCGCGCTCGGCGAGCGCGGCGAAGACCGCCGAGAGCCCGGCACCATCGAGCGAGTCCTCGAAAGCGGTGAAGTCGCCGATCGGGACGATGGCGACCAGGGCGAGCTCGCCGCCGTCGTAGGGAAGCTCGACCGCCTTGTAGCCGGCGCCCTCGGCGAAGCGCAGGGGCTCGCTCGCGTTCATCGTCGGGACCGAGATCCGGGTGCCGTCGAGCAGGGTAAAGGGCGCATCGGCCGTGTTGGCAGGGTCGAAGGGCTCGGCCCAGGCCGCGTTGAAATAGACGGCGTTGGTGAGCACGAGCCGGGTCAGCGGGGTGATCGAGCCGTCGGGAAGCAGGTCGAGGATTCGGTCCTCGGTCTGGAAGGCGACCCAGTCGTTGATGGTCAGGCGCGAAGCCTCAGGCTCGCCGGCGAAGTCGAGGAGGTTGAGGCCGGCGCCGTAGTTGACGGCGAGCGTGTCGAGGTAGGGCTGCTCGAACTGGTAGGTGCTCTGGCCCCAGGCCGCGTTGACCACGCGCAGCCGGAAGGGCTCGCCGTCCCGGCCCGAGGCGCCGTGACCGCGGCTGTTGAGAGCCTGATCGAGCGCGTTCATGGCCGCGTGGAGCCGGTCCTGAGGCAGCGTGAAGCGAAGCGCCGAGGCGATCTGGGACTCGCTCTCGCCGCGGGCCCCGGCCCAGACCATCGCCAGTGCCACCGAGACGCTGTGCGGCGAGGTGAGCAGGTTCTTGCCCGGCTCCCTGAGCGACTTGTAGAGCTCGAGCGCGAAGGCCTGGTTGCCGCTGGTGAGCGCCGCAGCGTCCGCGGAGGGCACCGACGGCGCGATCGCGCGCGGTAGCTCGGACTTCGCGACCGCGAATTCGGGAGGGGTACGTTCCTTTTCGGCCGCCGGATCGCAAGCGGCGAGCAGGGTGGCGGCGGCGAACGCGGCGGCGCGAACCAGGTGTCTCGGGGTCATGGGATGCTCCTGGAAACGGGGATGAGAGAGGCACGGCCCGTTCGTGCGATGGGCATGCCGGCAGGCGATCATCTCGTGATTATCAGGGCTTGCGCGAGGCCGTCGCGCGCGGCGGAGTGGCTTGAGTGTCGCGAGGCCGTCAGATTCTGGAGCGCGAATCTCCGCGGACGGCGGCAAAGCCCTGCCCTGCTCGGGGTGTGCGCCTGGGGCGTAGCGTCGGGCCCTCATTCCCATCCAAGACCTTGCCGAGCGCTGCCGAGAGCTTGTCCGACGGCGCGGAGGCCTTGTCGGAGCGAATCCAGCCCTTGTCGGACGGAAAAACCACCTTGTCGCGCGGAGTTGGCCGCCATGTCCGACGGCTTGAGGAGGGTGCCGGAGCGCGTCGAATACATGCCTGTCCAAAAATGTACCTGCTCTCGCGGAGTTAGCGCCTTGTCCGACCGTCGGACAAGCTCCCCGCGCCGCCGGACAAGCCGTCGACTACGCCGGACAAGCCGTCGACCACGTCGGACAAGCCGTCGATCACGTCGGACAAGCCCCGCGCGCCGTCGGACAAGCCGTCGACCACCTCGGGCAAGCCGTCGACCACGTCGGACAAGCCCCGCGCGCCGTCGGACAAGCGGTCGACCACGTCGGGCAAGCCATCGGCAGCGCCAGGCAAGCCGTCGACCACGTCGGGCAAGCCGTCGACAGGACTGGGCCAGTCCTCGAGAAGCCTGGAGAAGCCCCGGCCGTTCGTCAGGGCCTCCAAGTCGCCCGACAAGCCGCTGCAACAGTCGGTCAGCTTTCGGCCGGTGCGCGCCGGAGAGCGTTCGCCGCCACCAGACAAATCGCTGGCACCTGCGACGAGCGATGGCTTGCAACCAGCGCTTCCCTTGCCTCGCCTGGGTAGTCGTGCCGCGTGGCGCGCCGTCGACCAGCGAGAGCCTTTCCATCATCCATAGAAGAGAGCGCCTGGAGCGGCTCCCCACGGAATCGGCTCGAGCCGGGGTCTGTTCTTCGGCAGCGCCCACGCGGCTCATAGTCCGCCTGGGCAGATGAACGACAGCAGGGCGAGGCGCCGAGACGGGTGCCTTCGTCCCTATGCTCCGCGGCAACTGAGGAGGCACTTGCATGGCCGACAGACTCGTCTTCCCGGAAGGTTTCCTCTGGGGCAGCTCGGTGGCGGCGCACCAGGTCGAAGGTGGCAACCGCAACAACGACTGGTGGCAATGGGAACAGACGCCCGGGCACATCCGCCACGGGCACACCTCCGAGCGCGCCGCCGACTGGTGGAACCGTGCCGAGTCCGACTTCGCCCTGGCCGCGAAGATGGGCCACAACAGCCTGCGCCTCTCGCTCGAGTGGAGCCGTATCGAGCCGGAAGAGGGCCGCTTCGACGACGAGGCGATAGCGCGCTATCGCCGGATGCTCGAGGAGCTGCGCGCCCAGGGCATCGAGCCGATGGTCTGCCTCTTTCACTTCACGCTGCCGCAATGGGTCGCGCGCCGCGGCGGTTTCGAGAAGGGTTGGGCGGTCGATCGCTTCGCCCGCTTCGTCGAGCGGGTTGCCGCCGAGTACGGCGATCTCGTCCGCTGGTGGCTGACGCTCAACGAGCCGATGGTCTACGTCGGCTTCGGCTGGTTCGAGGGGCTGTGGCCTCCCGGCAAGAGGAGCTTCGTCGACGCGCTCCGGGTCGCGCGCAACCTCGTGCGCGCGCACGGGCTCGCCTATCGCATCCTGCATCGGCAGCGCTCCGACGCGATGGTCAGCGCCGGCATGCACCTGGCCTCCTTCGTCGCGCACGACCCGAGCTCGTGGCTCGGCCGCAAGGTGGCGCAGTTTCGCGACTGGTCGGCCAACGGCTGCTGGCTGATGTCGACCATCGACGGGGTGATCCGCCCGCCGCTCGGGATGAACACCTACGTGCCCGAAGCGGTCGACTCGCACGACTTTCTCGGCTTCCAGCACTACTTCACCTTCCCGCTCGCCTTCTCGCTGCAGCACGCGGCGAACATGTTGGCCCGGCCGATGCACGAGCCGCGGCCCGACGCCTCGGCGTCGATGGGCAACCCGCGGCCCGACGGCCTCTATGACTGGGCGATGTGGCTGAAGCGGTTCGGCAAGCCGATCGTGGTCACCGAGAACGGGCTGCTCGAGAAGCAAGAGCGTGAAAGGCCCGCGTACCTATTGTTGGCGCTCTCCGCGCTGCACCGGGCGATTCGCGACGGGGCCGACGTGCGCGGGTATCTGCACTGGTCGCTCGTCGACAACTTCGAATGGGCCGAGGGCTACGACGCGCGCTTCGGGCTCGTCCACGTCGACTTCGAGACCCAGGCGCGCACGGTCAAGCCCAGCGGCGACCTCTTCGCCGACATCGCGAAGGCGAACGCCATTACTCCCGCGATGGTCGAGCGGATCGACGCTGGCCTCATCGCCCGGCTCTTCCCCGCGCTCCCGGGAGAGCCGGAGCTCGAGGCTGTGCGGCAGGCGGGATAGCGAGCAGGCAGGCATGCGCTGAGACGGGTTCCAGGGTTCCGTCTTTGAGGGAAGGTCGAGGCTCTCTCGAAAAACGGACGAGGCGAAGTCTCATCGAGGCGGCCCGAAGCTCGAGCTTCATCGAAGGGTGACGAAGCTCGAAGCTTCATCCTCCGGCCCGAACGACGGACGGCGGAGCCCAGATGCGCCAGGGCCCTCGCGCGGGCGCGCCCGCCACTTCCCTCGACGAGACGCGGTCGAGTCCTTGGCCGCGCCTCGCCCGGCGGCTACCGTTGCGAATGCGCAGTCGAGCTGCGATTCGCCCACCACCACCGCGGAGAGAGCCATGTCCCATCAGCCGCTCGCTTGCCCCTGCTGCAACAGTCCCATGGAGTCCTATCGCATCGGCGCGACCGACCTCGACTTGTGCGGCGGCTGCGAAGGCCTCTGGTTCGACGGCGGCGAGCTCGAGGAGGTCGTCGGCGCACCGCTTCCGGCGCAGGGCTCGTTTCCGCAGTACCGCGCCTGCCCGCGTTGCAAGGAGTCGATGAAGCGGGTGATGCTCGGCAAGACCTCGGTCGAGCATTGCGAGCTGTGCAAGGGCTATTTCCTCGACGCCGACGAGCTCGAGGTGATCATCGCCGCCGCCGCCGTCCCGGTCGCCGCGGAGGCCAAGAAGAAGGCTTCGGCGGCAGATATCGACCCGGGACCGCGCGAATTCGACTGTCTGAAGTGCGGCGAGCGCTTTCCCATCGCCAAGGCCTATTCGGTTCCCGGCGGCCGCATCTGCGACGGGTGCTCGGGGTTTGTGCCGGCCACGACCGAGCCGAGCAAGCTCGTCAAGTTCATCACCGGGCTTCTCGAGGCCGTACCGACCCATCACCACCGCAGCCGGTTCTCGCTCGGGCGCAGCTTCTTCGATTGAAGGTGCGTCGAAAAATCCTTCCGGCGATAGCCGTTCAGCTCGAGCTTCGCACCGGGGCCTTGCCAGGCTGTGTCCCATGAACGAACAGCAGACTCCCCGAGAGCCAGGTGTGCGGGCGCGAGCAAGTGAAAGTCCCCTCTCCCGCGCTTACGCGGGAAGAGGGGATTTAGGGGCGAGCAGGGGTCGGGACGAGGTTGGGAGAATTCCCGACAGCTCTTGACAGCCTGCCGATTCGCGCGTGGGCAGGTGGATCAGGGCGGCACCGGGCCGATGTGCGTCAGCGCCATCGCCGCCTCGAAGGCGGCCTGGTCCGGCCCGACGAACGGCGTGGCGGCGCGCGCGAGAACGATGGTCTCGAGGAACTGGTCGGTCATCCCGCGCGCTGGCGGCAGGTGGCTGCCAGGTGGCCCACAGCGTCTGGTCGCGGCTCAGGTCGTCGGCAGGGATCTCAGCGGCGTCCTGACGGAGCTACAGACTTGAGCGAGCCGTCTGCGGAAGCGACCGGTTGGCCCATGGCGCCGGGTGACGCGAGATGAGCCCGACGACGCCCGGGACACGGGAGGTATTGAGATGCGCGCGATGGTCCTCGACGCTGCAAGGCGCCCCCTCCGGCTCACGGAGCTGCCCATCCCCGAGCCTGGGCCCGGCCAGGTCCTGCTCAAGGTCACGGCGTGCGCGGTCTGCCGGACCGACATCCACATCGTCGACGGCGAGCTCGCCGAGCCCCAACTTCCGCTCGTGCCCGGGCACGAGATTGTCGGCGAGGTCGTGCGGCTCGGTCCGGGAGCCGCAAGCATCGCCATCGGCTCGCGGCTCGGTGTTCCCTGGCTCGGCTGGACCTGTGGCGTCTGCCGGTTCTGCCAACGCGGCCAGGAGAACCTCTGCGACCGGGCGCGGTTCACCGGCTACACCCTGCCCGGTGGCTACGCGCAGTACGTCGTCGCCGATCACCGCTTCGCCTTTCCCATCCCCGAGCGCTACTCCGACGTCGAGGCCGCGCCCCTGCTGTGCGCGGGGCTTATCGGATACCGCTCGTACCGCTTCGCCGGCGACGCGCCGCGGCTCGGCCTCTACGGCTTCGGGGCCGCGGCCCACATCCTCGTCCAGGTGGCGCGCCACCAGGGCCGACGAGTCTTCGCCTTCGTGCGGCCCGGCGATGACGAGGCCCGGCGGCACGCTCTCGACTTGGGCGCGGAGTGGGCCGGCTACTCGAACGAGGCGCCGCCGGAGCCGCTCGACGCGGCGCTCCTCTTTGCCCCAGTCGGCGCCCTTGTCCCCGAGGCGCTCTTGCGCACCGAGCGAGGAGGAACGGTTGTCTGCGGCGGCATCCACATGAGCGACATCCCTTCGTTCCCGTACGCGCTGCTCTGGGGCGAGCGGAGCGTGCGCTCGGTGGCGAACCTTACCCGTCAGGACGCGTTGGACTTCCTTGAGCTCGCGCCGCAGGTGCCGGTGCGCGTCGAGGCGCAGGTCTATCCGCTCGAGGCAGCCAACGAGGCGCTCGCCGCGCTCCGGGAGGGTCGGATCCGGGGCGCGGCGGTGCTGACGATGGACTGACCAACCCGCACCTGGCGCCGCCGAGCCAGCGCGGGGGCCGGCGGAGCGACCCCGGGGCCACGGCCTCGAGGCCCTCTCTCGCGGCCGAGGCGCCAGAGCTCATTCCGCGCGGCAAGTCGGAACCTGCACTGCTGCGCGCCGGGTACGGAATGGTCGCCATCGGGCGCATGCTTCGACGGCTCGATGCCGGGGCGCGCAAGGGGTTGAAGCGCGCGCTCGACACGCCGCGCTCCGAGGACGTGATCTACGCGACCGACAGGTGGCTCACCGCGCTCGAATCCCAGGAGAAGCGGGCGAGGGAGCTCGTGCGGCAGGCGAGGTCCATCCTCGGAACGGCACACGGACGGCCGGGCACCGGGAAGGGCAGGTGAAGGATCGTCACGAACGCCTGGAACGCGGCCGGTCGCACACCTACCGCGCGGCCTGCGAGGCGCCGGGCTCTTTGACCTCCTGCCGGCTTGAGGCGAGCGCTCCGTTCGCGCTCGCGGTCGGTTCCGAGCCGCGCAGCAGCAGCCGCACCTTCTGATGGGCCTTGCGCACGAAGTAGACCGGGTCGCGCCGGATGTAGCTGACGTATTTGCGCGCCAGCGCCAGGCGCGACGGGTTGGCATTCTCGGGGCAGTACGGCTCGCAAAGCGAGTGGTCGCCGCTGCCGACCTTGGCGCGCAGGCGGCGCGCGGCCGGGCCGTTCCAGATTCCTTCGAGCGGCGTCTCGTAGAGGTTTCCGAGGAGCTGCCAGGTCATCACGCAAGCGCGCACCTCGCCGTTGGCCGCGACGACCAGGTTGCCAAACGGCAAGCGACAGCGCTGCGGGCGGGCCACCGCGGCCTTCTCGCTGGTGCCGAACCGCCGGCCGAAGGACTCGAAGCCGTGGACCGGAATCTTTGAGCGCCGGCAGGCCTCTTCGACCCGTCCGATTTCGGCGAGGACCTCGTCGCGCCGGGGCAGACCCGAGAAGCTCAGGATGGGGTCGACGGCGAACTTGACCGCGTCGACGCCCAAGGCGTTGCCAAGGTCGACGAAGTCGTGAAGCTCGAAGAGGTTTTCCTTGAGGATGACCAGGGAGATGGCCAGGGCGGGCCTCTTGCCCTGGCGCGCGGCGGCCAGCGCCCTGACGTTCTCGAAGACGCGCCGGTAGTTGCCGCGCAGGACGATGTTGCGATAGGCGCCCTCGCTCGCCGCGTTGAGCGAGACGTCGACCTTCTCGCCGTGCGTCAGCAGGGTCTCCTGCCAGAAGGTGTCGAGATTGATGCCGTTGGTGCTCAGCGCGATTCCGACGCGAGGAAACGCGCGCAGGATGGCGGCGAGCTCGCGGCAGTTGCGCATGATGGTGGGCTCGCCACCCTGCAGCTTGACGGTGCGAACCCGCGGGTAGGCGCTCGCCAGGCGTTCGGCGTAGAGCGCAGGGGGCATGTTGCCTTCGGCGCCGTGCTCGGTCTGGTAGCACATGATGCAACCGGCGTTGCACTGCAGGCCCATGATGAGGTGCAGCCTCTCGAGCCCGTCGAGGCCGGCAGCCGATTCGCCGGTGCACTCCGGCTGCGACCCTTCTCTGCCTGAAAGAACGCGCATGGCCCCCGCCTTCCCGCCACTCCGTAAGGAGAGGTAGCGACCACGCCGACGCTCGCCAACGAGTCCGATGGGTACGCGGCCCATCCGACGAGAGGCGCAGGAGGTGCCGGCTCGTCACGGTTGCTTGCCGCCCGTGCTCCAGAGCTCTGGGGCTCGTTCGGGCCCTGTCCAACCGACCTGGGCCTCTCCGGTCACCTCGAGCTCGCGCCCGAGCCTTGCCTGCAGTGCTCAGGGAACTGGCGAGGATTTCGTCGCGGCGCGCGAAGGCGATGGCCACCGCAAGTCCGCCCGGACGAGGTCGAGGGGCCGCGAGGCCTCGTTCGCCCCTTGGCGGCCAGGTCTTCGCCAACTTGGTAGAGAAGCCCGGGCGCGACCGGGAGGCAAAAACCGCTGCAGCCTCTCGGGCACTGGTGAGTTGCTGCGAAACGCAACGAGCTCAGGGACCCTGCTTCGCGTGCGGTCGCGACCCGCGCGACGGGCTCGCCCGCTTCCAATCCGCCCTCCGCCGACCAAGGTCCGTCGATCGCGCCGGGGCGGGGCGGTCGGTCCGCACCGACTTAAGGCAGCCAGACGCTCGCCAGCCCGAAGCGCAGGGTGTGCGCACTTCGCGACCGACTCCTGTCCAGCCGGAAGCCGCCTGCTAGAGTCCACCTCATGTGCGACACCGTCGTCAGCGTTGGGCCACGAGGCGTGCTCTTTGCCAAGAACTCAGACCGCGACGCGAACGAGGCGCAGCTCCTCGAGTGGCATCCGCGGCATGAGCATCCGTCGAGAGCGCAGGTGCGTTGCACCTGGATCTCCATTCCCCAAGTGCAGCACACGCACGCGGTGCTGTTGAGCCGGCCGTTTTGGATGTGGGGCGCGGAGATGGGGACGAACGAGCACGGGGTCACCATCGGCAACGAGGCGGTCTTCACCCGTGCGCCCTACGCGGCGAGCGGCTTGACGGGGATGGATCTGCTTCGCCTGGCCTTGGAGCGGGCCGCCAGCGCCCGGGAGGCGGTCGAGGTGATCTGCGGGCTGCTCGAGGCGCACGGCCAGGGCGGAGGCTGCGGCCACGAGGACCGCGGCTTCACCTACCACAACGCCTTCTTGATCGCGGACGCCAGGGGCGCGTTCGTTCTCGACACGGCCGGCCGCCACTGGGCAGTCGAGGAGGTTCAGGGCGTGCGCTCGATCTCCAACGCGTTGTCTATCCCCGGGTTCGCCGAGCGCTGGTCCGACCGGCTGAAGACCTCGGTTGCCCAGGGGCGGGCACGGCGGCTGCGGACCGAATCGCAGGCGAGAGGGGCGAGCTCGGCCGCCGACATGATGCGCGTGCTGCGCGATCACGGCGCGGGCCGCTCGGCGCCTCGCTACGCCTGGCTGAACGGGACGATGGACGCGCCCTGCATGCACGGCGGCGGACTGGTCGTCGGCTCGGTCACGACCGGGTCTTTGGTGAGCGAGTTGCGGCCCGACGGCGTCGCGCACTGGGCGACGGGGACCTCCGCCCCCTGCCTCGGGCTCTTCAAGCCGGTGCGCGTCGGGACGCCGCTCGACCTCGGGCCGTTGCCCGGCGAGAAGGCCGATCCTCAAAGCCTCTGGTGGCGCCACGAGCGGATCCACCGCGCGGTCGCGCGCGACTACCAGCGGCTCGCGCCGCCGTTGGCCGAAGAGCGCGACGCCGTCGAGCGCGCCTGGTTGGCCTCGCCGCCCGAGCCCCAGGCGGCTTTCGCCGAGGGCGACCGCCTGCTCTCGAGGTGGCAGGCGAGGCTCGATGACAGTGCCGAGTTCGACAGGCGCCCGGTCTGGACCCGGGGCTACTGGCGAAAGCGCGCGAGGCTGGCTTCCTGAGGACGACCGAGGCGCAGCACCGGACCGACGAGGGCTGTTGCCGCCCGGCCGAACAAGGTCGAATCCGAGCCCTGTGCCGCAGTGATCCAACTGGCCAGGCCGCTCACGGCTACTGCTCGAACCCGATGCGCACACGCTCTGCTCACGACCGGATTTGTAGAGCGCACCCGAGGCACGGCTTCAGCAGCGCCTGCCGCTCGCCAGGCAGGTCCTAGCTCCTGATCACCAGCGACAGTCCTTTGGGCTGAGCCGGGAGCCAGGTGACGAACAGCTCGAGCAGCGGCGCTGACTCGAGCCACTCGAGCATCGGCTCGCCTCCAGCGTCGGGCTCGCACATCGCGCCCGGCGCGGGCCGAAGAAGGCGCGCGACGGAGAGACCATCCCCGCAGGGCAACGGCTTGAGCTCGGCCCACAGCGAGCCTGGGCGAGCACGTGCCGCTCAGCGGCCAGCGGTGCCAGCCATCCGGCAAGGTGCCCTGCGCCTATACTGACCGCATGGCTACAGTGCTCCACCAGAAGTTTGAGCTTCTCCAGCCCGTGGGCGCCGGTGGTGTCGGCACCGTCTGGCGGGCAAATGATCGCACCAGCGGCAAGGTCGTGGCGCTCAAGGTGCTGCATCCCCACCTGCGCTCGGACCACATCGTGTGCCTGCGCTTTCGCCGCGAGGTGGAGATCGCGCAGTCGCTCCGTCACGGCAACCTCGTCACGGCCTACGAGCTCTTCGAAGACGAAGGTGCGCTCTCCTTTTCCATGGAGCTGCTCGAGGGCCGCACGCTGAAGGAAGAGGTCCTCGCCAAGGGTCCGCTGCCTGTCGAGCGCGCCGTCGCCATCTGTCGCCAGTGTCTCGAGGGGCTCGCGGCCGCCCATGCCGGCGGTGTCATCCACCGCGACTTCAAGCCTCAAAACGTCTTCCTCTGCGACTCGGGCGCGGTGAAGCTGCTCGACTTCGGCTTCGCGCGGGTGGCGAACGCCGCAGGGCTGACGACGAAGAGCCTGGTGCTCTGTACGCCCGACTACGCGGCGCCCGAGGTCATCGGCGGAAATGCGGTCGATGGCCGCGCGGATCTCTACGGGCTCGGTGTCACGCTGTTCGAAGCGCTCACCGGTCAGCTCCCGTTTCGCGGCGCGACGCCTTTCGACCTGCTGCGCCGCCACCTCGAGAGCGCGCCTCCCTCGCCACGCCAGCTTCGGCCGGAGATTCCCCCCGGCCTCGAGGCCGTGGTGTTGCGCCTGCTGGAAAAGGCGCCCCAGGCGCGCTTCCCGACCTGCGAAGCGGCGCTCGCCGCGCTGGATCAGCCCGCGCCCGCGGCCGCGCTGTCCGCCCGGCACGCTCCGGTCTCGGCCTGCCCGGCCTGCGGCGAGCCGCGGGAGACGGCCTGGCCGCTGTGTCCTGCCTGCGGTGCCTCGGAGAGAGGGCACGCGGCCGGCGAGTGGATGGTGGTGCTCACGCGAGTCTCGGGTCTCGAGGCTCCCGGGGCGTTGCTCGAAGTAGTCCGTTCGCTCGGGGCCGAGCCGAAGAGAGCGCTCGCGAAACGCCGGCAAAAGGCGGTGAAGGGGCTGCCAAAGCTCATCCTCAAACAGGTCAGTGAGCCGCTCGCGCGCCTGGTGCGGGATCGTTGCCTTGCCCGTGACCTGCAGGTCGAGCTGCGCAAGATCGGCGAGAACAATACGGACCTGCTGCACCGCTCGAACACGCCGGGCTACCTGTTTGCTGCTGCGCTCCTGTTGCCCTGGGGCGGAGTCGTCGCGGCGCTGCTCGTCGGGGTGATTGGGGGCGGAGCAGTATTGCCGTTCGTCGTCGCGCTCGTGCTCGGCCCGCTCGCCGGACTGCTGCTGGTGAAGCAGGCGCACCTGCTGCTGCCTGCGCTCGCGCGGTTGCCCAAGGTTGTCGAGGCGCGGCCCTTTCCCGCCTCGCTCGCCTCGCGCTACCGCGCTTCGCTCGCGAAGCTGCGCTCTCCGGCGGTGCGCGGCACCTTGAAGCGCATCTTCGAGCGCGCGCTCGTCATCCACTCGGCGGCGCACGAGGGCGCGCCGCACGTGCGGATGCTGCTCGAGGAGCCCTGCCGCTCGGCCCTGACGCTCGCCGAGCGCAGCCTCGATCTCGCCAGGCAGGTGGACGATGCGCTGGCGCGTCTCGCCCTGGCGGGCGAAGCGGAGCTCTTCGACGAGCTCGAGAGCCTGAAGGCCCGTGCCCTCGCCGATCCGGCGCAGGCCGCCGTGCTCCAACCGTCGATAGCGGCCAAGGAGCAGGCGCTCGAACAGGCGGGCCAGCTCGAGCGGGTCCACGTTCAGTCGAGCCAGCGGCTCCTGCAGGTGGCGAGCACTCTCGAGCTCGCCGCGGCCCAGGCGCTCGTCGTCGGGCTGCCTGATACCGTCACCGGCATGACCGTGGAGCTCAAGAGGCTCGTCGAGCAGGCGCACACCGCGGTCGAGGTGGCGCAGGACGTTTCGAGGGAGCTCGCAGGCGAGCCGGCCATCGGCGTCCGCAGCCGATGACCGAAAGCCTGGTCTCGTGTGGCTCGCCGCGAACTAAGTGACCAGGCCTTCGAGCCCGTGGTGTGGCTTGTTCCCCAGGCCCGAGAAGGCGCCCCGGCCCTCCTTGTCGAGGATGGCGTAGGCCGGAAAGAAAGAGGCGACGCGGCAGCCGGCGAAAGAACTGGTGGTAGAGGTTCGTTCCCGCCGAGGAGCCTGATTCCCAGCCGTCAGCGCGCAGGGCGGGAGGCGCCTCGGCGTGGATATCGACCGACAGGAAGGTGGCCTGGTTGGCAAGCTTTTCGCTCAGGGCGCGCTCGTTCTGTGGGCGCGCACGGTGTTCGGGCAGGTGAAGGCCCCTGCGGAGGAGACGAAGCGGATGAAGACGGGTTTTCCAGGAAGTCGCCCAGCGCCCGCTGCGTGCTCAGGGTGCCAGAGCGGCAGGCGTGATCGACCAGGCCTCGGTCGAAGCAAGAGATAGAGCGCGAGCCCGACGGCTGCCGCGATGCCGACCCCGACCAGGTGGCGCGGTTGATCCAGCTCCTATCTGGCGAGAACCCGGCCAAGACCGACGCGCTCTTCTGCGGCGGGCGCGGGATGTCGGCGAGCTCGAGTCCGCTGCCGCCGGGGACCGAGGCGATGGGGATGGGGGCGGGCGCGCTGGCGCCAGCCTGGCGCTCTCCGAGGCCTCGCGGTGATCGAGCCAGATGCCGCCGCTGGCTTTGCAGCGGTCGAGCCGCACTCCGCGCAACCGGTCGAACTCGAACTGGGTGAGCGGCTGCTCGCAGGCCGGATTCTGGTTCGTCGCCCGTGGCGAGGCCACCCCTCGCTGCGGGACGAACCGGTTTCCGGCAGCGCGCAGCATGTCAGATCCTGCGACAGCGCCTTGAGATCACCCTGGTCAGGCCGCAGCCCACCGCAGCGCGGGCGCCGTCGGCCTCCAAAGCCACCACCCGCCTTCGGTACAGCGGCTCGGAGCAGACTGGACATCGCTTCATTCGTTGGCTCCCGGCAGAGACCCGAATGCAGCCTGACCGCACCGGCGATTCTCTTCGAGCGGAGCGCGCGCGGCACCTGCTCGCCACCCGCGTTGCTCCTCGAGCAGGCCCGGAGGGTTGCGAGCGCTACTCAAGCAGATTCGGGGTCGAGCCCGCGATCAACAGCCCGACAAAAGGCACGGCCCCGCGGCGGAAGCGATCGGCCAGGTACCACTCGACGATGAGCCCGAGCGCCGCGTCGCGCACGCCGTTCCACTCCGGACAGCGGCCGATGGCCATCACGCCGACCCGGTGCATCAGGTAATCGGTCCCGCGCGCCCAGGCGAGCCGCTCGCTCAGGCCGACGAGCAGGTTGAGGTCGCCGCGCCCGCGCTCGGGCAGGGCCTCGTAGAGCAGGGAAAGCGAGTTGAGGACGAGCTCGTCGGCGCGCTCCTGGGGGACGAGATGCAGCTCGTTGAACCAGTAGGCCTTCTGCGGGCCGGCATCCCAGGCCTCGCGAAACCACGAGCGCTCGACGGTGGCGTTCTCGAGCAGCACGACAGGCCCGACCTTCGCCCGGAGGCGCGCCGCCAGGAAGGCGCGGTGGCCATAGTCGGCCTCGTTGCCGGTGAGGGGCGTTATCGGCAGTTTGAACTTGCAGCGCGGGTCCTCCTTGTCGAGTGAGCCGGAGCAGTCCTCGAACGTCTTGAGGCTGTTGAACGTGCCGAAGTAGGTGATCAGGTGGTAGCCGGCAGTCAGGCGGAAGAAGGTGGCCGGGGCGAGCTCGACGACGCCGCCGTTGAGCGCGAACGCCGGCGAGAGCTGCGACTGGATTGCGGCTCCCCAATAGTTCTCCGTAAACGCCGCGCTCTGCGATTCGTAGAGGCGCTGCTGGTAGCGCAGGTTGAGGCTGGCGAGCGCTCCGAGCTGGTTGTAGGCGCCGACCAAGTCGCCACTAACGATGAGCTGGCGCGCGGGCATGGTCTGAGCGTGAGCCCCCGCCGCCGCGAGCATGAGCCAGGCGGAAGTGCCGAGAGCGAGATACCGGGCAGGTGACATGGGGTGGCCTCACTCGAAGGAGTGTCGGCAAAGTAGCAGGGGGCCGGACGGGCTGATAGCGGCTCGCTCGCGGCGCCGACAGAGCGGGGGCCTACGAGAAGGCCAGTGACGGCGGTTGGCCTGGCTGAGACTCTCGCGGGATGCGGGCTGGGAACTTGCGCGCCAGGTACGGAGGGCTCGATCGAGGCGCTCTCGACAAGCTGGCAATACCGGTGGGCCGACCCGCCGGCGCGGCTCGGAGACCACGGATGGTCGTCGTCCTCGCCGCCCCGCGCACCGCCGGGGCGCGGACGGCGCGCGGCACCTTTGAATACGAACCCGCCTGCCTGACGCGTTGCCCGCGGACGCGCACCTCTTCATGCGCGATGTCGACCCGGCCTTCGAGGCGTACGTCGACGGCGAGCTCGTCTATCGGCCGGATCGACGCCGTGTCTGGCGCACCCAGCGGCCGGCTCTGCGCCTGTCTTTCCTCTGGAGACGACCCGCTAGGCCGGGTGCTCGGCCTGCGCATCTGGTCCGAGCAAAGGCTCGGTTGGTCCCTTCGGCCGCTTCGACCGCGGCTCCCGGCAGGCGCTGCTGGCCGCAGTCGTCGGCGTCTCCCGGCTCGACGTGGCCCTCGGCGCGCTCTGTCTGGCCACCGGGCTCTGCGGCATCGGGCTGCTTGCCTTCCGCCGGCACGACCGGGCCTGGCGCTTCCTCATCGGGCTCGCGATCGCCTGTACCGCTTACGCCCTGAGCAACTTGTCGAACCCGCTCAAGCAGCCCATCGCCGCCGACATTGTTCCTGCGGGCGGTCTCGGAGCCGAGCCGGCTTGAAGGTCGATGCCCCGGTTTCTTGCGGCCTCCGCGAGAAGGGATTGAGAAGCGAGAAACGAGCACGCCTCACCTCGCATCGAACCGGTCGAGCGGGGAACACGGCTTCTGGTTTGGAGACTCTGGAAGATGGCGCTACTCGTCGTCACCCTCGCCGCGCTGGCGGTCTCGGCGCTCACCCTGTTCTCGGGCTTCGGGCTCGGCACCCTGCTGATGCCGGTTTTCGCGCTCTTCTTCCCGGTCGAGGTAGCGGTCGCCGCGACCGCGGTCGTCCACGCCGCCAACAACGTCCCCAAGGTCGCCCTCTTCGGCCGCCGCGCCGACTGGCACGTCGTGGGGCGCTTCGGCATCCCGGGCATCCTCTTCGCCTTCCTGGGCGCCGCGGCGCTCGGCCTGCTCTCCGGAGCTGAGCCGCTCGTCGGCTACCAGCTCGGCGGCCGGAGCGTCCAGGTCACACCCATCAAGCTCGTGCTCGCGGTGCTCATGCTCGCCTTCGCCCGCGCCGAGCTGCTGCCGCAGGCGCGCAAGCTGACCTTCGAGAGGCGCTGGCTGCCGCTCGGTGGCGTGCTCTCGGGCTTCTTCGGCGGAATCTCCGGACACCAGGGCGCGCTGCGCTCGGCGTTCCTCGCCAAGTCGGGCCTCTCGACCGAGGCCTTCGTCGCGACCAACGCGGTCACCGGCTTCCTCGTGGACGCGGCCCGCCTCGCTGTCTACGGCGCGCTCTTCTTCGGCTCACACCTGGAGACGGTGAAGGCGCACGGCGGCTGGGAGCTGGTCGCTGGGGGCACCGCCGCCGCGTTTGGCGGAGTGCTCGTGGGCTCACGGGTGCTCGAGAAGGTGACGATGAGCGCTGTGCAGACGCTCACCGGCGTGCTGCTCTTCGTCATCGCGCTGGGGCTCGGCGCGGGGCTGATCTAGCGGGACGACTGCGATCGTTCAGAGGGCGGGTGGCCGCTGCAGTGGCAGCTCGAGCCGACCGAGACGCGAACCGCAGCTTCCACGTGAGCGAGCAGGCGCGGCTGTCTGTCGGTGGCGCAATGACACCGAGGTCGAGAACAGCGCCACCCGGTAATTCGGCGACTGGTAACAACAGCCCGACCTGCGTGACCGCGACTACGGCGAGAGCAAGCCGTTCTGCCTACAGGCGACCCTCCCCGAGAGCCGCCCGCGCGCCACCAAGGCTGCGCCGCGACGAAGTTGAGGAGCAATACGGGCCAGCACCGACGGGTCCGAGTGCGCCCTCGGACTATTGACACATGTGGCCGAGCTGCTGCTGCAAGTCGGCGAGGGAGGTGTAGGCGAGCCCTGTCGACTCCGGCTCGTCAGCCGCGGCTCCGACCTGTCATGAGGAGCTTCCCGGCGGCATCTCTGAGCTCCAGGACGCGCTGCGTTCGGCTTTTTCCTCGCCAAGCCGGGTCTCTCGACCGAGGCCTCCGCCGCCACCGACGCGGTCAACGGCTTTCTCGCCGACGCGGCGCGCCTCGCGATCTACGGCGCGCCCTTCCTCGGGTCACACCTGGAAACGGTGGGGACGCAGGGCGGCTGAAGAGCTGGTCGGCGCCGGCACCGCCTATGGCGGAGTGTTCGTCGGCTCGCGCGTTCTCAAGAAGCTGACGATGGGCTCGGTGCAGACGCTCACCGGCGCGCTGCTCCTTGCGGTCGCGCCAGGGCTCGAGTCGGGACTGATCTCGCGAACCGCCGCTCTCAACCGGCGAGGATGGCGCCTCTCATCCTGCCCCCTTCTTCGCGCTCCGGGCAGCGACCCGTGAAGCCTCCGAACTGGCCCCCTGGCCCTGCTCCTCGCGAGCGACAGCCGCCACAGCCGCGCGACACCTTCACGGACAGTGAATCCGTGCGTCGAATCCGCTGAGGGGCTGTCCCCGGGGGGGCCTGGCAGCCTCCGCTCCCTCCGGCGATCGAAGCTCGGGCTCCAGACGCTTGGCTTGCCTCGCAACACCTTTGTCTACCAACGAGACAGGTGCGCGCGGCCACGCTCCCCTCGCTCCAGAGAGCGACGCCTCCTGGCCCAAGCTTTGAGTGCGGCCGCTCAGCACTCACCCCAGACGAAAGGCCAACCGAGCCATGACGACCTTGAAGATGAACGAGAGCGCCCTCGACGAGTATGAGCGTGAGCAACGCGAGCGAGCCGAGGAGATGCTGGCCGCATACGACAACGCGAAGCCACGGCGAATCGCCTGTGCACTGCTCTCGATGGTTTGGCTGAGCGTAGCCGGCCAGACGGTCTTTCCGGTCGGCTTGTTGGTCGCGATGATGCTGCTGTTGCCGGACATGCCCGCGTGGACGTTGGCCCAGCGGCTGCGGTTTACTGGGCGAAGGGCGCTGCTGCTGGCCGGCTTCGCGCTGGTGGGGCTGCTTTTCCTTCGGCTGCGAATCGGCTTCTTCAACCCGAACGGCTCGGCCTTCTCGCTCGACTTCGCCTTCAAGCTGCTCCCCTGGCGCTGAGAGGCCGCTTCAAACCACCTGGCGCCCGCGCAGAAGGGGCGCGCGCGCCTTCGTCTCACTCCGACCTTCGTCGCCAGCCGGCCGCGTGACCCGAGACGTGTGGGCAGGCGCGCCGATCTCAGAGCGAACGAGCGGGCTCAAGCTCCGCGCCTGGCTATTCAGACCTGCGGCCTCCCGCGCGGCCGAACGCTGCCCGCCCGTCCCTCCCGTGCGCGGGTTCGTAAGGACACAATACTCGCCTCCCAATCGCTCGGTCGCCCGGACGGCGGAGTCGATTAGGCCACAAGCAGGCGGCCGTCGTATCCTCGCGCGACTCACAGGAGGCTCTGATGGACAGACCCGCTCTGGCCCTCGCGCGCCGATCTCTGACCTGCGCCACCGCGCTGCTGGCCGCCGGGCTCGGCTCGACCGCACTCGCGGCCGGTTTCGACGCCAACACCGGGACCGTTTCGCTCGAAGGCTCGGCCCTCGCCTGGAGCCTCGACTCTCTCGACGCGCTGCCAGCGGGGCTGCAGCTCACCGCGCACGACGTCGATGGCAACCCGGTCGAGCCGCGCACGCTCTCGGCCTGGTTCAGCGACGCGACGACGCCCAGCATCGAGGGCAAGTCGGCGCTGTGGCTCGGCAAGCGCATCGACCGCCTGCTCTTCGCCTTTGCCCAGCCCGAGCGCTTCACCGGCCGGCGCGTCGAGATCAGCTTCTGGCTGCAGCCGCGCCGGGTCTCGGCGAGCGGCACGCTCGCCTGGATCCTCGAGGGCGAACGCGAGCCTCTGCTCGGCTTGATCCGCTTCATGCCGACCGGCCGGCGCACCGACGACGGCTGGATGGAGCTGACCAGCGGCCCGGTCGACTTCGCTCTCGGCGGACGCCTCGCCCCTCTGTTCGTCATCCGCGTCGAGCGCGCCCCGCGCGGCGGGTACATCGGCACCGACCGGGAAGGCTTCGTCCTGCTCGACGCGCTCGCGGTCACCGACCTCGGCGAGGCCGCGGTGCCCGGCGCGCGCTGCACCTTGGTGACCGAGCAGGCGGCGTGCGGCGAGCTGGGCGCCTGCCACCTTGGCCGCTGCTGCGACTCGGCTCCGGTCTTCGGCCCGCTTCCGCCCGAGGGCGTTCGCGGCCAGTACGTCGACCGCCGCTCCTTCGAGGTGCATCACTTCTTTGGAAACCGCACCGTCGATCGCAACATCGGCCGCTTCGACGCCGAGATGGAGCAGGCGCGCGCCGCGAGCTCGCCGCGGGTCTTCTGGTCGGCCATCACCCGCGCCTACGAACACCTCGAGGACGGCCACGGCTCGCCGCCCTATCCGACGATGACCGAGCGCCCCGCCATCGGCATGTGCGTTCACCACGGCGAGGCCGACCGGCTGCCGGCCAGCGCCGAAGACGCGATTGCGCGCCTGCCGCTCGTCTTCTGGGTCGACCCGTCGGTGCCCGCCGCGTCCCGGCTCGAGATTGGCGACGTGCTCGAGACCGTCGACGGGCTGCCGGTCGACGAGTGGAAGGCGCTCGCCGGCTCTCGCATCTCGCACTACGGCTCACCGCTCGCCCGAGAGGTGACCGTGGCTCCGGCTATCCCCGCGGCGGCGATGCGCACCGGCAGCAAGCTCGGCTTCGTTCGCTGTCCGCAGGCCATCGGCCAAGCGCGCCGCTGCGCCGCGAACGAGCTGAAGCGCTTCGAGATCGATCTCTACGCTCTGGGCGCCGAGGCCCTCTGGCGCGGGGACGCCTCGGGCTGGCTCGACGACCGGGTCGGCTGCGACAACCGCTTCCAGCGCATCGGCGGCCCCGAGCCCCGCGCTGGATACATGCACGTCGCGAGTGAGGACGACGGCGACGTGCGGATCATCGAGTTCAACGGCGTGCCCCATCCGTCGTGGGCTGGCGCCTGGGTCGACGTGGTCCAGGGCGCGCTGCAGCCGACCTCGAGCCGCTTCCTGCTCGACGAGCGGGTCGGCTACGGCGGCGTCTTCGACACGGTCGATCTTCTCGCCGTGCCCTTCCTGGATCCGAACCTGTCGGTGACCGCCGAGATCTTCCCGGTCATCGGCCGCGAGCTCGACGCCGCCACGCGCGACCGCTTCATCGAGTGCGACCGAGGCATGCTCAGCCTCTTCAAGCAGTGCGGCAGCTACTTCAGCTACCATACCGGCGCGATGTTCCCGAGCGAGTACGGGCGGCTCAGGGACGCCAAGGCGGCGCTGCTGGTCAGCCTGGACGTCTCGGGAAATGACTACCTGACCCGGCTCCACAAGTTCCGCCCGGGCCTGTCGCGGGTCTTCGGCCCATGCCCGACCTACGGCGCCTTCGGCAGTGTCTACGGCCTGTCGAGCTACCTCGGCGAGCTGAGCGGCGGCTCGGCGCAACTCGGCGACTCTTTCATCTACGCCGGAGAGGGCCCGCCCGACTTCGTCTGGGAATCCGGGCCCGGCGTCGCGCCGGACGAGGTCGTCTTCCAGACCCAGGGCGATCTGCTGCTGGGCCGCGACACCCTGGTAGAGCGGGCCAAGGCCTGGCTGCGCGAGTAACCGACTGAAGACCCGTCGAGAAATCCTTCTTCGACTCCGTCCGCTTCCGCTCACCCTGAGCGTAGCTCCCGGCGCGCGAGCGGTGGGAGCGGAGTCGAAGGGCCCCTCGCATTCGCCTGGCTGGCTCGGCCTACGCTCGGCCTCTCGACTTTGCTCGAGGCGAACGGAGGGGGGGGGCCGGCCGAGTGAAGAGAGATTTCCAGACACCTCTTGAGAGGACCCCACCGATGAACCGACGACTCCTGCTCCCCGCCTCGCTCATCGCTCTGCTCGCGGCCGGCTGCCCGGATGATGAGCCCCTGAAGAAGCAGCCCATCGCCGACGCTGGGGTCACGCCCGACGCGGGCCTGCTGCCCGACGCCGGCGAGCAAGACGCCGGCCTGCCACCGCCCGCGCGCACGCTGATGCCGGCCCGACTACTCGGCGACTCGCCTGTCGAGAACCGCGTCCAGAACCCGCACTTCGACATGATGACCGAGCTTTGGTACGGCTTCTCGAACAACGACTATCTCGACATGTGGCGCCTCGATCTGCCCGCGACCCCGAGCCGCCTGCCCGCGCTCGAGCTCCGTCCCTCGCCCGGGGCGCGCTTCTTGATCGGCATGGTGCGCTGCGGCCCCGGCCCGCTGGTCGCCTCGGTCTGGATCGGTCACGAAGCCGGCGCGACTCTGGATCCGAACTTGCGCTTCGTCCTCTACGGGCTCGGCGAGTCGTCCACCGAAGACCTCGCCTTCGACCTTACTCCGCTCGAAGGCTCCGACCTGGAGCTGGAGAGGATCCTCTGGCGCCGCTACGAGGCGCGCGTCGCCGAGGAGCTGCTGGGCGTCGGCACCTTCGTCTTCAGCGACTCGGGCCGCGGCAGCGTCTACTTGAACGCGCCCAGCCTCATCGTCGAGAGCGAGGCCCAGGGCATGCCGTCGAAGACGCCGCCACGCGTCGCGCCGGCCCGCAGGCCGACCGCAGAGGAGTCAAAGGCGGTGCGCCGCGCGCTCGACGAGCTGCGTAAGCGGCCGCCGAGGCTGCCGCCGGATCCCGCCGACGGCCTCGCCCGTCAGCGCCGGTGAGCCCGATGATGGGGAAGGCTTGCTGAAGCGAAAAGGCCGCGCGCTTCGGTGCGGCCTTTTCGTTCCTCGTGGGCGCTCCTGCGCTTGGAGGCTCGCGCGCCGCCGGGCGCGGCCGCACGCAACCAAGCGGCAGCGCGCGGGCGCTTCAGCCCAATCGCCCGGGCACGAGCCGATGGCCGAAGGTGGAGCCGAAAGCGCGACCGCGCACAGACGAAGCGCGAGCTTCGTCCTCCATTCGCTCACGCTCTACGGGCGGTCCGCAGCGGACCAGCCAATCCGTCAGCCGATGGCGCAGTTGAGCGCCAGAAAGAGGATGTCGACGTAGCGCTGCAGCATCGCGAAGAACTGCTGGACCACTTGCGGGAACAGGCCCGCGGCCGCCACCGAGCCAAGGAGCAACGTGGTGACCGAGGCGTACTCGACCATCGCCTGGCCGCTCTCGTCGCTCAGCAGCCTGCGCGCCTCGTGGGAGATTCGAGCGAGCCTTTTCATCGCGCCACCCTCGGGGAGCTCTTGATTGCGGTCACTGCGGTCGCCCCCCCCTTGCCTTGACTCTCGGGAGTGATCGTCACCGTCCAGTCGCCGCGCGGCGACGAGAAGCGCAGGAACCGCGCTTTCGATTCCGGCGAGTTGGGCTCCTCGCGCTCGACGTAGCCGAGCCGGGCGAGCTCGGCCCGGTAGAACCCGGCGACCTTCCCCGCGTCGTCGGGAGTGCTGAAGGTGACGGTCAAGGTCGCAAGCTCCGGGTCGAGCGAGCGGAAGGGGATCGGCTGGGTGCCTGGATAAGACGGCAGGTCGCCGATGTCCGGGCTCTCGGTCGGGCCTTCGCGGGTCATGTCGGCCAGGCCCAGGACAATCATCGTGCGGCCGCGCGCCGGGCCCATGTCCATCACCGTCGCCTGCAGCTCGCCGGTCGGGTCGGTAGCGCTGATCGAGGGAAAGGGCACCACCTTGAGCGCGTCGTCGAGCCCGGTCAGTGACCAGCCTTTCGAATAGAAGTAGCGCCCGTAAAACTCCAGGACCTCGGGCCCCGGGCGGTCGGTGTGGAACCAGGCAAGGTTCATCGGCAGCCCGTTGGCGACGAGCTCGTCGCCGATGGGTTGGAAGGGCTCGCCCGCCGGGAACTGCGGGAAGTGGTAGGTCAGCGCCCCCCAACCGCTGCGCGGCACGGCCGCTGGCGCCGCACTCTTGCCCGCCGGCTCGGCCTTCGGCTTGGTCGAAGGCGTCTCGGCGCGCGATGCGGAGGCGGACAGCAGGCTCACGAGCAGCGCGAGAGCGACGAAGCGGAGGCGCCCGATCATTGACCGTTCCAGTGCGAGTCGGCCATTCCCAGGTAGTTGTTGTTGCGGCGCATGCCGTAGATGCGGGTGAAGAGGTTGCCGTATCCGTTGGAGGTGTCGCCGAGGTTGTCGTAGGCCGACATATGGGCGCGCCTCGGGCCGCGGTCCTCGGAATCGGCGGCGTCCTGCCACGAGCGTACGGAGTTGACGCGGTCGAGGTAGCCCATCTTGAACTGGTCGGTCTGCCCGAGATCGACTCCTGAGCCGGTCATCACCTCCATCGCCTCCTTCACCGCGCGGGCGCCAGCCTGGTAGTCGTTTCCGTGATCGGTCTGCTGCCGGAACATCAACTCGCCAATGCGGTAGTAGGCCTGGTTGCGGCTCGTGCCGACCGGATTGGCGCGACTGTCGCCGAGCGCCCAGTCGTCGGTCAGCAGAGCAAGGCCGCGGTCGTCTCCGCTGCCGCAGCCGCTGATGTTCGGCCCCAGCCCGCAGATCTGCAGGTTGCGGATCGAGCGCGGGAAGAGACTATTCTCGATGAACTCCTGGTGCGCACGCTCGGGGATGAAGTGGTTGACTAGCGAGATGCGTGCCCGACAGCGCACCAGCCCGTCGTTGTGCAGCGGGCCGATGTATCCGCTCCTGTCGCCCCCGCCGCCACCGGCGTCATAGGAGATGGTGACGAGCGCCTCGGGCGCCTCGGGCGCCAGCTCACAGTCGAGCTGCTGGAGCTCGGCACTGGTGATCGGCCCCTTCCAGCCGCGCCCGCCGCGTGGGCTGAAGCTGTCGAAGTCGGCCAGCGCCGCCCGCGCGCTGGCCTCCGACCGGCTCATCGCCTGGGCGTACAGCGACCGGTGCCCGCCGCTCGGAAAGGAGTGAAGTCGATAGGCGGTCGTGTCCCAGGCGGCAGCGATCTCGGCCTCCTGAGCCTTGATGGCCATCATGAACGCCTCGCCGGCGTACATCGAATAGAGCGCGATGGGCACCAGCAGCAGCGTCGAGAGCGCATACTCGGCAACCGCCGCGCCCTCTTCGCCTTTGTGCTTCCGCTTGGTCATCGAGCAACCCTGGGAATCAGTAGTTGAGCACCGCTTCGCCGACCTGCCGAAGGACGCGAGCCGAAGAGTGCCCTTCGAGCGCGGCCTGCGCGTCCGAAAAGCGAATCGGATGAGCCTTGGCCCTCCAGAACGGATTCCAGAGCGTCGGCGGCTCCCGCCAGTTCTCGCCCGAGCCGTTGTCGGGCCGGTGGTAGTAGACCAGCGCGCCGCCGATGGCGACCATCGGCTCGGTCTGCGAGAGGGTCGAGAAGCGTACCGGCAGCGGCAGGCTCGCCTCGAAATCGAAGTCCCAGACCTGGCGTCGGTTGACGTCCTTGCTGAGCGCGGCGATGACGTGCGGCTGCATGAACAGGTTGGCCTCGGCGTTCACCGAGGTCGGGTCGTAGCGCATGAAACCGAGCGCGATGCCGCAGTTCCAGATGGGCCAGAGGCCGTTGTAGACGCGCTCGCCCGGGTCCTTCCAAACGGTCCACTCGCTCTCCGGCAGCAGGTCGCAGCCGCCCAGCGAGTGCCCGGAGCCATTGTCGCCGTCGTCCCAGGTCGGGAAGACGTAGACCTTCGCACCGGCCTTGCCTGAGAGCGCCTCCTGTACCGAGGTGGTGTGGCTCTCGGGCATGTCCTCGTGGAGGACCTTGCCGGCGTAGCTGTGGAAGCCGTGATGGTTGGCATACCAGGGCAGGTAGACCTGGATGGTGCCGAGGTTGAGGCGAAAGCCGGTGTGGTTGAACTCGGGGTTGTTCGGATCGGAGTAGATGCCGTTCTCCTGCCCGCTCGCACTCGCGCTGGCCGAGCATCCGGTACATTGCCAACTCGCGCTGGTGCGGCCCTGGTCCTTGGCGCCGGCGCCCATGAAGCCGCCGAAACGGTTGTGGTCGAGGGCGCGGCGATCATTTCGCGTCCCCGGCAGGTTGATCTCGTTGCGCAGCATCCGCAGGTCACCGAAGCCGACGCCGTAGTTGAGCTCGGTGATCGTCAGGGAGTTGCCCTCGTTGAAGAACGAGCTGGAGGTCGAATCGCCGACCGAGGAGGCGATCTCGCGCGCCTGCTGCTCGAGCCGCCGGATGTTCGCGCTTCGGTAGAAGCCCCGCTCGTGCAGCCAGGTCGGATAGCGCGTCCCGGCGAGCACCTCGGCGAAGTCCTCATACGTCGGCCATCGGTTGACCGGGCCGCTTTTCCCCTTGCCGGCCATCAGCGCCGACTCGTTGCGCTGGCCCACGCGCTCGGGGCCGAAGGCTTGGATCTGGGGATCGGTGAGTTGGGCGAGGGCGACCGCAAGCTTCTGCCCCTGGATCTTGTCCTCGACAAGATCGCGGTGGATCACGTGCTGCTGATTGCGGATGGTCGAGGCGATCTTGAGGTGTGTACGGCTCGCCTTCGCCATCGCGTCGTCGATGTTCGAGATCTCGTTGGAGTGCCGCCAGACGAGCAGCCTCCACCAGTTGCGGGTCCCGGGCGGCATAAAGGCGTCGGCCATCCGGTCGAACTCATCCTTATAGAGACGGGCAACCCTGTGCGCGGGCCCGACCGCGCCACAGGCATCGTGGCACCGGTTCCACGGCCGCGCGCACTTGGCGGCGAGGCTCACGGCGATCCTGTCGTAGTGCTCGGAGGTGTCCTTGACCGCGTGCATCAGCCAGCTCAGGTAGCTCTGATGCGAATGGATCGACAGGATGCTCACGTAGTGGCTGATAAGCGCCCGGTTGCTCCATGCGTAGAAGTTCATCGCCCGCGCCTCGGCGACGGCGAGCGAGTAGGCTGCCGCGTCGGCGGTCGCCTGCAGCTTGACCTTCTCGCGGGTGCGGTAGCCGGTGGCGAAGGTGACCATCACCACGAGGGTGATGACCAGCGCCATCAGCGCGGTGATGACCAGCGCCTGGCCGCGCGGTTTGCGCCGCCGCCGGTCTCTTTGGAGCGACTTTAGAGACATGAGCCAGAGCTCCTGGTGCCGGGGAGCGGATCGCTCATCATTCGCAGGGTCCACGAAGTAACAACCGGAAGCGAAAACAGGCCACGGTCGGCGCTGCTGGCGACAAGCCTGCCATGCGGGTTGATGCCGACCCTCTCGACGTTATAGGTGCGGCCGAGGACCGCGGGATCCTGGACCCGAGTCGAATGCCCCGCGAAGTTTTGAGCCAGCCAGGCCTGGCTGATGAAGTAGTTCACGAACGGGATGCGCAGCTCGTAGAAGTAGGTCAACCGGACGCGCACCCTCATCGGGTCCTCGCCCGGCTCGAGCGGAGTGTCGAAGGGCTTTACGGGGTTTTCGAGCACGTAGTCGATCTTCAGGTGCGGATTGCCGACCCGGTTCTGATTGGGCCGGCGCTTGAGGACCTGATGCAGCGTGGAGATGTAGGCCTCCTCGACGCTGCCGCTGGTGCTTCCGGACGGAATCGTCGGGGCCAGGGCAACCAGCGCGGCGTTCCTCATTCGGCCACAGTCGAGCCGATAGACGCTGGCGGCACGGGCGGTCTTGAAGGCCGCATACTCGGCGACGATGCGCGCTTGGTAGGCGATGGCGATCTGGAGCACGCCAAGCAGCGCAAAGACGAGCCCAGGCACGACCAAGGCGGTCTCGACGGCGGCCTGTCCATCTTGAGGCCCGCAAGCGGCTCTGAGCGAGCGTAAGCGCATGATTTTTCCGTTCCACCAATTGCTGCACCGCGGCATCGGTCGACTGGCCGTATGAGGCGAGGCAACAAAAAGGGCAGCGCGAAAGGCTACCCTAACCCGGCCGATCCACTTCGGCTGGCAGCCAGCCGCTCGACCGTTGGGCCGCTCGGAAGGTTGTCGGCCGGTCGTGAATCGCGACCTTGGAAGGCAAACCCGGCTTGGCGGGCTCAGCCGCCCGAAGGTCTCCCTCTCCGTCGCAAGGCCAGCAGCGCCCATCCTAAGACCAGGAGAAGCGCCCGCCGCCTCCGTCGTGGAGCAGCCGCATCCACCGTGCGCCTCGGCGACGGCGGGGGCCGCGGCGGGCGTTGCGCCATCCCGCGCGCCCGCATCGAGCCCCTGCCCGCTATCGGGCCCGCCGGCACCATCCACAGCCGGCGACCCGGTATCCGGCCTCGGGGTCGAATCGCAGGCGTCCCCTTCCCCATCGCCGTCGGCGTCCGCCTGGTCCGGATTGGCCACCGCAGGGCAGTTGTCCTGCAGGTCGGGGACGCCGTCCCCGTCGTCGTCCGCATCGCAGGCGTCGCCTGCCCGGCGGCGTCGAGGTCGGCCTGGTCGGGGTTCGCGCGCGCAGGACAGTTGTCCTGAGCATCGGCAATCCCGTCTCCGTCTGCACCCTCGAGCAAAGCGGCCCGGCGTCGGCCGACGTCGGAGGAAGAAGCGGTCCGCAGGTTGTAGATGCAGCCGTAGCTGCAGCCATTGCACTCGTAGGGCCAGAGGTGTTGCCCCAACCTCCGTGCGGTCCACGGGGTGAGCGCTTCAGGTAACGGGCGGCCCCGCAAGCGGTGGCTGCGGAGCCCGGCCGCTATTTTCCGGCGGTAGCGAGAAGGCTTTGCGCCTTGGGCGACAGCCACACTCCGGGCGCGGCGCCGGGCTTCGCCTCTCGAGCGAGGGCGCGGTGCACCAGCACAAACTGCGGCCATTCGCTGGCTCGATCGGCCGGACAGCCATCGGTAAGCACGAGGTGGTTGGGCAGGGCGAGCCGCAGTTGCTGCTGCAATCCGAAGTCCCCCGGCGGAGTCTCCTGGCCGGTGAAGACGAAGAGCGAGGCCTCGGGGTGCCTCGCCTTCAGGTCGGCGAAGCGGGCCAGGCCCGAGGTCCTGACCGAGCCGGCCAGCGACAGCCACGCGTTGGTCGCCACCAGCGCGACCGCGCCGGCCGCAAGCAGCCCGCGCGCGACCCGGCACCGAGCGGCGCTGCGGGTCAGCCGCGCCCCGGCGGCCACGAACAACAGCGCGACGCAGAAGGGCACGTGCACCATGCGCTCGAAGTACGTCCAGTCGTTCTTCCAGGCCGCAGGGAGACCGCACAGGACCAGGGCGAGACCCGCCAGCCCGCCCATGCGTGCAGCCGGCGAGGAACCGGCGGCGCTGCGGACCACGGCCCGCGCGGCGAAAGCGGCGCCCAGCAGCAAGGTTGCGATTACCGGCGCCCAGCGCAGCGGACTGGTCTCGAGCGCGCCGGCGGGCCATCCCGAAGCGACCGCCGAAAGAGGATGTGCGGCCAGGTAGCGCAGCATCCCGTAGAGGCTGCCGGAGCGCTTGGCGAGGGAATGGGGTGCGCCCGTCAACACGAGCTGGACCCAGTCGAGGCTCTCGCCCGGGTCGGACGCCACCACCCAGGCGCCCCAGAGGGCCACCGGGACCACACATCCGGCCAGCAGTGCCGCGAGCCGACCGGCCCGGGCGCGCGGGGCTCCGGCAGTGACGGCAACCCCGAAGACCACGACGGGCGCCCAGACGACGAACGAGTAATTGAGCAGAAAGACGCTGCCCAGGCAGGCTCCGAGGAGCGCGGCACGCCGCGCGCTCGAACGCCCCGTGTCGAGCAGCAGGTAGAACAGCACCGGGATGGCCGCCGCCGACAGGCAGTCGTCCTCGAGCGTCCGGATCAGGAAGAGGCTGGCCGGGCTGACTATCCAAATCGCGAGCGCGAGCCCCGCCGAAACCCGGCTCGCCCGCAGGGTTTGGAAGAGGAGGGCGGCCGCGAAGGCACCCGCTCCGAGGCAAAGCGCATGACAGACTCGCACCGCCTCCAGAGGCGAGGCCCCGAAGACCGAGAGGACAGCCGCGAAGACGGCGTAGAAGGGCACCAGCGCCAGGTGGGCGGTATAGCCGCAAGTCGCCAGGCTGCCTGCCGCTCCGCATCCCTGGGCCAAGCCCGGCAGATGCAAGGCGTTGTCGTAGTCGATCCCCAGCATGAGCGCCGGCCCCGAGAGCGCGTACGCGAGCATGGCGACAGCAACGCCGGAGACCCCTGCGAGGCGTCGAGAGACGGCCTCGTCGTCGCGGCTGATCGGCACGACCGGCCCCTGCTGTTCGGTCAGCGGCAAAGCCTGCATGGCGGGAAAGCTAACACACGCGCGCGGGCGGGCCCGGTTGGCACTCACCTCGTTTACCGGGTGCGTGGTGAGCTCCAACCCCTCCTCTCGGCTGCGTTCAGACCCGCCCAGAAGCCTTGCCACGCGGCGAAAGGCGGGCTCGCGGCGCTGGCGAAGCGGCCGGAGACCCGGCACGAGCGTCCTCCTCGCTCAGCGAGGCGCGACCATCGGCAGCGGCGCCGGCAGGCAACGAGCGAGACCGTCGTGGTGGAGCGCCCAGCTTGCGCCCGGAGCGAGGCGCAACCAATCAAGCCAAAAGCAGCCCGCATTCCCCAATTCAGCGCGCACTCTTGCTGTCGCTAACTACCCTGAGCTCTCACGCTGGTCGCCTCGACGCGGCTATGGCTCGTACGAAGTCTGGAGCCCTGGACCTGACGCCCTCGGCCTTCAGCCAGTGGGTCGAGTAGGCGCGGGGAAGAGCGAGCGAGGGACGCTCACCACCGGCGAGAAGGCAAAGCTGGCGCGTCTCGAAAGGAGCACTTCGTCCCGCCCCTCGGCGCCATGCGCTTCTTCGCGGACTTCGTCCACGAGGGCGGAAGGCCATCTCGGTGTCCGATTCTTAGAACCGACTGGGGCAGGGGGGCGATCTGTTTCCTAGAGATTTCGCAGAGATGCGTTACCACCCTACGGCCGCCGCATGAACTCTGAAGCCCACCAATGCCGGGTGGCGTTTCAGGGAGGTGCGTAGAGGATAAAAGTTGTGCGGGCTTGACGGCAGGTCCACGTTCACGGAACGAAGATCTTTGCCTTCAGCGACAGCAGCTTCTGGTAAGGGAATTTGTGCCGACCGACGCGCTGAAGCTCTCTCGCTTCGGCCCAAGAGCCTTGGGAAGAAACATGGTCAGCCTGGGTGATAACAGCGTTTCGCGGCTTCGGTTCGAGACGCTCCTGAAGCGCCGCGAGAGACGGTCAGCGTTCGGAATGCCCGATGTCCGGGGCGGCACCGCGATAGCCCATCGGATCGGAAAAGTCCGGGACCATCGTCGCCAAAGGCGAAATGACCGCGGTGCCTGCGTCGCGGTATGCGGGGGAGGTAACCGTGTTGGCCGCATCGAGCTGAGGATCGCTCGTCACGCTGTGCGAGCCCTGGGGAGCCAAGCTCCACCAGCCATTGTGGGACAAGGCGTGTACGTGCGAGCCGCGAATCGGCGATACCGATACCCGGCCGCCGACGAAGAGGTTGTTGCGCAGGTAGATGTCATAGGTGTCGGCGAAGTAGCCGGTGGTGAGCTGTCCGGGTATCGCCGGGCTCGAGGGCCTCGCGCTTCCGAAGTTGAGGACGCTGTCGACAAAGGTGTTGTTGAAGATCAACCACGTGTTCTGAGGGTCGTCCACCCCGTGGTCGTTGTTGTTGCTTTGGTAGATGCTCGTGCTACCTGCCACGGTTCCCACGAATAGATTGCGGTAGATCCAATACGTAAGGTGGTGAGAGGGCGAGCCAGTATATGGATTGGTAGTCCCCTCGTCTTCGTTGCAGTTATTGATCATCTTCTGGTTTCTGAAGCGGCAATTGCGGACTGTGATGTTGCCCCGCCGGATGCTCAGAGACCAGCCGTTGGCGTTGTCGCCGAACTCCACGCCGTCGAACAGGTGCCCGTGGCCTCCAGAAGGATAGACCCCGTGCACCCCGTAGCCGGGGTTCCTTCTGCCGGTGTCTTTGATCGAGCCGCGGATAAATGTGAAGCGGTCGCCTGCTTCGTCTCCCAGGAGCACTCCATTCTGGTCCATGCCGCGGATGTCGCTGTCTACGAAGGTAAGATCGCTATCCCTGGGGGTGTAGGCGACGACGCCTTCGGTGGCGTCATGGATGTAAAGCCGCTCGAACCTGACGAATTGGACCCGACCCGCCGAGGTGCTGCGGGCGGTCACCACGTTCGGGTATTGTGCGGTCCCGCTCGCCTCGAAGTTGCGAAATACCAAGTGCTCGGCGTTGGTCAGAGCGATGCCTCTGATTCGCGCGCGGCCATCGAAGGGCCCGTCGCCAACGAAGACAATGGGCGCTGCGCTCGTGCCACGGCCCGGGTTGCCAATGGGTTGGTCATCGATGGTTCCCGAGAAGTGCACTACATCGCCGGGGCTGAAGGTGATGGAGTTGACTTTGGCCATCGTCTTCCAGGCACGACCGAGCGCTAATCCGTCGTTCTGGTCGTTACCGGTCGAGGAGCTCACGTAATATTCGGTGCCGATCACTTGGGCGTTGGCCACCCCGACGTTGATCGCGACCGAGGCAGATCGACCATCGAGATCGAAAGCTTTCGCCTCGAGGACGTAGGTTCCGTTCGCAGACTGGGTGGTATCCCAGAGGCAGGAGTATGGGGCGCTCCTTTCCGTATTCAGCAGTGCGCCGTCGAGACGAAACTCGACCCGGTCCACACCGGCGCTCGCGGTCACGAGCGCCTCGCAGTTGGCGTTGGGCTCATTGAGCAAGCCGGAGACGGTCTGTCCTTCGACGGGGGTACGCCAAATCACCTCGAGATCAGCTCGCTCGACCACCACGATGACCGAGGTGGTGGCCGTTCGCCCGAGCTCGTCGTAGGCCACAGCCGTCAGCTCATGAGCGCCGAGTGATGCGCTCGTGGTGTCCCATCGGCAGGTGAAGGGGGCGGCGGTGTCCGTGCCGAGGGCGGAGCCGTCGAGAAGGAACATGACTTGGGCGATCCCGGCGGCGCCTGTGGCCTCTACTGTGCACGCTTGGTCCTCAAGAACGCCTGAGACCGTGGCACCTTGGGATGGCTGTAGCCAGGCCACCTGTGGCCCTGGCAGATCTCCGGCGTCGGTCTCGCCAGCGTCGTCCGGCTCTGCGCCAGCGTCGTTCAGCTCTTCAGCGCCGGCGTCGTCCGGCTCTGCGCCGGCGTCGTCCGGCTCTGCGCCGGCGTCGTCCGGCTCTGCGGCGCCGGCATCGGGCCGTCCCTCGAAATCTCCGCCCAGCGGCATCGTGGTAGGGCCGCATGCGAGCAGCCAGATTGTTGCCGTGAGGAGAGGAAAGAATGTGCGAGAGAACATTCGAGGGCTCCTTGCTTCGTCCTTAAGGACTTGATGGCCGAGGCGCCTGGAAAGACAGCAATCCACATTCGATATCGCTTGAGCAAGTCGAAAACCTCGGGCGGCGGTCTTGGGCAGACGAAAGGCCTCGGAAGTCGTTTGGGGCCTCGATAAAGCTTGGACGGCGGCCCGATTCGCGGGGCGATTGAGGTAAAATGCGCAGCTCGCTTCGCAGCGTGGCACGATGAGTACGCACCTCCGCGACGGCGGCCGTGTTGTCGGTACCGGTCGCGCAGGCCCGCAATTCGTGCACGCACTGCAAGTGCTCGAGATGTCACCGCTTCGAGCTCCTACCAAAGTGGCAGAGTAGCCCAAGCTTCGGTCGCCCGTTGCGCACCGAGCCACTCCACGAAAAGAAACGTCGGAGCCCTTGCAGGACTTGGACCATCAGCCAGAGGCGGAAATGGAGGTGCTCTCGAGAATCTCGCTGGTGAATGCGCTCGTTTCCTAGGCCGGTGCTCAAAGAGGACCTGCTCCTTGTCGGCAACGAGTGCGAGCTCCAGAGCTCGTGCGGCGGCCGTAGCGTGGTCACGCATCTCTACCGAAATCTCTAGGAGAGTCAGGCGCCCCCTGCCCTAGTCGGTTTGGGGAATCCTCGAGTCAGACACCGAGATGGCCTTCCGCGGGGCCTCGACTCCGAGGCTCCCGCTGGTCGCCTCTACGCTCGGCATGACCGTGCGCGGCGGCCTCGCCCCAAATCACTCGAAGAGACTCGCACGAACTCAGGGGCTCGTTCGCGCCGGGGCGCGAACAGATGCGTCAATACGATCCGACGCCCGCTTCGTCGCGCCCGCCACCGCGGATGCCAGGAGCCGCGGGCATTCATTGCGGTCTATCCGAATCAGGCAAGCACGCCTTTTTCTTGGTCGGATTTCGCCCGGGCTGCCTTCCGCAGGGACATTCTCGCTGTGCGCTCGACGACGTGACGAGCCACCCCAAGGGCAGGATCGGCAACGAGGGTCCCGTTCGCGACAGCCCGACGCAGCACCTCTATGGAACGGCTGCGAATGCGAGGAGAGCGAAGCGGTGCCTGGGCGCTGCCGCGATTACGATTCCGCCACTCCTGAGACCTCGATGGTCAGACCTGGCCTGCGAGCGGATGTGCCTGCATCGCGGTGACGGGCGGATCTTGATTGAAGCGATGGGTGTGACCGCAGCCGATGGTTGGCAGGGCCACGGCCGCCAGGCCGGCGAGCCTGAAAGCAAAGACGCGCATCTGCACTCCCTCCTATGCGAGCTGTGGCCTGCGGCGCTAGGTAGGAGGAGCCAGCGCCTTGTGCAGGGTTGACCGAAGCGCCCCAGGGCTTCGCTGGCTTCACGGGTGGCTTTCTGCCCAATCAACGAAAGCCGCCCGACTGGCTCCGGCTCAGAAGAACAGGTCGCGCGTTCCCGCCTCAATCTGCGCGAGCCGCTCGACGAGCTGGCTCTTCATCGGACCGTCCTCGATCTTCGCCAGCTCGGCCGCCAGGAGGTGCTCGCCCTTCGCCTTCACCTCGGGCGAGGCGTAGTCGGTCAGGTACTCCTTGAGCGTGAGCAGCGCGTTCGGCGTACAGAAGCGCTTGATGAAGCCCGGGATGGCGAACTCCATGAAGTGCTCGCCCGTGCGGCCCTTGCGATAGCAAGCCGTGCAGTACGAAGGGATCTCGTTCTGGTCGATGAGCTCGCCGACCACGTCGTCGAGCGGCCGGCTGTCGCCGATCTGGAACTGCTCGCGCCGCAGGTCCTGGACCTCCGAATCGCCCTCGGCATAGCCGCCCAGCTCGATGCGCGTGCCCGCGTCGATCTGCGAGCAGCCGAACTGCAGCAGCTCTCGTCGCAGCTCGGCGGGCTCGCGCGCGGTGAGGATCATCCCGGTGTAGGGGACCGACAGCCGCAGGATGGCTATCAGGCGCTTGAAGTCCTCGTCGCCGAGCTCCCAGCGCCGCTCGAGATCCACGTGGCTGGCGACCTTGAGCCGGGGGAACGAGATGGTGTGGGGACCGACGTTGAAGCGCTCCTCGAGGTGGATGGTGTGGGCGAGCAGCCCCATCGCCTCGAAGCGCCAGTCGTAGAGGCCGAAGAGCGCGCCGATGCCGACGTCGTCGCAGCCGCCTTCCTGGGCGCGGTCGAGGCCGTGGAGCCTCCAGAGGAAGTCCGACTTCGGCCCCCGCGGGTGCATCGCCGCGTAGGTGGGCCGGTGATAGGTCTCCTGGAAGATCTGATAGGTGCCGATGCCGACCTGCTTGAGCGTGCGGTAGCCGGCGACGTCGAGGGGCGCGGCGTTGATGTTCACCCGGCGGATCTCGCCGTGGCCGACCTTGTGCGCGTAGCAGGTGCGCACGCAGTCGGCGATGAATTCCGGCGAGTAGGCGGGATGCTCGCCGAAGACCAGGATGAGGCGCTTGTGCCCCTTGTTTTCGAGCGCCGTCAGGTCGGCGGCGAGGTCGTCGAGGGTCAAGGTCCGGCGGACCGAACCGTCTTTGTTGTCGCAACGGAACCCGCAGTACCGGCAACTGTTGACGCACTTGTTGCCGACGTAGAGCGGCGCGAAGAGCACGATGCGATTGCCGTAGATGGTGCGCTTGAGCGTGCGGGCCGCGTCGAAGATCTCTTCGCGCAGCTCGGGCCCCTCGACCGACAGCAGCGCCGCCATCTCCTCGAGGCTCAGGCGCTGTTTGGCCATCGACTTGGCGAGCACCGAGCGCACCTCGGCTGCATCGGCGGGGGTGCGGTTGAGTAGCTCTTCTATCCGGCCGGCCGGAATGAAATCGGCGAGCCCCTGGCTGTCGGGCTTGATCATCTGCGAGCTCCTGCATTCAGGACGAGGCTTTGCCTCCGTCCGTTCGGGAAACCTTGGCCATCAGCGACTTGACCTGGATTCCCGGGAGCTTTCCGAGCTTGCCGGAGAGGGCGCTCAGCCGTTCGACGGTGGTGTCGAGCACGAGCGTGATGATGTTCACGCCGCGGTGCGGGTAGGGCAGCCCCAGACGCCCGGCGACGCAGTCTCCGAACTGAGTGATCAGCTCATTGACCTTGCCGACGTCGGCGACCTCGTGCTCGACGATGATTGAGACGACCGCGAGTCTCTTCTCCACCGGAATGGCTCCCGTGAATCAGGTGACCTCGTGTCCTCCTGCTAATCGAAGCAAGCGGACACCGCTGGTTTAGCACGCCGCGGGGCGAGCGGCATGGCTTTCGACAGTCGAGAGCCGGCAGCCCGGGCATCGCCCGGAGCCCAAGCGATCGGTCGGCAGGTTGGTAGAGGCGCATGGCCATGCGCCCGTCCAGGAATCGAGCAGAGGTGCGGTCGGTATGAGAGTTCCCCGCGGCCGGCACGAAGGCTGGCCCTCCGAAAACGTACCCCCGCGCAGCAGGCCCGAAGGCCTACGCGGTCAGGCTCGCGTTCTGCGAGCTCGACTGCTCTCGACTTCGCATCAGGTACGCGTACTCATCGATCAGATAGACGGCGTGGGCTTCGACGAGCGAGATGAGCGCCTTGATCTCGTGGGCGGGCGCGCTCAGCATACGGTCGCGACGCCGCGCCCTGTGCTCCTCGAGCTCCTTGAAGCTCAAGAAGGAATCGCGCAGCCGCACAATCGCCTCGCCGCCTCGTGGCGCCTCTTCCTGCACGGCGCGCAGAAGCGTGGTGAGAAGCTTGCCGAAGGTGGCCCCGGGCCAGAGGCTGTCGCCGACCGGTTTGCCGGTGAGGGTCTCGCCAATCCACCGCAGGGACATCAAGGCATCGACCGGCTTGTCCGCCGCGAGCTGACGGCGGGCCTCGGTCATCGTCTCCTCGAGCTCGTGGCGCGACTGCAATACCACCGACGCGGAAAACTCAATCATTCGATCCTCCGGCGGCTCGGACTGCCGACGTGGCGTGTCCTGGATGCATTACCTGAGTTTGTGAAGCGAGGCCAAGCACCCGCCCCGGGTCGCAAGAGCACGAGCAATTCGAGCGCTCAGCCGCCCGCTGCGTATTCATGCAGGAACTCGGCGCAAACTCGGATGACCCCGTCCGCAACGTCGCGATGCGGAACATGCCCCACGCCTGGGAAAAGCTGCGCGCAAGCCGGCCCGGCGACCCCGGCGGTGATCGCGCGCACCTGAGCTTCGGTGCCGTATTCGTCGCGCTCGCCCTGCAACACGAGGACAGGGCAGTGGATGCTGCGCAGCTCCGACTCGATGTTCCAGTCGCGAAACTGCGGCGACAGCCAGGTCTCCAGCCACGCCGAGGCCAGCGCCTCGGCCTTGTCGCCGTGGTAGCGCGCAAGCCGCGCGAGGAGGTCGGTCGCGTGGAGCGCCGCCGCTGCCTCGCGAAGTCCGGCGAGCGTCGGCTCCTCCACGAAGACATGGCCTCCCTCGACGATCACCGCGCGCAGGCCGCGCGCGAACAAGGCGGCAGCCAGCAGCGCGATGGTCGCGCCGTCGCTGTGGCCGAAGAGGACAGCCTCCCCCACGCCTTGGGCTTCGAGCAGCCGCGCGAGCACGGCGGCCTCGTCATGCAGGTAGCACGCGCTGCGTGGCCCCGGCGCGAACGGGTCCGATTCGCCGTGGCCCCGCCGGTCGTAGATGAGCCCGTCGAGGCCGACGGCCTCCGCCATGCGGTCGGGAAAGTCGCGCCAGGTTTCGATGCTGCCCAGCGAATCGTGCAGGAACACCAGCGTGGGCGGCGAAGCGTGCCCCGCCGCCGGCTCGAGGGCCAGACCGTCCGGACGGGTCGCCTGGATCGCTTTCAGGCGCAGGCGAACGCCGGCGGAGACGTAATCGAAGGTGCGAGATTCGGTCGGTTCGCTGTTCATCTGTTCCTGCTCACGGTCCGGTGTTCGAGGTACGGGCGGTCCTTGCGCTGGAAGTCGGCCTGCCGCGATGCGCCCTCCTTCGGCCTTCGTTTTTCGGGTCGATCGCCTCCCTGGAGGCCACAACGACACCTGGGAGCTCGCCGGAGGGCTCGAGGCTATTAAAGCAAGCCTGGAGCCCGCTCGTGCCCTGGAGGCCACGCTGCGGCCCCAGGTGGAAAATGCCTTCATCCCGACACGTTCCTGGCGCAGCCCCCTGCAGCGGGTCCGATGCTGCTAGTACGAACGACTGTAGGCCCAACACTCCCGGCGCAAGGCAAGCCCGGCCGTCCGGCAACAGCGCGCATCCCGATCCGCCAGGCTTTCTTGGACCGATCGCCTCTCTGGAGGCCACAAACGGCTCGAGGAGCTTGCCGGAGGGCTCGAGGCAGCGCCTGGCGCCCGGCCATGCGTGCCGGGGGGCGGACGAAGGGCCGTTCCCAACGCGCTGGCCAGCGGCCGGCTCTGCAGCATCCCGAACACCGATTGCCTCCAGGCTCGCGCGCTCGGCATACTCTTCGCGCTCGCGTCCGCACCAGGCGCCTTCCGAAACGAAAACCACCGCGGGCCTCGCCACGCTTCGAAAATCGGCGTGCGAGCCAAATGGCTTCCGCAACCACCTGGAGAACGATCCATGTCCCGCTCGCCTCGTCGCCTGGCGCTCCTCACCGCGCTGGCGCTCTTTTCCGCTGGCTGCGCCTTCGGCAAGCACATCGACCGGGGCGACGAGGCCTTCGCCAAGGGCCAGTACGACGCCGCGCTCGTCGAGTACCAGGCGGCCCTGAAGCTCAAGCCCGAGTCGGAAGAGGCCGCGGCCAAGGTCTCGCAGACCAAGGAGAAGCTCGTCGCCGAAGCCTGCGCCACGACCCGCGCTCGGCTCGCCCAGGGCGACTATCTGGGCGCCCTCGACGCGACCTCCAAGGCCCTGACACTGCGGCCCGAGGCCGAGCCGACCCGAGCCGCGGTGCGCGAGGTCTCGGACCGCTCGCAGCAGATGGCGATGCAGCTCGCCGACGAGGGCAACCTCGCCTCGGCCCTGTCGCTGCTCGAGTCCATCGCCCGGCTCCTGCCTCCGGAGAGAGACGCGGTCGAGCCGAAGGCCGCCGAGGTGCGCGGGCGCTGGTCGGCCCGACTCGGCGAGCAGGCCGACAGTGCCGAAAAGGCCGGCCGCTCGGCCGAGGCCTACCTGCTGCTGGCGAAGGCCGCGCAGCTCTCGAGCGAGCCGTACGCGAAGCGCCGCGACGCGGCGCGGTCCGCGCTGCTCGAGAGCCGCCGCTTCGCGCTGCAGCCCGAGGGCGTGCTCGGCGAGGCCGAGCGTGCGGTGCTCGCCAGCGTTCTCTCCTCGCAGGTGCCCGTCGGCCTGCACCTGCTCGCCCACGGCGAAAAGTCGGCTCTCCCAGGCGCGACCCTTCGCCTCGCGCTGGCGGCGCCCAAGTTTGCGACCGGCGCCACGCGGCGCCAGGAGAGGGCCACGTATCAGTCGGGCGTCCGCTCGGTGGAAAACCCGTTCTATCGACAGCGCGAGTCTCGCGTCACCGAGGAGGAGCGCCGGCTGGTCGAGTACGAGAACGAGGTGACCCGCCTCGAGAGCGACGTGACGCACTACCAGGCCGCGGTCCACCGCGAAGGCCCGACCCCGAACGTCTCGACCGGCGCCGAACAGAACCTCTACAACGCCCGCAACCGGCTCGAGTCGGCCCGCGGCCGGGTCATCGACCAGCGCTCCCAACTCCAGCACGCGCGCGAGGAGCTGAGGCGCGAGCCCCAATACAACGAGGAGCCGGTCTTCTCCGAGCTCTACTACACCGTGACCGTCCACTCGCTGCAGGGCTCGGCGCTTCTGCAGGCGACGGTCGCCCACGCCGACGGCCGCGCCCCGCTCCAAGTTGCCGAGAACCTCAGCGTCCAAGTCCTCGACGAGGAGCACGCCGAGCAGCCTATCGCCGGCGTCGCCGCTGATCCGCTCGAGCTGCCGCCGCGCGGCAACCTCGTCGCGGACCTGCGCTATCAGGCGGCCGAAAGGGTGAGGCAGTTGGCGCTCGCGAGCTTTGCGGGCCACCGGCAGGCGCTGCTCGAGAAGTCCAGAACCGGCCCCGAGGCCGACCGGCTCGACCTGCTCGCGCTCTTCGCCTTCTCCGACCCGGCCGCCGTCGATCCCTCGGTTGCGATGGAGCTCGCCGGGCGCAGCGGCATCCCCGACGCACTCCAGGTCCTCGCCGCCGTGCCGTAATCCAGCGGCCCCCAAAGCCGGCCGAGTCGAAACCAAGCCGGCCCCCGGGAGGTCGGGCGGCCGGCAGGCCCCAGTCGTCAGACTTCAGGCTTCAGATTCTTTCCAATCTGGTCAGACTCTGCCGGGTAGGTTCCCAATCCCCTCAAGGAAAGCGCGATGGCCATCCGATTCGGCGTCCGCGGCGAATACATCCAGCTCGATCAGCTCTTGAAGGCCACTGGGCTTTGCGACACCGGCGGCATGGCCCACCACGTCGTCGAGGCGGGGGAGGTCCAGGTCGACGGCCAGGTCGAGACGCGAAAGAGAGCCAAGCTGCGACCCGGACAACGGGTCGAGTATGCCGGCGAGTCGGTGGATCTCGTGCCGGACGGGGCGCAACAGCCATGAGCCGATAGGCCGACCCTCCGGCCGGCTCGATTGCCACGTCGCCGCGATACGAAGACCCGATAGGGATAGGGGCGGTTGCCCGCCCCTTCCTGCGAACCGTACGTGCCGTTCGGTCCGTCGATCGCCACGCTGCCGCGGCCGGCACGAAGGCGCCTTCGTGCCGGCGAAGCGACCGGGAGCCGGCCGGCACCTGTTCCCGAAGGCCGACCCTCCGGCGACCGCCGAGAGTCCTTGACGCGGCCGACTGCCGGGGCCGACAAGGTCCAGGTGCTTCGACGGAGCTCGACATGACCGACTCTGGCCTTCCCATCTACCTGGACTACAACGCGACGACGCCCCTCCACCCGACGGTGGTCGACGCGATGCTGCCGTACCTGCGCGAGCACTTCGGCAACCCGTCGAGCGGACACGTCTACGGCCAGCGCGCCAAGGCCGCGGTCGAGCGGGCGCGCGAGCAGGTCGCCGCGTTGCTCGGTTGTCAGCCCGACGAAATCCTCTTCACCTCGGGCGGCACCGAGGCGAACAACCTCGCCATCCGCGGCGTGCTCGAGCTGTCGTCCGGGCGCCGGCACATCGTGACCTCCGCCGTGGAGCACCCGGCGACCGTGCGGCCCTGCGAGCTGCTCGAGCGCGGAGGCGTCGAGGTGACCCGGCTGCCGGTCGGCAGCGACGGACGCGTCGAGGCCGCGACCGCCCAGGCCTTCGTCCGCGGCGACACGGCCCTCGCCACGGTCATGCTCGCCCAGAACGAGACCGGCTCGCTGATGCCTGTCGCGGCGCTTGCCGGCGTCGCCCATGAGCGCGGCACCCTCATCCACACCGACGCGGCGCAGGCCGTCGGCAAGATCCGGACGCGCGTCGATGAGCTCGGCGTCGATCTGTTGTCGATTGCCGGCCACAAGCTCTACGCGCCCAAGGGCGTGGGGGCGCTCTTCGTGCGCCGTGGCGTGCGGCTCGCGCCGGTGCTGGTGGGCGCGGGCCACGAGCGCGGTTTGCGGCCGGGCACCGAGAACGTGGCCTCCATCGCCGGCCTCGGCGCGGCCTGCGAGCTCGCGGCCGCCGACCTCGAAGCGGAGGCGAATCGGCAGCGCGCTCTTCGGGACGTGCTGTGGGACTCGCTGAGCGCGGCGATCCCCGGCCTGCATCTCAACGGCGACGGTCGAGCGTCGGGAGTCGAGGATCGACAACCGCATCCCGACCGCCTGCCGAACACGCTCAACCTCTCCTTCCCCGGCGTTCGCGGGAGCGCGCTGCTCGCAGCGGCACCCGAGGTCGCGGCATCCACCGGATCGGCTTGTCACGGGGGCGCAGAGACGCCCTCGGCGGTGCTGACCGCGATGGGGATCGACGCGGCTACCGCGCTCGGCGCCGTGCGCCTGTCGCTCGGGCGCTTCACCACGCGCGAGCAGATCGACAAGGCGGCGCAGGCCTTGGTGAGTGCCTGGCGCTCGACCCGCGGGATCGGTTGATCGGCGAGAACGCACTCGCAGCACCCTGGTCTTTGCATCGGGTGCACTCTTCGCCTCGCTCCAGCGAGGAAGGAGGCGGAATTGATGCCGGCTCTCTGACCGGCCTTCTGCGGACGTTCCGGTCTTCCGCGGGCGTCCCGGGCGTCAGCTGCGCTGCATCAGGAAGAACACGTACCCGAAGTCGCGCAGGTGGTTGCGGAACATCTCGAACTCCCGGCGCTCGGCGCGCGCCGCTTCCTCGGCGTTGGGATCACCCGGGTGCTCGGCGAGCACCTCGTTCATGTGGCGTTCGAGCGGGCCGACGTACGCGGCCCAGTCCTCGTCGGGCAGCGTGAAGTGGCCGAGCGGCGTGTAGCCGGCCTGGCGGGCCTGCTCGAACTTCTCGTCCACGCTGGCGATCGCCGGGTAGTTGTCCGCCCAGAACTGGCGGACCTCGTCGGGCACCTCGTCCATCGGGCGCAGCCAGGCCGGCTCGGTCGCGGCGAGGACGCCCGGGCCGCGCAGCAGCGGCCGCAGGGTCCGGAGGCCCTGCTCGAAGCCGATGCTGCCGAGCGCGCCCTCGGACCAGATCAGGTCGAAGCTCTCGGGCGAAAGCTCGAGCGCCCGCGCGTCGGCCACCAGCGTCGTGACGCGGTCGCCGAGGCCGCGCTCGGCGATCTTCCGGCGCAGCTCGTCGATGAAGACCGGGTAGCGGTCGACCCCGAGGATGGTCCCGCGGGTCAGGCCCGCGAGCGCCATCGTCGGGGCGCCGCCCCCGCAGCCGACGTCGAGGATGGCGGGCTCGGGCGGCAGCAACGGCTCGATGATGCGAAACGCCTTGGCCGTGGACTCGGTGGAGCCGGGGCCCTGGCGCGGCAGGCCGTGGTGGAACTGCAGGAAGAACTGAAAGGAGCGTTCGCTCAAGACGTACCTCGACCCGCGCCGACGGTGCCGGCGACGGGGTGACGGGTTGTCATTTGGCGCCTGTGGATTCCTGCCTCACCGGGTAGCCCGGTGAGCGGAGAGCCCGCGGCGTCCATTGCCGTTCGGCGCGTCATGGGGCGGCGGGATGCGATGGAGGGCCAGAGGCAAGGCCGGCGCCCCGGCCGCTGAGCGAAGCGCTACTTGGCCACCGGCGCCGCTGCTGCCTGGAGCGCCCAGCGCATCGTCGTGAGCCGGCTGCGTCCGAGCTGCACGGTCAGCGTCAGCGAATCGGTCGACTCGGTAACTACGCCCTGGGTGTCGAAGCAGAACTGCACCGGCCGCTCGACGACCAGGAAGGTCGCGGGGACCTCGCCCTCGACGAAGTGCGCCTGCCTCACCCAGCGCATGCACAGGCCGGTCGACGAATCCTTCGCCGCGCAGGTGATGGTTTCGCCGTCCTGGATCGGCCGGATCTCGGCGCCGTCGACCTCGAAGAAGCTCGGCTCGCCCTGCATCGACCCGAGCGAGGTGAGCTCGGCGTCGCCCACCTGCAGGCGCGCGTTCAGATTCGCCGGGAGGACGGGCACGTTGTCGAGCAGGCGGGTGACGACCGTGAAGCAGGCCTTGTCGGCGTCGAGCGAGGTGAGGCTGCCAGTCTGATCGAAGGCGCTGGCCGGCAGGCTCTTGCCCTCCTTGCCGATAGCGGTGGTGCGCACCGCGCGGTTGGGCGAGACGGCGCCGGTGGCCAAGGGATGGGTGAGGACTGCGTCAGCCCGCGGGTGGCAGGCGAGGCCCAGAAAGAGGAGCGAGGCCATCGCGGCGCAGCGGAAGAAGCTCGATCTCGACGGGCGGAGGGACATGAAGGACCTCGTTTCAGTGAAACAGGCGCGGCAAGCCTAGCGCTTGCCTCAAGCTCGGTCGAATGGTCGTGGATGAAGGGATGGCGGGCACGGCCTTCGGCCTGCCGATTCGAGCTGCGGCTCAGCGAAGCGCCGTCGGATAGTCGAGCGCCCAGCGGGCGTGGTTGCTCGGGAGCGTACGGACGAGCTTCGATCTCGATGCCAACGGCCAGGCCTCGGGGCACGGCCGGCGTGCGGTTGGGCCGCCGATGAGGCGCTGTCACGTGTGACAGCCCGGGCATCGCCCGGAACCCAAGTGATCGGCCCCTGGTTGGTCGGGACGCATGGCAGCGCCCGCGAGGAATCGGGAAGCAGCGCGGGCGGTCTCGGCGGCCGGCACGAAGGCCGGACCTCCGGAAGACCTCTCAGCGCTCGACGAGCCGGAGATCCACCTCGCCGAGGACGTCCTCGTCCCCGATCTGGCCGGCTGGCGGGCGTCACGCCTCTCTGTTCCGAAAGGCCCGTTCCAGACGGTCGCGCCCGACTGGGCCTGCGAAGTCCTCTCACCGTCGACCGTGCGCATCGACCGCGGCACGAAGCTGCGTATCTAGGCGCGCGAGGGCGTCGGCCACGTCTGGCTCGTCGATCCCGCCGTGCGAGCTCTCGGGGTCTTGGAACGCGACGGCGCGACCTGGCGCCTCCTCGGCGTCTGGTCGGGCGACGACCGGGCCAAAGCCGAGCCCTTCGTTGTCGTCGAGGTCGAGCTCGGCCTGCTCTGGCCGTTCGCGCGCTGAAGACTTGTCGAAGAATCCTTCGAGCGACAACCGGTCAGCCCGAGCATAAGCCGAGCTTGCGAGGCCGAGGGGTGACCGGGGCTCAGACTCTTGCCGTCAGAGGCAGTTGCTCGACTCCGCCTCTCTCGTTCCTCGGAAGCAACGCTCGGGGCAAGTGGGGCGCGGGCCGAGGTGAGGAGACCTGAAGCGAAGCGGCAGGCGCCAGCGCGCCGCCCAGTAGCCTGGGCGGCTCACTCTTTCGGCGCCAGCCGGCCGAAGCTCACCGCCAGAGCGTGATTCCGATGAGGCTCTGGAGCGCCGGCGCCGAGGCGGAGAGCGTGCGGATCAGGCTCTCGCCGTAGGTTCCGGCCTGGTCGCGGCCGAAGACCAACACGATCCCGCCCGAGGCGACGAACAGCTCGCGGTAGTCGGGATCGACGGCGATGGCGAGCCCCGGGGAGGCGGCGTCGGCAGGCAGCGGGAGCGTCTGCTCGAGCGTGAGCGCCCCGGCTTCGGACCGCCGGTAGACCGTCACGCTCCTGGTGCCTGCACTGGCGACGAGAAGCTGCTTCGTCACCTCGTCGAACGCGACGCCGGTCGGGCGCGAGAGGTCGGTCAGTCGCCTCAGCGGCGCGACGTCCCCGTCGCCGGTGACCGCGTGAACCGTGACGGTTCCGCCCGTCTCGTTCGCCACGAACAGCTCGCCGTCCACGGCATCGACGGCGACGGCGACCGGCCCGTCGAGCCCCGAGCTCGCGCCGGTGATCTGGCGCAGTGGGGTGACGGCGTCGGAGGCCGCGAGCGGGAAGGCCGCGACCAGGTCCGCGGTCGGGTCGGTGACGAAGAGCTCCCGTCGACCGGCATGGAGAGCGAGGCCGCGCGGCGCGGAGACCGCGCTCGACGAGAAACGGCGCGACTTCACCTCGGTGCCCTGCGCGTCGCGCTCGAACACCGCGATGGCGCCGGGCTCGGTCACAGTAGAGAAGCTGCCCTCGTCGGCGATGAAGAGGGCGCCTGCGATCGCGTCCACGGCGAGCCCGCGCGGCGCGTGGAACGTGCGGAGCGCATCCGAGATCTCGCGGGTGGGAGCGGCGCCACCCTCCGCGTCGCGCGGCCAGACGCCGATGGCCGGCGCGCCGGGGTCGAGGACGATGACCTCGCCGCTGGTCGGCTCGAGCACGATGCCTCGCAGGCTCGATGTCGCGCCGCCAGCATTCAGGATGCGCTTCGGGGGGCTGTTCCGGTTCGCGTTGCGCTCGAACACCGTGACCGCGCCGCCCGTGCCGTTGGCCACCAGCACCTCGTCGTGAGCGCCGTCGATGACGAGCCCGGTCGGCGAGCTGAGCTGCGTCGCCAAGCCGGAGATGACGCGCGTCGGCGCCAAGTCGCCCTCCGCCGAAGCCTGGAACACGAGCAGGGCGTCGGGCTCCTGCACCGCCACCCAGAGCTCGTCGGCGGCTGCGTCGACGGCGATCGCCCGCGGGTTCACCAGCGCAGTGGCGCTGCCTTCCACGACCCGCACCGGGGCGACCTCGCCCGCGGCGCCGCGGGCGTAGACCGTAATGCTCGACGCGTTGAGTACGAAAAGCTCCTCGCCGTCGACCGCGATCGCGCGCGGCCCGACGAGCCGAGTCGTCTCGCCCTGAAGATGCCGCATGGGCTCGGCGTTTCCCGACGCCGAGGTCGCGTAGACGGCGACCGAGTCGTCGGCCTCGTTCGCCACGAACAGCTCGCTGCCATCGACCACAACCGCGGCCGGACCGGCGAGCTTCGTCTCGGGGCCCGCGAGTCGGCGCGACGGCGGGGTGTCCCCCTGGGAACCGGCGGCGAAGACGACGACCGACGACTCCTGCGTCGTCCGATCGACGCTCGCCACGAACAGATCGCCCGCCGCGCTCACGCCGAGAGCCGTCGCCGACTGCAGGCCCGTGACCCCGCCGAGCTGCCGAAGCGGAGGCCCTGCGTCCTGCTGCGCCGGGTCGAAGACCGAAACGGTGGACGTCGCGGAGTCGGAGACCAGCAGCTCGCGGCCGGACAACGAGCGCGCCGAGACCTCTTGCGAGTCGGGGCTGTCACCCGCGTCGTTCACCGCGCGCACGACGTAGAAGACGAGCTGTCCGTCCGCAGCGGGGTAGTCGGTGAACGTGGTCTCCGACAGGGGCTTGGTATTGGCCTCCTGGTAGTCGGCGCCGGGCGTGGTGGAGCGGAACACGCGGTACGAGGATGCGCCCGGCACGACGTCCCAGCTCAGCTCGACTCGGCCGACCTTGCCCTCGGCGGTCACTCCGAGCGGCGCCGGCGGGGTGGTCACGGCGCTCGCCTCCTCAGAATTGGCGCTCTCACCGGCGTCGTTCTCGGCCTGGACGACGTAGAAGTACTCCGTCGCGTCCTCCAGCTCGGTGTCGTCCAGCTTGGTCGCAGCGATCGGCTCGCCTATCGGATCGTAGGGGCCGCCGGAGTCGAGGCCGCGGAACACCTGGTACGCGGTCGCGCGGTCGGCCGGATCCCAGCTCAGGCTGACCTGCTTCGTTCCGCCCTTTGCCGTCAGGTTCGTCGGCGCAGCGGGCTTGGCGTCGCCCATCGCGGTGATGCTCACCTCGTCGGAATTGGCGCTCTCTCCACCCACCGGGTGCACCGCCACCACGACGTAGTAGTAGGTCTCGCCGGACGCGATCCCGTGGTCCTCCGCCTGCGTCGCCATGGTCCCGGCGACCGTCTTGTAGGGCCCGCCCTTGGTCACCCCACGCTTGACCGAGTACCCGGTGGCGGTCGCGACCTGCTCCCAGGACAGCGCGATCTTGCCGGGCGCCGCCGTCGCGGTAAGTCCGGTCGGTGCCGGAGGCGGCGGCGTCTTTTCGGTGCATGCCACCAGGAACAGGGACGCCATGCTTGCAGCCAGAAGGCTCCGGAAGCTCAGGGGCCAAGGCAACGCTTTCATTGTTACTCCGAATGCTTTTCGGCGCGGGCGGACGCAACAACGCGTCTCGCGGCTGCCGGGTGCGCGGTGGCGCGCACGATACACGTCAGCTCGATACAGCGACAGGGCGGCGAGTGGAAGGCGCGACGGGTGCAAGTCGGCGAGACGGCTTGGGATTGTGACGGGCGGTTCGCCGACGGTCGCTCCGACAGGCGGGGAGTCGGGGGCTGACCTACGACCCGCAAACCTTCGAACCTTCCGGTCAGTCCTAGCGACCTCTCGCTTGGTCGGGGGCGACCGGGGAGCCGCTCATCGCGTATAACGCGAGCATGCTGGCGCGGTCGGCTCCTTCGACGGCCAGCCTGTAGTGGCGCAGGCGTGAAACCCGGCAAACAGGGGCAAGCGCGGGGCTGAGTGGACGACGCCTTCTTCGAGCCCCCGCGCAGACGACGATGGACACGATCGAGACCTACCGCGAGCAACTGAAGCTGGGGCTCGCCGCGTTCGAAGCGGCGCACCCCCATCCCTTCCTGATGATGCGCAAGTCGGGCGAGGAGCTGCGCAAGGGTATGCCGCGCATGGCGACGATGTGGGCCCCGATGGCGCCGATGACCGCCCCACCGCCGCCGAGCGAGCTTTTGGACCTCCTGGTCTTCGAGGTGCGGCCGCGGCCCGGCAGCTTCTTCCCGAGGCTGGTCTCGATAGGCCGGGGCGAGCAGTGCGACGTGTCGATCCCCGACGACCGCATCTCGCGCCTGCATGCTTCCATCGAGTGCGCGCTCGCGACCAGGGAGTACTGGCTGTTCGACGCCGACTCGCGCAACGGCACCAAGCTCAACGGACGCAATGTCGCCAAGGGTGAGCGGGTCAAGCTCGCCTTTGGCGACACCATCAAGTTGGGCACCCTCTGGCTCGAGTTCGTCAGCGCGGCGATGGTCTTCGAGCGCCTGAAGTCCGGCGAGCGTTGAGGGCGGAAGTCCGGACCCCGGTGCGCGGGCGTCCCCTTTTCCGCTAGCCATGCCGACCAAATCTCTCGCCCCGTCGGTCAACGCCGGCCGGGTTCGAGGGCCCGAGCGAAGTCGAGTCCCTGGCGCAGAGTCGAGACTCTCGCGCCACGCCGCTCCGGACCCCTTCAGTCATTGCCGGCGCCGCCGATCGGCCCCAGAAATGCCTGGAGCGAGCGGACCAGCTCGCGATAGGTCCGCGCGCCGCTCTCGCCTCCATCCATCCGGCTGAAGCCAAGCTGCTCGAGCAGAAGCCGCGCGTCCTCGGCCGCCAGAAAAAGGTCGACTACCCGCCGCAAGTCGGGCGAGAGCGCCTCGTAGCGCGCCCGCCAGCTCTTCGCGGAGCGGCGTGGGCGCAGTCGAAAGAGCGCCCGCACCGCAGACGAGGCCTGCGAGTCATCGTCATCGAGCAGGTGGAGGTTCGGGTCCTCTGAAGTCTGTGGCGTCCAGCCCGCGTCGCCTGAGCGCGTCTTCATGAGCGTCTCCTCCCTCCAGAGCTTGGCGGGTGGGACGGACAGGTCTCTCGGCGCCAGCCGGCCAACGCTCACCGCCAGCGCGCGATCTCGATGAGGCTCTGGAGCGCCGGCGCCTCGGCGGAGCCTCGGAGATTTCGGCGCTCGATCGCGAACCCCTCGCGAATTCGCTGCGGACGAGGGGCCGGTGCGGCTGTGTTGCCGAGACCAGATTGATACGCCTCGCGCTCTGGCTTGAGGTATGAGAGGCGCCCTTCGTTTCGCGGCGGCAATGCCTCGCCGTTCAGCTCACCCGGAATCGGCATGACCACATCCACGACAGCTTCCACCACGAACCCGGACCCCTCGGCGCGCCCGTGCCGGCTCGGCATCGACGTCGGCTCGACGACCGCCAAGCTCGTCGTGCTCGACCAGGCGCATCGGCTGCTCTTCGCCGAATACCTGCGGCACAACGCCGAGGTCTTCACGACGCTGGTGGGGATGCTCGAGCGCGCCCTCGAGCGCTTCGGCGACCAGACCCTGAGCGTGGCGATCACCGGCACCGCGGGGATGGGCGTCTCCGAGAAGACCGGCATCCACTTCATCCAGGAGGTCGTCTCCTCGGCCAACGTGGTGAGGGCGCTCTATCCCGAGGTGCGCACGCTGATCGACCTGGGCGGCGAGGACGCCAAGATCATCTTCTTCAACGAGCGGATGAAGCCCGACATCCGGATGAACGGCGCCTGCGCCGGCGGCACCGGGGCCTTCATCGATCAGATGGCGACGCTGCTCAACGTCTCGGTCGAGGACCTCGACAGGCTCGCCGCGCGGCACACCAGCGTCTATCCCATCGCCTCGCGCTGCGGCGTCTTCGCCAAGACCGACGTCCAGAACCTCATCAGCCGCGACGTCCCGCGCGAGGAGATCGCCGCCTCCATCTTCCGGGCCGTCGCGCTCCAGTCGGTCAACGCGCTCTCGCGCGGCTTCAAGATCACCCCGAAGGTCCTCTTCTCCGGCGGGCCGCTCACCTTCCTGCCGATGCTGCGGCAGGCCTTCCGCGAGGTGCTGCAGCTCAGCGACGCGCAGACCTTCGTGCCGGAGCGGCCCGAGCTGGTCACCGCCATCGGCGCCGCGCTCAGCGACGGCGTCGAGCGCACCGACCTCACCCTCGCCGGGCTGCTCGAGCGCCTGCGCGCCGGCAACGGCGGGGCGCGGACCGCGGCGGCCAGCGGCCCCGAGGCGCTCTTCGCCGACGAGGCCGAGCTGCAGTCGTGGTCGGCCCTCAAGGACCGGCACCAGGTCGGGCGGGTGGCGCTCGAGGAGCTCGACGGCCAGGACTGCTTCCTCGGCATCGACTCGGGCTCGACGACCACCAAGGTCGTCCTCACCGACGCCGAGGGCCGGCTCGGGCTGACCCACTACGCGACCAACGACGGCAACCCCATCGAGGCCGTGCTCAGCGGGCTCGAGAGGGTTCGCGCGCGGCTCGCCGAGGCGGGCGTCGCCCCGCGCATCGCCCGCACCGCGGTCACCGGCTACGGCGAGGACCTGATCCGCTCGGCGCTGCGCATCGACGAGGGGCTGGTCGAGACCATCGCCCACTACCGCGCCGCCAAGTTCTTCGACCCCGAGGTCTCCTTCATCCTCGACATCGGCGGTCAGGACATGAAGGCCATCTTCGTGCGCGACGGGGTGATCAATGACCTGGAGATCAACGAGGCCTGCTCCTCCGGCGCCGGCTCGTTCATCCAGACCTTCGCGCGCTCGCTCGGCTACGAGGTCACCGAGTTCGCGCGGCTCGCCTGCGCGTCGCAGCACCCCTGCGACCTCGGCACCCGCTGCACGGTCTTCATGAACTCGAAGGTCAAGCAGTCGCTGCGCGAGGGGGCCACCATCGGCGACATCTCGGCGGGCCTCGCCTACTCGGTGGTGAAGAACTGCTTCAACAAGGTGCTCAAGATCTCCAACCCCGACCTGCTCGGCGCCCACGTCGTCGTCCAGGGCGGCACCTTCCGCAACCCCGCGGTGCTGCGCGCGCTCGAGCGGGTGATCGGCCGCGAGGTCGTGCGCCCGGACATCGCCGAGCTGATGGGCGCCTACGGCGCCGCGCTCCACGCGAGCGACCGCTACGCCCAGGCCCTGCGCGCCGCCGTCCCGGCGGCCAGCACCTTCATCGGCCTCGACGACCTCGAACGCGCCCGGCACTACGAGCGCAAGACGCTGATGTGCAAGGGGTGTGAGAACACCTGCACCATCAGTCGCCTCACCTTCGAGGGCGACCGGGTCTTCTTCACCGGCAACAAGTGCGAGCGGGTCTTCTCGAACCAGGGCGCCGACCGCAAGAAGGGGCTCAACCTCCACGAGACCAAGCGCGCGCTGCTCTTCGAGCGCAGCGGCGCGGCGATCGGCGGGCGCGAGCGGCCGATGAAGATCGGCATCCCGCGCGCCCTCAACCAGTTCGAGAACTTCCCCTACTGGAACACGCTGCTCACCGAGTGCGGCTTCGAGGTCGTGCTCTCCTCGCCCTCGAGCGTGAAGCTGGCTGAGAAGGGCGCGGGCACCGTGATGTCCGAGAACATCTGCTTCCCGGCGAAGCTGACCAACGGGCACGTCCTCGACCTGATAGGCAAGCGGGTCGACCGCATCCTCTTCCCGATGGTGCGCTACGAGCAGGACGAGCACCCCGAGGCGGTCAACTACTACAACTGCCCGGTCGTCACCGGGTACCCGGACGTCATCCGCAGCGCGGTCGATCCGGCGCTGCGCCACGGGGTCCCCTACGACAAGCCGGAGATCTCCTTCACCGACGACGAGCTGCTCGCCGGGTCGTCGTGGGCCTACCTGAAGACGATGGGGGTCAAGCGCCCGGTCTTCGAGCGCGCCTTCGCGCGCGCGGTCGCCGAGCAGCGCGCCTGGAAGGAGCGGCTGCGCGCCGAGGGGGCGAAGATCGTCGAGCGCTGCGAGAAGAGCGGCGAGCTGCTCATCCTGCTCATCGGCCGGCCCTACCACGTCGATCCGCTCATCAACCACAAGATCACCGAGATGATCGCCGACCTGGGCGTCTCGGTGATCACCGAGGACTGCCTGCCGCTCGAGCAGCGCTCGGACCTGTCGAAGACCGGCATCCTGACGCAGTGGGCCTACCCGAACCGTATGTACGACGCGGCGATCTGGGCGGGCGAGCGGCGCAACGTCGAGGTGGTGCAGCTCAACTCCTTCGGCTGCGGCCCCGACGCGGTGAGCGTGGACGAGGTCAAGGCGATCCTCGGCGAGTACGGCAAGACGCACACCCTGATCCGCATCGACGAGATCACCAGCCCCGGGTCGGTGCGGCTGCGCATCCGCTCGCTCATCGAGTCGGTGCGCATGCGCGGCGACGGCGAGCGGCCGCGCACGCCCAAGCCCAAGGTCAAGGTGTTCGGCCTCGAGGACAAGCACCGCAAGATCATCGGGCCGCTCTTCTCGCCCTTCTTCACCCCGTTCTTCATCTCGGTGTTCCAGCGGCTCGGCTACGAGCTCGAGATCCTGCCGATGCCCGACCGCGCCTCGGTCGAGACCGGGCTCAAGTACACCAACAACGACATCTGCTACCCGGCGACCATCGTCATCGGGGACATCGTCAAGGCGCTGCAGTCGGGCAAGTACGACCCGGCGCAGACCGCGGTGGGGCTGACGCAGACCGGCGGGCAGTGCCGGGCCTCGAGCTACGTCTCGCTGCTCAAGAAGGCGCTGGTGCGCGCGGGCTTCGAGCAGGTGCCGATCATCGCGCTCTCCACGAGCACCAGCAGCTCGAGCACCGGGCACGAGCAGCCCGGCTTCCAGCCCAGCTCCTTCCACCTGAAGACCGCCGGCGTGCTCTGCCTCATCTTCTCGGACGCCATCGCGAAGATGCACTACTTCACCGCGGTGCGGGAGAAGCACAAGGGCGAGAGCTGGAGCCTGGCGCAGCACTACCTCGACCGCGCGGTCGAGCTCGCCTCGGTGACCAAGGCGCCCGAGCTGATGAGGCTGCTCGAGGAGGCGGTGGCGGCCTTCAACGAGATCGAGATCCACGAGGGCGACTACCCGCGCGTCGGGCTCGTGGGCGAGATCTACGTGAAGTACAACGGCTTCGGGAACGGCTTCGTCGCCGACTGGCTGATGGACCAGGGCATCGAGGTGGTGGTGCCGCCCATCCTCGACTTCTTCCTCAAGCGGTTCGTCAACGACGAGTTCAACGTCAAGAACCACCTGATGGCGAAGAACGCGCTCTACCTGCCGGGGATGAAGGCGATGGAGAAGATCGTCGAGAGCCTGATCTGGCGGGTCAATCGCATCATGAAGGGCTTCCGGGTCTACCGGCCCTTCCACACCATCCGCTTCGTCGCCGAGCGGGCCGAGCGGGTGCTCAGCCTGGTCAACCAGTTCGGCGAGGCGTGGCTGCTGCCTTCGGAGATCTCGCAGTTCGCCGACGAGGGCATCCACGACGTGGTCTGCCTGCAGCCGTTCGGCTGCATCGCCAACCACGTCATCGCCAAGGGCGTCGAGAAGCGGCTCAAGGACCTGCACCCCGAGCTGAACATCCTCTACCTCGACATGGACGCGGGCATGAGCGAGGTCAACGTGGCCAACCGGCTCAAGTTCCTGGTCAACGGCGCGGTCGAGAGCGCGAAGAACCGCCGGGTCGCCTGAGCCGGTTGAGAGACGGGCGCGCCGGCGTCAGGCCAGCAGAGGCGCCGCCCGCGCGAGAGATTGGGACCGCCGGCGTCCCCCAGGTCTGCGCGCGCAGATGACGGGGCCGGCGTCTCGGGTCGAAGGCGCCGGGCCCCAGAGTTCGTGCAAGGTCTAGGTCAGGAGTTGGCAACCACGCGAAATCGAAGCGGTTGCAGCCAAGCCTCGATTCGCGGCCGACTTGGGATCTGCGGCAACTTACCGAGATGGCCTCACCCGCGCGTGCCTCGACTCCAAAGGCTCCCGCTGGTCGCCTCTGCGCTCGGCATGACCGGTGGCGGCGGCCTGGCCCAAATCGCTCGAAGAGACTCGCAGGAAGTCTGGGGCCCGCGCGGCATCGGGAGCGTGCAGGAGGACCGGAGTGCCGGCATCCCGCCGGCAACGCGCTCCAGAGCTCATTCCGCGCAATCCGCGGGAACCTCCAAGTGATCGAATTCGCTGGCGAGGCGTTTCGGCACTTCGTCCGAATCAGATGTGGGAGGCGAATCCGCGAATCCCTCGACTCCGCGGCTCCCTTCGGTCGCTCTACGCTCGGGATGACCGGGTTCGGCGCAAGTTGTTTGGACAGGGCCGGAATGAGCTCTGGCGCTCCGGCAATGCAGCCGGCTCCCCGCCGTCGAGGAGCGGCTGCTGCGCGAGGTTTACTGGAAGGTGGTCGCTTTAGCTGCTTCCGACGACCGAGAAGCCGCGGCGTGGCTGCAGCAGCGTGAGGCCGTCGAAGAGGTAGAGGGCGCCCTCGCCGAGATCCAGATCCCCAATCTGCTCGGAGAGCTGCATCAGAAGCTGTCGATCGGACACCTGCTCATCCTCGTCGTCGCGGACGTAGATCGGTTCGCCGAAGAGGTAGCCCGGGCGGCTTGAGACCAAGCCGCGGAGCGCCCGAAGCTCCGGTTGGCGCTCGAGTCCGTCGGGTTCGAAGATGCTCGAGGGCACCTCGAGCATCGTCACGGTGATCGGCGTGCCATCAGAGGCCGGGGTGGCGTTGGGCGGCACTGGCACCAGCCGGGCACGCTCCCAGCCTTCGCCGAGGTCGGGATCGGGCGCGAAGAGCGCCACCGCGCGCGCACCAGGGAAGCGCCCGGCCAGCTCGGGAACCTCCTCCAGATCGAGCGTGAGCACGTGCTCCTCGCCTTCGGCAAGCCCCGGGTCGAAGCCCGCGGGCCCCGCGCCGCGGCTTGAGGAGAAGCTTCCGGACCGGCGCTCAGGCACCCTTTCGTCCAGGTCGCGCCGCTCCAGCAGGTAGATCCGCGCTCGCTGGCTGGCCGGACTCTTGGCGAGATGCTCGCCGGCCAGGCGGAACAGCCGTGCGCGCGGCTCCTCCTCGACCACGCCGAGCGCCTCCACGGCAGCTTCGCCAAAGACGTTTTCCAGCTCGCGCTTGAGCAGAGCATTCGGCTGCGCCTCCGAGAGCGCGGACTGGAACGAGTCGAGGCCACCTTCTCCCATGGCCAGGAGCCCCGACTGCAGCACAGTGCAGTCCTGGATCTGCCCGCTTCGCTCGACGAGCAGCCGCGCCGCGCTCTCGCGGAAGCGCGGCTCCTCGACGGTGCCGACCCCGAGGAAGGGGCGCTCGACCTGCTGGGTCTCCGAAAAGAGTCGCTGAAGCGTGGAGATGCGGCGCGGCTGGGGCATTGCGAGCAGCGCTTGAGCGAAGAGCGCCCGGCTCTCTTCAGGCCAGTAGCGCTCTGCGGTCGAGCACGACACGAAGCTGTCGAACTGCTCCTCGAAGCTGCCGCCGGTGGCGCCGACGAAAGCAAGCGCGACCTGTATGCCCTTGACGAGCGCACCGCGGCGCTTTTCGTCGCTCTCGGCCTGCGACTCGAGCGCCGCGACCAGCAGTGGTAGCCCTGGCGCTCCCAGCAGGCCAAGTGCGCCGGGATCTCTATGCGCCCAGTCGCCGGCCACGATCTCGCGGGCGATCTCCTCGTCGAAGTGGACCGAGAGCATCCCCGCGGCCACGTCCTGGCAGGAGCCGCGTGCCAGGATGGGCGGGATGAGGGCGAGCACGCGCTCGCGCGGGATCGCCTCGAGGGCCTTTCGGCACGCTGCCCTCATCTCGCTCGAGCCCCGCCACGGCGGCAGGTGCGACGCGAGCAGGCTCCACTGTGGCTCGCGCTCGAGCCCTTCCGGAACGGCAATGCCCCGCTCGCGCAGGCCGGCCAGGGCGAGCATCAGGATCGCCTCGCGAAGGTCCGCACCCTTGCCGGTGCGCGGGAGGGCGAGGGCGGCCTGGGCGAATTGGAGCGGATCGTCGCCGCCCAGCGCCACCAGCGCTGCGATTTCCCGTTCGATGTCCGCACGCGTAAGAGACGCACGAGCGAGCGCCTGGACAGCCTCGGCGACCGGCAGCACCGCCAGCCCCGGGAGCACCTGCTTCAGGCCGCCGAAACGCCCCTCTTTGGCTGCCTCTCCCAAAGCCTGTCGCCACATCTCCTCGGTCGCGCCGAGCGCCCGGACCAGGTCGACGGCGTCGGAATACGGTTGCGAGCGTCCGCCGTTCTCGGCGAGCTGCTCGACCTGCAGGCGGGCTCGAGGGTTGTTGCCGGGACCTTGCGCCGGCAGCCCCGAGCCAGTGGCCTCGCGCTGCGCAAGCAGCTTGACGACAAGAGCGCGGTCGTCCTCGCCGAGCGGATGCCCGTGGCGTCCCAAGACGAGCTGAATACCGGCGCGCAGAGGCTGGGCCGCTCCCGGAAGCATCGCTCCCAGCCGCGTCGGATCGAGCTCCAGCGCGCGGAGTGCAATCTGATCGGCGGCCAGAGGCCAGCCGGGCATCAGGTCGAGAGTGACCCCCGGGTCGCCCGGCTTCGCGGCCGCCAGCCGTGGCAGCACAGCGAAGACATCCTCGGCATCGGCGATGCGCGCGCTCTTGCCCAGGTCGAAGAGCAGCGTCGGGTGCCTCGGCTCAAGCAGGGAATGGCGCGCGAGGTGCCAGCGTAGGGCGGGGACCTGCTCCAGGGCGACGCCGGCCTTCTCGAAGAGACGGTCGGCCTGATACGGCTGCGCTTGGGCGAGCTTGGAGACCAGCGAGGCCACCTTCTTCGAGCTCAGCGCGCCGAAGGGGGGCGCGGCGGCCTGATTCGCTTGCGCAGCGGTTGTGGTGCCCCGGGCGCCCTTCTTGGCTGAGGGCCGGCCGGCGATTGGTTTTGCTTCGGTATTTGAGGACCGCAAGGGCTTCGAGGGTTTGGTCATGGCGGGGAATCCTGCCATGGAGTGCGGCCGGAGCCCCAGTGGCTCTGCCACAAAGGACGCGCGGCCGAAGTCGAGGAGGCCAAGTACGCGTCGAAGGAAGCCGAGGGCGCCGCCACGATGGCGGCCGAAAGGGCGCTCGCGAAGGCGGAGGCGCGGAAGGCCGATCTCGAGCGGGAGCGCGGCGAGGAGAAGCGGCCGAGACAGGCCTGACGCCAGTTCCGCGCCCCGGCCTACGCCGCCGAGTTGCGCGCTCCCGCGTGGCCGTCGCCTGAGGAGCAGCGCGCCGACCCCGAGCAGGAGCAGACCGGATGAGGAAGCGTGCCGAGTTGGCCGCGAGGAAGGCAGATGCTGGCGCAGCGCGGCTATGGATGCGTCGCCCCGAGCGCAGCGACCAGGTCAGAGCAGCCGCGCAGCGCCTCCAAGGCCGCATGGAACGACTTGCCGACCGCCTCGACCTCGCGGGCGGGGAAGCCGTTGTCGGCGAGCGCGCCGAGGCCATCGGCCGCGCGCTCGGCGAGGCCGGCCCCGGGGACGTGGTGCTCGTCGCGGGCAAGGGACACGAGACCGGGCAGCAGCTCGGTCCGGTGACCGTGCCCTTCGACGATCGGAAGGTCGCACGAGACGCGGCGCGCGCCGCCTTCGGGAAGCGCCCTTCTCGCTCGTAGAGCCGGGCCGGCAGCCGGTCGGGGGCTGCTGTCGCGAATCCTGGTCTTGTGAGGTGGCGCGCGCTCGGTACCAGCGCCTGTCGAGGTGCTCGCGGGATGCGCGCCGTCAAGCGCGCCCGCGCGCCGTGCAGTCGGGAACCCGGGCGCGAGCGCTCACCGACCTACGGCAAGCGTCGGCAAGGACGACCGGAGCCAGCCCGAGGACACGGCAAGGGAGTCTCATGGCTCCTCCGGCTCGCGCCGGTCGGCGGCGCTCTGTGAACGGGGCGTGTCGTTCGGGGCTGGATGCTGTGCGACGAGCTCGGAGCGCTCGGACGGGTAGCAGCAAGTCGGAGATCCCAGGGTTCCCGCTCTTCTGGCAGAAGTGGCCCGGGGCGACCGGCGGCAGCGCGCGGCTTGTGAGCTTGCGCGAGCAACGGCGCACATTTCGCCCGTGTCCGAGCAACGTGGGCGCAGCCTGGTGAGCGCGCGCGTGGTTCCCGAGGAACGAGGGAAGCGGTGTCGAGCAACTGTCTGGGAGGTTTGGGAGCCCGAGCCCCGGTCGCCCCGAAGTCGAGGTGCCCTTCAACCTCGCAAGCTCGGTCCACGCTCGGGCTGACGGGCTATCGAGCGAAGAATCGAAAGGGTTCTTCGACATGTCTTCAGAGCAGCATCCGCTGGGATTCGCGGCCGTCCTTGCCTGAGCGCCGGACTCGTCGACCTCTAGGTCGGCCCCAAGATTCGTCCGCTCACCTCGGCCTGCGAACCCCGCCCTTGCGTTTGATGTCGTAGCCGTACCGGTAGATGTCCGGCACGTCGATCCGCCCGTCGCGGCGCTCCTCGAGAACGCCGATCCTACGCAGCTCCTCGAGAACGAGTTCTCCGTCTTCGGGCAGCCTGTCCTGAGCGCCCACCGGGCGCGCGAGGCGCCGCGCGACGTCCTTGCGCTCGAGCAGCATCGTGGCGCCGCGCAGGTTCTCGAGGCGTTGAACGACGAGGTACTCCTCGGCGAGCTCATTGCTGCGCTGCCTGGAGGTCTCGATGAGCGCGGCGGCGAGATCGATCGGCTTGAGCAGTGGCCGGCCCTTCCCCATCGGCGCCAGCAGCGCGTGCCTGGCCGCCTCGCCGAGCAATCGAAGGATAGAGCGCGGGACGATCCGCCCGTCCGCATCCTGCAGGCGGTCGGGGATCCAACGGTGCGTGTAGCCCTTCTTGACCCCGGCGCCCATGATTTCCCCGGCGACGGCAGTGGCGAAGGCGCGGCGGGCGGGTTCGGGCAGCTCACCCGGCATCAACCCCAAGTCCTTGGAAGGTCGCAGCGAGAGACCGCGGATGGCCTCGAGCCACTCGACCGCCTCTTCGATCGCCGGTCCGCGGTTGGCCAGATGCCGGACGACGAGCCGGAAGAGGGATTCGACGTCCCAGCTCAGCGACACCGAGCGCGGCCGCAGCTTGCTCGCATCGGCAAAGCTGCGCTCCGCATCCTCGAAGAGATCGTGGCGCAGGAAGACCTTGGCGCGCAGGTTCCCGTATCGCGCGGCGAGTGAGAGCCAAAGGGAGAGCAGCGCGCGAATCAGGCGCTGGCGGTGGGAGCGGTCGAGGTCGCCGATTCGATCGAGCGAATCGTAGGTCGCGAAGACCATCTGCCCGGTGTGCGCGAGCTGCTGGTCAACCGCGTCGAGCCTCTCCATCAGGGCTCCGGGGTTCTGCTCGGCCCAGGCCAGCCACTTGCCGGGATCCGTCGGCGCCAGCGCGCGCAGCTCCGCGAACGGCGCGGGAAGGGCTGCGCCCTGAACTCCTTCGTCGACGAGGCGGCCGAGCAGGTGCGCCATCCAGAAGGCGCGCAGCGCCGTGTCTTGCGGGTGCTTGGCCGAAAGGTCGTCGAGCACCAGCGCGGCGGGGTGCGCCCTGGACTCGCTGAAGGCGTCGAGCCAGGTCGCGTCGGGGATGCCCGGCTCGTCGAACAGCCTTCGCAGCTCCGAGCCGTGCCTCTGGACGAGGTTGAACATCGCGGTCTTGCCCGCGCCGCGTTCACCTTGGACGACCACTACCTCCGGGCGCAGCGCCAGCCGATGGCGTGCCAGCGGCAAGAACACCTTGATGTCCCCGGCGGCGCCGGCGTCGGTCGCCAGCTCGGAGAGGTGCTGAAGCAGCCGGGTTCGCGTCTCGAGATTCAAGCGGAAGCCTCCTCGTCCCCTTCGTCCTCGCCCTCGGGCGCGGTCAGCTCCTCGATGCGGCCGACCAGGCGGCGCACGTCCTCGGAGAAGAGCTGTTCGCGGATCGCAGAGAGCGAGGAGAAACGCACCAGGCGCTCGTCATAGCGGACGACCCGCGGCGAATGGGCCGCGGTCTCGCTGCCCTCGGCCGGCGCGCTCTCCTCCTCGAGCTCGCGCAGGTCTCCCGGCGCGGCTTCCGTACCCGCCGCTTCGGCCTTCGGATAGAGGTGCCGCGCGAAAGCGTCCCAGCTCCGGTGCCGGAACTCGGCAGTCGACCGCTCGTATTCGGGCGAGCCCTGGTCAGTGGGAGCGAGCGCCTGGACGACCACGCAGCGAAGCTGGCGGGCCAAATGACGCTCACCGAGCGCGGCGACGGTCAGCTCGAGGCCGTCATAGCCCTGCTGCGAATCGCGAGCGAGCAGGACGTCGACGTGCGCCAGGTCGTGCAGCGAGAGACCGGCCAGATCGTGCAGGCCAGCGCGCGAGTCCAGCAGGATGTAGTCGGGTCGGCGAGCCCGGAGCTTGAACAGCAGAGCGCTCAGCGCCCGTTGAATCGGGGATTCGGCGCTCTCCTCGAGCAACCCCGAGCCCACGAAGTCGAGCCGGCCGAGCTTCTCGAAGTACCCCTCGTCGAGCCGCCCTGCGGGGACGACGTCGACCTGGGAAGCCTCGTCGCCCAGGCCACTCGCCGGGGCGAGCGCGTCGGTGAGGTCTGCTTGGCCCAGCGCCAGATGATCGACGAGGAGATCGATCACCCCGCGCCGGCTCTCGGCTCCGAGCAGCGTGCCGAGACCCGGGGCCTCGAGGTCGAGGTCGACGCAGACGACGCGCTTGCCCTTGGCGGCGAGCTGCCAGGCGGTCGCGGCAAGCAGAGTCGTGCGGCCCACTCCGCCCTTGAAAGAGAAGAAGGTGACGATGGCCGGCACGTTCGAGGTCAGGGGCCAGGGCGGCTGTGCCGAGGTGCGCGCCAGCCACGCTCTTTTCGACAGGCGCCGCTCGACCTTGCGCCATCGGCCGGCTGGTGCTGTCCGCCGTGTTCCGGTCGCCTGATCGGTCCAGCCGGCCTCGGGCCAAGGCTCCTCCAAGCTCGACAGGGTGCTCGCCAGTCGGGTGGGCTCGCGGGGAGGCCGTGCGAGCGCCCCGGCGCCGAGGATGGGCGCGGCAAACCAGCGGCCGAGGGCCGAGTCGAGTCTCTCTTCGAGAGCCGGCAGGTCGATAGCCTCGTCCGCCTCCAGGAGCAGACGCACCCGTCCCTCGAGATCGCGAACGCAGCAGGCTCGCTTGACCGCGCCAAAGCCCGGCGCTTCCTCACACGTGCGCACCAGGGTCGAGAGCACGTCGTCAAAGGTCACCATGTGAAGTCTCCGGGGATCATCCCGTCGGCCCAGAGTGTCGCGGCGATGCGATCGACGATTCGCCGGGACTCGTCGAGCAGGGACGCGACCTCTTCTGGCTTGCGCGTGCCAGTCGGTTCGTAGCGCGCCTGCTCGGACCAGCCGGCGAGAGTCGGGAAGTCAGAGGCCCAGCCAGTGAGTCGATACCGGCGCGCGACCGGGTCCAGGGCGAGGGTGGCCTCGAGCGCAATCTCGGAGGAGGCACCAACCCCGTGACCGATGGCCCGATGGAAGGTGCTGCGCGGAATCGTCGCCTTGCGCGCGCATTCGGGCGCGAACCCGGCGAGGTGGTAGGCCTGATCGAGCGAGAAGCCTCCCGCCTCGGAGGCGAGATGCTCTGAGTCGCGAAGGTGACGGAGCGCCGCCGAGAGGAGCTGGGGCTGAAGCCTGGAGATCACCGTTCGGACGCCTTGTCGCGGCCCCGCGGCGACGGCGGAAAGCCTGGTGTGACTCATCGAGGGAGAAGGGCCTGGAATGTGGCTCGCATACTAGCGCACGAAACCTGACACCACTGGATCGGGGTTGAGACTGGATATCGGCATCTAGCCGGCGGCGCAGGGATGCAATGGGCCCGGCCTTGTAGGCCGAGAAGCCGGCCCTCTGGTCTGTTGTTGGCGTGCCGCGATGGTGCCGAGGAGTGTCGAGCGAAGTCGTGGCTACGGATGCGTCGCCCCGAGCGCAGCGACCAGGTCAGAGCAGCCGCGCAGGGCCTCCACGGACGCATGGAACGACTTGCCGACCGCCTCGACCTCGCGGGCGGGGAAGCCCTGGTCGGTGAGCGCGCGGTTGTGCTTCGAGCCGAGGCAGGTCGCCTCCTTCGGCTTCACGATTTCGTCGAGGAGCGCGCGGTCGGCGCGAAAGCGCTCGAAGGCATCGAGGTGTGCCGGCTCGCCGTGTTCCTCGCTGCAGATACGGGCGGCGTCGACCGTGTTCTGCAGCAGCCAGGCTTCGACGTGCTCCGCGCCCCGGCAGGTAAATCGGCCCGACCGAGAGAACACCACCGGCCGCCCCTGCGGAACAGGAGCGGCCGGGGTTGGGCGGCGCTGACGCCGCGAAGGGGCGGCTCGGCGATCGGCAAGTCGGCTGGCTTGCGGAGAGCTTGGCACCGGCCGCGCGACGTTCGGAGGGCCGACCTTCGTGTCGGCCGTCTGGCGAGGGGCTTCACATCGACCGCGCGATGGTCGGTGGCGAGAGCATGGCCGCTCAATTGCCCTTCGGCCATGAGCCCAGCGCCGGAGGCCTATCTTCTCCTCATGGGCGAGGACCCGAAGAGCGACCGCCGAGAAACGCCCGCGGACCTTTCGGCGTGGGAGGTCCCCGACGAGCACGTTGGGCAGTCTCTGGGGCAGAGCGAGATCATCGGCGTGCTCAGGTCCTCGTTGGAGCGACTCGCCCGGCAGCGGGGCTGGAAGAGCGTCCGGGTCGGGTCGAACAACTACTTCGCCTGGATCCGCGAGCGGCCGCTGGTGCGGGTCTCACCGGACGTCTATCTCCTCGACGACCCGCCGCGGGGCATCAGCGACCACTGGAGAGCCTGGCTTCCCGGCATCCGGCCGCCGCGCTGGGCGCTCGAGATCGTCTTCGAGGACTGGCAGAAGAACTACGACCCGGACCCGGCCAAGTACGAAATGCTCGGCACCCGCGAGCTGGTCGTCTTTCGGCCCGACGCGGCGGGACGCATCGATGGCACCGACCAGGCGCCGCTGACGGTCTACCGGCGCACGGAAGAAGGCGCATTCGTCGTCTCGTATCAGGGACCTGGACCGGTGTTCTCCGAGGAGCTCGGCGTCGCGCTGGTGGTCGTGGGCGAGGGCGACGAGTCGCTGCTGCGGCTCTCGGAGCACGAGGCGAGTACGGGGATCGTCCTCACCGCCACGGAGGCCGAGGAGGCCGAGCACGCCGCGGGGAAAGCCGAGCAAGCTGCGAAGGAGTCCGAGCGTGCAGGACGGATGGCAGCCGAAGCAGCGCTCGCGAAGGCGGAGGCGCGGCTCGCTGAGCTCGAGCGGGACCTGCGCGACAAGGAGAAGGGGCCGAGATAGGCCGGGCTAACGTCCGCGCCCCGGCAGGTGATCGGATCCGACCGAGAGAACACAACCGGCCGCCCCTGCGGAAGCAGGAGCGGCCGGCGTGGGCGGAGGGGAGCTGGAAGCCGATCAGGCCGCGGTCGCCGCGGGCGCCTTCTTCTTGGCGCGGGCGGGGGTGGTGGGCAGGCAGTCGCGGAAGGCCTGAGCGATCTGCGGCTCCTTGCGGAAGACGATGCCCGCGATCCCGACGATCTTGCGCATCGCCGACTCGACCCTCAGGTGGCGCGCGTTGCGGGTGGCGGTCGACTCCTTGGCGGTGCCCTTGAGCTTCTCCTGGTCCGTGTCGGTGCCGACCAGCGCGTCCCTGACCGACCTCATCTCGACCACGTCCTCGGGGAGGATGCCGGCGGCGCGCGCCAGCTCCGGGTTCTTCTCCGCGGCGTCGGCCATGGTCTCGAGCCCGGTCACGACCGTGCTGACCTTGGCGGGCAGCACCTTCTTGCCGACTCCGAAGAGGATCAGGGTGTCCGAGCCGGCCGGATAGACCGCCTTGAGCGCGTCGCGGTGGGTCATCACCAGGCTGGAGCCTTCGGCCGCGAGCTGGTCCTGGGTCTGGGTCTTGGCGATCTTGATGGTCTGGCTCTTCGAGGCTCCGGTCACCGCGTCGCGCAGGCCCGCGTGGTCGGCGATGAAGCCGTCGATGGCCCCCGCCTCGAGTCGCGGCTCGAGCCGCACTCGGTGGGTGATGCTCAGCTCGCCGAGTCTCGTGCCGCTGCGGATCACTTCCTCAAGGTTCCACGTCGGTTTCTTCATTTGTTGCCCCCGATGGTTTCGGTTTGGGATAGAACAGCAGTGAGTTGCGGATAAGCCATTACCACGACTACCGGGGGTCAATGCAAACCGGGAAGCGAAGAAAGTGCGACAGATTCAATCGGACTGGAAAGCTGCAACCACACGGTATCTGCGACGGTCGGCGAAGGCTCGTCCCAGGGGCGTGACGACCGGGTGAATGACGTGAAAACCCGCGGGGTTGCCGCGCGAGTGTTGGCTGGTGAGCAGAGACTGGCCGCTGACGAGGGCAGAGGAGTGGTGGGCGAGGAGAGACTGCCTGCGGAGGAGGGCAGAGAGCTTGCGAGCGAGGCCAGGGTCTTGGCGGGTGGGGTGAGTGTCTCTTCGAGCCAGGCCAGGGTTTTTGCGAGCGAGGTAACCGTCCCGTCGGGCGAGGGAACTGTCGTTGCGAGCGAGGGAACTGTCCCGTCGGGCGAGGGAACTGTCGTTGCGAGCGAGGTAACCGTCCCGTCGGGCGAGGGAACTGTCCCGTCGGGCGAGGGAACTGTCCCGTCGGGCGAGGGAACCGTCGTTGCGAGCGAGGCAACTGTCCTTTCGAGCGAGGTAACCGTCCTTTCGGACGACGGCGCACGATGCGCGTAACCGCCTGTGATTGCAGAGGATTTCGCCGCCTCTCGCTCCGGCGAAGCGTGCTCGCCGGCGGCGCCTGACCGCCTCGATGCTGCCGCCGGGAACGACGCCTCGCGGCGGCATCGCGGGGTTCGGTGCCGGTTACTTGGTCTGGTTCAAGACGCCGGTGCCGCGGGTCGCGCCTCGTGGGCGATGCGGCTCGGCGGAAGGCTTCCGAGGCGCGGCAAGGGACCGGGTTCGAGGCGCTGTCGTCCAGCGTCATTGAAGGATTCCGTTGAGCGTGAAAACGAGACCGAAGTGGCCCCCTCCGCGGGCGACACGGGTCCGTTCGGAAGGCTACACTTCGGGCGCGCTGCCCTGCCGTCCGCGAGCCCTCGCGGACGCCGGGCAGTCGGCGCGGCACCAACCACCTCAGAGAGACCTCATGCACTGGATTGCCCCGTCGCAGAAGGACGACGCCACGACGGTTCTCGAGAAGCGCCTGTGGCAGGCCGCGGACGAGCTGCGCGCGAATAGCAGCCTGAAATCGACGCAGTACGCCCAGCCCGTGCTCGGGCTCATCTTCCTGCGCTTCGCCGACGCGAAATTCGCGGTCCGGCGCGCCGAGCTGGAGAAGACGGCGACCGGCCGTCGCGGCTCGCGGGTCGACGACCCGAGCGCCTACCACGCGTCCGGCGTCCTCTTCCTCCCGCCCGAGTCGCGGTTCGCGATGCTGCTCGACTACCCCGAGGGCGGGAAGAACGGGAAGTCGCTCGGCCAGGCCGTCGACGACGCGATGCGCGCCATCGAGCGCGAGAACCCGCAGCTCTCCGGCGTGCTCTCGAAGACCTACCAGACCTTCAACGCGCGCCTGCTCAAGGAGCTGCTGAAGACCCTCTCGACCATCAAGGTGGACCTCGAAGGCGACTCGTTCGGGAAGATCTACGAGTACTTCCTCGGCGAGTTCGCGATGAGCGAGGGGCAGGGCGGCGGCGAGTTCTACACGCCGACGAGCATCGTCAAGCTGATCGTCGAGATCCTCGAGCCGTTCCAGGGACGCGTGCTCGATCCCGCGTGCGGCTCGGGCGGCATGTTCGTGCAGAGCGCGCGCTTCGTCGCCGAGCATAAGAAGAACAACAACGCGCTCGCCATCCACGGCGTCGAGAAGGTGGACGACACCGGCCGGCTCTGCCGGCTGAATCTCGCGGTGCACGGGCTCGAGGGCGACGTCCGGCACGGCGGCGAGATCAACAGCTACTACGACGACCCGCACAACCTGGTCGGCCGCTTCGACTTCGTGCTCGCGAACCCGCCCTTCAACGTGAACAACGTCGACAAGGACCGGCTGCGCGGTTCGGTTGGTCCGGGCCGGCGCTTCCCCTTCGGTCTGCCGAGGACCGACAACGGCAACTACCTCTGGATCCAGCTCTTCTACGCGGCGCTGAGCGCGACCGGCCGCGCGGGCTTCGTGATGGCCAACTCGGCCTCCGACGCGCGCAGCTCGGAGCAGGAGATCCGCAAGCAGCTCATCGAGTCCGGCGCCGTGGACGTGATGGTCTCGGTCGGGTCGAACATGTTCTACACGGTCACCTTGCCGTGCACGCTTTGGTTCCTCGACCGGGGCAAGGCGCATACGAAGCGCAAGGACAAGGTGCTCTTCCTCGATGTGCGGAACATCTACCGCCAAATCGACCGCGCGCATCGCGATTGGACGGAAGGGCAGATCGGGTTCCTGGCGAACGTCGTGCGGATGTATCGCGGCGAGGAAGTCGACCTGACCTACGGCGACGGCGAGGCGGAAGAGAAGCTGCGCGAGGTCTTCGGGAAGAAGCTCAAGTACGCGGACGTGCCGGGGCTCTGCAAGGTGGCAAGCATCAAGGAGATCGAGGCGCAGGGTTGGAGCCTCAATCCCGGGCGGTATGTCGGCGTGGCGCCGGGCGAAGAGGTGAGCGATGAAGATTTCAAGGCGCAGTTTGCGGCGCTGAATGAGGAGTTTGAGGCGCTGACGGCGGAGGCGCGGAAGCTTGAGAAGGTGATCGCGAAGAACGCGGCGAGCATTGTCGGAGAATGAATTGGAAACCACTCGTCGTGTGAGGCTCGAAACCGTCTGTACTCGAATTACCGTGGGGCATGTTGGTCCGATGGCCTCAGAGTACGTTGACCGAGGCATTCCGTTTTTGCGGTCGCAGAACATAGAGCCATTTAGGATTCGGCTCGACGATGTGAAGTATGTTCGCCCGGCATTTCACGAGCGACTGAAGAAGTGTGCCTTGCGTCCCGGAGATGTTGCTGTCATCCGCACCGGCTACCCTGGTGTTGCGGCGGTAATTCCAGAATCGTTGATAGAGGCTAATTGTGCCGACTTGGTGGTTATCACTCCTTCGCCGGCCCTCGATTCGCACTACTTGGCTTCAATTTTCAATTCGACTTGGGGTAAGTCAGCCGTAGCAGGCAATCTAGTCGGTGTCGCACAGCAGCATTTCAATGTGGGTGCGGCACGCAATCTGGAGGTCATGCTTCCTCCGATCGAAACCCAGCGCCGCATCGCGGGCATCCTCTCTGCCTACGACGACCTCATCGAGAACTGCGAACGCCGCATCCGCGTGCTCGACGAGATGGCCCGCGCGCTCTACCGCGAGTGGTTCGTGAACTTCCGCTACCCGGGGCACGAGAACGTGCCGCTTGTGGAGTCGGCAATGGGGCGGATTCCGAAGGGATGGAGCGTTCGGCCGCTTTCGGAAGTCGTTGATGTAAATGCCGCGCAGGTCGACACAAAGCATCCGCCCGGCCGGATCCGTTACATCGACATTTCGTCCGTCAGCCCCGGAAGCGTGGATGCGGTCGCCGACCTTGTTTTTGCCCAGGCTCCTGGTCGCGCGAGGCGGATCGTAAGGCATGGCGATGTGGTTTGGTCATGTGTCCGGCCAAACCGAAGGTCGCATGCGCTTGTCCTTCACCCCGACGAGAATACGGTTGCCTCGACGGGTTTCGCCGTTCTTAGCGCGAAGTCGGTTCCGTTTACCTACCTCTATTCGGCGACGACGACCGATGAATTCGTCAGCTATCTTGAGAAACGGGCGACCGGCGCGGCATATCCCGCGGTAACCGGCAAGGTGTTTGCCGACGCGCCGGGAGTGGATGCCATCCTGATCCTGGGAGGCGAGTTCCCGCGAGCTGAGCTGC
>ENA-UOOR01000204-UOOR01000204.1-fermentation-metagenome-genome-assembly--contig:-NODE-204-length-90095-cov-4.707130_pt1 | contig 90095 bp, 82 predicted proteins | sample MGYA00245780_ERZ724029 | MGnify/ENA primary metagenome ERZ724029 (study PRJEB28704, sample SAMN03018315) | fermentation metagenome | biome: anthropogenic terrestrial biome; feature: soil; material...
TTCTTCCGGTACGGATGACGAATCCCCCATGAGGAGATGGCAAGGGACCACTGCACCCTGCCTCATGGGGGATTCGTCATCCGTACCGGAAGAACGGGCTTCCGCAAAGAAAACAAAAGCACCATTGAGTTCCGCCTTGCCCTTGAATCAAACCCGGAATTCACATCCAGTTTCCTCGTTGCATACGCAAGAGCCGTATACAGGCTCAGCATCAAAGGGGAGACAGGTGCCAGGACTGTCTTTGACATACCTCCCGCACTCATTTCACCTCTGTCACCGGAACAGCTTAGGACAACAATGCTGTAATGATCTTTGATACACGTCGGGTTGACGATTATTTCAAAGCAGTAGCGCCAAATTTTACATAATAAAGTTCAACAACCTTTGTGATAATGTCACAGACATATGTCTTCCAATCGTGAAATAATGCAGCATAGACAATAAAAAATCAAAGGGGGACTTTATAAATGAAAAAGACAGATCTGCTTGTAATTGGAGGAAGCGCAGGCGGCATCCTCAGCGCTACGATGGCGCGCAAGGCATATGGTGAAATAAACATCACCGTTATCAGGGATACCGATGCCGTAATGGTTCCCTGCGGCATACCCTACATTTACGGTACTCTAAAATGCACAAGCAAAAATGTGATCCCCGATAAAATGCTTGTCGACGCAAAGATCGACCTTGTGGTCGGTACGGTAGTGAAGATAGACAAGGAGAACAAGACTGTAACTACAAAAGAGAACGAGACATACAGCTACAAAAAGCTAGTAATTGCGACCGGCTCGCTTCCGATCATCCCTACGTTCATTCAGGGATACGAGCTTGAAAACGTATTTCCGATCTATAAGAATCAGGATTATCTCAACGCTATCCTGGAGAAACTGGAAACGGTAGAAAATGTCGCTGTTATCGGCGGCGGATTCATAGGAGTTGAATTTGCCGAGCAGATAAGCATGACAGGCAAAAAAGTGACTTTGGTGGAAATGGCTGACGCATGTCTCTGGCAGGCGTTTGACAAAAGTTTTACAGACGACATCGAGAAAATGATGAAGGATAAAGGCATCAATGTCCTCACTAATACAAAAGTCAAAAAAATTATCGGTGATAAAAAGGCCGAGGCGCTTGAACTTGATAATGGCCAAAAGATCCCTGCTGAATTGGTAATACTTGGCCTTGGGGTAAGGCCAAACGGCCTGCTTGCGAAGGAAGCGGGGCTTGATGTCAACGCCAAGGGCGCGATCATCGTTGACCAGTACACCAGGACAAGCGACCCTGACATTTTTGCTGTGGGTGACTGTGCCGAGAAGAAGTGCTTCTTCACAAACAAGGATGTACCGGTCCTTCTTGCTTCAACTGCAGCAATGGAAGCAAAGATAGCAGGAAGCAATGCATTCCAGTTGAGACTCATCAGAGCCAACAAAGGTACGATAAGCGCGTTTTCAACGCAGATCTTCGGAAAGACATTTGCCGCTGCCGGACTCACAGAGGCAAGGGCCAGACAGGAAGGCTTTACGATAAATGTCGGCGAATTTACAACGATGGACCGCCATCCCGGATCACTTCCCGGAACAAGCACGGTACAGATCAAGCTTATCTTCTCTAAGTGCTCTGGAGTCATTCTAGGAGCTCAGATATCCGGAGGAGACAGTGTCGGCGAGATGATCAACATAGCAAGCCTGGCAATTCAGAAGGGTATGACTGCCACAGAACTCAACACATTCCAGGTGGCGACTCATCCGCTTCTCTCGGCATCGCCGATCGCCTATCCGATCAACGCGGCCTCTATGAACGCCATCGCACAGAACTGCAGGCACCTCAACGAGGGCCTGGTGATTTAAAAGTACCACTGTACTTTATTAAAGTAAGTATTTTGCAGTCCTTTATTTCCGGGGCTGCATTTTTAAGCACTTTTAACATTCACAGAGCTCAATGTAATGTTAAGATATTAAAACATAAATTGATCACAAAAAGAGGAGATGACAAGATGATCGAGCAGGTATTCAAGATCGCTTCAGGTAACAGCAAGGTAGTGGAAAAGGTAATACAGGACGAAAACGTACACTACATGCATATGATCTTCAACAAGGACGAAGGAGCTCCTGAACATTTTTCAAATTCAAACGTATACATGACTGTTGTGAGAGGCAAACTTTCAATAGCTTTAAATGAACAGGACATGCATGAATACCCGGCGTCAACCGTACTCAAAATTCCGATGGGAACTAAGATGAACTTCAGGAACCTCCATGATGATACTCTGGAATTGATAGTCGTAAAGGCACCCGCTCCAAAATAAGATAGCTTGTCAGTTAACATAATTATAAAAACGGGAAAACGTCACTAGATGTTTTCCCGTTTTTTGTATGAATATAAGAAAGCAGTTATTGACATATGCCATAAACAATATATAATTATTTTTATAAATGACATATGTCAATAATAAAAAGGAGTGATAAGCATGCCAAGAGGAGACGGGACCGGACCGATGGGCAGAGGCTCAATGACAGGGAGAGGAATGGGGTACTGCGTAAGGGCTTTTGAAAGCGGCGAGGCCTCTTATATAGGCGGCGGCGTCAGGAGAGGCCCCAGACGCTGGTTCGGCAGGGGATGTGCTGCAGTTCAATTTATGCCTGAAACAGAAAAGGAACTGCTCGAAGACGAGAAGTCGAAGCTTCAACGACGACTTGAGTCTATCAAAAAAGAGCTCGAAAAACTGAATTAGATACTCAGGGAGAGAATGATCAGGCATTCCCTCCCTGAAAACAAAGGAGAGACCGTGATGCCAAGACCTATGAAATGGAGAAAGGTCTGTTCAATGCCGGAAACCAATCAGTTCGGACCGCTTGATCCCGGCAACGAAACAAGAGGTTCTGTCGTTATGACTGTAGACGAGTACGAGACGATAAGGCTTATCGATCTTGAACACTTCACGCAGGAAGAGTGCGCCGCAAATATGAACGTTGCAAGGACTACCGTGCAGGGAATATACAACGAGGCCAGGAGAAAGCTTGCAGAGTCGCTCGTCAACGGCAAAGTCCTCTTTATCGGCGGAGGAGAGTACAGGCTCTGCGACGGTACGGAAAGCGGGTGCGGACGTCCGGGATGCCGCAGGAGAAATCACGGCGACAGCTGAAGCGTTGCCTATCTTTAAATGCAGGGAGTGGATCAGGATTTATTCCGACAAAGTTATTGAACATCTGATGTCACCACAAAACGCAAGGAACATGCCCGATGCGGAAGGAACGGTAGGCGATCCTGAATGCGGGGATGCGCTGACATTTTATCTTAAAGTTTCTGACGGGGTAATCTTTGATATCAGCTATTTGGTATTCGGATGCTGTGCGGCGATAGCAACTTCGAGCGCCACCTCTGTGCTGGCAAAAGGAAAATCGTTAAGGGAAGCATTGGATATCACTGAGGATGATGTGGTGAACGCGCTTGATGGACTGCCTGAAAGCAAAGTCCACTGCTCTCTTCTTGGAGTCAGTGCTTTGAGGTGCGCTATATTTGATTACTGTGAAAAAAACAACATTGACGTTACGGAGGAAATAAAATGAAGATAGCTATCCCGGCAGATGAAAAAAGGATAGATTCAACAGTTTGCCAGTCTTTTGGAAGGACCCCGTTCTTCGTGATTTACGAAACAGAGACAGACGATGCCGAGTTCCTTGATAATTCTGCTGCGTCCAGTCAGGGCGGAGCAGGGATAAAGGCAGCACAGACAGTCGCAGATTCAGGAGTTTCAGCACTTCTTACCCCGCGTTGCGGGCAAAATGCGGCTGAAGTGCTTACTGCTGCCGGCATTTTGATTTTTAAAACAGAAAACTCTTCTATAACTGAAAGTATCGCCGATTTTAAAGAAAAACGTCTTGAACAGCTTCAGGAGATCCATGCCGGATTTCACGGACATGGCGGCTAAGAATTTAAAAATTGCAATATTGAGCGGCAAGGGCGGAACAGGGAAAACACTGCTTTCTGTCAATCTGGCATCAGCTGCTGCAGATTCCGTATACGTTGACTGTGATGTCGAAGAACCCAATGGACATCTCTTTTTTAAACCTCAATGGAATATCGAAAAAGAAATATCTGTAAAGATACCACAGGTCGACCCGAATAAATGCGACGGGTGTAAAAAATGTGTTGAATTCTGCAAGTTCAATGCTCTGGCATACATAAACAAAAATTTGAAAATTTTTGATGATGTTTGCCACTCCTGCGGAGGGTGTTCGCTGGTATGTCCACAGGGGGCCCTTACAGAACGGGACAAAGCCGTAGGAACTCTTTCTGTTGGCGATTCAGAGGGAGTGCGGGTTTTGTCCGGAATGATGAAAACAGGAATTGCTTCAGGAATTCCAATAATTAAGGAACTCCTCACTCAATGCGGATCTCTTGAAGATGATCGGCCGATCTTTATAGACTGCCCTCCGGGAAGTGCCTGTATCGTTATGGAAAGCATAAAAGACGCAGACTACTGTCTTTTGGCTGCGGAACCTACCATATTCGGCAGACATAACCTTGAGATGGTCTGGTCTCTGGTCAGGCTCTTCGAAAAACCGCATTCTGTAGTTATCAACAAATGTGTTGATCAAAGTGACCCAACAGAGGAGTTCTGTAAGGAAAACAGGATAAAGATACTGGGTAAAATTCCTTTTGACGTTGAACTTGGCACACTTAACTCAAATGGAAAGATAGCAGTAAGAGAGAGCAAAAAATATCGGGATCTTTTCTCTTCCATGCTGGAAAAAATCTACAGGGAGGTGCCTTATGAAGCAGCTGTTAATTCTGAGCGGTAAGGGCGGCACAGGAAAAACAACTGTTGCCAGTGCCTTCATCAGGCTTTCGGAAGCTCAGGCATACGCTGACTGTGATGTTGACGCACCTAATCTGCACCTTATAACGAAACATTCCAAAGCACCATCCAGGAAAGATTATTATGGGATGCCTAAGGCTGAGATCGATCCTGACATTTGCATAAACTGCGGCAAATGCATGGAGAACTGCAGATTTGATGCAATTAGTGTAAAAGAAAGATCTCACTTTGTTGATCCATTCGGATGTGAGGGATGTGGGGTGTGCGAAGTTGTTTGTCCTGTAAATGCAGTCTCGCTTCATCCTTCTGTTGCGGGAGATCTTATGCTTTTTAAGGAAGGTCCTGTTACATTTTCAACGGCTCAGCTGAAAATGGGAAGCGGAACAACAGGAATGCTTGTCTCCGAAGTAAAGAAACAGATGAAAGAGTCCGCAGAAGACACAGATTTTGCCATCGTAGACGGCTCTCCGGGGATAGGCTGCCCCGCAATAGCTTCCCTTAGCGGCGCAGATATGGTCTTGATAGTGGCAGAACCATCCCTTTCAGGCATCAGTGACATGCAAAGGATAATAGAAACTGCCCGAATATTTGGGGTCATAATTGCAGTCTGTGTGAACAAATCTGACACAAACCCTGACAATACAAACAGGATAAAGGATTTCTGCAAACTTGAGGGCATACCATATACCGGAAGCATTCCTTTCGACCCAATGGCAGTCAAGGCTGTCAATAAAGGAATAAGCATAGCCGACATCGATTGCCCCTCGGGAAGAGCTGTCAAGGAAGTTTTCAATGAAACCATGCACCTGATCATCAGAGAAGGAAAGGATGTCCAAAATGATAAGAACCTATGGGCAGCCACCCATTAATAAAAATCGATATATTACGGAGGAATGAGTAATTATGAAAATTGCAGTAGCAAGTGAAAAAGGTATGGTTACAGGTCATTTCGGACATTGTGAGAATTTTATGGTATTCAACGCTGAGAACGACAAGATCGTAGGAACCGAGTTCGTGCCGAATCCCGGGCATAAGCCGGGATTCCTGCCTAATTATTTGAATGATATGGGTGTAAATGTAATTATCTCAGGTGGCATGGGCGGGGGAGCAATAGATATCTTCAATCAGCACAACATAGAGGTCATAATCGGAGCTGCAGGCCCTTCAGAAGAAGCAGCAAAATCATATCTTGCCGGAGAACTTAAATCTACAGGTTCAGTCTGCCATGAGCATTCGCACCACGATGAGTGCGGTCACTGAAGCAATTAAAAGAAAAATATAAAAAAGGGGGGAGCCTTTAGGGTTCCCTTTTTTTCCGACAACCGTTACGCCGGTAGTTTTAAAATCTATTTTTAATCAAACTGTTTACTTCATTAAAATAAGCATTGATATTTCTGTTGTCAAAGTAGGGCTTGCCAGTGTAGAATTAACTGTTGCCCAAAGTATAGTTGTTTTTTAAATGGCAGTTTGATTTGCACAATTCCTAATTTGTATCCATCATTTTATTGACAAGGTGGTATGCCGTGAATATCCTGAAGAGAATGTCCATCAAGAAAAATATCATGGCCTTATACATAGCAACGACCCTGATAACCTTTGGAGTAGTATATTATGTGCTCTTTTCAAACTGGATAGAAACCGCCGACAAAACGCTTTCTTCTGTGGCACAGGACATGAACAATACGATATACAAGGAATTCGAGGGGTTCATAAGACTTCCCCGGCATCTTAACGAGATGACCGAAAACCAGATCCGCAGCGGGGTCCTGGACTTCAGCGACGAAACGACACGTGACAAGTTTTTTGTCGGACTGTTAAGCGCTCACGGAAGCACACCCATATACAGCATAAGCATCGGAACGGAGAAGGGTGAATACTACGGAGCGCGCAGAAACACCGACAACACGGTTGAGATCATGAAAAACAATTCCGAGACCGGCGGAAGATCCATGTACTACAAAGTAAGTGAAGATATGACCAAAGGAGATCTGGCGCTCCAGACAGGCACCTTTGATCCCCGAACGAGGCCATGGTACAGGGAGGCAATAAAAAACGGCAAAACGACCTTTTCTCCACTCTACAAGCATTTTGTGATGGACGACCTCACAATTTCTGTGGGAACTCCGGTACATGACAGAGACGGCAAGATATGGGGAGTCCTTGGAACACACATAACTCTTTCCAGAATGGATTCATTCCTGAACGACATTGTGAAAAAAAACAACGCTGCGGCCGTAATAATCGACAAAAATACAGGCGAACTTGTTGCAAATTCCCTCGGGGTGCGCAACTTCACAGTGAACGAAGACGGGACCATAAAAAGGACACTGATAGGAGAGCTTAAGAACCGGAGCATCATGACCGCTTATGGAAACTACCTGAATTCACAAGACAGCGATATTCTTACTGTCAATGGACAAAACAGTCATGTGAACGTATCCGGATTCGACGCAACGGGGGTCGAGATGCTGCTCATTACATCCGTACCCGATGCCCTCCTCACAAAAGATATATATGAAACCATAAGACTTACTGTCATTTTCTCTCTCCTGATGCTGTCAGTCACGGCTCTTTTCTATCTGAGCCATGTCGCGAACATGCTCAAACCCCTCGAGAGCTTGAATTTAAGTGCTGAAAAATTTAAAGAAGGTGATTTTTCGTCAAGGGCGCACATCCACAGGGAAGATGAGATCGGCACCCTTGCTAGGACCTTCAATATGCTGGCGGACGATGTGAGCGGACTGGTCCGGGACCTTGAAAAGAAGGTCCGGGAACGGACCTCTGATTTGGAAATGACAAACATCGCCCTCGACGACAAAAGAGGGCAGCTCAAGCTGATACTTGACTCGACTGCAGAGGGCATATTCGGGATGGATACAGAAGGAATATGCACCTTCTGCAACGAAAGTGCCCTCAGGATGCTTGGATACGACAGCCAGGAGGATCTGTTGGGAAAAAACATGCACGGTCTGATACACCATACAAAAAAGGACGGCAACACCTTCCCGGAAAAGGAATGTCGCATTATGCAGTCCTTCAAAAAGGGGAAAGGCGTTTATGTCGATGACGAAGTCTATTGGCGGAAGGACGGCACGAGCTTTGACGTCAGGTATTCGTCATTCCCGCAGCACAGGGACGGAGTTCTTGTCGGTGCGGTAGTCACGTTCATGGACAATACTGAACGGAAAAAATCGGAGGAAAACATCCGCTATCTGACATACCACGACCCCCTGACCGACATCCACAACAGACTGTTCTTCGAAAAAGAGGTGCCGTTGTCAGATACTGAAGAAAACCTTCCGATATCAGTTATCTTCGGTGATGTAAACGGTCTGAAGCTGACGAACGACATCTTCGGCCACACAGCCGGGGACAGGCTTCTTATAGAAGCTGCCGCGGCATTCAAAAAGGCTTCATCAGAGAAGGGCATCCTTGCACGTATCGGAGGAGATGAGTTCGCGCTCGTTTTGCCCTTGTGCGATGAAGCCAGGGCAAATGAGATAATGGCCGAAATTAAAAGTGCTTTCGGTCTGAGTTCTTCCGGAGATATCATCGGAAGCCTCTCCCTGGGCGCGAGCACAAAAACAGAGCCTGGACAGAGTATGGCAGAAACCATAGAATCTGCCGAAAACAGGATGTATCGGGAAAAAACAATAAACCGGACAAAAAACAACACAAATATGATAAGAAAGATAATGGGACGCCTCCATGAACGCAGTCCACGTGAAAAGATACACTCTGAAAATGTGTACGCTCTCTGCAAAAGGATCGCCAGGGAGATGGGCCTTTCGGAAGCGGAGGTAAACAGGGTCGCTGAAAACGGATACTACCACGACATAGGAAAGATCGTACTGGATGACAGTGTACTCACCAAGCACAGGAATTTCAACGAGGAAGAGTACAGAAAGATGCAGCAGCATTCGGTCGTGGGATACAGGATACTGAATCTCTTTGACGAAACCCTGGACCTTTCAGACGGCGCGCTCAGCCACCACGAACACTGGGACGGCAGCGGATATCCGAAGGGGACGGCAGGGGAGGGGATCCCTCTTTCTGGAAGAATAATAGCTGTCGCTGAGGCTTATGATGCCATGACAAACGACTATTACGAAAGGTCGAAAACACATGAAGAGGCTGTGGCTGAGATAGAAAGCCTTGCCGGATCGAGGTTCGACAGGAGAGTAGTCAGCGCATTTACAAAAGCTGCAGGCAAGAATATTCGGGAGATGGGATCCGACAAATGATCAAAGCCGCCAAATGCGGCAGTAAGGACGCATAAATGGGCCGATTCATGATCTTTCTTGCGGTCAGCTCAATAGTGCTGATCCTTGTGAATATTTACCTTTCCAAAAGGTACGGGAAGCTCCTGAGTGATCACAGATCCAGGATCCCCGCAAGGGCGGCGGCATATGTCCTGTTCTCAGGCTTGTCACTCTTTCTCTCATCCCTATTTTTTCAGAACTGGATCTATCAGCACCGGGCATTGACACTGCCGGTGAGGTACATTTCCGCATTTTACATCTGTATGGTCATATATTCGTTACTCCTTTTCCTTGCAGGGGACAGTCTTGCGTTTTTGGGCAGTTTGTTTAAAATCCACCATAAACTTAATTCTTCATTGTCCAAAATATATGCAAAAGGACTGCTCGTTCCTGCTGTTGCAATGATGATCACGCTTTATGCCTTTTACAACGCGGTGGATTTCAAGGTCACAGAATATGAGATATTTATTGACAAGAGATCTGCCATCCCTTCGATAGATGCTGTTATGATCTCCGATCTTCATGTCGGGACTTCTATAGGAAAAAAAGAGATAACTGAGATCAAAGCCATGATCGAGGAGCTTTCGCCTCAGATCGTTTTTATTTGCGGCGACCTGTTTGACCATGCGTCATATGAGGAGATCATGCGGTTTACAGCAGAAAAGCTGGGGAGTATCAAGACTGAATACGGGACTTTTTTTGTAACAGGAAACCACGAATACTACCTCGGAGATATGTCAGAGATACTTTCATACTTTGAGGGTACCGGTATCAGAGTCCTTCAGGATGAGACGATAATGATCGGTGACATTTATATCGCCGGAAGGAAAGATATCAGGGAGAATGAGCGCATTCCGCTTTCAAAAATACTTGAAGGTACAGAAAAAATCAGGCCGGTCATCGTACTTGACCACCAACCCAATGCAATAGATGAAGCGGCAGAGAACGGTGTCGATCTTCAGCTTTCCGGACACACCCACAACGGACAGCTTTTTCCCTTCAATTATATCGTTGGACTCGCAAACCACACACATTACGGTATCGTCGACGAAGGAGCCCTTAAAGCTGTCGTAAGTTCGGGTATCGGCACCTGGAAATACCCGGTGAGAACAGGAAGTTCTTCAGAAATAGTAAGAGTCAGGGTAAACTTTCTTAAATAGAGTGTTGTTTCAGCTCAATAATTTAAACAAAATATACCACTGCAAAGCTTTCCCATTTAACCTCATCAATTTAACGTGTTATAATGAATACCCTGATAAAAATCTGTCTTTATAAGGAGTCGGGTCAGTTTATGGAAAATGAAAAATTTGAAGAAATAACTGAAGCTCCCGAAACAAATAAAGAAGAGACTCCGAGACCCACCCAAGAAGCGCCTCCTAAGAAATCAGGAAGCCTTTTCGTCCTGCTGCTCATAGTGATCATACTTGCCGGAGGCGGATACTGGTTCTGGAAGACGGAGGAGGCAAAAAAGGCAGCTGCCTCAAGACCCGCGGAGATGCCGCCTGTCGTTGTAAGCGACATGCCCGTAAAAGCATCTGATTTCCCGGTGACATTCGAATATACGGGACAGACCAAAGGCTACAGAGAGGCCGAAGTCCGGGCTCAGGTAAGCGGAGTGCTCAAGAGCAAGGAGTACAGGGAGGGGCAGCCCGTAAGGGCCGGGCAGGTCCTCTTCAGGATAGACCCGGCACCATACAGTGCGGCTCTCAACAGAAACAGCGCCAACCTTAAGCAGGCCCGGGTAGGAATGAATCTGGCCAAGATCGAATACGACAGGATATCCTCACTATATTCTAAAAATGCTGTAAGCAAAAATGACTTTGACAACGCAGAAGCCTCTTATAAAGCTTCAATGGCCGCGGTTGATTCTGCAAGAGCCGCTGTCAGGCAGTCACAGATCGATCTTGACTGGACTGTAGTTAGGGCTCCCATTTCAGGACTGAGCAGCAAAGAAGAGCGCTCTGTCGGCAATCTGGTAACACTGGATGCTCAGGGCAGCCTCCTTACCACTATTGTTCAGGCAGACCCCGTCTATGTTGAATTTGCCGTGCCTGCCGATGAACACAGAATAAACGAGCTGCTCAGGTCTGCCGGACACCTGAAGGTTTTTAAAGAAGGTATATCAGTAAAGGTCGCTTTGGGCGACGGAACGATTTATGATAAAAAGGGAAAGATCGACTTTCAGGATCAGTTTGTTGATCCGGCGACAGCTGACATAAGGGCCAGGGCCGTTTTTGACAATCCGGGGAACAGGCTTTATCCCGGACAGTTCGTCCGCGTATATGTCGACGGAAGCTATGTAAGCAATGTGATAAGCATCCCCCTCAGATCTGTGCTCCAGACTTCTTCGGGACCGATAGTGTACGTTCTTGACGAGTCAAATATTCCCTCCGTCAGGAACATAAAGATAATCAAGACGATCAAAAATACTTGCCTCATACAGGAAGGCCTGACGGACGGAGAGAGGATCGTCGTTGACGGGGTGGCAAAGGTGCTGCCGGGCAAGGCTGTAAAGATAGCTGAGAAACAGTCGCAGGAAAGTGCCGCGGAGAAAAATACCGACGGCAAAAGATCCGCTGACTGAGGCCTTTAGCAGATGTTCTCCGCGATATTCATCAGAAGGCCGATATTAGCCACCGTCTGTTCGATCGTAATAATCCTGCTCGGCCTTGTATCGATAATAACTTTGCCAGTGGCACAGTTCCCGGAACTCGTCCCGCCTCAGGTCACAGTTACGGCTTTCTACCCCGGAGCGACCCCTGAGGTGATCGCGCAGGTGGTTGCATCCCCGCTGGAAAGCCAGATCAACGGCGTCGACAACATGATCTACATGGACTCGGTCAGCAACGGGCAGGGAAACATGACCCTGACGGTAACATTCGAACTCGGGACCGACCCGGACATGGCCACCATCAACGTAAACAACAGGGTCCAGATGGCTTCTCCATCTATACCAGAAGAGGTCAGGAAATACGGCATAGTGGTCAAAAAATCTTCGCCCAACCTTCTCCTGATAGCGACCCTGCTCTCTCCCGACGGACGCTACGACACAATATATATGAGCAACTACGCCCTCCTGAACGTCGTAGACGACCTGAAAAGGATACCCGGGGTCAGCGATGCACTGATATACACCTCTCAGGACTATGCCATGAGGATATGGATAAGGCCCGACAAACTTGCACAGCTCGGTCTGACTCCGGCTGACATAGCTGCGGCTGTCAGCGACCAGAACAGTCAATACGCGCTGGGAAGGTTCGGCGACCAGCCGACGGATGAAGACCTCGAAAAAACATACATAATAACCACAAAAGGACGCCTCGCAACACCTGAAGAGTTTGAAGAGGTGATCATCAAAACGAACCCCGACGGAACGAGCATCTATCTGAAGGATGTTGCAAGGGTCGAACTGGGAGCCAAGACATACAGCTTTATAGGAAAACAGGACGGCATCCCCGCGGTCCCGGTGGGTATCACACTCGCACCGGGAGCGAATGCCATCAGGGTGGCCGATCTGGTCAAAAAACAATTTGAGGAGGCAAGCAGACACTTCCCGGACGGTATAAAGTACGACATCCCTTATGACACGACGACTTTCGTAAGGGTATCTGTTGAAGAGGTCGTAAAAACACTTTTTGAAGCTGTCCTGCTTGTATTCCTTGTTGTCTTCCTCTTCCTTCAGAACTGGAGGGCAACGCTTATCCCATGTTTGGCTGTCCCTGTATCGATAATCGGGACTTTTGCCGGACTTAAGCTCTTTGGCTTCTCTATCAACACTCTGACTTTGTTCGGTCTGGTGCTTGCCATAGGGATAGTGGTAGATGACGCTATAGTGGTGCTTGAAAACGTGGACCGGCATATGGAGGAGGGACTTCCGCCCAAAGAGGCGGCGTTCAAGGCTATGGAAGAAGTAACGGGACCAGTTGTCGCAATAGTCCTTGTACTCTCCTCCGTCTTCATTCCGATAGCCTTCCTGGGAGGACTGACGGGCGAACTTTACAAACAGTTTGCGATCACCATTGCGACATCGGTCATCATTTCCGGTTTTGTCGCCCTTACCCTCACCCCGGCAATGTGCGCTCTCATTCTGAAACCTAAGGGCAAAGGAAAGGATTTCTTCCTCTTCCGATGGTTCAACTCATTTTTTGACTCGATAACAAACGCTTATTCTGCCGGAGTGAGATTCTTCCTCAAAAGGACCATTATCGTTGTGATCCTCTTCGTCGTATTTGTCGGCGCGACCGCAAAGATTGCTTCGCTCGTCCCTTCATCTCTGGTACCGGACGAAGATCAGGGGATCATAATGTCTGCCATGTCCCTTCCGGACGGTTCATCCCTGAATATGACCGAAAAACTCACTGACAAGGTGACGAAGATCACCCGTGGCATGGACCAGGTCAAGACTGCATTGGTATTCAGCGGATACAACCTTCTCAACTCATCAAACCAGTCCAACTACGGCGCAGCCTTCGTCACCCTGAAGGACTGGAAAGAAAGGGAGAGACCCGGAAAAGACTCATTTTCGACGTCAAGGGAACTTATGGGCAAGGCTTGGTCGATACCGGAAGGACAGGTTTTCGTGTTTAATCCTCCGGCGATAATAGGCATGAGCACCACCGGAGGCATTGAGGGTTATATCCAGAACAGGGGGTCAGACACTCCCGAAGAGATGGAAAAGGCGCTTGCGAAATACATCGCAGCAACTGACGCCAGAAAAGAAATATCCAGCGTCACCACCTCCTTTTCCACAAAGGTCCCCCAGTATTACGCAAATATCGACAGGAACCGTGCAAAAGCTCTGGGAGTGGACCTGAAAGACGTATTTTCAACGATGGGAAGCATATTCAGGAACTATTACGTAAACGACTTCGACAGGAGTGGACGTACATTCCAGGTGCTCATTTCGGCAGAAGCTGCCTACAGAGACAGGCCTGAGGACCTCAGATACACTTATATCCGATCAGATACAGGCGCTATGATCCCGCTTCTCTCTCTGATAGACATACGCCTGGTCACCGGTCCCGATACGATGGAGAGGTTCAATGTGTTCCCCGCGGCCAAAGTTACAGGGACTCCTGCCGCCGGCTTCACATCCGGACAGGCTATAAAGGCAATGGAGGAGGCCGCCCGCGAGTCGCTTCCCGAGGGATATACCCTTGCATGGACAGGGTCCGCCTACCAGGAGAAGGAGACCGGCGCGGCAACCGCAATAGCCTTCGCTCTGGGAATAATCATGGTCTTTCTCATTTTGGCGGCACAGTATGAAAGATGGAGCCTCCCATTTGCTGTCGTTCTCGCAGTTCCTTTTGCGCTTTTCGGAGCCTTCCTCTCCATAAAGCTGAGGGGGCTTTCCAATGACCTCTACTTCCAGGTGGCACTTGTAACGCTCATAGGCCTCGCCGCAAAGAACGCCATCCTGATAGTTGAATTCGCCATCATGCAGCATGAGGCAGGCATGGGTATAAGGGAAGCCGCGGCAACCGCTGCCCACCTCAGGTTCCGTCCCATAGTCATGACTTCCCTCGCCTTCATCCTCGGCTGCATGCCGCTGGCTCTGAGCGTAGGGGCAGGTGCCGCCAGCCGGCATTCGATAGGCACGGGTATCGTCGGCGGCATGCTTGCGGCCACGTGTATAGCGATTTTCTTTGTGCCGAGCTTTTTCTCAATGATCATGAAGCTCACTTCCAAAGAAGAGGGACCTCCGGAAAAGTTCGACAAGACGACCCCGGAAGAAGATAAAGCGGAAATATCGCCCACGGCCGAAGGGGGAGTGATCTAAAATGACTGCAAGCGCGCTTCTTGCCGCACTTTTTGTAGGCTCGTTCTTCCATATCAACCTTGGTCCTGAGGTCAAGGCGCCGGACCCCTACGATATTCCTGCCGCATACGAGATAACGCTCTCTGATGATGTAAAAGGCACAGGGAGCCCTGACTCTGTGACACCGGACTTTGCATGGTGGATCTCATTTAATGAGCCTGTCCTGAATAAATGCATCAACGAGGCCTTTGCCAGGAACAGAGACCTCGAGACCGCTCTTGCCAGGGTCCAGCAAGCCAGGGCTTTTTTCAGGGAGGCCCGGGGCAACCAGAGACCCAACATTGGAGCAGAGGTCGATGCGACCCGCACTTATACAAAGGTGGGCACGACGAATGACCTGAACGAACAGAACATGCTATACGGCCTGGGCGCCGCCAACTACGAGGCCGACCTGTGGGGAAAGCTTCAGAAAGCTGCAAGGGCTGCAAAAGAGAGCATACTTGCCGCGGAATCAGCCAAAAACAGCGTAAGACTGGCGCTGGCGTCTCAGGTTGCAAAGACATATTTTTCTCTCAGAGGGACTGACAGACAGCTTACAGTAGCAAGGGACACCCTGGATACCCAGAGAAAGACCGTCGAGCTGAACAAGGTACTCTATGAAAACGGCAGGATAAGCGAGCTTGAACTCAGAAGGAGCGAATCTCTTGCCGCATCTTCAGCGGTACAGGTCAATAAGCTTGAGATCGCCCTCGGGAAATATGAAAACGGCCTTCTTGTCCTGATGGGCAGGGAACCGAAAGATTTTATAGCCAGAGATATCCCGAGAGGACTTGAACTTGATGAACTTCCCCTGCCTCCTTCCGTTCCCGTAGGCATACCTGCAGAGATGCTCCTTTACAGGCCCGATGTTAAGACCGCGGAACAGAACTACAGGACCGCGCTTGCTAACCTGGGATCCGCGAGAGCAGGGCAGTATCCTACCCTCTCCTTTGACGGTCTGATAGGCAACCCCGGCAGGGCGGTAAATGAACCTTCGGACCTTTTCACCGGGGCCACCGGCTGGTCACTTGCGGCACAGGTCTTTGTCCCGATTTTCAACGCCGGGAAACTATCTGCAAGGGCGGCTCAGGCCGAAGCCGCAGCTCAGCAGGCATGGTCGGCATACTATAAAACTGTGCAGACAGCCTTTGAAGAGACGATGAACTGCATCAATACACAGGCTAAAACTCAACAGATACTTGCCCTCCTCGAAGAACAGCAAAAGGTGCAGATGAGGGCATACGAGCTTGCAAATATTCGCTACACAGACGGGATATCAAGCCAGATAGACCTGCTGGATGCAGAGAGGGAACTGTTGTCTGTCCAGCTGCAGCTTGAGGGCAGCAGATCAGACAGCCTGAACTCGATAGTTGACCTCTATACGGCACTCGGAGGCGGATGGGCATCCAGGACCCCGGATGACCTTGAAAAAAGGGAGCTGCAGAAACCCTGGGTCAACAAGGAGAAGTTTTCCGAGTAAGTCAGGTCTCTTTTCATGTTGCCAAATGAAAATATGGAGGCTATAATAACCCACGTTCACCGAATAATGCGGACATAGCTCAGTTGGTAGAGCATCAGCTTCCCAAGCTGAGGGTCGCGGGTCCGAATCCCGTTGTCCGCTCCAGAAAATCTGAGATCCCCTGCAGCAGCGGGGGATCCTTTTTTACTGCGCTGCCGGGCATCAGCTTGGGAAGCTGATGCTCATGATACCGATCCTCTCCTATATCCAACAATAGGCAAAATTACAAGTGTTTTAATTTTTTAATAATGATATATTAGGAATGTTAGATATATAAAATTATTGTCAGTCTTTTTGTGCGGATCTTCGTCAAAGAGATCAATTGATACTGGAGGGATCAGTGTGGAGAATAAGTTTTTTGATGCAGTCAAAACGAGAAGGACTCATTATGGCCTTTCCAAAGAAAAGATCGTCAGCGAAGAAAAGATCCTGGGGATAGTCAAAGAGGCTGTAACGCATACCCCGTCGGCCTTCAACTCACAGACAGCAAGGCTGGTAGTCCTCTTTGACGGCCAAAGCGACAGGCTCTGGGACATCGTCAAGGGAGAACTGAGAAAGATCGTTCCTGCAGAAGCATTCAAAAAAACCGAGGAAAAGATCGACGGTTCGTTCAGGAGCGGTTACGGAACTATCCTATTTTTTGAAGACATGAGCGTAGTGGAAGGACTTCAGGAAAGATTCCCGCTTTACAAAGACAACTTCCCGATATGGTCCGACCATTCCGCCGGCATGCACCAGTTCGTGATATGGACGGCACTTTCCGCAGAGGGACTTGGCGCTTCGCTCCAGCATTACAATCCGGTCATCGACAACGCTGTTAAGAAAGAGTGGGATATCCCCGTAAAGTGGAAACTCCTCGCACAGATGCCCTTCGGCAAACCCACTGACGTACCCGGAGAAAAAGAAGTAATGCCTCTTGATGAGAGGATCAAAGTCCACAAATAAAGCCTGATGCATCATCAAGCAATATTAACGGACGTGCATAACACCTTCACTGATAGAAGTGAAGGTGTTATGCTATAGAGGGCAGAGACCGTCCCTTGTTGTGCCATCTCTTGCTCTGTGATAAAATATTACGGTTATTGTCAGGAAAAGGCAAACCGAAAGGGGAAGTATAAATTGAAGACAGAGGTAGTTTCACAGGAAAAAAACATTATCGTTCTAAAGGCCGAATTTGATGCTGAACAGGTCAATAAGGCAATAGATAATACGATAAAGGATCTTTCGAAGAAAGCAAACATAAAAGGTTTCCGCAAAGGTCATGTCCCGCGCAAGACTATCGAACTCTATTTCGGTATGAAGGGCATCTGCGCTGAAGCTTTGGAAAAGATCGTCCCCAAAGCCATCGACAAGATGATAGAAGAGTATGAGCTGAGCCTGATCGCAGAACCGAAGCTTGAGCCGGGAGATCTCAGGGAGGGCGAACCGTTCACGCTTCAGGTGACCTTTGAGGTAACGCCCGAGGTAACGCTCCCCGACATAGAGACAATAGAGGCCGAGAAGACCCTTTTTAAAGCCACAGAAGAGATGAGAGACGAAAACATCGTCCGCCTGCTGGAATCCCGCAGCGAGCTCACTCCTACTTATGAGGAGAGGGAGATCACGAAGGACGATTTCGTTTCGATAAAATACACTTCCCTGACAGCCGACCCCGATGGCACTGTGACCCCTGTGGAAAATGACCAGAAGACTGAGCTGCACCTCGGACAGGAAAACATGAAACCCGAAGTCGTTGAGGCGATAATCGGCAAGAGACCCGGAGACAAAGCATCATTCGAATTCTCAGTCGAGGACGACCCTCAGAACAAGGAACTCGCGGGCAAGAAAATGCGCTATGAGATAGAGGTCCTTGGAATAATGAAAAGGATAACTCCCGAACTTACGGACGAGACCGTAGTTGAGATGACCCAGTCCAGGCACAAGACTGTTGATGAATTCAAGGAAGAGGTAATGTCGCAGCTGAAAGCTGCCGCGGAGCAGCACAGCCTTGACAGCCTGAAGGATTCAGCTGTCCGGAAACTCTGTGACCTCTCAGATGTCGAGCTTCCGGAGACTCTTATCACAAGGCAGAAAGAAGCTATGAAAGCCGATCAGGCACAGAAGATCAGGAAGGACTCAGGAATGGACATGGAGGAGTTCTTCGAAAAGAGCGGCATGGACAAAGAGAGTTATGAGAATGAACTTGATCAGGCTGCAAGAGTCGTCGTAAAAAGAGCCCTCGTTCTTGAAGCCATTGCCGACGCAAACGATATTCAGTGGACTCCGGAAGAACTTGATGCGGAGATCAACCGCTTGGCGATCAGCTCGAGGATCGACCCCAAGAAACTCCATGATTACATATTCAATGATAGGGACAGGCTCTTTGAACTCGCAGAGAAGATACGCAGCCGCAAGGCAGTCGATTTCCTCATCACGAAGGTAAAGGTCAGGGAGACAGAGGAAGACAAAACAGTTTCAGAGGAAGATAAAGAGAATAAATAATATTTTATTCCCAATCGTAAATTATCAGAAAGGGAGCGAATAAATTGTCACAACTGATACCCATGGTAGTAGAACAGACAGGCAGGGGAGAGCGTTCTTACGATATCTACAGCAGACTTTTGAAGGACAGGATAATTTTCCTGGGCAGCGCTATCAATGATGATGTAGCAAACCTGATAGTTGCGCAGCTTCTCTTCCTTGAGAGTGAAGACCCGGAGAAAGATGTATTCCTTTACATCAACAGCCCGGGGGGCGTTGTCTCCGCGGGACTGGCCATATACGACACTATGCAGTACATCAAGCCTGCTGTCTCAACGATATGCACGGGCCTCGCGGCCAGCATGGGCTCATTTCTCCTCGCGGCAGGAGCCGATGGTAAGAGGATAGCCCTCCCGAATTCGAGAATAATGATCCATCAGCCTTCTGGCGGAGCACAGGGACAGGCAACTGAGATCCAGATACATGCGAAGGAACTTTTGTATACGAGAGAAAGGCTTAACGGTATCCTTGCAAAACACACGAAACAACCCCTCGATGTGATAGAAAAGGATACGGACAGAGATTACTTCATGTCGGCGGAAGAAGCGTTAAAATACGGAATAGTCGACAAGATAATAGAAAAACGCTGAATCAGGCGGTCTGTTTTTAGGGGGATTCCGACAGGAGTCCCCTGATTCTGATATGCAAGTATGCCAATAAGTTTTTCAATGCTGCTAATATGACTGAGGTGCGTAATAATGTACGACAAAAACCAAAACAAGGAAAATAACCGCAGAAAGCCCAGATGCTCCTTCTGCGGCAAGAGCCAGGACGAGGTGTCCAAGCTGATCGCCGGCCCTGCAAATACATTTATCTGTTCTGACTGCATCCAGCTATGCAATGTGATACTCAGGGATGAAAAGTCGGCGCCATCTTTCATGGAAAATGCCGCCGGAAAGGTGAAGCAGGATTACTCTTCAGTTCCTGTTTTCGAAAAGCTGCCAAAACCTAAGGAGATAAAGGAATTTCTTGATCAGTATGTAATAGGGCAGGATCATGCAAAAAAAGTCCTCTCTGTCGCAGTGTACAACCATTATCAGAGAATAACCAACGTATCCTCGGATGATGAAGTGGAACTGCCCAAGAGCAACGTTTTGCTGGTTGGCCCTACGGGGTGCGGAAAGACACTTCTTGCCCAGACGCTGGCAAAGATGCTCAACGTTCCCTTTGCTATGACTGACGCCACTACGCTTACTGAGGCGGGTTACGTTGGCGAAGACGTTGAAAATATACTGCTGCGGCTTCTGCAGGCTGCGGATTTTGACATTGCCGCAGCTCAGAGGGGCATCATCTACATCGATGAGATCGACAAAATATCAAGAAAATCCGAATCGGTCTCAATAACCCGAGACGTCTCCGGAGAAGGAGTGCAGCAGGCTCTCCTCAAGATAATAGAGGGCACTGTGGCAAATATCCCACCCAAGGGAGGGCGCAAGCATCCAAGCCAGGAAATGATACCTATGGACACAAGCAACATCCTCTTCATCTGCGGAGGGGCATTTGACGGACTCGAAAAAATCATTGCGAAGAGGACGACCCAGAAGTCCCTTGGTTTCGGCGGGGACCTGACTACGAACCTGAATAAAGATGCCTCCTATGAACTGCTGAAGCAGCTTCAGCCCGACGACCTGCGCTCGTACGGCTTCATACCAGAGTTCATCGGAAGGCTGCCTGTCCTGGTAGCACTTGAAGCCCTCACTGAAGAGGCTTTGATAAGGATACTCCTTGAACCGAAGAATGCGCCTCTCAAGCAGTACAGGAAGCTGTTCTCTCTGGAAGGGATAGAACTGGTCTTCACTGACGACGCCGTTCACACTATCGCAGAAAAAGGAGCGAAACTCAATACCGGCGCCAGGGGACTTCGGACCATTCTTGAGTCCCTTATGCTTGACATGCAATACGAGCTTCCGGAAAAGTCTTCGGGCATAAAAAGTCTCACCGTTACAAAAGACGTTGTGAACGGACTGGAAAAACCCATCCGTTCTTCAAAAGACGAGAAAGAGGCTGTCTGATCCATGCACATCCATCCTGTTGTTCCCGTAAGGGATATGGTAGTTTTCCCGGGAGTCATAGCTCCGCTTTTCGTGGGAAGGCCCCGGTCGGCGCGTGCGCTTGAAGAGGCCAACATAAGGGGACATCTTGTTTTTATCACGGCCCAGAAAAATTCACAGATCGAGAACCCTGATCCCGATGACCTAAACACCGTAGGGACCCTGTGCAAAATTCTCCAGACTGTACGCATGCCCGACGGAACGATAAAAGCAGTGCTTGAAGGCGGATGGAGATGCAGAGCGGTCCACTTCATATCAGGCGACAGTTTTCTTGAGGCGGAGATCGAGAAGATCCCCTCGACCAACACCTCCTATACAAACCAGGCAGAAGCCCTTCGCAGGGCTGTCCTGACAGAGTTTGAACAATACGTAAGGCTCAATCTCAAGCTGCCTGATGAGGTCTCTCATTCTGCAGAAAACATCGAGGATACTGACCTTTTCGCTGATATAGTTGCATCACACAGCCTTTTAAAGCATCAGGACAAGCAGAAGCTGCTAGAGACTCCTGACCTTATCGAAAGGCTTCGCAGGCTTCTTGCCATCCTGATGAGAGAGAACGAATTCCTGAAGATGGAGCATGACATTCAGGATAAGGTAAGGAACGAGATGGACAAGGGGCAGAAACAGTACTACCTCAGAGAACAGCTGAAGATCATACAGCAGGAACTGGGTGAGGACAGCCCCCTCTCAGAAACGGAAGAGCTTCGCTCAAGAGCGGAGAATACTGAGCTTCCTGAAGAGGCGAGGGAAAAAGTTATGCGCGAACTTGAACGCTACGCGCGCATGGCACCGATATCTCCCGAGGCGACGGTTTCCAGGACCTACATTGAGTGGCTTCTGGATCTTCCCTGGAACGTATCCTCGGAGGACCACCTGAACCTGAAGGACGCCAGAAAAGTTCTTGAAGAAGACCATTACGGCCTCGACGAGGTCAAGGAGCGCATACTTGAGTTCCTTGCTGTGAGAAAACTCGCTGCGGACAACATGAGGGCACAGGTGCTCTGCTTTGTCGGACCTCCGGGAGTCGGAAAAACTTCCCTGGGCAAGTCTATCGCAAGGACGATGGGCAGAAAATTTGTGAACATGTCGCTGGGAGGACTCCGTGACGAAGCTGAGATACGGGGCCACAGGAGGACTTATGTAGGAGCGCTCCCGGGAAGGATAGTACAGAAGATCAAGGCCGCCGGGACCAACAACCCTGTACTGCTTATGGACGAGATAGACAAGATCGGGAATGACTTCAGGGGAGACCCTGCGGCAGCCCTGCTTGAGGTGCTTGACCCCGAACAGAACTGCAGTTTTACCGACAATTTTCTCGAGATATCCTTTGACCTGAGCAAGGTCATGTTCATAACGACTGCCAACAGCACAGGCACCATACCAAGGCCGCTCCTTGACAGGATGGAGATAATACCGCTTCCCGGCTATGTTGCCGAGGAGAAGGTCAATATCGCAAAAAAGCACCTGCTGCCCAGGATACTTAAGGAACACGGGCTTACCGCAAAAAATATGACCGTACCTGAAGCTACGATAAGGAACATCATAACCGCATACACTATGGAGGCCGGGGTAAGAAATCTTGACAGGCAGCTTTCCAAGCTCGCAAGGAAAGTGGCGGCTGAGATGGCAAATTCTTCAACTGCGGATGAGGCAGGGAGAACGATAAGGATCACAAAGGACATCATGAAAAAGATGCTCGGAGCACCGAAACTCCATACCACTCGCATTCCAAATGAAGACCCCCTAGGAACGGCGCTCGGCCTTGCATGGACCGAGACAGGAGGGTCTGTCATCCTTATTGAGTCTGCCGTGATGGAGGGCAGCGGAAACGTCTCCTACACGGGAAACCTTGGTGATATTATGCAGGAATCCGCACAGACCGCCCTTGCCTATCTCAGATCCAACGCACCGGCCTTCGGCATTGAAAACATTGACTGGAAGAAAAAAGACATCCACATCCATGTTCCGGAAGGCGCTGTTCCCAAAGACGGACCGTCAGCGGGGATCACGCTTGCCCTTTCGCTCTGTTCGGCACTGACAGGCAGAAAGGTAGACGCTTCCTATGCAATGACCGGCGAGATGACTCTCCACGGCAACGTACTCCCCATCGGCGGAGTAAGGGAAAAAGTGCTTGCTGCAAAAAGACTTGGCATAAAAAAACTGATACTGCCCGAAGACAACAAATCGGACGTAGATGAGCTTGGCGACTGGATCAAGTCAGGCATGAAGATACACTATGTCTCAAAAATGTCGACCGTCTTCCAGCTGGCATTGAAGTAGGGGATTAGAAGATGGCATCATGGAGATCAGAACTTTACTGCACTGCCTTTACAAAGCAGCAGATACCTGCGCCCCGGAATGATGAGATCGTTTTTGTCGGCCGGTCCAACGTCGGCAAGTCGACACTCATAAACGCCCTTCTTGAAAGAAATATAGCCAAGGTAAGCTCCAAACCCGGAAAAACAAGAAGCATAAACTTTTATAAAGTCTCAACAGGCAGTGAAGATTTCACGCTGGTCGATATACCCGGCTACGGCTACGCTGCCAGGGGAATGGACGAGCGCAGGACATGGTGGAGACTGATCGACGACTACTTCAACTCTGAGAGGCCGATCAGCTTCGTTATCCACCTCATGGATTTCCGGCACGGTCCGCTTGCAAATGACGATGAACTTACCGCGTGGCTCGATCAGATGGACATGCCAAGACTTGTGGTTTTTACTAAAGGGGATAAAATATCACCCGGGAGGCGAAAGGGCCTCTACCAGCAGTATATGAGAGCCGGGCTTGATTCGATACTGCCTCCGTTCATAACTTCCGGTACGAACGACAAGGAGATGACAGCCCTGAGAGAGGGCATAAAAGATATCCTGAAGGAGATCACCAAACTGGACATCATGGAAGCGAAAAAAGGCAAATGACCTGTATACCCGAGGAACCGGAACGGCCGGGCCGTCGGGATGGGCAAATAGATCCGGATACTGCCACCAGGCGTATCCATCGAGGAGGAAAAACGGATGGAATCCGAAAAGACCGTGTTGGGCAAAGGGTACGAACCAGGACCGATCGAAGACAAATGGTACATGAAATGGGTAGAAGATGAGTTGTTCAAGGCTGATCCATGCTCTTTAAAACCGCAATACTCAATAGTCATCCCGCCGCCTAACGTAACGGGCTCCCTGCATGTCGGCCACGCGCTGGACAACACCCTGCAGGACATACTCTGCAGGACAAAGAGGATGCAGGGCTATGAGGTGCTTTGGCTCCCCGGCACAGATCATGCGGGAATAGCAACGCAGAACGTGGTCGAACGTTCTCTGGCTGCAAAGGGTATCTCCCGCCACGACCTGGGCCGCGAGGAGTTTGTATCCAGGGTATGGAAGTGGAAAGAGGAGTACGGAAGCACGATAATCGGCCAGCTGAAAAAGCTCGGAGCTTCCTGCGACTGGGACAGGGAACGCTTCACTATGGACGAAGGACTCTCTGTCGCTGTCCGGAGGATCTTCGTCGATCTTTACAAAAAGGACCTGATCTACAGGGGCAAGTACCTCATCAACTGGTGCCCCAGATGCCACACTGCCCTTTCAGATCTTGAGGTGGAGCACGAAGACAAGGAAGGCAAATTCTATGAAGTCACATACAGGTTTGCTGATGGCGACGGCGACCTGAGGGTAATGACGACCCGTCCGGAAACCATTCTGGGAGACACTGCGATAGCGATCCACCCAAGGGATGAGAGGAACCGCCACCTTGTAGGCAAAAAGGTCATCGTGCCCATCGCCGGCAGGGTGATACCGGTCATCGAAGACAACATGGTCGACCCTGAGTTCGGTTCGGGATGCGTCAAGATAACGCCTGCCCATGACCCCAATGACTTCCTGGTCGGGCAGAGGCATGGGCTTGAGCAGATACAGGTCATCGACGACAACGGCATCATGTGCGGGGAAGCGTCGGGGAAATATGCGGGAATGGACCGCTTCGAGGCAAGGAAGGCCATAGTCGCGGACCTTGAAGGCGATGGTTCCCTCATAAGGATCGAGGAGATAAGACACTCCGTGGGCGAATGCTATCGCTGCCACACCGTGATAGAACCATATCTCTCCGAGCAGTGGTTCGTGAGGGCCAAACCTCTTGCCGACGCAGGCGTAGAATCAGTTAAGGCAGGCAAGATACGCTTTGTGCCGGATCAGTGGACGGGAGTCTACTATCAGTGGATGGAGAATATCAGGGACTGGTGCATTTCCAGACAGCTTTGGTGGGGACACAGGATACCTGCCTGGTACTGCGACAAGTGCGGCGAAATAATAGTAGATACTGAAGATCCCTCAAAGTGCCCGAAGTGCGGAAACTCCGAGCTGAGACAGGATGAGGACGTTCTTGACACATGGTTCTCAAGTGCTCTTTGGCCCTTCTCGACAATGGGCTGGCCGGAAGAGACGGAACTTCTCAAAAAATTCTATCCCACATCAGTCCTTGTGACAGGGTTCGACATCATCTTCTTCTGGGTCGCAAGGATGATAATGTTCGGCCTTCAGGGAATGAAGGGGGAAGTCCCCTTCCACGACGTCTACATCCATGCCCTTGTAAGAGACGAAAAGGGACAGAAGATGAGCAAGTCAAAGGGCAATGTCATAGATCCCCTTACGATAATCAGCGAGTACGGAGCCGATGCGCTTAGGTTCACCCTTGCCGCCCTTACGGTACAGGGCCGCGACATATTCCTCTCTACTGAGAGGATAGCTACTTACAGGCTCTTCATGAACAAGTTGTGGAACGCAAGCCGTTTCGCCCTGATGAACCTTGAGGATGCCGTGGACGGGATGAGGTGGGACGAAAATGAACTCAGCCTGCACGACAAGTGGATACTGAATAGGATCTCGCAGGTTTCTGCAGAGATGACACGCCTCATTGACGGCTATTTCTTCGGAGAAGCGGCGAGACTCATGTACGATTTTGTATGGGGAGAACTCTGCGACTGGTACCTTGAACTTTCAAAACCTGCGCTAAGAGGTGAGGAGGGGGAGGCCAGAAGGAAGACCACTCAGGCAGTCCTGCTCGCAGTATTCGAAGACGTACTCAAATTGCTGCATCCGTTCATTCCGTTTGTGACAGAGGAATTGTGGCATGCGTTCCCATTCGGCAAGGGGATCATCGAGCGCACCGAATGGCCCGCTCCGAGGCTGGAAAAGATCGATGAGGCCGTAATATGGGACATGGATCTTGTCCGTGAAGTCATCCGGTCTGTCAGGAACCTCAGGGCGGAGGCGCGGATAGCACCGCAGCAGCAAATACCGAGGGCGGTGTTGTCGGTCCACAACGATGGGAAGCTTGCTCTGATAAGATCATCCGAGGCTTTGATAACGCTGCTCACAAAGGCAGAAAAGCTGAAGATCATGGACAGGTCGGCTGAAAAACCGCAGAAGAGCCTTGCATCCGTCCTTGACGACGTACAGGTATACCTGCCCGTAGGAGATCTGCTCGACGTTGACAAGGAGATCCAGCGTCTCAAAAACGACCTTTCAAAGATCGACAGGGACATCGAGAAGGGTAAGGCTAAACTTGCCAACCCTCAGTTCGTTGAGAGAGCGCCTGAAGAGGTCATCCAGAAGGAGAAGGCCTCCCTCGCGGACAACGAGGCAAAGAGGGAAAGGATAAGAGAAAACCTTTCGAGCCTCAACGATTGATAATGGACGATGCGGAAAAATTCCATACAATAGAGACAGAGCTTCAGGATCTGGCAAGCCCGGGGATAAGACCCGGACTTGCCAGACTTTCACATCTGCTGCTGCTCCTTGGAAACCCGGAAAGAAAGTTCAGGGCTGTACACATAGTAGGCACAAACGGCAAGGGCTCCACAGCTGCGACACTGGCTTCGATACTCAGGGAATCGGGCTGCCGTACAGCTCTCTATACAAGCCCCCATCTCGTATCCTTCGGTGAAAGGCTTCTGATGGGAGGGGAGGAAGTCCCCCCGCAAAAATGGGAAGAGGTCCTCTCAGCCATCAGAAATGTAATGGACCGTTCAGAAAGACTTAAAGCGGACCCTCCGACTTATTTCGAGCTCATCACAGCGGCAGCCTTTATGATAATTGCATATGCGGGAGTCGACATCGCAGTAGTTGAGGCGGGCCTCGGAGGAAGGCTCGATGCCACGAACATACTCTCTGATGTGATACTTACCCTGATAACGCCCATTGGGATCGACCATTCCGAATACCTTGGCAATACGCTTGCCTCTGTCGCGAAAGAGAAGTTCGCGGTCATGAGACCCTGCGTCCCGGCGATATTTTCAGGCGGAGACGAAGAGATCGAAGCCATCTTTTTCGATACGGCATTTAAAAAGAAGACTCCTGCCCAGGTCCTTAGAAGGCTGTGCAGTTACGGCACCGTTGGGGTATCCCTCAGCGGCACAGATTTTTATGTAGAGTCAGAGTGTCTTTGCGCTGACTGCCACACACCTCTTATCGGGACCCATCAGACCGAAAACGCCGCGCTTGCCCTTGCTGCGGCATGCGCACTCAAGACCTCATCCCATAAAGTTTTTGAAAATATAACCTTCCAGGCGCTTTATAACGGGGTCGTATCCGTGAGGTGGCCGGGTCGGTTTGAGATAATAAGGAAGGATCCGCCTCTTCTTATAGTTGACGGAGCGCACAATCCCCACGCACTGAAAAGGCTCGCTGAAAACACCGGGATCATTTACGGCAAGAGATCTTTCAACATCGTACTTGCGATGATGAAGGACAAGGACATATCAGAAAGCCTTGATATAGTCGGAGAAACGGGGGCAAAGCTTTTCTGCACTGAGGTTCCTGGAATGGAGCGCAGCCTCTCCGCAGCAGCACTGCTTGCAATGGCAGAAAAAAAGGGTATCGTCTGTGCGGGAAAGTGGAGTTCTCCGACAGAAGCGATCCGTGAAAGCCTTGTGTCGGGATCTGACACGATATGCTGCGGAAGCCTTTTTTTAAGCGGATACGTAAAGGAGCACTGCCATGAAATATAAGGGCTTTGAATACATCGACAACAATGGGCAGATAGAACTCAGACTTATATTGCCTGAAGAACTTGAGCGCCATTTTTTCGCCTGGATATACTGCAGGGGCGAACTCATGGACCGCTCAGAAGGGGACCCTGAACTGATATGGCGTTATATGTCCTCTAATTTTAATAACATTAAATTGGTTGCTCCGTATCAGGTACACGGAACTCATATCATCCCATCATCCTCATCCTTCGCCCTTCCTCTCAGACCTGAAGCAGACGGGGTAATTATTAATTCAGCATCAGATTCGATGGCCAGCCTGAGGTTCGCTGACTGCAGCCCGGTCGTCATCGCCTCAGACTCACCCGAGCCCTGGATGCTGCTGCTGCACTCCGGTTTCGCAGGCACTTCGAAGAACATCGTCGGCAGTTCCCTTTCAGCCATTTCAGGCTGGGATGCCGTCAGCATGGGGAAGAGGACGCTTGCATGGATAGGGCCGTCGATATGCAAAAGATGCTATTCGAGAAAAAAAGATGATCCTTCAACACTAAACGCTTTGAATACTTTCTCTCCCGAAAATTTCTCTGAAAAAAATGGGATGGTACATTTTGACATCAGGGGGGAAATAAGAAGTCAGTTAATGCAATGCGGCCTTCCTTATGATAATATCTATGCTGTCGAGGACTGTACGTGCTGTGACAACGACTTTTATTATTCATTCCGTGCCGGCGATGGAAAGTCCAGAATTTTTCTTCTCGGAGGGAATACCACAAAAGAGGCATGATTGGTGAGAATGATTAAAGTTAGCGGATCGATCAATTTCCACGTGAGGTGAACATGGAATGGACAACATAAAAGTCGGAGTCATCGGCGTCGGACATTTGGGCATGCATCATGCCAGAGTATACACAGAAATTTTAGGAGCCCAGCTGGTAGGGGTGGTCGACATCAACGAAGAGAGGGCCCATTCAGTCGCGGATCCGCTCGGAGTCATACCTTACAGCACGATAGAGACATTCATCAAGCAGACACGTCCCGACGCACTGAGCATAGTTGTTCCCACCAGCCACCATTTCGAAGTTGCAAAGATAGCAATGGAAAACGGCATCCATGTTCTGATAGAAAAACCCGTCACCTCAAGCGTTAACGAAGCAGAACGGCTCCTTAACCTTGCCGTGAAAAAGGACCTTATCCTGCAGGTCGGACATATCGAGAGATTCAACAGCGCTGTGCAGCATGTCAGGGAGTTCATAAACGATCCTTACTTCATCCAGACCCACAGGATGGGGCCGTTTTCACCGCGCATCAGCGACGTCGGCGTCGTGCTGGACCTAATGATCCACGACGTGGACATCATCCTCTCTATGATCAGCTCCGAGCTGGTCTCCATATCGGCGATCGGAAGATGCATCAGGACTGACCACGAGGACATAGCCTCCGCCCAGCTCACTTTCGCAAATGGGGCAATGGCGCAGATACTCGTCAGCAGGGTCTCCGAGAAGAGGATCCGCCAGATGGAGATTACAGAGGCAGAGAGATACATCACCGTAAACTACGAATCACAGGACATTTCGGTCCAGCGCTGTGTACGCCAGAGCGGTGGAAATCTTGTGGAGGTCATGGAACATCCCGTATTTCCGAAGACCGAACCGCTGAAGATGGAACTTCAGCACTTCGTTTCCTGTGTCAGAGAAGGGCGGCAGCCGATGGTGGGAATAAAAGACGGCAAGAGGGCCCTGGAGGTTTGCGTCGCTGTCCTGAAGCAGATACACGAGGAAAAGAACGCAGCCGGTTCGATCCTCTCCGCAATATGACGAAATAACAAATGACATTCCGGCCGATAAGAGTTATCATCTAGAGAGGAGATAATCCTCTCTTTTTTTTTGCAGAATTATCCCTGATCGAAAGGATGTATTTTATTTGATGGATTTTCTCAGAAATATACCACCTGTTAACCTCCAGGCACTGGTGGCACTTGCCCTTTTTGGGGCATCACTGCTTGTGGCCCGAATGGTAGTCAATATCCAGTCGGGAAAATGGCCCGGAGGCCCTATGTTCGTTCTCTACCTCAGGGTACTTCTTGGTTTTCTTTTTGCAGGGTCGATCGGCCTGGGATTCTACTGTTTTGCCGGAATAAACATTCTCTTCAAGTAAGATCTTTCACGGGATCGTGCGGCATGCAGGACAATGCAGACAATAGTACGGTTTTTAATAAACAGTTAGGAGAGTTGATTTATGGAGAAGCTTCTGAATAACGCGTTCAACGGTGACCCGAGATCAATAGGCCGCCTGATAAGTCTTGTTGAGGCTGACACCCCGTCGGCAAAAGAGATCATGAAACAGGTATACCCGCGCACCGGCAAGGCTAAGATCATAGGAATAACAGGCAGCCCCGGCGCAGGCAAGAGCACTTTCGTAGACAGGCTCATCGAACAGTTTCAGGCAGAAGGCCGCAAGGTCGGCGTGATCGCGATCGACCCCTCGAGCCCCTTCACCGGGGGAGCGATACTTGGCGACAGGCTTAGAATGCAGGGACACGCCCTCAATGAAAACGTCTTCATAAGAAGCATGGGATCGAGGGGGCATCTCGGCGGAGTAAGCAGATCCACGCACGAAGCCTCGCTTATACTCGACGCCTGCGGTTTTGACATAGTCCTGATAGAGACTGTTGGAGTCGGGCAGTCGGAGGTCGATATAATCAAAATAGCCGACACTGTCGTCCTGGTCCTTGTTCCGGGAATGGGGGACGATGTACAGATAATGAAGGCCGGGATAATGGAGATCGCCGATACCTTTGTTGTGAACAAAGCTGACAAGGAAGGGGCGGACAAAGTCGCTGCAGACGTCCAGGTCATGCTTAAGATGCTGAAGGAAAAGGACTGGGTGCCCCCGGTGACCCTTGTTTCATCCCAGAACAACACCGGAGTGGAGGAGGTCAAAAAAATACTCAATGACCACTGGAACTACCTCCAGACCTCGGATGAGGGCAAAAGGAGACGTTTCGTACAGCTTGAGATGGAGGTCGAGGCCATATTGAGGGGTGAGATCTCCATACTGACGGAAAAAGTGTGGAAAAAGCGCAAAGATACCGGAGTGCTTGAAGACCTGGCATCAAGAAAGGCCGATCCCTACACCCTGGCGGGTGAAATGATCTCACAGATCGTCAAATAATTTTATTTTGAAGAAATATAATGTACACCAAACCTTATTCGCGGGAGGATCATAAATGAAAATTGCACTGGGAGCTGATCATGCGGGATACGGACTTAAGGAAGAGATAAAGCAGCACCTTCTTTGTGCCGGACATGAGATCACAGACTGCGGGACCTCCTCGGGGGATCTGAGCGTCGACTATCCAGACTGCGGATTCAGGGCTGCCGAGACTGTCGCCAACCATAAGGCTGACCTTGGGATACTTTTCTGCGGTACCGGCATCGGGATGAGCATTACAGCAAACAAGGTCGCAGGGATAAGGGCCGCACTGTGCCATGACCACTTTACCGCAGCAATGAGCCGCAGACACAACGATGCGAACGTTCTCGTGATAGGAAGCAGGGTGACCGGTTCGGGACTGGCGAAAGAGATCGTCGACACATGGCTGAACGAGGAGTTCGAAGGCGGAAGGCATGCGATCCGTGTAGACAAGATAATGGCATTCGAAAGGGAACATTCTTCCGAGGCAGTGAATGCTGCCTGCTCATCAAACTTTGCGGGAGGAAGGACCGTAGTGATAGAGCACCCGCTTGTAAGACACAAGCTCGGCCTGATGAGGGACAAAAACACATCTTCTAAGGATTTCAGGGATCTTGTCCAGGAAGTGGCAGGCCTTATGGTGTATGAGATAACCAGGCACCTGTCGCTTGAGGAGATCGAGATCGAGACTCCCGTAGCAAAGACAAGGGTATTCACTCTTTCCGGCAAAAAACTCGCCATAGTTCCGGTACTCAGGGCGGGGCTCGGCATGGTGGAAGGCATCCTCAAGCTGATCCCCAATGCCAAGGTGGGACACATAGGGCTTTACAGAGACCCTGAGACCCTGTTGCCTGTAGATTATTACTGCAAACTGCCCAAAGACATCTCTGAAAGGGATATTTACGTTGTTGATCCTATGCTTGCGACGGGCGGATCCGCGGCAGCCGCAGTTGCGCACATCAAGGGCTACGGCGGAAAGAGGATCTCGCTTGTTTCACTCCTCTCGGCTCCGGAGGGCATTGCCAGATTCCACGAAGAGCATCCCGACGTGGATATCTATACTGCAGCAGTGGACAGTCACCTCAACGATCACGGCTATATAGTGCCCGGACTCGGCGACGCAGGAGACAGGCTCTTCGGAACAAAATAAATGATGGGGAATCAGGGCAGATAACGTGTTTTCCATATACCTTTTCACACTGGTGACTTTTTTGTGGGGCCTGATCGCGACACCCGTTTCGATCGGACTTGCGCAAAAATTCAGGTTGCTGGACATTCCGGGCGGCAGGAAAAAACACCGCAGCATCATGCCGCGCGGTGCCGGCATCGTGCTGTGGAGCGGTTATCTGCTTTGGGCCCTCTTTGTGGGAAATCCCGGTGTCGAGGTGCCCTACATAGCAACAGGAGCGACTATCGTATTTATTGTCGGGTACATGGATGACATGCATCCGCTGCCGCCCGTGATGAGGCTTTTCTTCCACCTTGCCGCCGCCGCGTGGGTCTCATATGCCCTTCCGATACCGCTTTGGCAGAGGCTTCTGTTAATATTCTGGATCACGGGGACGACAAACGCATATAACCTTATTGACGGTATGGACGGGCTGTGCCTGACCATGACACTGATAACTTCTGTTATTGCCGCCGCATTTGCAGGAAACCCGGCAGTATGGATGCCCGTGGCCGGGCTGGTGTTTGGTGTCCTGCTGTGGAATTTCCCCCAGCCAAGGACATTCCTAGGGGACGGAGGGAGTACCCTTCTGGGATATATTTGCTCATCGCACCTCGCATGGAGCATTTTTCCGGACCTTTTCGGAAAAGGATTTTTCAGTATCGCTGCAGTCCTTTTCTTTATCGGAGGAATACCTGTCATCGATACGCTTGTCGCAATGACCAGACGTATCCTGACGAAAAAATCTCCGTTTTCACCTGACAGAGGGCACGCTCACCACAAGCTTCTCGACAGGGGCTTTACCAAGCTTCAGACGCTTGCGGTCATGGGATTGGCCCATCTTGCGCTGGTCCTGGCCGGGATCCGGCTTCTTGGGGCGCTGTAGCTCCCGCCGTTGTCTGCTATAATGGCAGGCCTGACACCGCGGGGACAAAGAGTTGATTTTAGGAGGATGTATCAATGACAGGTAAAACTGTGGTCTGTGTTGTCGGAACAAGGCCTGAGGCGATAAAGATGGCGCCTGTGGTGCTTGCCCTTCGCAGCCAGGGCTATTTTGACGTAAAAATATTGGCTACCGGACAGCATGCCGCAATGCTGGACCAGGCGCTCGGCCATTTCAGCCTTACCGCTGACCTCAACCTTCACATAATGAAAGAGAGGCAGTCCCTTGACCACATTACAGCTTCAGTCCTGACCGGAGCGGGGGAGTACTTTGATGCCGAATGCCCTTCAGCCGTTCTGGTCCACGGCGACACTACTACGACCTTCGCATCGGCCCTTGCGGCATTTTACAGAAAGATCCCGGTCGGACATGTTGAAGCCGGACTAAGGAGCGGCAATATGCACCTGCCCTTCCCGGAGGAGATGAACAGGGTGCTTGCAGACAGGATAACGACCTGGGCCTTTGCCCCTACGGAACTTGCAAAGGAAAATCTTCTCAGAGAAGGTACTCCGGAAAAGATGATACATGTAACAGGAAACACTGTGATAGACGCTCTCTTTTACACAGTTAAAAGCACCTCGAGGCCTTACTGCGAGGATCTTGACGGGCTTCCTGAAAACGCTCCCTTCCTTCTTGTTACGGCACACAGAAGGGAGTCCTGGGGAAAACCGCTTGAGGATATCTGTATGGCGCTCACGATGCTCCTGGATGCACATCCTGAACTTTGGATGGTCATCCCTATGCACAGGAACCCGTCAGTTAGGGAAACTATCCGAAAGCATCTTGAAAAAAGAGACAAAGTGATCCTCTGCGATCCGCTCGATTATCCCGACTTCGTCTGGGCAATGAATGCCTCAAAATTCATACTCAGCGACAGCGGAGGAGTCCAGGAAGAGGCCTCGGCCATAAGGAAACCGGTGCTTATTCTCAGGGACGTCACTGAAAGGCCCGAAGCCATCGAGAACGGAAGCGGCATTCTGGTAGGGGTCAAAACGGAAAAAATATTTTCCAACGCGATCGAACTGCTTGAAAATGAGGCAAAACTTGCTGAGATCGAGAACAAGTGCAGATCACAGCCTTTTGGGGACGGAACTGCCGCAGTTAAGATAGCAGAAGCATTAAAGGACTATTTTGATAAACAGGGCAGGTAATTTTTTGTCAGTTTGGACTGGAGTGACTCTTGTTGGAGGATAAGATGATCATCAGGGGAGGGACACCTCTTTACGGAACGGTCGACGTTCAGGGAGCCAAGAACGCGGCGCTGCCGGTCATGGCCGCCTCGATCCTTCTTAAGGGCAAGAGGCTCGCACTGAAAAAAGTCCCCGACCTTTATGATATACATACGATGTCTGACTTGCTCAGGCATATCGGCATAACCGTGGAATTCAAAGACAACCTGATGACAATAGATGTTCCTGATGAGCTCAGCTGGGATGCACCGGCGGAACTGGTACGCAAGATGAGGGCCTCGTCGCTGGTCCTGGGACCTCTGATCGCGAGGTGCGGCAAGGCGGTCCTGCCTCTGCCCGGAGGGTGTGTGCTTGGAAGCAGGCCTATCGATTTCCATCTCAAAGGCCTTGCCAAAATGGGAGCTGAGATCGACCTGAACAAAGGATCCGTCTACGCCACGGCAGGCAGGCTCAAGGGCGAGAGGATCACTCTGGACTATCCCTCTGTGGGTGCGACTGAAAACCTCATGATGGCCGCTGCGCTGGCGCACGGAGTGACATACATCGAGAATGCCGCCCTGGAACCGGAGATAATAAACCTCGCTGACGTGCTTAGGCTTATGGGGATACCGGTCAAGGGCGACGGGACCCAGACGATAAGGATCACCGGGAAACCTGAGGCAGGTCCCGCAGAAGCTGAGATAATCCCGGACAGGATAGAGGCCGCAACTTATCTCATGGCAGGGATAATAACAAAGGGTTCGGTAACGGTAAGGGGAATAGATTCTGGACTGATAGATGCCATACTGCTTAAGCTTGAAGAGGCGGGAGCGAAGATAGATATCATGCTTGACGAGGTCACAGCCGGATGTAAAGGGTCCCTTACAGGGATACCGGTAAAGACGATGCCGTATCCCGGATTCCCGACAGATACGCAGCCGCAGCTGATGGCAGCGCTCTCACTGGCTTCAGGTACGAGCGTCATACACGAGAGTGTCTTTGATTCAAGGCTGCTTCATATAAACGAATTTAAAAAGATGGGTGCAAAGATAGAGCTTCAGGATTCCACTGCGATCGTTACAGGAGTGGCCAAGCTGACAGGAACAGAAGTCCATGCGTCGAACCTGCGGGCGGGAGCGGCCCTCATCCTTATGGGACTGGCCGCTGAAGGAGTTACGGTAGTGCATGATCTTTACCATGTGTGGAGAGGCTACGAGGGACTCGCCGACAAACTGAGATCTCTCGGAGCGGACATAGAGCTTACGGCATGATCCTTGAGAGGGCGGTCTGATGGACGGAAGCAACGCTCAGCAAAATATTGAAGAAAAACTCAAACAGGTGACCACTTATGCCTTCGTTGGCGCCGCAGGTACCGGAAAGAGCCAAAGGGCCCAATCTGTGGCAGCTATTGTCGATGCTGACTTTATAATCGACGACGGACTGGTGATTTTCAAGGGAAGCATTGTATGCGGAAAGAGCGCAAAGTCGGAGAGGAATCAGATAAGCGCGATAAGAAGAGCTCTCTTCGAGTTCGACGATCACCGTAAAGAGGTCATGGATTTCTTTTCGAAGGCCGCGCCATGCTCTCTGATGATAATCGCGACCTCGGATGACATGGTCATGAGGATAGTCAAAAAATTGAAACTGCCTCTGCCCGAAAGAGTAATAAGGATCGAAGAGATAGCTGCCCCGGAGGAGATAAGCAAGGCACGCAGGGAACGATTCACAAAGGGAAAGCACGTCATACCGGTATCGCATGTCCTAGTGAGGAAGAACTTCGCCGGAAAGCTCGTCGGACAGCTGAGGGTTTTCTGGAAGTCGAAGGACAACCATGAAGGCGAAAAAACTATCGTGAGGCCCCCTTTCAGCTTCTACGGCGAGGTGCACATAGAGCCCGAGGCAATTGAAGAGCTGGTCACATTTATTGCCGGGAGGACCTCACAGGTCGCCAAAGTAGTTGAAGTCAGTGCAAGCCCGGAGAACGAAGAAAGCCTTTCAATAACGATCAAGATCGCGGCAAGCCTGGGTGAAAAGAATTTCATCTCGCTCGCAACTCTTGTTAAGGAGAGGACTGCTGTAAGCGTTAGGTATTTCACCGGGCTCAACGTCAAAAATGTCGATGTGATAATAACAGAGGTGATCATCTGATGGAACATCCGAAAAGGATCCCGAACCTCTCGCCCGAAGGAGAGGATAAAGCGCGGAAAGCCCTCTGGGAAAAGGCCAGGGAAACGGCGCTGTCATGCAGGGCCTGCCCCCTGTCTGCTGCCAGGACGAACGTCGTCTTCGGCGAAGGAAACGAACGGAGCAGGCTCATGTTCATCGGAGAAGGCCCGGGAGCGGATGAAGATGCTCAGGGGCTTCCCTTCGTCGGAAGGGCCGGACAGCTTTTGACCCAGATCCTCACTGCCGGAGGGATAGACAGAAAGGATGTCTACATCACCAACATAGTGAAGTGCAGGCCGCCCGAAAACAGGGTGCCCACCCCCGAGGAGACGATAGTCTGCGATCAGCATCTGCAGACACAGATCATGCTTATAGACCCCGCCCTTATAATCCTGCTTGGGAATACCCCTACAAGGTGGATACTCAAGACGAACGAGGGCATAACCAAAATCAGGGGCATGTGGTTCAACTGGAGGGGCATCGCAGTTATGCCCATGTTCCACCCAAGTTACCTTCTGAGGAACGCATCTTCCAAAGAGGGGAGCCCAAAACACCTCACGTGGATCGACATACAGGAAGTTAAAAGAGCTTGGGATATCGTCAGGGAGACAGGCAGCATAAGCCACATCAAATTCGGGTAGGAAAAGATGGAAGATAAAAGACTGGAGCACGTAGGGATAATAATGGACGGAAACCGCCGCTGGGCAAGATCCCGGGGACTTCCCGCGATACTTGGACACAGGGAGGGGGTAAAGGCCGTCGAGAGAACTCTCACAGCAGCGAAAGAGCTTGGAATACCCTGCGTATCCCTTTACGCCTTTTCAACTGAGAACTGGAAGAGGCCAAAAGCTGAAGTGCTGGGCCTTATGGGACTGCTCAAATACTACATGAAACTTAAGCTTGAAGAGCTCAACAGGGAAAATGCAAGGGTCAGGTTCGCGGGCAACCTCTCTGCCCTTTCTGAGGATATCAGGGAAATACTTTCGGATGCAGAAGAAAAGACGAGGAACAACGATTCGATGCAGCTGGTAGTATGCCTGAATTACGGCGGAAGACAGGAGATACTGGACGCCGTCAGCCGGATGATCGAAGAGGGGGTCTCGCAGCCCGTCACCGAAGAGGTCTTCCGCAAATATCTCTACCTGCCGGACATCCCGGACCCGGACCTCCTGATAAGGACCAGCGGAGAACTGAGGATGAGCAATTTCTGGCTTTGGCAGGGAAGCTACAGCGAATATTATTTTACTGATAAATTTTGGCCCGACTTCGGCAGACAGGATCTTGAAATGGCTGTAGCCGACTTCTACAGGAGGGAAAGAAGATATGGCAAATCATAATAATTTTCTGTCATCGATACCAGATCTGCCACTGAGAGCTTTCAGCAGCATCTTCATAGTACTTATAATACTGGGCGGGATAATAAAGGGCGGACATTTCTGGAACTCGGTGGTCTTTATAGTTGCCATGCTCTCGCTCTGGGAATTCTACAGGCTTCTTTCCACAAAGCATGACATTTCGCCCTGGCTGATAATGCTCTCGGGAGCCTTCATACTGATCGGAGCCTCTTCAGAAATGAGCCTTACAGCTATACTATGCTCGATCTCTGCAATAGTCTTCGTTGCGCTTTTTCTTGAGGTGGTGCGGCGTCAGGTCAGCGGAGAGAGCTTTGCCCTTGAAAATATGGGAGCTACGATAGTCGGCATCGCATATGTAATCCTCCCCTGGTCCTTCATGATAATCATCCGATCCAGGGAGCTGGGATCGCTCTTTTTGATGACCCTCTTCTTTTGTACCTGGAGCTGCGACGTGGCGGCCTATATCGTAGGGAGCCGTCTCGGAAGAAATCTGCTCTGTGAGAGGATCAGCCCAAAAAAGACCTGGGAAGGGTTCTTCGGCGGAGCTGCCGCAAGCCTGGTATGCGGAGGATTTCTGGCCCTCATATTCTCATTCCCGCCCCTTCCCCTTCTTTTGATGGGACTCCTTTGCGGGATCGCGGGGCAGCTGGGCGATCTGGGAGAATCCGTTTTGAAGAGGGAAGCGAAGGTCAAGGACACAGGATCATTGATCCCCGGACACGGCGGACTTTTGGACAGGTTCGACAGCATCCTTGTCAACGGGACCCTGGCTTTCGTAATATTTGAACTGATAGGCTGAAACGGTGAGTAATTTACCAAAGATCAGAGTCGCTGTCATAGGTGCGACGGGGAGCGTAGGCGAGGCAGTTTTAGATATTTGCGGACGTTTCCCGGAGCGATTTGAGATAGTAGCTTTAGCTGCAAAAAGCAATGAAGCAAAGCTGACAGAACTTGCTTCGGTCCACAAGGCCAGGACTCTTTGCCTCACTGAACCGCATGCGGCCGCCTTCAAAGCTGACGGATACAATTGCCTCACCGGCATTGACGCGCTTTCCCTTATTGCATCGGATCCCGACATAGACCACGTCGTATTCGCATCATCCGGAGTGACTGCGATAAAGGCCCTTCAGACCGCTCTCAGAGAGGACAAGGATGTTTCGCTGGCAAACAAGGAGAGCATCGTCGTCGCAGGTCCGTGGGTAATGCCGCTTATTAAGCGGAAAGACCAGCTGAGACCTGTGGACAGCGAACACAGCGCTGTCTGGCAGTGCCTCAGGGAAGACAAGAAGCCTGAAATAAAAAAGATATGGATTACCGCATCCGGAGGCCCTTTCAGGGACCACACCAGAGAGATGCTTGAAAAAGTAACGCCTGAGGAGACTCTTTCACACCCTGTCTGGAAAATGGGCCCGAAAATCACGGTCGACAGTGCTACGCTTATGAACAAAGGCATCGAGTGCATCGAAGCCATGCAGCTTTTCGGCCTTCCTGCAGAAAAGGTCAGCGCACTCATACATCCCAGATCACAGGTACACGGTGTGGTCCTCTTCTTTGACGGAACGATGAAAATGCTCGTCTCGCCTCCGGATATGCGCCTCCCGGCCGCAGCAGCCCTTGCCTGGCCCGACAGGCTTGACCTGGTCAGTTCAGGTCTTGGCTTTATAGATCCGGAAAAGTGGGATCTTTCCTTTCGGGAAATTGACGGTTCCCTTTTTCCATGTTTTGGTATAGCCTGCAGGGCAGGAGAGATGGGGGGAGCTTACCCCTCCCTGCTTGTGGGAGCCGATGAAGCTGCGGTCAGTGCGTTCCTTGAGGGAATGATCCCCTTCACCGCGATACCGAAAATAATCGAAGAGACTCTCTCCGGATCCAGGTCGGGCCCCCCCGCATCGCTGGATGAGGCTGTCAGCCTGGTCGGCGAAGGGGAAGCAGCGGCGTGGAGGCTATGCAAAAACTGGAGGAATGGCAATTGATAAGTCTCGTTTCTTTTCTGATAGTAATTTCCATCTGTGTAATTTCCCATGAAGGGGGACATTACCTCTCCGCCCGCTGGAGGAACGTCCTCATACATGAATTTTCATTTGGTATGGGACCCTCGCTCTGGAGCAGGCAAAAGGGCGAGACTCTCTGGTCGCTCAGGGCTTTCCCGATAGGCGGGTTCGTCAAGCTCGAGGGAGAGGACTCTTCGGAAGAAGATCCAAAGCCTGAAGGTTACGACCCTGCCCGCTCACTCTCATCAAAAAAACCATGGGAGAGACTCCTGGTGCTCGCCTCCGGTGCGACCGTAAACCTTATACTGGCATGGCTTCTCACTGCCGCCCTTCTTGCCGGACACGGAATAATGGATCTTGACAGGCCTCTAGTAGGGAAAGTAATGGAAGGCACACCAGCCTTTTCTGCCGGGATACAGCCAGGGGACGTTATAAAATCTATAAACGGCAAAGAGCTGAACAAATGGTCTGATATCAGGGAAACTATACAGGACAAGGATGTGACCGACGACATTTTCCAAATAACGCTCCAGAGGGGCGGCGGAATGATCGGCGTTGATGTCGACATCCCCGCCGATCCGGCTCATGGAGGCCGTCTTCTTGGTGTCCAGCCTGGAAGAATAACATATCCCATACATACCGCGCTCCGAAAAAGCCTTGGGTATTCCTGGGACATGGGCGTAGAGATACTCAAAGGCCTCTGGATGGTGCTTACAAGAAAAGTTCAGTCTGATGTTGTCGGTCCCGTAGGCATAGCAGTGATGGCCGGTGATGCCCTCAAGCAGGGGATATGGTCCTTTATCGCATTCCTGGGAGTGATAAACCTGCACCTGGGGCTGCTGAACCTTCTGCCTTTCCCTGCCCTCGACGGGGGGAGGATAATTTTCATACTTGCAGAGATGGCAACAGGAAAGAAAGTCCCGGAAAAATGGGAGGCGCTGATCCACTATGGCGGGTTCATGATCCTCATCTCCCTCATCATACTGGTCACCGGAAAAGACATCATCAGGCTCTTTTTCAGGTAGAGAGGCGGCAGAGACCTATGGGAAGCAGGGAAAGTGTTGAGATCAAAGGACTTTCAATAGGCGGCAATTCACCCGTGCGCGTCGAGAGCATGATCAAGACACCGCTTTCCGACACAGACGGCTGTGCTGATGAGTGCGCGGCGCTGGCGAGTGAAGGATGCGAGCTTATAAGGGTATCGCTGCCCGAGCTCGGCCTTGCACCAAACATGAAGGCCCTGAATGAAAGATCGCCTGTGCCGCTGATGGCTGATATCCATTTCAACCACAGGCTCGCCATAGCCGCCCTCGGATCAGGCTGCGCCTCCATCCGGATAAATCCGGGAAACATGAGCGACAAAAAGGGAATTGAAGATGTTATCCGCCTGGCACATGAGATGAGTGCCGTGATCAGGATAGGAGCAAACGGAGGATCCATCAGCGGGGCACAGCTGGAACACGCCAAAGGCGACAGGGCTGCTGCCCTCGCTTACGCAGTAGAAGAACAGGTCAGGATACTTCTCGATAACTCTTTTGAAAATATTATCATCTCCGCAAAATCAAGCTCGGTAACGGAAACAGTGCGGGCAAACTCCATCCTTTCACAGAAATTTCCCTTCCCGCTGCATATCGGCATTACAGAGGCCGGAAGCGGAACTTCGGGAATAGTAAAAGGTGCGGCCGGGATATCCCTGATGCTTGCTCAGGGGATCGGTGACACCATCAGGGTAAGTCTGACAGGTCCCTCTATAGATGAGGTCAGGGTGGGCTACAGCATACTCCGCGCGCTCGAGATCAGGCAGAAAGGCTGCAGCATCATCAGCTGTCCTACCTGCGGACGCAGAAGGATGGACGTCGTGCGGCTTGTCGAGGAAGTCACCTCACTTCTGCCCGAAGACATAAAGGACGGAACTACGATAGCTGTCATGGGGTGCGAGGTCAACGGCCCCAGAGAGGCTGCGGGAGCCGATCTCGGCATAGCGGGGACTCCCGGTGGATTCGTACTTTTCAGAAAAGGAGTGCCGGTCTGCAATGATACTGCCGAAAACCTTAAGAAACGCCTTATCGAAGAGATCGGACGCCTCTGATCGCTTATATGCAGAACTTTGATCATCATTACAATAATTTGAACTTGCCACCCCTTTAAGTTGATTTTTGTTTGTGATATAATTTTTTAGCGGAGAATACGTTCTTTACAGCCATTCCTATTTTGCATCATATATTTACCCAATACCCGATTACAGCCATATTTTTTTAAGTTAAGCGACATTGCTTCAATTTATAAAAATTTATTGGGGGGTGTAATAATGTGCCAAGATAAACCATTCTGTGTTTTTTCTGAAACCGGACCGCTTAAACAGGTAATGCTCCATCGGCCCGGAAATGAACTCAACAGGCTTACCATCAATAATATGAGTGACCTGCTCTTCGATGATCTGATATGGCTTGAGCAGGCCCAGCGGGAACACGACGACTTTGCCGACATACTCCGACGAGAAGGATGCGAAGTACTGTATTTCAGCGAATGTCTGGCTGATGTCCTCGAAGACAAGGAAGTAAGGGAATCACTGATCAAATCAGTTTTTATGCTTGAATGTCTAGACCGGCACCTTTCAGAAGGGCTAACCGAAATCTTTATGGATCTCCCCTCCGCAGAACTCTCATCTCACCTCATAAGCGGCTACAGCAAAGAAGAGGCTTCGAAATTATTCAAATCATCCTTAAGTCTTATTTCTAAAGTTGAAAACGGAGGGGATTTCGTGATCCACCCCATCCCCAATCTTTATTTCCAGAGAGACCCCGCGATCACCGTCGGATGCGGCATAGTCATCGGGCAGATGACCTACGAAGTGAGAAGGAGAGAACCTCTCTACTGGAAATACATAACCAACAACCATCCAAGATTCAAGGGAGTCAATGTCATTTTTGGCGATGCTCCCGATGAGATATGGCCTCATAAAGTCGAGGGAGGGGATCTTCTCGTCCTTTCTGATCATGCAATGGCAATTGGCGTCAGCCAGAGGACGGCTCCTACGACTGTTCAGCGCATAGGAAAAAAACTGGCGCTGAACACCCCGATAAGAAAAATATTTGCCTTCGAGATACCGAGGGAACGTTACTGCATGCATCTTGACACTGTTTTTACTATGGTCGATAAGGACGCTTTCACTATCTTCCCGACCGTGATCAAGGTGCTCAAGGTATGGGAGATGGATTACGACGACAGCGGGACACTCATGTCGGTCAGGCAGGCTCACCATTGGAAAGAGGCGATCGCGGCAGAACTTGGCTTCGACAGGATCAGGGTCATCGAAATGAAGGGCAGGGATCAGGCCGAGACAGACAGGGAACAATGGCACGACGGCTGCAACACGCTGGCAGTCGCTCCGGGCAAGGTGGTCACTTACAACAGAAACCTTATGTCTAACAGACTGCTGAGGGACAACGGCATCGAAGTGCTCGAACTTAACGGACCTGAACTCGGAAGGGGCAGGGGAGGGCCAAGATGCATGACGATGCCTCTCAACAGAGGCCCGGTAAAATAGCTGATTTATTTACGAGCAAACAGAGTTATATTTTCCGCTAATATTTAACTAAAATTCAAGGAGGAGTTTTCATGGCCATCAATCTTCGCAACAGACATCTGCTTTCACTCAAGCACCACACTCCGCAGGAGATAGAGTATCTTCTGGATCTGTCAGCGGACCTCAAAAATAAAAAACGCGCGGGAATCAAAGGCGATCTGCTTGCCGGCAAGAGCGTCGCGCTGATATTTGAAAAGCCCTCCACCCGTACACGCTGTGCCTTCACCGTCGCGGCCATAGATGAGGGAGGACACCCCGAATACCTGGGCAAGAACGATATTCAGCTCGGACACAAGGAAGATGTTGCCGACACCGCGAGGGTACTCGGCCGCATGTTCGACGGGATAGAATTCCGCGGATTCAGCCAGAAGGTAGTCGAAGACCTTGCCAAGTATTCAGGCGTTCCCGTATGGAACGGACTTACAGATGACTACCATCCTACACAGATCCTTGCAGATTTCCTGACTGTACGTGAAAATTTTGGCAGGCTGAAGGGGATCAAATTTGTCTATGTCGGTGACGGGCGCAATAATATGGCCAACTCCCTTATGATCGGTGCCGCAAAAATGGGGATGCATTTTGTGATCGGTGCCCCTGAGTCACTCTTCCCGGATCCGGCGCTTGTAGAAGAGTGCGAAAAGATGGCAGCGGACTGCGAGTCGGGAGCAACGATAGAGATCACCGACGACCCCAAGGCAGCAGTAAAGGGCGCGGATGTCATCTACACCGACGTATGGGCCTCAATGGGCGAGGAAGCAAAGCTCGCGGAGAGAAAGGCCATCCTGCAGCCATATCAGGTCAATATGGACCTGATCAGGGCAACCGGCAACGATGATGTAATATTCCTGCACTGCCTCCCAGCAGTAAAAGGATATGAGGTGACTGAGGAGGTCTTCGAATCACGCCACGGCAGGCAGTTCGATGAAGCTGAGAACCGCATGCACACCATCAAGGCAGTAATGGTCGCCAGCATAGGCAACCTGTAGTCCTTACTGATTTCCGGAACATCAGGCGGAGATCCGGATCCTTTCGGGTCTCCGCTTATTTCTGCCCATTTTGCATTTAGACCTTGATGCATACTTTATGTTAGAATATAACGCGTCATAATGAACATCCCAAATAACAAAGCGAGGCGTTGCCGCTTGTCTATCTACAGAGACACGACCAAAATTGCAGACTATCTTACCGGGTGGATAAAAGAGCACATTGAAACAGCAGGGGCAAAAGGTGCTGTGCTGGGCATCAGCGGAGGGATAGATTCCGCTGTCCTGACCGGACTTTTATGCCGTTCGATAGGCAAGGACAGAGTGATGGGCGTTATTATGCCCTGCCACAGCCAGCCCGTTGATGAGGAATACGCTCTTGAGCTGGCCGCGGCATTCGGCATTAAAACATATAAAGCGGACCTGACAGAGGCCTACGACCGCCTGGTCTCTTCCATAACGGCCAACGGCCTTGAACTTTGCACACTCCCCGCAGCAAACATAAAGCCAAGGCTGAGGATGACCACGCTATATGCGATCGGGCAGCAGCACGGGTATCTGGTATGCGGCGGCGGCAACAGAGATGAGATAATGTACGGATATTTCACCAAGTACGGTGACTCCGGGGTCGATCTCCTGCCTATGTCCGATCTCCTGAAAGGGGAGGTAAAGGCCCTCGCGCTGCACCTGGGGGTCCCTCCGGACATAATCAAAAGGCCTCCGACCGCAGGGCTCTGGGAGGGGCAGACTGACGAGTGCGAGATGGGCGTCACTTATGAACAGCTGGACAATTATCTGGCAACTGGAGTTGCCGAAGATAAAGTAAGAGAAAAAATAGAAAACGCCATGGCAAGGTCGGAACATAAGAGAAAATTCGCGCCTATGGCCAGGATACCGAAGGATATATGAACGATCGCCCCTTTCCGATCAAGGGAGCTTAAAAAGTTGATCATGAGGTGAGTCTTTTGTCAGGACATTCAAAATGGGCAAACATAAAGCATCGCAAAGCAGCACAGGATTCAAAGAAAGGCGTGGCTTTCCAGAAACTGGTCAAAAATGTCATTGCAGCGGCAAAGGCCGGAGGCGGTGACCCTAACTCAAACTTCAGGCTTAAGGTCGCCATAGACAGAGCCAGGGCAGGCAATGTGCCTGTCGACAACATCGAAAGAGGGATCAAAAGGGGCACAGGAGAACTTGACGGAGTGATATTCGAAGAGATCCTTTACGAGGGATACGGACCAAACGGAGTCGCCGTCATGGTCCAGGCCCTGACGGACAACCGGAACAGGACAGCCCCCGAAATGCGCTCGCTCTTTACCAAGACAGGCGGCTCGATCGGTGAACTGGGATGCGTCGCATGGAACTTCGACAGAAAAGGGATCATTGGCGTCACCGGCGACGGGATCGACGAAGAAGAGATAATGATGGCCGCGATCGAGGCCGGAGCTGATGACGTGACCGCCGAAGATGAGGGATATGAGATCACATGCGACCCTTCGGTCCTCTCGGATGTTGCAGAGGCGCTCAAAAACGCAGGGTACAACGTTGAATCAATAGAGGTCGAGATGGTTCCGAAGAACACAGTCTCGGTGACCAACAAGGCTGATGCGGCAAAACTCCTCTCTTTGGTAGAGCGTTTCGAGGAGCACGACGACGTTCAGGCGGTCTACGCCAACTTCGACATCCCGGACGAGATCCTTGCTGAGATCGACGGCTGAAAACAGAGAACCTAATGGTGTGAGAGCCCTGGGCATAGATCCGGGGCTCGGCACTATGGGGTACGGGATAGTCTCGCAGTTTGGCGACAGACTTGTGTGCGAATGCTACGGGGTCGTCAGGACCCCATCTTCGCTGTCGCTTACCAAGAGGCTTTCGCTGCTTTACGATGAGCTGAAGGATAGGGCGGGGGAGTATCCTCCTGACATAATAGCTGTAGAAAAGCTTTTCTTCGGAAGAAACATAACAACGGCGGAGATGGTTTGGCAGGCAAGGGGAGTTATTCTCCTCTTTGCCGCACAGATGGGTCTTGAACCCTACGAACTCAAGCCGTCGGAGGTCAAGCTGGCTGTCTGCGGATACGGAGCCGCGGAGAAGGGACAGGTCCAGGGCATGGTCGCGAACCTGCTGGGGCTTGAGAAAAACCCGAGCCCGGACGACGCAGCTGACGCCCTGGCCATAGCCATAGCGGGTCTTTCAATGTCATCTTTCGACAGAAATATACTGAAGGGATACTGAAAAATGATCAATACGCTTCGAGGCAAAGTACTTTCGATCGGGGAAGAAAGCATTACCCTCGAGATCGCGGGATTCGGACTTGAGGTCTTCCCGACAAGATCCCTGATCTCACAGGCGGAACTGTCAGAAGAGCTTTTCTGTTACGCTTACATGCAGGTAAGTGATGCGGGAGTAAGTCTTTTCGGTTTTTCGGACGAACGGGAACGGCTTCTCTTCCTTGAACTGCTCCAGGTCAAAACAGTCGGAGGAAAGCTTGCCGTGACCCTGATGCGCCATCTTGATACCGACCAGATACTGAAGGCGATCGCTTCGGGCAGCAGCGCGATGCTCACCGTTCCAGGACTTGGCGCCAAGAGAGCGGAACGGATCTGCTTCGAACTGAAGAACAAAATAGCCAAGAAATTCAGCGAGATAAAGGGTTTTGGTGAACAGGGCCTGAAAGACCACACTTCAGACAGCTTCGTATTGGAAGCCCTTACGGGACTGGGGTTCACACAGGGGGAGGCCGTTCGTGCGATATCAAGGTCACGGGCCGAAGCAGGACCCGATGCTTCCTGGACAGAAGAGGAACTGCTGAAAACATCGCTTAGCCTGCTTCGAAGGAACTGAAGAAGAATATGGTGAGGGCATAAAATGACTGACAACGGCGACAAACTCATTGAAAAGATCAGGAACGACAAAGAGGACGAGATATTTACGCTCCGTCCACAGGCTCTTGATGAATTTATCGGGCAGGGGGTTCTCAAAGACAAGCTGACGATCTTCATGACCGCCTCGCTTCAGAGGTCCGAACCGCTTGACCACACCCTCTTTTACGGACCTCCAGGCCTCGGAAAGACAACTCTTGCCGGGATAATAGCGAAAGAGATGAAGGGAAACCTGCGCGTAACGACGGGACCTGCGCTTGAAAGGGCGGGAGACCTTGCGGCGATACTTTCCAACATACAGCCAAACGACGTACTCTTCATTGATGAGATACACAGGATGTCAGCACACATTGAAGAGATACTCTATCCTGCAATGGAAGATTTTTCTCTCTCAATAATAGTGGGGAAGGGCCCGCTCGCAAGAAGCATAAGGCTTTCTCTTCCAAAGTTCACGCTGATAGGCGCAACAACACGACTGGGACTTCTTACTTCCCCGCTCCGCGCAAGGTTCGGCATCGTCGAACAGCTCCACCTCTATTCCCCTGACGAACTCACGGCTATAGTCAAACGGGGAGCGGAAGTGCTGGGAGTAAGAGTTTCGGATGATGCCGCCGTCGAGATCGGGCTCCGTTCACGCGGGACTCCGAGAGTCGCACTGCGGCTGCTGAAAAGGGTCAGGGACGTGGCGGAGGTCAAGAAGGCCCAAATTGTTGAAAGGGATCTTTCAAAATATGCGCTTGACATGCTCGGAGTGGACTCGGAGGGGCTTGACGAGGGCGACAGGAAATTCCTGATGGCGCTTGTCGAACTCTTCGACGGCGGACCTGTGGGCCTTTCGACCCTTGCTGCCGCACTCAACGAGGATACTCAGACGATAGAGGACATTTATGAACCCTACCTGATACAGAAAGGGCTTCTTGAGAGGACACCGCGCGGAAGGAAGGCCACAAGGAACACATGGGACTATCTGGGCCTTCCCGTATCGCCCCGTTTTGTCCAGTATCAGCAGATGCAGCTTCTGTCAGAGGAAGATACTGAATGCAGCAAATAGGCAAAATGCTTATCTTTGCAGGCCTTCTGACGGCCGCCGCAGGCTTTGTCCTACTCCTGGCAGGCCGTTTCAATCTTCCTTTTGGAAATCTCCCGGGAGACATCACATACCAGAAAAAAAACCTGACAGTATTCGCGCCATTTGGCACGATGCTCCTTATAAGCCTGATACTAACCATAATATTCAATATTTTTTCAAGGTGGAAACATTGAAAAAACCGCCCTTATTTTTTATTTGTCTTTTGTCTCTCCTTTTTTTGCCTTCTGAAGCTTATCCGGTCATAAAAGAGGTTTCGGTCCTCCTTGACAATGGGATCTTACAGGGAAGCATTTCCGGTACAGGAATGAGACTGAGCGGTGCCGACGGAAAAGAGGCCGTTCTTTCGGGAACTCACAATATTGAGAAAAGGACCGGCACCGAGATCTCGGCAGGGGGGCACACTTTCAGAATGCCGCTAAAAATATCCTCAGATGGCCCGATGAAGTACAACGGCACACCTTACAACGGCACTTTCATCTTCAAAAACTCAGCCAATGGGTTCAAGGTCTCTAATCTCATAGATATTGAAAATTACCTGCGGGGGGTGATCAAGGCAGAAATGGATCCCAGTTGGCCCTTCGAAGCACTCAAGGCACAGGTGATCCTGGCACGTACCTTCGCCGTCGTGTCGGGCGGCAAGCACGGCGATGACGACCTGTGCGACAGTTGGCACTGCCAGGTCTACAAAGGAATATCAGCACACGACAATATTGCTGACAGGGCTGTACATGAGACCTCCGGCCTGATCTTAAGGTGGAAGGGAACTCCGGCAAGCGTCTACTACCACTCTGACAGCGGGGGGATGGTCACATCCCCGGCCAACGTATGGGGCGGAGACACCCCCTATCTGAAACCCAAAACCGAGCCCTTCGCATATTCCGGACGCAATACCACATGGGAAGTTGCTCTTTCGCTCTCGGCCGTCCGCTCGAAACTTGAAGCAGGCGGGATCAATGTCGGGGACCTTATATCCGTCACTCCGCTGAAAAGGGATGAGACAGGCAGGATATTAAGTATGGAGGTAAGGGGCAGCTCAGGCACAAAAGTTATCTCAGGATACAAATTCAGAAATATCATGGGAGCCGGGACGGTAAAGAGCACACTTTTCGAATTTGGCTCAAGATCGCCTTACATAAATGAACAACGCGGTTCTTTCCCCTCAGCCCCTGCGGCTTCAAAGCCTTTAAACAGGGCAAAACCTGCCGAGGCTTCAGAAAAGATAGATCTTTCAGAAATGCCCGATGACAAGGAAGAAAAGATAATATGGCTGACAAAGAAAAGGGTCTTTACGACCCTGGAACTCATGGAGATACTCTCCAGGCCCGACGACATCGACTCATACATAGAGAAGGGGATAGCTCGTGCGGAGGGGCGTCTGCCGATGCCGGACCTTCCTGCCGAGACCTCCGGAGACGACGGCGGGGCCGGACATGAAGCCCTTCAGGTGCCTGAGATCCGCTATGTCCCAAGGCTTTCGATGGCTCCGGCGACAGGCCTGACCGTAAAAATATTCGGAAGGGGATCGGGACACGGTGTCGGGCTTTCGCAGATCGGCGCGAAAACGATGGCAGAGAAGGGCTGGACTTACGCCCAGATACTCGACTATTATTTTCCGGGCACAACAATAGGACAGTGAGGACGGATATTTTGGATAACACAGGACATGATTTTTCAAAAACTTCAACATTTGATTACTATCTTCCCAAAGAACTGATCGCGCAGGATCCCGTCGAGCCCAGAGACTCATCAAGGCTGCTGGTCCTCCATAAGGACTCCGGGACAAGAGAACACAAAATATTCAGGGACATAAAGGATCACCTCAGGGAAGGCGATCTGCTTGTTCTCAACGACACCAGAGTCCTTCCCGCACGCGTCACAGGGATCAAAAAAAACGGCAATGCGGAAGTTGAGATCTTTTTCCTCTCTCCGGCAGCCGGACCCAATAAGTGGACAGCTCTTGTAAGACCGGGCAGGAAGCTTAAAGAGGGAGCTTCTGTACTGTTGGGAGACGATGTGGAGATCACCGTCGGCGAAAGACTTGAAGACGGGGTAAGGAATATTTATTTCTCAGCTTCTGCCGATCCTTTCTCGATCATACATAAATTCGGCATGACCCCACTGCCTCACTACATTACCGAGACTCATGCCGAACCTGAGCGCTACCAGACGGTATATTCCAGACCGGAAAAAGAAAACTCGGTCGCCTCTCCCACAGCGGGGCTTCATTTCACAGATAAGCTGCTGAGAGAGATCAGGGCAATGGGCGTAGACGAAACCTTTGTTACGCTGCAGGTGGGGCTTGGCACATTCAGGCCGGTTAAAACAGACGATATTTCTGAACATATAATGCACAGTGAATTCTGTGAGGTCCCGGAGAGCACGGCGATCAAGATAAGAGAGACAAAAATCAGGGGAGGCAGGGTAATAGCTGTCGGGACCACCGTCGTAAGGACCCTTGAATCCTTTGCCATGCACTACGGTGAAGTAAGGCCCGGAACGATCGACACAAGGCTGTTCATAAGGCCGGGGTTCGGTTTCAGGGTCGTAGATGCCCTGATAACCAACTATCACCTGCCCAAAAGCACTCTCCTGATGCTTGTATCAGCATTTGCGGGCTACGACAGGATCATGGAGGCATATAGGGAGGCTGTCGAGATGAAATACAGGTTCTTCTCCTTCGGAGATTCGATGTTCATCTGCTGAAAGTGCCTGTTGGTCACAAAATCGAGAAAGAGTCAGGCCGTTGAAGCAGACCTGACTCTTTTCTGATATCCGGGGTATTTGTTTAAGCTACCCGCTCAGCCAGTTTGTGCACTTCCAATACAGAGGTGCTTCCCACATGGTAGGCAAGTGTGGTAGGCGTCTCCCCGTCAAGGACGAGGAAGTCGGCCTGTTTTCCGGGCTCCAGGCTTCCGACCTTGTGCTGCCTGTTGACCGCATATGCTGCGTTGAGTGTCGATGCCGAAAGCGCTTCTTCGATCGTCATGTTCATGTTCATAACACCAAGACCGAATATGAAGGGGACCGACTCGCAGAAGCACGATCCAGGGTTGCAGTCCGTAGCGAGCGCAACGGGAACTTCCCAGTCGATCATCTCCCTGCCTTTGGCATAGGGCTTTTTGAGGCTGTAAGCTGTTGCCGGAAGAAGGACCGCGATCGATCCTGCCCTTCCCATCGCACGAAGGTTTTCCTCGCTCGCAGCGAGAAGATGCTCCGCCGACCTGACTCCGAGCTCCGCGGCAAGACCCGCTCCGCCAAGGTCATGGACTTCGTCCGCATGGATCTTCATCTCGAAGCCGATCGCCTTTGCCGCCTTGAGTATCTTTCTGCTCTGGACGACCGAGAAGACGCCTTCCTCGCAGAATATGTCGCAGAACTCAGCGATCCCCTGCTCTTTGACCTTGGGCAGCATCTCGTTGATAACAAGGTCAACGAAATCGTCCGGCCTCTCTTTGTATTCGGCGGGCACGGCATGCGCGCCCATGAACGTCGGAACTACGTCAAGCGGGGTCTCCCTTGATATCCTGCTTATGACAGAGAGCATCTTCATCTCCAGCTCAAGATCGAGTCCGTAGCCGCTCTTTATCTCGATCGTCGTCGTTCCCTTGGCAAGGGCCGACATGGCAAGCTTCTTTGTAGCGGAGAAGAGTTCTTCTTCTGTCACTGACCTCACAGACTTTACCGAAGAGAGGATCCCCCCTCCGCGCTTGAGTATCTCAAGATAGGGGAGTCCATCCAGCCTCATCTTGAACTCGTCTTCGCGTCTCTTTGCGAAACAGAGATGGGTGTGCGGATCCACAAATCCCGGGATCACACAAGCCCCTCCCATATCCCTCTCCTCGTTAACGGCGGCGGAAGAGATGCCGTTCAGGACCTCGCCTTCGTCGCCTATCTTCTCTATCAGTCCGTTGACGGCAAGGATGGCTCCCTTACTGTACTCCCTGATCTTTCCCTGTTTTTTGCCCTTCAGGGGGTGTCCGGAGTCCAGGGGGGTAAATATCCTGGCGTTTCTGTACAGTTTTACGGTCATTCCGCCCTCTCTCCCATCAGTTCCAGAAGCTGAAGCTCCAGCACTTGTGCGGGGTCGAAGTCGTTGATCTGCATATAGTACGCAGCGCTTTCAAGTATCGCGTTGACGGGGATCATGCCGTAGACTTCAGTTTCTATGACCTGAACTCCCCATCTTTTAGCTTCCATCCTTATCATTTCAAGGACCCTGTAGAGCGAGTTCTTCTCGTAATCCACCAGGTTCATGCTTACCTGTGTGATGCCGCGCTCTTCAAGGGCAAGACCTATCCCCTTGACGTGGCAGAAGCCGCCCGAAGATGCCCTGACCGTGTTTGCGATCTTCTTTGCGATCTCAACATCGGCCGTGTCAAGGTTTACGTTGAATGCCACAAGGAACTTGCGCGCGCCGATAACAGTGGCTCCAGCCGTGGGGTGGAGTCCGGGACCTCCCACATCGGGCATCCTTTCCTCTTTAGTCTTCGCCTCTTCCTTCAGGACTTCATACTGACCCTTGCGAATGACCTCAAGGCGCTTCCTTTCGGGCCTCTTTGCGGCGTCTTCATAGAAATAGACCGGGATGCCGCATTCTTTGAAATAACGTTCGCCGAAGCTGTGGGCAAGCCCTATGCACTCTTCCATCGTGATCCCCTTTATAGGGGTAAAGGGGACTACGTCGACAGCTCCTATCCTCGGGTGTCCGCCCTGATGCGAATTCATGTCTATGTTCGCGAGGGCGACCTTTGCGGCTTCGATCAGCGCATCCTGGATCGGCGCAGGGGCTCCGACAAGGCTTATGACCAGCCTGTTGTGGTCTTCATCAGCTCTGTGGTCAAGAAGGTAGACCCCCCTTTTGTCCTTAAAACAGTCAACTATCTTTTCGATAACTTCCGGGCGCCTTCCTTCGCTGAAGTTCGGCACACATTCGATCAGCTGCATTGCCATTATTATTCCTCCCTGTATATGTTTAACTTATTTGACTACTTGAGTTCCCCGATCTCTTTCTCAACTGCATCAATTATAGTGCCATTGCTTACGAGTTCAAGGGATTTCAGCATCAGGGGCTGCATGTACTGGTCCTTTGCATAGAAGGGGACCTCCCTGCGGAACGCTTTGTAAGCCGCAGAAGTCCCGCGTCCGGGCTTGAGCGGAGCTCTGAAGTCAATGCCCTGAGCAGCGTTGAGCATCTCTATTGAGATGACCCTTTTTGTGTTGTTGAGCATAGTCAGCGCCTTCCTTGAGCTGTAGCCGCCCATGGAGACGTGGTCTTCCTGCCCGGCTGATGTCGGGATGGAGTCAACGCATGAGGGATGGGCAAGCACCTTGTTCTCAGAGACTATCGCGGCGGCCGTGTACTGCGGGATCATAAAACCGCTGTTGACTCCGCTTTCGGCAACCAGGAAGGGAGGCAGGTCTGAGAGCTTGTGGTCCACAAGCCTCGCAACGCGCCTTTCGGAGATGTTTGCTATCTCAGCTACCGCTATTCCGAAGAAATCCATCGCCATTGCGATGGGCTGACCGTGGAAATTGCCTCCGCTTATCGCTTCGCCGTCCTGGTGGAAAATGATCGGGTTGTCCGTTACCGAGTTGATCTCTATGTTGATCACGCTTTCAACGTATGAGACCGCATCCCGGCTTGCCCCGTGCACCTGAGGGAGGCAGCGGAGCGAGTATGCGTCCTGTACCCGGTCCTTCTTGTATGTCTCGACTATCTCGCTGCCCTCTATCAGCCTTCTCATGTTTTCCGCCACGATGCTCTGTCCGGCCTGCGGACGGAGGTCATGCGTACGCTTGTCAAATGCGTAGGGTACGGCATGGAGAGCCTCGGCAGACAGCGCCGCCGCGATGTCCGCGTTCTTCAGAAGTTTTTTCGCGTCATAGAGGCAGAGTGCGGCTATGCCCGTCATGACCGTTGTGCCGTTGTTGAGGGCAAGCCCCTCCTTGGGCATGAGGTCGACAGGCTTGAGTCCGGTAATGCTCAGCGCCTCATGGGTAGGCATCTTTTTGCCCTTGTAGACTACGTCGCCGAGACCGATCAGCGTTATGGCAAGATGTGAAAGAGGGCAGAGGTCTCCGCTTGCGCCCACAGATCCCTGACGCGGGATCACCGGATGGATGCCGAGGTTGAGGTAATTGAGAAGCTGGGTGAGGGTATTGAGGCTTATCCCTGAATATCCCCTCGTGAGAGTATTGATCCTAAGAAGCATTATCGCACGGACATAGTCCTCCGGCAGAGCCTCGCCGAATCCGCAGGCATGGCTCATCAGCAGGTTTTCCTGAAGCTGGCGGCTCTGATCCCTGGGGATCACCACCGACGCAAGGTCTCCGAAGCCAGTTGTGACTCCGTATACAACGCGTCCTTCGTTGACCCATTCCTTGACCGAGTCGGCGCATTCTGTTATGACTTTCTCTGCACTGGGGTCTATCCCGACCCTGTAACCATTCCTTGCAACGTTGACGATATCGCGAATGGTAAGAGATTTCCCATCAAGAACTACCGGATTTGAGCTCATCTCAAAAATCCCCCTTTTGTTGTTTTAATGCTGTTATCTGAGAACTGCGGTGCTATAATCATGCTATTAAGATGAAACATTTTCCTGCTAGATATTTATCATATTTCACAACTTTAATACTTTCCAATCCTAAATCTTTGCGTTACAATTAGTATAGTCAGATATTTTTCTTAGTCAAGGAAAATATCAAATAAGAATTATAAAAAAATAAGAAACGGAGTTGACCAAACATGTTTGATCCTAAGACAGGAAAAGCACTTGAGATAGCTCTCGAATTTCCGGAAGGACTTCCGTCCGGGGCAGCATTCGAACCGGGGATCAGAAGGGCGCCCAACAGGGGACAGGTACTGAACGAAAAAGAGACGGTACTGGCACTTAAGAATGCGCTCCGCTACATTCCCGAGAAATATCATAAAGAGATAGCGCCTGAGTTCCTTCAGGAATACCGCGAACACGGACGCATATACGGCTATCGTTTCAGGCCGCAGGGGCGGCTCTTCGGCAAGCCCATCGATGAGTACAGGGGCAAATGCACTGAAGGAAAGGCCTTCCAGGTCATGATCGACAACAACCTCGATTTTGACGTGGCACTTTACCCTTACGAACTGGTCACATACGGAGAGACCGGACAGGTATGCCAGAACTGGATGCAGTACAGACTGATAAAAAAGTATCTTGAGATCCTGACGGCTGACCAGACGCTCGTAGTACAGTCCGGACATCCTCTCGGACTTTTCAGGTCAGATCCCTCCGCGCCGCGGGTGATCCTTACGAACGGCCTGATGGTGGGCATGTTTGACAACCCCAAAGACTTCACACGGGCAGCCGCGCTGGGTGTTGCAAACTACGGACAGATGACCGCGGGCGGATGGATGTACATCGGGCCGCAGGGGATCGTCCACGGCACATACAATACACTGCTTAACGCAGGAAGAAGCAAGTTCCACCTGCCGGAAGGCAAGGGGCTTGCGGGCCATCTTTTTGTTTCCTCAGGACTTGGCGGCATGAGCGGAGCTCAGCCCAAGGCTGCCGAGATAGCAGGCGCTGCGTCAATAATCGCCGAGGTAGACCCATCGCGCATAGAAACAAGGCACAGCCAGGGATGGGTAAGCAAAAAAACCGCCGATCTTCCTGAGGCTTTCAGGTGGGCAAAGGAGGCCATGGATGCAGGCGAACCTCTTTCCATAGCCTATGAAGGCAATATCGTAGACCTTCTGCAGTACGCTCTCGACAAGAGCATAAACATCGAACTGCTCTCAGACCAGACATCATGCCATGCCGTCTACGACGGCGGCTACTGCCCGCAGGGCATCTCCTTCGAAGAGAGGACCAGACTCCTCACAGAGGATAAGGAAGAGTTCTGCAGGCTGGTGGACAAAACGCTCAGAAAACACTACGAGCTTATAAAGGCGCTGACAGAGAAAGGAACTTATTTCTTCGACTACGGCAACTCCTTCATGAGGGCGGTATTCGATGCAGGAGTGACGGAGATAGCAAAGAACGGCATCGATACATACGAAGGGTTCGTATTCCCCTCATACGTGGAAGACATAATGGGACCTCTCCTCTTCGACTACGGCTACGGACCGTTCCGTTGGTGCTGCCTCAGCCGCGATCCGGAAGACCTCAGGAAGACCGACCGCGCGGCGATGGAATGCATCGATCCGACCCGCAGGTTTCAGGATCACGACAACTGGGCATGGATAAGGGATGCTGAAAAAAACAGGCTTGTAGTGGGCACCCAGTGCAGGATACTCTACCAGGACGAAGAGGGAAGGGTCCGCATAGCACTTAAGTTCAACGAGATGGTCCGTACAGGGGAGATAGGCCCGGTAATGCTGGGCAGGGACCATCACGATGTATCGGGTACAGACTCACCCTACCGCGAAACTTCCAACATCAAGGACGGAAGCAACGTAATGGGCGAGATGGCGATCCACTGCTTCGCAGGGAACTGTGCCAGGGGAATGAGCCTTGTTGCCCTCCACAACGGAGGGGGAGTCGGCACTGGAAAATCAATTAACGGAGGTTTCGGCCTGGTCCTTGACGGAAGCGAGAGGGTAGACAGCATAATCAAAGCTTCCCTCAGCTGGGACGTCATAAGCGGAGTTGCGAGAAGAGCATGGGCAAGGAATGAAAACGCGCTTTCGACGATAGGGGAGTTCAACCGGAAAAGAAGCGACGGCCACATCACAGTACCTTTCATCGCCGATGATGAATATCTTACAAAACTCGTAAAAGGATAGCAGGAGGGATCTCTATGAAATTTGAAAGGATGGAAATACGCGCGTTTCTCGATGAGCTTGCCTCGGATTCACCGGCACCGGGAGGAGGAAGCGTAGCAGCGCTCTGCGCCTCTCTCGGATCGGCACTTGTCTCAATGGTGGCAAACCTTACCATTGGCAAGGAGAAATACAAAGACAGCTGGCAGATAATGGAAGATGTGGTCAGCAAAAGCGAATCGCTCAGATTCAAATTCGTCGACCTGATGAACAAGGACACTGAATCGTTCAACTCCTTCATGGCGGCTATGAAGTTGCCCAAAGCCACCGAGGAGGAGAAGTGCATCCGCAAGAAAGCGATGGGAGAGGCCTCAAAACTTGCCACCGAAGTCCCGCTCCTGACTCTGGAGGCATGTGTTGAGGTGTGCGAACTGGCTTACCTGGCTGCAAAAGACGGGAACACAAACACGATAAGCGATGCCGGAAGCGCTGCGCTCATCTCTGAGGCGGCAGGAAGGGCGGCTGCTTACAATGTGAAGATAAACCTTCCCGGCGTAACAGACGAATCTTTTGCCGCGGACTTCAAGGCAAGGATGAAAGATGCGCTTAAACAGCTCAAAGCAAACGCCGAAAAAACTACAGAGATACTGGATAAGGCACTGCAGTAGTATCTTCCGGGAAAGAGAGAAAGGGGCCGCCGGGATCGATCCGGCAGCCCCTCTTTTACTTTAATGGCAGACGTTGTAAGTGTTATTGCCTGTTAATGAATATCAGGCCTGCAATGCAGAGTATCATCCCGATCACCTTGTTCATGGTGAAGCTGTCCCTGTAGAAGAAAACTCCCACAAGGGCCAGCGCGACCGCAAGGCAGATGTTTGCGGCAAGAGAGCCTATGCTGATGTTCCATCCGACCCTGTACATGATCAGAAAACCCAGCTCTAGGCATACTATCGAGGCCCCGAGCATCAGGCTGTTCCAGCTGATGCCCCTGACATCCGCAGGGAAATTTTTGAAGTGCCCCGTATAAAGATATAACCCCAGACATGCGCTTCCCGCCACAATATAGGTGACAAGAAGCGAAAAATAGGGGTCAGCGCCTTCAGAGATCGATTTTGAACAGATGTGATAGAGAACATTTGACAAAACGATAAAACCTATCGGCCAGTAATAGCTCCACATGTGCTCTGTCCTCCAGTCGGGGATCCTCGCTTCCCCTGCAGCCCGAACTGCCGGCAGGCATTCGGCTTTTGCCGGACTATCATATATCAGATGCTCCCACTAAAGCAAACGGTCAAAGGTGAGAAAAAAAAAGACCGTCCTTTTAAATTATAAGCGGCAGGGAAAGTGCCTGCAAATCAAGTCTGCCCCCGCCGCCGGTGTGCCTTAAGTGTCTGTCCTGCGCTCTCTTATTCCGTCTCTGTGAAGTCGATCAGTGCCAGCCAGATCATATCTCCGCTTTTCTCAAGCTTTTTCTTTGTCTTGTCGTCGATGTCGCTGTCCACTTCAAGCGCTCCGAGCGCAAGGCCGCTGTTGTCCTTCCTCCCCAAGGCGAAGTTGGCGATGTTGATCTTAGATTCACCCAGGATGTTGCCGATTTTCCCGATCACGCCGGGCCTGTCGTGGTTCTGGAAGAGTATAAGCTTTCCGTTGGGTACGAAATCGAGCCAGTAGTCGTTTACCTTGACCACTCTCATGCGGCCCTCTTCCGTGATGGTGCCTATAAGTGATACGCTGCATTTTTCCGCATCAAGCGTAAGCTCCACGGTATTCTTGTACGTCCTGGCCTCGCCGAATCCCTCATCAACGGCAAGTCCGCTGTCCTTGGCGAGAAGAGGGGCAAGCATGTAAGAGACTTCGGGTCCGCGGCTCACTTCAAAAAGGCCTTTGAGAACCGCGATACTGTAAGCGCACAGCCTGTTGGGCATAGGTTCTTCTTCGCAGAATAGATCTCCCCTCAGCATTATATGGCAGCCATGGACAGCCCCGCACTCTACCTCGGCCAGCTTTGCCCCGAGTACTCCCATTTTTCTGGAAAGCTGCAGAAACGCTTTCTGCGCCTTGTTCAGCTTCTGCTCAAGGAAGGGGAGGTTTACCGCATGTTCGTAAGGCTCTCCGCGCAAAGCGGCGATCATGTTCTCCGCAGCGATCTTCGCGACCTCTGTCTGAGCCTCTTCTGTGCTTGCTCCAAGATGCGGGGTGATGACTATCCTGTCCTCGATGTCCTTTGCCAGGAACGGATGGTCATTACCAAGAGGTTCTGATGTGTAGACATCGAATGCTATGCCGGACAGCCGTCCCTCTCTTACAGCCTCGGCGGCAGCCTTTTCGTCGACGATGCCGCCCCTGGCGCAGTTGATCAGATATGCGCCCTTCTTAAAAGCTCTCAACATTTTTTCGTCTATCATGCCGGACGTATCTGAAGTAAGGGGCATGTGAAGGGTCACCACATCCGCTATCGAAAGTGCGTCAGCCAGGTCATCCCTCATCGGGATACCCAGCGATTCGGCCTTCTTTTTGGGCGTGTAGGGGTCGTATGCAAAAACATCCATACCAAATGCCCGGCAGCGCTGGGCTACCGCCGCCCCGATCCTTCCGAGGCCGAGGACAAGGACCTTCTTGCCGCTGAGCTGGTGACCGGAAAACCTCTTCCTGTCCCATTCTCCGCTCCTAAGCGAACCAAAGGCCTGAGGCACCTTCCTTACAAGGGCCAGCATAAGGGCCATCGTAAGTTCCGCCGCCGCGAGAGTATTACCTGTGGGTGCGTTGATAACCACAACGCCCTTGCGGCTTGCGACCGGAACGTTGACATTGTCCACACCGACACCTGCCCGTGCGACCACCTTCAGGTTGACTGCCGCGTTCAGGGCTTCCTCATCCATTTTCGTTCCGCTCCTGGTGAGCACTGCGTCCATTTCGGGCAGTTTTTTGATCAAACTTTCGCGGGACATTCCAACTTCTTCTATCAATTCTATGTCGGGTGCCTCCCTTAGCATCTGGAGGCCCGCCTCTCCTACGGTCTCCGCGACCAGTACCTTCCACTTTCTGTTTTTATCAGCCATGATCACTGATCCTCCCTATTCCAGACATTCCAGGCTTCCGCGAGGAAATCACCTTTTACTTTGCCCGCCATCTCAGCTGCACCGTAGAGCGATCCGAGGATGATGCAAAGTTCCGGCCATCCCCAGTTGTTGTAATGCGCGACCCTGATAAGCTCTCCTTTGAGCTTCCCCTGTCCTCCGGCAGTTTCTATACCCATTGCACGAAGTTTTTTGCGTACCGCTTCTGTATCACCGCCCGGGAATTTAAAGGCAGTAACTCCCGGAGAACGCGCCTCGGGGCGTTTGACCAGAAGTTCGAAGCCCATGACTTCGAGGCCTGCGGCAAGGGTATCTGCATATTTTTTTCTCGACCTGAACCAGGTTTCGGTACCGGCTTCCAGTATCTCGTCCAGCGCCTCGTCAAGTGCGTAGTAGAGCGAGACAGGGGGAGTGAAGGGGTTGGCAGGAGACTTGGCTTCAAGGTCCTTCCTGTGGAGCTTTAGGTCATAGCTGTAGCTGGGGCAGGTCTTTCCCTCAAGGGCCTTCCATGCTCTCTTCGAAAGCCATACCAGCCCGAGCCCGGGAGGCGTGAGGAGTCCCTTCTGCGAAGCTGTGCCTATTGCGTCGACGCCCCATTCCTGAGGGAAGCATTCCATTGCACCGACCGAGCTGACACCGTCCACGAGTATGAGGGGGCGGTCTTTTTCGGGGATGGCTGCTATGATTTCTTTTATGGGGTTGACTACCGCAGTCGAAGTCTCATTCTGAGTTATCATCAGCACTTTGCAGCCGGGATCGGTTCTGACGGCTTCCGCAACCAGCCCCGGTGTGACAGAGTCGCCGAATTCAACGTCTATGTTGATGCCTTCCGCGCCTGTTCTCAGCGCGATCTCACGGAACCTGCTGCCGAAAACCCCGCATGATACGGAAATGAACTTGTCTCCCTTCTCAAGGAAGTTCACAGCCATGCACTCAAGGGCACCTGTCCCAGAGGACGGAAGGATCACTACCGGGCCTTCACTTTTCAAAAGTTCCCTCAGCTTGTTCTCGATGCCCGTGAAAAGCTCGGAAAAGGCGGGACACCTGTGTCCTATAAGCGGACGCGCTCCCGCTCTCAGCACTTCTGCCGGCAGTTCCACCGGACCGGGGGTCAACAGATATTTCGTATTCATTGCATTCTCCTCCTTAGTAATATTGATCTATAAATCCGGAAAAAAAGGGACCGGAAGAATTCCTTCCGGTCCCTGAAACGCCTTGATGTTCTAGAAATTTTGAAGATACTCTCTATCCATCGGTTACACGTTTCGGGACCGGCAATGACAACCGGAACCGCCGCATGAGGAAGAAACGCCGGAGGAGAGAGATGACGATATGCCAGCATAGACAAGTGCCTTTGTTTCCCTCATTTTCCGCGCCCCTTTCAAGTGTATCCGTTGAATGGTTAACATATATACTCTCCTTCAGTCTAAATGTCAAGCATTTTTTTAAACATAGTTAAACATCATCATGGTGAAGCAGTTCTAAAGGCGGCTGAGCAACCGCTCGCTATGTTTGTTCCATCGTTCCCGGTAACTTCGCTATTTAACCTTATCGCCATTGCGGGTATAATTCCTACGTGCGCCTGACCGTCAGTGCATGGGAAAAGCCGGAGAGAATAAGGAGAGAATTTCTTGAATAACAGAAAGAGAGACATGATACCCCACGCTGCCGCCCTGATCCTTTTCTGTCTGCTTTGTTTCGTCATGCCGGGCCTATATCCGGATCTGTTCGCATCTTCAGCAAAAAAGGTCGAAGTGACCATCACAGGCGGGATGTCCGCCGGAGAGGCCGCCAGGGCGATCAAAGACGCAGGGGCGGTCAAAGACGCCAACAGGCTCATCAAATGGATGATCAGGCTTGAGATGGACAAAACTCTGCGTCCGGGAACTTATCTTATTGCCCCGGGCAGCGAGGTATCGGTGGCAAACCAGCTCAGGACAGCCACTCCTGTGGCGCACACGGTGACTATCATACCGGGGACAAGGTACAGCTCGCTTAACGCCGCGCTGAAACTTCCCGACGGCGACGACGGGCTGCTGAAAGCCCTTTCTGAAAAAGGCAATTTCCCGACCGAACTTCATGAGCTGCTTCCTGACGATCCAAAGGACAGGATCGTCTTTCTGCTGCCTGAGACCTATTCGCTGGCACCCGGCAACAGCCTCGCATCTCAGACGGTAAGAAGGGCATCGGGGCTCTGGATGGAAAGGGTGGGGAAGCGTCTTCCGGATGGCGCGGACGAAAAGTTCACGTCACAGAGGGGAGTGCTTGCTTCCATCGTTGAAGGCGAGGCAAGGATCAGTGAGGAACGCCCGATACTTGCCGGGATATTCCTCAACAGGCTTGACAAACGGATGCCCCTGCAGTCGTGCGCGACGGTCATATATTGCTGGGACGAGGCTGGCATTAAAAAGAAGAGCCTCACTTATAAGGACCTTGAGATAGACTCTCCGTACAACACTTACAGTAACTACGGCCTTCCTCCGGGACCGATCTCCGTCCCGTCCGAGGATTCCTGGATCAGCGCTCTGGAGCCTGCCAAGACAAACTATCTCTTCTTCTTTGCTACGTCTGAAGGAAATCACATATTCAGCAGGACATATGAGGAACACCTGAGAAAACAGCGGGAGGGGACCGAGTGAGGCCTCAGATATGTGAGATATCGCTGAGGGTCCCGCAAAAGGATATATACTATATCAGCTGGACCATAGATGCCTGCGAAGGACTGGGCTTTCTTAAGACCGAGGATGCCAAAAAGGGAGAGGTCACAGTATTCACCCCGGCGGAATTGCTGGGTGACATGATGGAATGCATCGAAGGCCTGAAAAGTGAAGGGCTTGATATCATCATGACCGGGACAAGAGAAGCGACAGGAGAGATAGAATGATCAACAGAGTGATCGAAACGATGACCCAGAGACTTGCGGATACAGATAAAAAAGGTGCCCTGCACTCAGATATTTTCATACAGGCGGGAACAGCACACTCGGCGCACTATGAGGACGGAAGGATCGAAGAGCTTGCATCTTCGAACGCCGACGGATCGGGAGCAAGGATAATAGTCGGGGACAGGACCTTTTATTCGCATTCCCCCGGGACATCGCCTTCTGCCATATCCCGGATACTCTCCGAGGCTGAGTCTTCTGCTTTCGGGACCCTGCCCGATCCGCCGGGAAACGATCGCGGACCCGTTCTGACCATGGAAGAAAAGATGCTGCCCCCCGATATAAGCTACATGAAAGAACTTGACCTCAAGATCAGGAAAGGATCCAAATATGTCAGGCAGGCGGCCTTCAGGTACAACATATCAAAAAGAAACGTCCTCATCATACGTTCAGACGGCAGGTGCGCGGAAGATTCAAGAACCTACTGCAGCTTCTCCGCAATGGTCATTGCTGAGAAGGACGGCATTCTTCAGACAGCTTCAGAGAGACGGAGCATGGCCATTCCCCACAAGGATTTCTGGTCCGGTTCAGACCCTGAAGATGTGGCATTCGCTGCGCTGGAAAGAGCGCTTCTTATGCTGGACGCAAAACCATGCCCGGCGGGTAGGATGAAGGTCCTTCTGGCAGGGGAGGCGGGAGGCACTGTGATCCATGAAGCCTGCGGACACGGCCTTGAAGCTGATATCGTAGAGAAGGACCACTCCGTCTACAGGGATAAAATAGGAGAGAAAGTCGCACATGAGTCTGTCACGATGATCGATGACCCGACGATCCCTTCCCTGTACGGTTCCTACAGGTTTGACGACGAGGGCACCCCGGCGCGCAGGAACGTTCTGATCGAAAACGGGATACTGAGATCGTACCTTACGGACATCCTGACTGCAAAAACCTCCTGCCTGCCCCTGACCGGAAACGGCAGGAGACAGTCATACAGGAACATCCCGGTACCCAGAATGAGCAACACGCTTCTGGCCCCTGGTGTTTCTGACTTCGATTCGATGCTTGCAATGACCGACAGAGGACTTCTCGTGAAGAAGATGGGCGGCGGGGAGGTAAACCCGACCACGGGTGATTTTGTCTTTTATGTCTCAGAAGCATATATAATTAAAAAGGGCAGAGTGTCACACCCGGTAAAGGGAGCTATCCTTACAGGCAACGGACCTGCGGTGCTTGAAAATATCATTGCCTTGGGCAGCGACCTCTGCATGGATCCGGGGGTATGCGGGAAATCAGGACAGAGCGTCCCCGTTACTGACGGACAGCCGTCGATGCTGATCGAAGGGATGACTGTAGGAGGCAGTGAAGCCTGATATGATCTTCAGAAAAAAAGCAAAAAAGGATGAAAGACCGGCTCCGCGGCAGCCTAAGGCAAAAGCCGGACAGCCGGCGGGAGGAACATGGGCAAGGCTCGCTTACATAGTCCTTGCCGTGCTGTCCATTTACCTGACTGCATCATTCTACACGCCATGGACAGGCATGCTCGGACAGGACATCTCTTCGTCCATACTTGGATCTATTGGCGGAGCCTCGATAATACCCATCCTTTTCGCCCTCTATTTCAGTCTTTCGAGACTGCTTTCAAGAAAGATCCCCCACTTCGTGAGACAGTCCCTCGGGACACTCCTTGTTTTCATGACGGCATCGCTTCTTCTGGGTCTGAATGCAATGACCTCCGGCAATGCAGGATACCCGCTCTGGCTCTCGCCCGGAGCCTTCGGTGCATCTTTTGCCTCAGAGATATTCTCGATGCTTGGAGCCTTCGGCACATTCATAGCAGGAGCTCTCTCAATATACATATCATTATTATTGTATGATATACCTTTATTTATTAACAAAAAACTGCCCGGTTCCTCAATATTCAACTGTTTTCACAAAAAAGACAAGGAGAGGCCTGAGAAGGAATTATCCGGTGATGCTCCCAACATAACTGAATATGATGGGGCGGACTATTTTGGCCCTGCCGCGGACGAAACGGACCTACCCCCTGTCACGGTCACAGGACTTGGCCAGTATGGAACGGAAGGCTCGTTATATATTTCAGAGGAGATACAGGACCCTGAATTCAACCTTGATGACGAGGGATCATTCGAGGGAGCGGAAGAAGGCATATTCCCGCCGCCCCTTGAGATATTCGGGAACGAGGAATCTCACGAGGGCGAGATGGATGAAGAAAAATCCATGCCTCTGGGAGAAAAGATCATAAAGGCCCTCAGACAGTTCAACATAGAGGCAAGGCTCGCGGAGATACTGGTAGGCCCCACGGTGATACAGTTCAGGATACAGCTTGCCCCGGGCATCAAAGTCAATAAAGTCGCTGTCCTTGCAAACGACATAGCGCTCGCGATGGCGGTCCCAAGCCTCAGGATCGAGGCCCCGATACCCGGTAAACCCTACGTTGGGATCGAGATACCCAACCCCAGACGCAGGGGTATCCCTCTCAGAACTATTATCGGGGACACTGCGTACCAGGACACCGACACGGCTCTCCCGCTGCCTTTTGGGGTCGCTGTAAACGGGGATTCTGTGATCATAGGACTCGAGGAGCTGCCCCATCTGCTTGTGGCAGGAACCACGGGCTCGGGAAAGAGCGTCTTTATCAACTCATGCATAGTGGGCCTGTGTTCGATGAGGACCCCGGAAGAACTCAGAATGATACTGGTAGATCCCAAGAGGGTAGAAATGGCCGTCTACGACAGGCTCCCGCATCTCCTTACGCCCCCTGTGACCGATGCAAAGAAGGCGGTACACGTACTTGCCTGGGCTATACGTGAAATGGAGTCGCGCTATACGATGTTCGCAAAAGCAAGGGTGAGGAACCTCGAAAACTTCAACAAAAAAGTCATTCCAAAAGACAGGCTGTTTAACATAGTTATTGTTGTAGATGAACTTGCGGACCTTATGATGACGGCTCCCAAGGAAGTCGAGGAATACATATGCCGCCTTGCGCAGATGGCAAGGGCTACCGGCATCCATCTGATCCTCGCAACTCAGAGGCCTTCGGTAAACGTGATCACTGGACTCATCAAGGCCAACATCCCGGCGAGGGTGGCATTCACGCTTCCGAGCTCAGTAGACTCGAGGACCATAATCGACTGTTCCGGAGCGGAAAAGCTGCTGGGAAAGGGAGACTTGCTCTTCCTTTCCACCAGGCATCCAAAACCCGTCAGGATCCAGTCTCCGTGGGTGGATGAACAGGTGCTCTGCGTCTGGCTCAACTACCTTGTAAACCTTTTCGGAATGCCTGATTTCATTGAGATAGACAGACAGGGAAGCGGCCCTTCAGGCATGGATAACAGCGCCGCTTTCGACGATGACCTGCTTGAGGACGCTGTCGATACGGTAATGTCGACCGGGATAGCATCCGCAAGCGGTCTCCAGCGCAGGCTGAGAGTCGGTTTTTCAAGGGCTTCACGCCTGATCGACATGATGGAGATGATAGGCATAGTGGGTCCGGCAGACGGTTCAAAACCGAGGGAGATCCTCGTCGACGAAGACGAGGCAAGGGAAATGATCAGTAATGCTAAAGACGGATATTAGCGCAGGAGGAGTCTGGAATAAAAAAAAGAGCCGTTTACTAAACGGCTCTTTGGACTTTACCGGAACGGAGGCACTTCGTGCATATATGGAGTTTGCGGGACTCTCCGCCACCTACGTCAACACGTACACTCTGAAGGTTAATGAGCCAGCGGCGTCTGGTGTGACGGTTAGAGTGGCTGACGGCATTTCCGGTCGCCGGTCCGCGACCGCAGCAATCACAGAACTTGGACATAATTGTTTCCCCCCTTATACCTTGGAACATCCAACCTGTGCATTGTATCATAGTATATGAATTTCTTGCAACTGATCGTACTGGAGGAATTTAAATGAATTTCAGCGAAAAAATGACGGAACTTGACAAAATACTGCGCAGACTGGAAGGAGACTCGCTGCCCTTGGAAGAGGCCCTGTCCGAATTTGAAAAGGGAATCGGCCTGGTGAGGGAGTGTCGTTCTTATCTTGAAGAGGCAAAACAAAAAGTTGCGCTTCTGACCGACGACGGAGAAATTCCTTTTGAACTCGGGAACAAAGAGGATGCCTGATCATGCCGGGAGTCAAGGAACAGGACCTGAGGGTAAAAAGTGAGTTTGACAGGTACAGGGGAATATTTGAGGAATATCTTGGAACATCGGCTGCGCTGAGAAACATCGGAGTTCCCGAAAAACTGAGCGAAGCCATGGACTACTCCCTCTTTGCAGGAGGAAAGAGGCTGCGTCCGGTGCTATGCCTGGCCGCAGCAGAGAGGTTTGGGTGTCAGCCCCATGATGCGCTTCCGCTCGCTCTGGGCTTCGAGATGCTCCACACTGCGACGCTGATACATGACGACCTTCCGTGCATGGACGATGATGACATTAGAAGGGGAAAACCTTCGAACCATGCGGTCTTCGGTGAGACGCTTGCTGTTCTCGCCGGCGACGCGCTCCTTGCTCTCTCCCTTGAATACCCTCTCTGCAAAAGCGATAAGATCGTACCTGGCAGGCTGCTGAAAGCAATGCAGATCTTCAGCAGCGCCATAGGCCCTGCGGGAGTATGCGGAGGCCAGGTCCTCGACATGGACACGGCTCCGGCGAAGACTGACCCTTCCTACGTGCGCAGGATCGCATCACTCAAGACCGGCACTCTCATCAGGGCCTCCGTAACAGCGGGAGCGGCCCTGGGCACTGACGATCCGGCTATTCTCGCCTGCTGCTGGGATTACGGCACTCACATAGGATCTGCATTCCAGATAATAGACGACATCCTTGATGTCTCCAGCACGGCTGAGGAGCTTGGCAAGACTCCGGGAAAGGACGCAGAGCAGGACAAGGCGACCCATGTCACCGTATACGGCATGGAGAAGGCTGCAGAAATGGCACGCGAAGAGACCGGGCTTGCAAGGGAAGCCATCCTCAGGATCCTTCCCGGCGACGATTTCCTGTCGGAATTTCCCGGATACCTCCTAAGGAGGACTCACTGAACCATACATCCGCGGCTGCGGAGTGCTAATATATATAGGACGTGCATAAGGAAGGACCGGGCCAGACTTCGGGCCCGGCCGCTAAAATCGAGACCTGGAGAGATCATCCATGAGCATGCTTGGATCGGTAAAGGATTTCAAAGGCCTTAAAGGCCTTACATACGGCGAATTGAACAAACTTAGCTGCGAGATAAGGGAAATGATACTTCAGGTGACACTGAAGAACGGCGGACACCTGGCATCCTCCCTCGGAGCGGTGGAACTCACCGTGGCCCTGCTGAGGGCCTTCGACCCCCAAAGGGACAAGATCATCTTTGACGTAGGACATCAGTCATATGCCTATAAAATACTGACAGGCAGACTTGAACGATTCCACACGCTGAGGACCAGGGGCGGGATAGCAGGCTTTCCCCGAATGGACGAGAGCCCCTATGACTTTTTCACGACCGGCCACAGCAGCACATCCATATCTGCGGCAATGGGCTACGCCAAGGCTAGGGACATAAGCGGCCGGAACCACGAAGTCGTTGCGGTGATAGGGGACGGAGCCCTTCTGAACGGGGTCTCTTTCGAAGCCCTCAACTGCGTTGAAAGTACGGGGACAAAGGTGATCATAGTCCTTAACGACAACAAGATGTCCATAAGCCCGAGGATCGGGGGGATAGCAGGACACCTGGCCCGTCTTTCTGTAAACCCCACGTACATTAAATTCAAGGATTTCATTAAGGATCAGTGTCACACCTTAAAACGCGGAGACGCGCTGGAAGAGGCACTCAAAAAGATCAAGTCCAAATTAAAATCCCTGATCCTTCCGACGAACATTTTCGAAGAGATGGGAATAAACTACTGGGGCCCGTTCAACGGCCATGACATAGAGGAGATGGAGGAGGTCTTCCGGCTCGCAAGGCATTGCAAAGAACCTGTTCTGATCCATGTCCTTACGAAAAAGGGCAAGGGATGCTGCGAAGCGGAGAACAACTCGCCCTTCTTCCATGGGATTGGCCCCAACACCGATCTGGACGCGGCACAGAACCACACTGCGACATCACGGCCCTCTTGGAGCGAGATAATGTCAGAGGCACTTACAGAGGCAGCCTCCCATGACCCGCGCATCGCTGTCTGCACCGCTGCGATGACTGACGGGACCAAACTGAACGGATTCGCAGAAAAGTATCCGGAAAGGTTCTTCGACGTGGGGATCTCGGAAGAACACATGCTGACCTTCGCTGCAGGAATGGCGGCAGGCGGGATGAGACCGGCTGTCTGCATATATTCGACCTTTCTTCAAAGGGCTGCGGACCAGCTGATGCACGATATATGTCTTTCAAAACTGCCCGTAATGATCGGGGCAGACAGGGCCGGCCTTGTAGGCGAGGACGGGGAGACTCATCACGGACTCCTTGACGTCCCGTGGTTCAGGACCCTGCCCGGCATAACGATCGCTGCGCCAAGGGACGCTTCGGATCTCAGATTTTTCGTAAATGGCTGGATCGAAAGAGGCATCCCGATGGTCGCAAGATATCCAAGGGGGAAGGCACCCCGGGATATCCTGCCCGCAGGCCGGACAGAGAGAGTTCCTGCAGGGTGGGGAAAACTGGAGATCCTTGCCCGTGGAAGTGATGTATGTCTTTTGGGGATAGGAAGTACTGTCGAACTGATGCTTAAGACTGCTGAGAAGCTTGAAACCGGTGAGGGCATCATTCCGACAGTTGCTGACCTTCGCTTCATAAAGCCACTGGATCTCGAAGGGCTCTCAGAGATAATGAGAAAACACTCTGTCGTCGTAACAGCCGAGGAAAACTATCTGAACGGAGGATCGGGCATGGCGGTCTCAGAATACGCATGCAGGAACCATCCGGAGTGCCGAGTCATAAACATAGGCATCCCGGACAGGTACATATCCCATGCGACGCGTTCGGAGCAGTGGACCGAATGCGGCCTCACCCCTGAAGCGGTAATAAACTCGCTCAAAGAGCAGTGATGAAGAAAAGGCTGGTAAGGCTGGACAAACTCCTTGTAGAAAGGCAGATGCTCCTTTCAAGGACAGCGGCCCAGAGTTACATAGAAGAGGGACGGGTAAAGGTCGACGGAATAACTGTAAACAAAAGCGCCTCGATGGTCTCCGGCGATTCCGACATATGCCTTGACGCCCCGGAGAAAGAGTGGGTGAGCAGGGGAGCCCATAAACTGACAAGAGGACTGGACATATTTGGGATCGACCCCTCCGGAAAGACCTGTATCGATATCGGCGCTTCCACCGGAGGATTCACGGATGTGCTTCTGTCCAGGGGAGCCGAAAAAGTATTCGCGGTCGACGTCGGATACGGGCAGCTTGCCTGGAAACTCAGAAACGACCCCAGGGTCGTAGTGATGGAAAGGACCAACGCCCGGCGTCTGACTGAGGATATGATCGGCGGAGAAAAGGCAGACATTATTGTTTCAGACGCCTCCTTCATATCACTGAAACTGCTTCTCAGACCGCTTGAGGCGCTTCTGAAAGCGGAAGGGGCAATGATAGTGCTGGTAAAACCGCAGTTCGAAGTCGGAAGGGAAAAGGTCGGCAGGGGAGTGATCTACGACCCCGCACTTCACGAGGAGACACTCAGTGATCTGGCCGCTTTCGTCGAAAGTGAGACGGGACTTCTCCTCTCAGATGCGACATATTCGCCGATAAGGGGACCTGAGGGCAATATAGAATTTCTCTTTCTTTTGGGACTGAAGAGCAATACAATAGTGAAACATGCCGATATTGACTTCGGGAAACTGGTCGAAGAGGCACACGTGGCTACAAAGTAAAGGCAGGGGACAAAAGATGAAAAAAAACAACGTCGGACTTCTTTTCAATACGCAGAAACCTGAAGCCATAAGCCTGGCCTCAAAACTCTGCGCATGGGGCAGGGAGAGCGGCATCAACTTTATGCTTCCTCCGCACGAGGCTTCCGCCCTCAGCATACCAGATATACCCGACAACATATGGCGCGAAGATGTCGAATTCGCTGTCATCCTGGGCGGAGACGGCACGTTTCTCCGTGCTGCGAGGTACACTTTCGGCTATCCGATACCACTTTACGGGATCAACCTCGGCAGGCTTGGCTTCCTTGCCACAGGCGACCCCGAGTGCGCGAAAGAGGATATTACCTCAATACTGGAGAACAATTTCACTCTCCAGCAGAGACACCTGATAAAAGGGCTGGTATGGAGGGGAGGAAGGATCGTATACGAGCTTCACGCCCTGAATGACCTTGTCATATCCAAAGGCAGCCTCGCAAGGGTCATAGACCTTGAAGTACGCGTGGGCGACGAAATACTCTCCCTCTTCCTTGCTGACGGGCTTATACTCTCCACTCCGACAGGATCTACCGCATATGCCCTCTCAGCGGGCGGTCCGATAGTCCCGCCTCATGTTCCCTGCATGCTTCTGGCTCCGATATGCGCACATACGCTTTACGCGAGGCCGGTAGTCCTGAGCGGCACAGACAGGGCCTATGTGACTCCAAAGGGGGACAACAGGAACCTCATACTCACTCAGGACGGACAGCTATGTTATGAACTGCTTCCCGACGATCACCTTGAAGCCATGCTGGATCCCGACATCCACATAAACATAATCCAGCTTAAAGACAGGAGCTACTACGATCTCCTCAGGGAAAAGCTGCGCTGGGGCTTTAACGGGATCACAGACGGAGGAGACTGACTTTGATCGAGGATATCCGCGTCCGCGGGGTAGGCGGCATCAGAGAGGCGGAGTTATCTCTCAGCGGCGGCTTCATAGTGATCACCGGCGAGAGCGGCTCAGGCAAGAGCAGCCTCGTGCGCGCCATGGAATTCATCGCCGGGAAACGTGCCCAGACCAACTACATCCACGCACTCGAGGAATCCGCGGATGTTCTTATGACCATTTCATGCACCAGGATCCCAGGACTTGATGAAGAATACCAGCCTCAGGGCGGGACTCTCATAGTAAGGCGCCAGTTCAGCCGGAACGGGAGGGGCAGATGCCTGATGCAGAACAACCCTGTCCCGCTGGGCACGCTCTCTTCATCGATGGAAAGAGAGCTTGTCATCCAGAGCCAGTTTGCACAGCTCGGTCTTATAGATCCTTCCATCCAGCTTGACCTTGTGGACTCCTGCGGAGGAAAGCCGCTGGATCTGATCAAAAAGGAGCTTGAGTCCGCTTTCGACGAAACGCTGGCGGCAGAGCGCACGATCATAAGCCTGAAGAAACGGCGGGAAGAAACTGAAGCGTTCTGCCAGAATGCAGAAAACGCGATCAGGATAATAAAGGCCCTGGAACTGGAAGAAGACAGCGAGAGAATATGGGAAACTGAACTTAAGGAACTTGAATCAAAGGAAAACGCCAGAACCGCGCTTGCATCAATACACGAAAGGCTTGCCGGAGGGACAGCCTGCGGCGGTATCATTGAAAACCTTGAATCGATCAGCAGGGAAATATATGCGTCTTCACCTGCAAAGACGGGCCGCTGGAAGGATGGCGTCGAAAAGATGCTTATTTCGGCACAGTCAGTGGCGGTGATGCTTCAGGACGAACTGCGGGAACTCTCTGCGGAAGGCAGCATTGAAGAGGCAAAAGAGCGTCTGGAGAAAAAGATCGGATCCCTCAGAAAACTGAAGCGGTCGCTTGACCTCTTCAGCTGCAAACAGCTTCTCGATCACGCTGCCAAAGCATCTGAGGGGATGGCATGGCTCAAAGAGAGCCATGCTGAGCTTGAAGAGCTTGAAATGAAGGCTGCTGAGAATAAAAAGAGGACAAGATCTCTTGCCCTGGAACTTCGGAAACTTAGGAAGGCCGCGGCTGAAGAGCTCGCTTCAAGGGTGAACTCCCACCTGAATGACCTCGCGATGGAGCATGCGCTCTTTTCTATCGACATAGAGGAACAGGACAAGCTCCGTTCGAACGGGGCAGAAGCAGTTTCATTCAAAATGAGCATGCCTGACCAGCCCCCCCTGCCTGTGGGCAGAACGGCTTCAGGCGGCGAGCTTAGCAGGATACTGATAGCCCTCCAGCTCTCGCTCGGCGATGAACAGCTCCCGGGAACACTGGTCTTTGATGAGGTCGAAGCCGGGCTTGGAGGCAGGACCGCCCTTCTTGCCGGACAAAAACTGAGGGAACTGTCGGGAAGATGCAGGACCGTTCTGATAACCCATGAGGCCGCTATTGCTTCGATGGCGGATCAGCACTTTCTGGTAAAAAGGGACGGAGACGAGACGACCGTCACTGAGATCAGGGACGCGGAGCGCGAAAAGGAGATCGCGAGAATGCTCGCAGGAGACGACAACTCCCGCGAAGCGCTGGAACATGCGAGGTCGCTCCTAAATACGGGCGGCAACGGTGACAGTCATCGTTGACCAGCCTGAAGCGGCAGCGGCAGACGGTTTCGTACGGACTGACCTCTCTTATTGACTAAACATACATTTTTCACTATAATACGCAGGTTGTAGAATGCGCTTGGTGCAGGCCACAAAAGCCTCAGGGCTGCCTGACACGCAGCGGAGGGAGGAAAAATAAGTATGTATGCAGTGATCGAAACGGGCGGCAAGCAGTACAGAGTAGCGGCAGGAGACAAACTCCGTCTTGAGAAGATCCACGCCGAAGAGGGCGCAGAGGTCTCTTTTGACAAAGTTATCCTTCTCGGCAAGGATGACGGACCTGTTATCGGCACCCCCTATGTTGAGGGAGCCGCAGTTACGGGCAAAGTCCTTGAACACGGCAAAGATGACAAGGTGATCGTCTTCAAGTACCGCAGAAAGAAGAATTACCGCAAATTCCGCGGACACCGTCAGCAGTACACACTTGTACAGGTCGACGGTATCACAGGCTAGGGCAGTACTTAAAGAGGAGGTAACCGAGTTATGGCACATAAAAAAGGTCAGGGAAGCAGCACTAACGGCCGGGACAGTCAGCCAAAATATCTGGGAGTGAAGCGCAGTGACGGACAGTCAGTCAACGCCGGGACCATAATAGTGCGTCAGCGCGGCACTAAGTTCCACCCCGGAAACAATGTCGGGATCGGCCGCGATCACACCCTTTTCGCTCTTGCTGCAGGCAAGGTCCGTTTTCTAACCAGGGCAGACCGTAAATTCGTAACTGTTGAGCCTGAAGCACTTTAAGCAATAGCAAGTTTCAGCATGATCCCGGGGGCCTTAAACAGCAGGCCCCCTTTTATAGTATTTCAGGGACGGGGTAACAGACAATGAAATTTATCGATTCAATGCGTCTTTCTGTCAAGGCAGGAAGGGGAGGGAACGGGTGCATGAGTTTCCTCCGCGAAAGGTTCAGGCCTAACGGGGGACCGGACGGAGGCAACGGAGGAAGGGGAGGCAGCATCATTTTTGAGGCCACCACCAATCTTCAGACGCTTGCCGACCTCGAATACCAGAGACACATAAAGGGCAGCGACGGAAGCCATGGCAAAGGCAGCGCAAGAAACGGAGCCATGGGTGAAGATACAGTTGTGCTTGTACCATGCGGCACAATAATTTATGACGCTCTGACAAACGAGGGGCTAGCCGACCTTGTAGAACCGGGGGACCGTTTCGTTGCCGCCAGAGGCGGCAGGGGAGGCAGAGGCAACCGCTACTTTTCGAGCTCTGCGAGAAAGGCTCCCAGGTTCTGTGAAAACGGGGACCTCGGAGAAGAAGCTGAGCTGAGGCTTGAACTTAAACTTATAGCCGACGTAGGACTCGTAGGTCTTCCAAACGTCGGGAAGTCGAGCATACTTGCGGCGATATCCAACGCCCAGCCAAAGATCGCAAATTATCCCTTCACAACACTCTCTCCGAACCTGGGTGTACTGACGACCGGGTATGAGAGGATAGTGATCGCGGACATACCGGGACTCATCGAAGGCGCCCACATGAACAAGGGGCTTGGCATCCAGTTTCTGAGACACATCGCACGCAGCAGGCTTCTTATCCACGTGCTTAGCCTGGAATGCCGGGATTTTGACCTGCTCATTGAAGAGCTCGAGACAGTCCGAAACGAAATGAGATCATTCGACCCGGACCTGGACACCCGTCCGTACTTTGTGGCAGCCAACAAGCTTGATGAACTTGAGGAGCCTGAAGAGCTGCTCGATAAGCTGTCCCGGCATTTTGGATCTGCGGGCATAAGCTTCTGTGCTGTGAGCGCACTGACTGAAGAGGGCATTCCGGAGCTTGTAAGGCATATAATAGACTTTACGGAAAAGAACCCCAGACCCAGGAGCGAGGTAAGGCTCTACGCGCTTGACAGAGAGGAAGATACCCCGGCGACTGTCAGGACGAGGAACAGGATCCAGATCATATCCCTCCACGGAGGAGGATACAGGGTCCTTCACCACAGGCTGGAAAAGGCTGTCGAACGCTATGACCTCAGCCAGGACGAGAATGTCGCAAGATTTACCCTTCTTATGAGGAAATACAAGGTCGAGGAGCTTCTGGAAGCAGCAGGGGCACAAGAGGGAGACCAGATCACGATAGGGCACAGGGAGTTCATTTTCTACCCTGACTATTATCCCTCAGACCCTGAAATTTCGGATGAAGAAGATCCGGTCGAAGATATGGAACCGGAGGAAGACTAAGACAAAAAGAGGCAGAAAATAATGACTAACAGCTGTCAGAGAAGGATAGGTATCATGGGAGGCACCTTTGACCCGATACATTACGGACATCTCAGGGCTGCGGACGAGGCCCACGCCGCCTTTGGCCTTTCTGAAGTTATTTTCGTCCCTACAGGCCAGCCTCCCCACAAAGCAGGGGAGAAAGTCTCTTCTTCGGGAGACAGATACATGATGACGGTACTGGCGACAGTCGATTGTCCCTATTTTTCCGTCTCGAGAATAGAGATCGACAAGACCGGCAAAAGCTATACCATCGATACATTGAGACAGCTGAAAGCAATGCCGGAATATCATGACACGGAATTCTACTTCATAACGGGACTGGACGCCGTACTCGATATCGTCTCATGGAAAAACCCTGAGGAAATCATGAGCATGTGTAAATTTGTAGCCGTTAGTAGGTATGGATATGCCCGCAGCAGAATGGAAGAACTGCCCGAAGACTTAAGGTCAGCTATTATATCGCTTGAGATACCGCTTCTGGCAATATCAAGTACGGGACTGAGAGAGAGGGTAAGAAGGGACAGGAGCATAAGGTTTCTTGTCCCGCCGTCTGTGGAACACTATATCAGAAAAAAGTCCCTGTACAGAGACATCTGATACCCGCATGGAGGTAAACGCCTTTGATGAAACATTATAAGTCGATCATAACAGTCGTGGCGATAGCAATACTGGGAATAGCCGCAGGCGCCGGGATCAAGGTCTATTCCATACTTCACACAAAATCAGAGGACATACTCGGCACCATTGAGAGTTCGATAGACAGCGGCAGTGCGCAGTACGCCGCACTGAAGGAACAGGGAAGGTTCAACATCCTCATCATGGGGGAGGATGACGTAGAGGGCTCAAGGCGCTCCGACACCGTATTATTCGCCACTATCGACATAGATGACAAGAACATGAGGGTACTCTCCCTTCCAAGGGACACCCGGGTACAGATCCCGGGACACGGCGTTCAAAAACTCAACCACGCATTTGCGTACGGAGGCCCGGACCTTCTCAAGGCTACCGTCGAAAAGTATCTCGGACAGCCCATCCTTTACTATGTGATAATAGACTACGTCAGCTTCCCTGCAGTTGTGGACATCCTGGGCGGGGTCGAGATAGATGTTGAGAAAAAAATGAGATATGTAGACAGGGCAGGCAAGCTTGACATCAACATCAAGCCCGGCCTTCAGACAATGGACGGGAAAACAGCGCTGCATTATGTCCGGTTCAGGATGGACGCACTGGGCGACATAGGAAGGGTGCACAGGCAGCAGCAGTTCATCAAGGCAGTTCTGAAAAAAGCCTACGATCCCAGGATACTTGTCAAGATCCCGGAACTGACCGCGCAGATGATGAAGCTCTTCAAGACGGACATGTCTCCCGCACTCGCTATACAGCTGGCAGGTTTCGCCCAGAACGAACTCGGCAGGGAGCGGATATTCTTTTCCACCCTCCACGGTCAGGCTGCGATGGTCAACAACCTCAGCTACTGGGTGGGAGACACCAAGGCCGCGAACGAATTCCTCAACGCTCCGATCGAGATGCTGATCTCCGGTGATATGACGGAAAACAAGAATACCAGCAATTTTGCGGGCCTGTCTTTGTCCTACTCTTCGGCGGCAGATGAGACGAAGGTAAACGGAGAAACGATCGGACATGAAAAGAAGGAAGAGAAGAAACCGGAAAATGCCATTACAAAAGACGAGCTTCTGAGCCTCATTAGGTCTATGCCGGAATCGATAGCAGTGCTCAACGGATCAGGCAAAGCGGGGCTGAGTACTGAGGTCGCCTCAAAACTGCAGAAGATCGGCATTGAGGTAGTCATGTCGGCAAATGCGAAGCACTTTGACTACAGGAGCAGCAACGTAGTATACCCCTTAAATGCGAAACCTGAGATGATAAAAACTGCCCAGACTCTAGGTAAACTGCTTGACATACCCGGCAGTCTGGTAAGATCGAACAATCAGGCATTCTATCCTTCGGTGATCATCGGACACGACAGCCAGGAGCTGATCCGCCGCATTGACAAACTTATAGAGATAAGCACACAATAGCAATTACAGATTGCCACAGATTTCAATTTCTGAGAAGGCGGGGCGAAGACTTTTATGACATCATCAAAAGCTACGATAGAGGAGTTCTACGAACCATACAAGCCACTGGTGGACGCGCTGATGGACAAGCATGCGCTGGAGGTTACCGTACACAACCTGAGCGAGGTCTCAGGTTTCACTGAGGCATTCATAGTCGCCATTGCCCGTTCAGATCTTCATGCCAGGACCCTGCGTGACACTGCAAGCGAGAAACTTGACGAAATGAAGCTCCCTCACAAGGTCGAGGGTGAGGAGAGCAGCCGCTGGTGCCTGATGGACGCCGGACACCTGGTCGTAAACATTCTAAGCAGAGAGGGACGTGACTATTACAGGCTCGATTCGCTCTGGGGAGACGCTCCTGCATTGAAATTCCGCGATCAGGACGAATAGCGGGGAGGGAAAAGGATGAGCTGCATCTTTTGTGAAATAGATGACTATATACTGGACAACGAACTGGTCTATGCGATATTTGACAGGATGCCTGTAAACAAAGGACACATGCTCTTTATAACCAAGAGACACGCGGAAAGCTTCTTTGACATCACAAAGGAAGAACGTGAGGCCATCTTCAACCTGATCGATGAAGCTAAGCCTATGCTTGACCAGATATACTCGCCTGAGGGCTACAACATCGGAGTGAACTGCGGAAAGATTTCCGGACAGTCGGTCATGCATGCTCATGTACATCTGATACCCAGATACCCAGGGGACACTGAAGCTCCCAACGGCGGTGTCCGCGGCGTCATTCCCGAAAAAATGAAGTATAAATAATAAAAATAATTAATGTCCTATAATATATCTTATGTGACCTTATTTTTTTTATCAGAAGCCCCCTTTTCTGGACGCAGATACTTACCTGAGGCGAGAGCTCTTTTCAACCGCTTTTTTCAGAGGTATGAATGTGCCTACCTATACAAGTTATGCCCCTCTGCGTCGATCCTGGAGGGGCATTTTTTTGATCGCTTTCAATAAAAAGGCCGGAGGGTTTTAATGGTTGTCTTTGCCCCCTCCGGACGATACTGATCCCTCTTTTTATGATGTATTATGTCTTATCTATGATCGATGTTGATAGATTTCTATTATTGGACTGCAGCCTTCGCTATCGCCAGGAAGCTGTCGGGCTTCAGGGAGGCACCTCCGACAAGTACGCCGTCGATGTCCTTCATTGAAAGTATCGAGGCAGTGTTTTCCGGCTTTACGCTTCCGCCGTACAGTATGATCGTCTTGTCTGATATGCCTTCGCCGAATGTGTCAGCAATAAGTTTTCTGATAAATCCGCAGACCTCCTGCGCGTCTTCGCTGCCCGCAGTCTTGCCTGTTCCGATCGCCCAGACGGGTTCATACGCGACTATTATCTTTTCTGCAACATCCTTGCCGTCCATCGATTTCAGCCCTGCCAGAAGCTGTTTTCTTATCACGTCAAAAGTGTTTCTCGATTCTCGTTCTTCAAGCAGCTCACCGACGCAGAAAACCGGTTTCAGTCCTTCTTCCAGGGCCATGACCAACTTATTGTGAAGTTCTTCACTTGTCTCATGGAATACATGCCTGCGCTCGCTGTGTCCGATGATCACATGGGTACAGCCAACTTCTTTGAGCATGGGAGCCGAAACTTCGCCGGTGAATGCTCCGCTTTTTTCCCAGTGCATGTTTTGAGCGCCGATGATAAGAGGAGAGCTCCCCTTCCCCGCTGCAGCGGCAGAGAGCGACACAAAGGGAGCAAAGACTGCGACTTCCATCATTCCCTTATCAATATTTGAGGAGATACCTGCATCCGAGGTCAGTTTCGGCACAAAATCAGACATAAACTCCCCGGTAGCAGCCGGTCCGTTGAACATTTTCCAGTTTCCCGCAATAAATCTTCTCCGCATCTTCTGATCCTCCTTGATATACAAAAAAAAGCGGCTTCGGCAGATATTCATCCCCAAAACCGCTTTTATCTTTTTATTCCCTGATTTCGTACGGTTCTATTCCGGGCAGTATCTTTCCTTCGAAGAACTCGAGGCTTGCTCCTCCTCCTGTGGAAACATGTGAGACCTTATCCTCTAATCCGAACCGGGCGATCGCCGCCGCGGAGTCCCCTCCCCCGACTACGGTGAAGGAACCCGTTTCCGTTGCCTTTACCAGCGCTTTGGCTACAGCCTCAGTCCCCTTTGAGAACGCGGACATCTCAAATACACCCATAGGTCCGTTCCAGAGAACAGTTTTGGAAGAGAGAATGACATCAGCAAAAGCCGCGGCAGTCTCCGGGCCGATGTCCAGCCCCATCTTGCCCGCGGGGATCTCCTCAGGAGCGACCAGAGTCCACGGCGAATCGGCTTTGAACTCGTCCGCTGCGATGACATCCAGCGGAAGGAGTATCTTCACACCAAGCTTTTCTGCCTCATCAAGCATCTTTGAAGCAAACTTGACCTTATCTTCCTCACAGAGTGATTTGCCGATCTCGAGCCCTTTCGCCTTGAAAAAGGTAAAGGCCATCCCTCCGCCGATAAGTATGGTGTCAACTTTTTTCAGCATGTTTTCTACGACGGCTATCTTATCGGATACCTTTGCTCCGCCCAGTATAAGCACGAATGGCTTTTTGGGGTCGTCACGGACAGTTCCGAGCATCTCTGTCTCCTTCACGATCAGAAGTCCCGCGAATGATGGGAGCACCTCCGCGACCGCCCTTGTTGAAGAATGGGCCCTGTGAGCCGCGCTGAATGCGTCCATGACAAAGAGGTCGAAGTTCTCTGCCAGTTTTTTTGCAAAATCCATGCCGTTCTTTTCTTCTTCTGGATGGAACCTGACGTTCTCAAGAAGAAGGACCTCGTTGCCCCAGCCTGAGGTCGCTTTTTCAACGTCAGGACCAACGCACTCCGGGACAAAACGGACATCCCATCCGGTAATATTCGCAAGCTCCTCGCCGACAGGCTTAAGCGAGTATTTCATGTCCGCCGTCCCCTTTGGCCTGCCCAGGTGAGATATCAGAGCGACCTTGGCTCCTGCCGCCTTAAGAGCCCTCAAAGTGGGAAGATGTGCACAGATCCTTGTAGGATCGGCAACTTTGCCGTCTTCGAGAGGTACATTGAAATCGACCCTCACCAAAACCTTTTTTCCGGTGACGTCACCGGGCAAAAAAGTTTTCAGCCTCATATGGTTAAAGCCCCTTCGAGAAAATGTGCTCTGCCAGGTCTATCACTCTGTTGCTGTAAGCCCATTCGTTGTCATACCATGAGAGCACCTTTACCATTTTGTCGCCCATCACCATGGTGTGCCTCGGCGCGAAGATCGAGGAACGCGGATCACCTACGAAGTCCATTGAAACAAGGTCTTCGGGTTCATAGCCCAGGATGCCCTTCAGAGGCCCTTCGGCGTATTCCTTCATTGCCGCGTTCACATCGTCGGCGGTCACGGCCTTTTCAAGAACCACAGTGAGGTCTACGACCGAGACGTCTGGGGTCGGGACGCGCAGAGCGAAACCGTTAAGTTTACCCTTCAGCTCGGGCATGACTTCCGAGATAGCCTTTGCGGCTCCGGTAGTCGTCGGGATGATGGAAAGCGCTGCCGCCCTTCCGCGGGAAAGAGTAGACTTCGGGAAGTCGAGTGTTACCTGATCGTTAGTATAGGAGTGGATCGTGTTCATAAGTCCCTCGACAATGCCGAACTTTTCCTGAAGGACCTTGCACACCGGAGCAAGGCAGTTCGTGGTGCAGGAGGCATTTGAGATGATATTGTGCTTTGCTGGGTCATATATACCCTCATTAACTCCCATTACTATCGTTGCATCCTGGTTTTTGGCCGGCGCCGAAATGATGACCTTTTTAGCTCCTGCCGTGATGTGAGCCTTTGCCGCATTGGCGTCTGTAAAGCGGCCTGTGCTTTCGATAACAATGTCCACACCGAGCTCTTTCCACGGCAGTTTTGCGGGATCGGGTTCAGCCACTGCCTTTATTTTTTTGCCGTTCACTACAAGAAAGTCTCCGTCGATGGAAACTTCGCCGGGGAAACGGCGGAAAACTGAGTCATACTTCAGGAGATATGCAAGGGATGCCGGCGGTGTGAGGTCGTTTACTGCCACGATCTCAAAGAGATTGTCCTTTCCGTTCATGAAGAAGGAACGGAGCGAGAGACGCCCAATTCGTCCAAAACCGTTGATCGCAACCTTGTACTTTGCCATTAGAATTGCCTCCTTAAATTTTTGTCACAAACTATTTGTGAATATTTGAGCATAGATTATTATTTGCTCTTAATTGATTTTGCTACCATATAGCTTTAAAGTCAAACGGATCTAGTCCGTTTTACTCATCAAATTGCAGATTTTCGTGCAAAACTCTTAAGAGTTCTCCCAGAGCCATAGCACTGAGCACATCTCCGTGAGGCTTGTAGGGCATCATCCCATCGAAGCACTCCGCTATACCTCCCAGGCACCTGTGTCTGAGATGTGAGTTGAAGGGCCGCATAAAGATCCATCCGAGGTCGGTCCTGGCCGGGTTGTACTTAAGGAATGCCGATATGAATTCACCAAGGAGCCACGGCCATGCCATTCCGCGGAAACGGGCCTTCATTCTCTGGTCAAGCCTTCCTTCAGACCTTCCCTTGAACTTATCCTGCCTCGGATCCAGGGTACGAAGTCCGTATGTGGTATAAAGCTCGTCCCAGCAGATCCTTATTACGCCTCTCGCCATGTCGTCCGTCAGAGGCGAGTATGGGAGCGAGACAGCAAATATCTGGTTCGGCCGGATAGCCGTGTCTTTTTCTGGGGCTGATGGGTCGATCCAGTCGTAGAGACATTTTTTGTCGGCGTACCAGAAAACCTCACGGAAGGAAGCTGCGCACTTCTCCGCCGTTTCGGCATACTTCTTCGCGGCTGCGGTGTCGCCGTCTGCCTCCGCGAACTTTTCCGAGACCTTCAGCGCGTTGTGCCAGAGAGCGTTTACCTCTACCAGGTATCCCCTTCTGTGCACGACCGTCTCTCCGCCGGCAACTGCATCCATCCAGTGTCTCAGCGGGTCGTCTGAGTTGACTGCCAGAAGCATGTCATCTCCGCAGACAAGGTCCAGGCGGTCTATTCCCGAGAGATAGCGGTCTGTTATTTTTCTTGCCGCGGTCCTTATCTCAGCGTGTTCGTCCTTCAGGCCCACATGCTTTGTAAACTTCTCAGCCGCGTAGACGAACCATAGCCCGTTGTCCGCTGCCTCAAATATGCATTTTCTGTCGGGTGCGATGCGTTCAGGCATCACCCAGTCGTTGTTCCTGCATATGTCAGCCCAGATCCTGAGGGCTCTTTCTGCTATTTTTTCTCTTCCGGTGGCAAGCGCCAGTCCCGGCAGAGAGACAAAAGTATCCCTGGCTTTGAACTCAACAGAGGGATACCCTGTGTAGACAGGCGAAACTGGGTCGTCCCTGTCATCTATCAGATGGTAGGAGGCTGCGATCATATCCTGCTCGGCACTGCTCAGTGCCGGAAGGTTGGCCTGTTCGAGAATATTTTCAAACCTCTCGGAGCACTCCTTTTCTATCGAAAGTATCTCCTCCGTGGGCATCGTCACGGGCTCGTCGGAGAGAATGACGTAGAGTACGTCTCCCTCGGATATTTCGCTGCTTACGTGTCCCGGAGACCACAGATGGTCGACCGACGGCATTTCGGTGATGTCATCCTGTTCGTAGATGAGATTCTCGTACCAGAGAGGTTTGGGAGTCCAGGCGCCGGACGTGACGCTGAAGTAGCTTCTGTGTCCCTTTCCCTCTACGCCGATCGAACTGTTATCCCTGGATATTATTTCAAGCTCTCCCTTGGCTGCCTCCGGACAGACCTCGGAATTGATCCTGTGAGCGAAAAGCGGGCGCAGATCAATGCGGATCTTGTCAGGCGCGGCCAGGAGTTCGTATTTGACTATCGTACACGCTTTTCCCTGAGGCATGAAAATCGACTTTTTGAGGAGGATGCTGTGTATTACGAACAACATACTTGGAAATGGGTTGCCTTGGTATTCCTGAAGATATCTGTATCCGTCAGGATAGACGAGGTCTTTGTAGCGGTTTGTGGAAAGCTGATACTTCTTCTTTTCGTGGAAGATCGTCTCTTCGATCTTGCTGACCAGCACTGAGTGCCGGGTCTCTCCCTCCGGGCGGACAACGAGGAGTCCGTGCTCTCTTCTTGTGTTTGCTCCTATGACCGTTGAGAACCCGTAGCTCCCGCGGCCGTTGGAAACAAGAAACTCCCTGCCCGCCCCCTTATCATAGGTGTTAACGTCTGCCTTTCCCAAATACATGGGCACCATCCCCCTTCAACAGCTTATGCAATATTTTTTCGCATTTCCTCCACCTATATTCTACCGTACTTTTGCTGATAGGTCTCGGTAGATTTTGCCCGAGTTCCTTTAAGGATATGCTCGGATTTCGTTTTCGTGCAAATATAAGTTCCCTCAGTTCTTCGGGTAGTTCTTCTGTGATCCCCGCCTCTTCCAGTTCATTTATCAGTTTCATCTGTCTCCCGGCCGCTTCAAGCGTTTTGTTGATATTTGCGGAATCGCAGTTTACAAGCTTGTTGGCCCTGCTTCTCATCGACCTGTAGATCGCGGTCTCCTCAAGTGCCAGGACAGTCTTTACAAAGCCCAGTCTCGAAAGGAATGTGACTATCTGCTGCTGATCCCTCAGCATAAGCTCAAGCGTACGGCTTTTTTTTCTGGCACCGAGGCTGAAGCCGGCTGACCTCAGTATGCTCCGTATCCTCTCTGAGCTGCCGTTCCTTGCAGGCGGCCTGAGCACTAAATAATAGCCCGTCTTTGGCATATACAGGGCTCCGCAGGTGCCCCACATGCCCCTTACCCAGTTCCAGTTCCTCTTTTTACGGGAAGAGGCCGACACTCTTTCAAAGACCATCTCTGCAAGGCCGGCATCGAGAGAGAAGCGCATCCTGTTCTTCTGCTTCTCTCCGTATATTATCTTTATGGACCCCAATGCCTGATATTCTGATTCAGACCACAGCTTCATAAGTTTCCTCACAGCGAAGTATCTGCCCGAGGCAAACTCATATTCCCCTCCCTTTTTCCTGCAGTTCAGTCCGTCAAGGATCCCCGCTATCTCATCTTCAACAGGGGGGACGGGCTGAAGGGAAGTCCATTCATCCCAGATCCTGTGGCTCAGGTGTTCCATCCTTAAAGATCCTTCATCTCCCGGTTCTCACGCGCCAGCCTTATTATCGCCTCTGAGAGGCTCTGCGCGTTGTGCCTCAGATACGCCCCGTTCTTTATCGTTATAAAATCACCGTAAATGACAGTGGTACCAAGCGATTCAAGATATTTTTCCTCTTCATTCGAAAGATAGAGCGGTTCCGCTCCTATCTTACTGTACCTGTTCAAAAATTCCTCGGGTATCGGAGCCTGGTTAGCAAGAAGGTAGTCAGGGACGGTCCCGAGAACTCCGGCGACCCAGTCGACATGGGCAAGTATGTTCATGCCCTCAGTCTCTTTGGGCTGTGTGACCAGGTTTGCCACATATACGATGGGAACGGGAGATTCCTTAAGAATGTCGGAAACTTCCTTCAGCAGAAGGTTGGGAAGTACGCTGGTAAAGAGGCTTCCCGGTCCGAGCACGATAAGGTCGGCTGAATTCAGAGCCTTTTTGACTCCCTCAAGCGGTGGCGCGTTGCAGGGTTCTATCCAGAGTTTTGCAAGTTTGCTCCCGTTGTCGGATACCTCAAGTTCGCCCTTTACGGCCCTGCCGTCCTTCGTTTCGCCCTTCAGCACAACGTTCTCGGTCGTGACCGGAAGCACCTGTCCCCTTATGGCGAGCATCTTGTTCAGTTCTTCGACCGCGCGCTGGAAATCGCCCATCATTTCCGTGGTCGCCAGAAGGATGAGGTTGCCCAGATTATGTCCCTTGAGCTCTCCTCTGTCGAATCTGAAATTGAGAAGCCTGTTCAGGGAGCTGTCGTTTTCCGCGAGCGCAACTATGCAGTTCCTTATGTCTCCGGGAGGCAGCATCCCCCACTCCTGCCTGAGGCGGCCCGAACTTCCGCCTTCGTCTGTGACTGCCACCACCGCCGTTATGTTTCTTGTGAAGCCCTTGAGGCCGGCAAGCAGGGTCGAAAGGCCGGTACCGCCCCCTATCGTGACTATTCTGGGTCCGAGGGAAAGCCTGTATTCAACGGCATTCGTCATTATCCCCTGGCGGCCTGAGGTCGTTTTGTTCTGATGTTTGCTTCTCCCCGAAAGCACATAAAATGAGAAGGCCGAAGCGGCTATCACCATTATTATGAGCAGTGCCGAATAGAAATTCATTGCGGCTCTCCCTTGTCGATATCCCTGTGATCTACGATCACATTGCTGCCCCTCTTTTTAAGATGGACAGCCAGCATCTCAGAGACCGCGACAGATCTGTGCCTGCCGCCTGTGCAGCCTATGGCTATGTGTATCTGCTGCTTGCCTGTGCTGCCATACACCGATGAGACAAAATCCAGCAGGTCCTCCGCCTTTTCCAGAAACAGATCCAGATTTTCAAAACCGGAAAGATATTTCTGTATCTCGTAATCCTTGCCGGAAAGCGGGTGGAGTTCGTCGATGTAATTTGGATTCGGAAGGAAACGGACATCAAGCACGTAATCAGAATCCTGGGGGATGCCGTACTTAAAACCGAAGGAACTGAGTATCACAGAAGTTTTGCCCGAAGTCATCCCCATGACCTCCAGCAGCTTTGTCCTGAATTCGTTTGACTTGAGTCCGGTAGTGTCTATCACGATATCTGCGTTTTTCCTTATCGGGCTGAGAAGTTCCCTCTCAAGGGCAAGTCCGCCCAGTATGGTCTTGTTTTCAGAGAGCGGGTGCCTTCGCCTGGTAGTCTCAAACCTTCTGACCAGAGTCTCGTCTGTTGCCTCGACAAACAGTATCTCCAGCTTATCCACCTTTTCACGAAGCTTTGAAAGCACCTTCTCCAGGTCGTTGAGCAGCTCTTCTCCCCTTACATCGACGACCGCCGCAACACCCTTGTTTACAGCCGACTGGTGCCCCGTGAGCACGTCAAGGAGCTGCGGAAGAAGTGTCGGAGGAAGGTTGTCTATGACATAAAAGCCCTGATCTTCGAACACATTGAGTGCGGAGGACTTGCCGCCGCCGGACATTCCTGTAATGATCACACATCTTCTGATCTTGCCTGAGGCGCAAGTACCCTTCATAGATCCGATCCCCTCCCGGTCGTTCAAATTATTCCGATATGTCCTTTACCCGCGGATCCTGCTCTGATCCGCAGGCGCTTTATTTGATGTGCGGGTGTTCTCCGCACTCGCCGTCCCATCCTGCCAGCGTTTCTACTCCGTGCCTGAGCGCCGGAACTACAGCCTCGAAGCACTGCGCCGCTCCCCTTCTGCTTCCGGGAAATGCGATCACGAGAGTTTTTCCGCATATCACAGCCAGGCTCCTTGTAAGGAAAGCCCTTTCGGTATACTTCAGCGTCTTCATCCTCATCATCTCGCCGAAGCCGGGGACTGTTTTTTCGGCTATATCCATGAGAGCTTCGGGAGTAACATCGCGCTGCGAAAGGCCGGTCCCTCCCGTAGTGAGGATCAGGTCAAAGCCCTCACCGCACCACTCCTTCAACGTCCGGGCGATCACATTCCTTTCGTCGGGGACGATCATTTTTTTGGACACCACTCCGCCCTGGGCAGTTATAAGTCTTTCCAGTTCAGGTCCGGCTGTGTCCTCTCTCTCTCCTCTGCTTCCTTTGTCGCTTACCGTCAGGATCGCAGTCCTTATCGTCTTCCAGATGCATACGCGTGACGAAACACTCAGGAAGCCCGCCTTTACAACTTTGAAAAGGCCGGAGGCATACTCCCACCTCAGAAGCGCATCTCCGTCCCCCGCCGCCAGGAAGTCGCCTTCTCCAAGCCGGGCCCCGCCCGGAAGAACTATCGTCATCTTATCTGAGTAATGACCAGATGAGATGTCTGTTCCGGCCTCCGCATATGTTATGTTTGTCCGTACCTCGTTTACACAGCTTTCACCCGCGGAATCGGCATGGATATAACAAAGCGTGTGGTCCCCAATAAGTGACGGTGCGTAAAGTCTCAGTGCCCTCATACCTTGAACACCCCTTCTGCATTCCATTCCCCGCTCTTTCCGCCTGTTTTACGGATGAGCCTGATATCCCTTATGACCATTCCCTTGTCTATCCCCTTGCACATGTCGTAGAAGCAGAGAGCAGCCGCAGATACTCCTGTCAGTGCCTCCATCTCTACCCCGGTCACCTCGTTAGCAGTTGCTTCACACGTTATCCTGACTGACTTGGCGCCTTCGGCAAGCTCGCATTTCACGACTACGTTGTCGAGCCGTATCGTGTGGCAGAGCGGGATAAGTTCCGGGGTTCTCTTTGCCCCCATGATACCGGCAAGCTCGGCGATAAGAAACGGGTCGCCCTTTTTGACGTTTCCCGAAGATACTTTTTCATATATGGCATCCGGAAGGTCTATCCATCCTTCCGCCCAGGCAGTGCGGGAAGTTACATTTTTTTTGCTTACATCCACAAGCACGGGCCTTCCGTCGCTGTCAAAATGGGTATAATCCGCCATTCCTTAACCTCCTATCCCGGACATCTGCTGGTGTCCTGTCCGTACGTCGTTCCAGCATCTGGGTTTGTTTTTTATGCTTCCGAGTATGAGCTTCCTTAGTCCTTCCCTGTCTGCATCCAGTATGAGGTGCCTCATCGGTGTCTCATCGGGTGCGAAGAGGCAGGTCCTGAGCTTTCCGGTCGCCGAGACCCTGAGGCGGTTGCAGTGCTTGCAGAAATGGTTTGAAACAGCGGTAATTATTCCTATAGAATCGCCCGTCTTCTCATTCGTGTAGTATTTTGCCGGGCCCGAAAGTTCCGAGTCATGCTTTTCTGCCTTCCAGGAATCTCCGTCGGGAAGCATCCTCAGTATCTCTTCTCCGCTGATAAAGGCGTCTTCGCTCCACACATCGTCCTCCAGCGGCATGAATTCTATCAGCCTGAGGAGCACTCTCTCCTTTTTGGCAAAGTCCATCAGGGTACCTATCTCTCCGTCGTTGAAGCCCCTTATAAGCACCGTATTGAGCTTGATGTTCCTCAGTCCGGCCCCTACAGCGGCCCTTATCCCGAAAATGACCCTGTCCATGTCTCCAAGCCTTGTCACTTCGGCAAACTTAACGGGATCGAGAGTATCCAGGCTGATATTAAGGGAATGGAGATTCGCCTCAGCAAGCCCTTCAGCATACTCCCCAAGCAGCGATCCGTTTGTCGTGAGCGCCGTCTTCATGTCCGGGAACTCCCTGTTCAGCTCTTTGAGGAAGCTTACGAGCCCTTTGCGGACAAGCGGCTCTCCCCCGGTAAAGCGGACCTTCCTTACGCCAAGTTCCCAGAGGACGCTGCAGAGAAAAGATATCTCCTCGTACCTCATTATCTCGCTGTGTTCAAGATATTCGACGCCCTCAGGCGGCATGCAGTACCTGCATCTGTAGTTGCATCTGTCCGTCACCGATATGCGGACATAGTTGAGGTCCCTGCCGAAATCGTCCGTCAGTCTGGCCATCTGTAGCCCCCCATTGCCTCGACGGTTCCTCTCCACTCGCTGTCGCTGAGGCTTTCCAGAAGCGCCCTGACGGCGGGGTGGTCCATATATTTTGCAGGTATCACAAGCTCATAGGGTTCTTCGGCAAGCGGGATAAAGTCAAGCCCCAGCGCATCGGCCGCCGATTTGATCCCCAAGGTTGCATCCGCCAGTCCGGTAAAGACCCGGTTGGCAGCTTCCATGTGCGTCGTGCACTGCTGTTCGTAACCCTTTATCTCCGATGGCAGCTTACCCGCCTGTTTGAGCAGATGGTCGAAGAGGACCCTTGTGCCGGCCCCGGGCTGCCTGTTTGAAAACACATTGTCTCCGGCACAGAGGTCTTCGAAGGTATGGATATTCTTTGGGTTCCCCTTCTGAACGATCATCCCCTGTGTCCTGTAGAAGACAAGCACCCTCTCCCATCTGGCGCCGCCCGCAAAACGTTCTATAAAGCTGTCGTTGTATGTGCCGTCCCTGTCGTCAAGCAAATGGGCAGCTGCCAGATGGCATTCCCCCCTGCTTAAAGCGGCCAGTCCCCCCATGCTTCCGACCGCACGCGAGACAAGATCTCCTCCCCTGCGCCTGACAGGTGTCACCAGAAGCTGTATAGCGGGGTCGTCCGAACCCTGGAAAAGTATC
>ENA-UOOR01000205-UOOR01000205.1-fermentation-metagenome-genome-assembly--contig:-NODE-205-length-89392-cov-166.233587_pt1 | contig 89392 bp, 72 predicted proteins | sample MGYA00245780_ERZ724029 | MGnify/ENA primary metagenome ERZ724029 (study PRJEB28704, sample SAMN03018315) | fermentation metagenome | biome: anthropogenic terrestrial biome; feature: soil...
GCTAATGTGTTCGCAAATACTTATTTTTGTTGAACGAGGTCAGGAGTTCTGAAATCTATGCCATGAACAAGGATTTTTAACGGACTTTAATGAAAATGAATAATTCAAAATGCGCATTTCCCCAAAACACCCTGCGTTTGATAAGTCAATGGGGGCGAATGATAATTCTCCCTTTCTTTCATCCTTTATATGTATCATATTTGCACCATAAACCTATACTTATTTATAAGCAACATTTTGGCATCCCGGCTATGTTGATGGTTTATTCCCACCTTATAAATTGTGTCGTATAAAAACCTGCTTATCCCGGCAGGTTTTTTTTATATTAAAAACGGCATCCCTCGGGATGCCGTTTTTAATGAAATACAGGTATTTAGCTTTTTTAGGATTCCTTATTAGGAATATCGAGTCCATAACCATTTTTGCGATCAACTACTTTGAGTATTACACTGAAAATAATTGCCAGCACACCAAACCCGGCAAAAATAAGCTCAGGAACGAGGTAATTATATCTGGCTCCTTCCACACCGGCTTTAATTTGCTCGGAAACCCCGGGGTTGGACACTGAAAGCGACCATCCAATCAGAATAGGCACCAATAATAATCCGATGTTCTGAATATAGAATATTAAACCATAGGCTGAACCCAGGAGTTTATTTTCAATAATTTTTGGAATAGACGGCCACATAGATGCAGGAACAAGGGAAAAAGCCACACCTAAAATTACTATAGTTGCTATGGCCACAACCGGCGTAAAGGAAGCTTCAGGGACCAATGCAAAGATTAAATGCGAAACGGTTAACAGTATTGCTCCATACAGCATCATTGATGCACCTTTCCCTTTAAAATCAAGGAAGGCTCCAATAAATGGAGTCAAAATCATTGCACCGATAGGAAAATATGATACATATTTAGATGCAATTTCAGGGGCAACCGATAACTTTGAGGCAAGCATATCCGTTGCAAACTTTTGAAATGGGAAAATTGCTGAATAAAACAACACACACAGTCCTGCTATGGCCAAAAATCCCGGATTGGTAAGGATTTTACCAATGTCGGAGATTTTGAACTGATCTTCCGGAGCCACATTAACACCTTCACCGGTTTGTTTGTCAAGTGCTCTATCCATAAAGGTATAAATAAAGAAGGTGAGAAAACCGATCAACAGGAACAGTACACCAAAGAACAATGAATTGGAAACACCACCATCTTGAGCAAATATGGGTGAAAGCTGGAATACGGCAAATACACCCAATCGGGCAAGTGCCATTTCCAGTCCCATGGCAAGGGCCAATTCTTTTCCTCTAAACCATTTTACTATTGTTTTAGAAACAGTGATACCCGCCATTTCAACACCTACACCAAAAATGGCAAACCCAAAGAAAGCCAGTTTAGCAGACGCAGGAATGCCGGTAATAAATGAACCCAAAAAGGTATAAATTTCAGTATCCATAAAACCCGTAGTCAATGCATACCATTTAAGAGAGCCACCAATCAGCATTAATGCTCCGGATAATATCATGGTAAACCTGATCCCCATTTTATCAAGGATTACTCCGGATAAAATCAAAAATCCCGCAAATACATTCAGGAAAAACTCAGATCCGCCAAGCATTCCAAAGGTTTCATTAGACCAATAATAAGGGTCTTTTTCCAACAAGGTCTTTAATGGCGCAGCCACATCCACAAAGAAGTAGGCAAAAAACATGGTTGATGAGATCAATATCAGGGCGATCCATCTTGCTGTTTTTGACTCACTAAGCAAAGTCACAACTTTTTCTTTCATACAAGGTTTAAATTAAAAGTTTAGGTAATAATTCAGTTTGTTCAATTTATCATGACGCAATAACCATGTTCAAGCCCTCTCAAAAGGCGGTCAAATGTAATTATTTTTTTTAAAGAGCAACTTATAGTTGGTATTTTATTTTAATGTACATGGCGATAATGGTACAATACCCATGAATTAATATAAGCACTTCTGTATATTTTGTATTTTTGCACTCCATTCACATCAGGGCATCTGATTAATCATCACCAAAAGAAAACAAAATGAAAAAACTTATTGCTATTTTCAGCATATTGATGGTATCTGTTGCTTTTACAGCAGAGGCACAAAATGAAATCATCGAAAATACAGCCAATTCAGGCAAACTGCCAAAGAATATTATTTTTATGATTGGAGATGGTATGGGTTTATCTGAAGTATACGCAGCCTATACAGTCAGCAATCAGCAGTTAAACATTACGCATTGCGATCATGTTGCATTGATTACTACCTATTCTGAGGACAATTATATTACGGATTCCGGTGCATCGGGAACTGCTCTTGCCTGTGGAACAAAAACATCTAACGGAAGCATCGGTATGGATTCCCATGGAAAACCTTTAACCAGTATCTTAAAATTAGCAGAAAATAAAGGCTTGTCTACTGGTATGGTTACTTCATGCGACATAACCCATGCTACCCCGGCTGCATTTATGGCTTCAGTAAAAAGCCGTAAACAAAGGTACGACATAGCACTTCAGTTTCTTGATACAGATATTGATGTATTTGTGGGTGGAGGAATGGATAATTTTAACAAACGGCCTGATAGTTTAAATCTTATCGATAGCCTGACTGCCCGCGGATATGAACTTATTACCAGTCTTAATGATCTAAAAGTGTCTCAAAGCCCGAAAATTGCCGGCTTGTTGTATCCGGCACATCCGCCAAAAGTGTCTGAAGGCCGGGGAAACATGCTGCCCATTGGTGTTGAAAAAACAATAAATGTGCTTTCTAAAAACAAAGAAGGCTTTTTTCTGATGGTGGAAGGGTCACAAATTGACTGGGGAGGGCATGACAATGATATTGATTATATCCTCGCTGAAACCCTTGACTTTGATAAAGCTGTAAAAATTGCCCTTGACTTTGCCCGTACCAATGGTGAAACACTGGTGGTTATTACCGCTGACCACGAAACAGGCGGAATGTCGAACCTGGAAGGTAACTTTGAAGAAGGAACGGCAGGTGGTAAATTTACCACCACAGATCATTCCGCTGTCCCTGTGCCATTGTTTGCCACCGGCCCGGGTGCCGCTGAATTTCGGGGATTTATCGATAATACCGATGTTTTTAAAATTATGAGAAGGCTTCTTGAACTTTAACAAACCATAATATAATGATAGTAGTAACCGGAGCAGCAGGATTTATAGGAAGTGTCCTTGTCTCAACACTTATTGATAAAGGATTCAACCACATTGTGGCTGTAGATGATTTCAGCAAACAAGAAAAAAGGGGGAATTACGCAGATAAAGACATCCGCATTTTTGTGGAAAGAAACGTCTTTTTCAACTGGTTTAAAGAAAATCACGAAAATGTTGATTTTGTTTTTCACCTGGGAGCACGCACCGACACCACTGAGTTTAACAAAGATATCTTCGATGAACTCAATGTGAATTACTCTAAACAGGTATGGCAGCTTTGCAGCACCCATAAAATACCCCTGGTGTATGCTTCATCGGCTGCAACCTATGGAATGGGTGAACATGGTTACGTGGATGATCATCGTATTGTAGATGAGCTTGAGCCACTGAATCCCTATGGACGTTCAAAAAATGATTTCGATCGTTGGGCTTTGGTTCAATCTGCCACCCCCCCCTTTTGGGCAGGCATGAAATTTTTTAATGTATATGGTCCGAACGAATACCACAAAGGCCGGATGGCTTCAGTGATTTTTCATGCTTATGGCCAGATGACAAACAAGGGTGAAGTAAAGCTATTCCGGTCACATCGCCCTGATTTTGAAGATGGTATGCAATTGAGAGACTTTATATATGTTAAAGATGTTGTTGATGTTCTTATTTTTATGATGGAAAAACGGCCGGAATCCGGATTGTACAACCTTGGTACCGGTAAAGCACGCAGTTTTTTACACCTGACCAAAGCCACTTTCGCCGCCGCTGGCCTTCCTGAAAAAATTGTATTTGTAGACACACCGGAAGATATCCGCGACAAATATCAGTATTTTACTGAAGCCAATATGGAAAAACTCCGGAAGGCAGGATACCTTAAGGCTTTTGCTTCACTGGAAGACGGGGTGAGTGATTATGTAAATAACTATCTTAAAAACCACAATTATCTTTAGATCAAAGCTCCTCTTTTAACGAAAGCAGGAATGTTCGCAGGTTTTCCAGAGTTCTGATAATTTCAAAATCAGGATTGGCATCCGTTATTTTCTTTTCGCTCAAATAGTCGCGGGCACCCTGTAAGGTGAAACCTCTTTCCTTTACCAGATGGTGAATGAGATTAAAATTCTCAACATCTTTGGGTGTAAAAAAACGGGTACCTTTCTTGTTTCGATAGGGTTTAATGATGCTAAACTCTCTTTCCCAATACCGGATAAGAGAAACATTTACTTTAAACATGGCGGCCACCTCACCTATCCGGTAATATACTTTTTGGACTTTCTGATTGCTGCCGGACATTACACTAAAATACTAGTCCAGAGTTTGGGAGGGACGCTGTGAATTCTCAATCATTAGCGCATATTCTTCAGGCGACAAATCGTTGAAGAAAAAGTTAATCGGATTAATGGGTTTTCCGTTTTTGTGCACTTCATAATGTAAATGAGGTGCAGTGGATTTACCTGTATTTCCAACATGACCAATAACCTGTCCGCGTTTTACACGATCGCCTCTCTTCACATCCATTTTCGACATATGGGCATAAAGGGTAGTATAACCAAACCCGTGCTCAATTTCAACGCAGTTGCCATAACCGCTTACTGATCTTTCCACCTTAACTACTACACCGTCGCCTGTAGCATAAATATCTGTTCCCACAGTAGCAGTAAAGTCAATGCCTTCATGAAATTTCATTACTTTATAAAAAGGATCAGTACGGTAACCGAAGTGTGATCCAATGCGTTTGAGGTCTTTATTGGATACCGGCTGAATTGCAGGAATAGAGGCTATCATTTCTCCTTTGCGTTTGGCCAGGGCAAATACTTCATCAAACGATTTGGACTGAACATACAGTTGACTGGTAATCAAATCCAGTTGTTGAGCAGTATTTTTTATAATTTCAGTATTTTTATATCCTTCGAGTTTCGAGTATTTGTCTACCCCACCGAAACCGGCTTTACGAACAGTAGAAGGGATGGGTTCGGACTCAAATATGACCCGGTAAATGTTATCATCCCGATCCTGCAAATCATTCACCACGGCCTGAACCTGACCCAGACGATCGTTGAGAATAGAAAACTGAAGCTGGTATTGCTCTATTTCACGTTTGAGCATCCGCTCTTTTGGTGACTCCATGAAATTATAGGCTGCGAGCAGAATAACCGCCGAAAATACCATACCGGTAGCCATTACCGAAAAAAACCTCCACAATCTTTGTTTGAAGGAAATTTTAACTTTCTCAATTTTCAACGAGTTGGTGTTGAAATGATATCTTACTTTTGCCATGAAATATAAATATTGTTTGTGGCCAGGACGGCCTCTTTTTATCCCGTGGTGACAAAATTAATATTTTGAATTAGATTTGCAAGCCGTAAGCACATTAAATTTTTACTTTTTTATTAACAAACCGGCCTAACCCCTTTAATATGAACGCCAAACAGGTAAGACAAACTTTTTTAAATTACTTTGAATCCAAACAGCATCATCTGGTGGCATCGGCACCCATGGTGATTAAGAACGATCCTACACTGATGTTTACCAATGCCGGTATGAATCAGTTTAAAGATATTTTTTTAGGTAATTCTCCTGTAAAATATCCGCGCATCGCCAATTCGCAAAAGTGTTTAAGGGTTTCGGGCAAGCACAACGATCTGGAAGAGGTGGGTCACGACACCTATCACCACACTATGTTCGAGATGCTTGGCAACTGGTCGTTTGGGGACTATTTTAAAAAAGAAGCCATAGCCTGGGGCTGGGAACTGCTCACTGAAGTCTATAAAATTGAAAAAGACCGCTTGTATGTCAGCGTTTTTGGCGGAGATCCGGAAGAGGGCCTGGGCCCCGACACTGAAGCCCATAACTATTGGAAATCATGGATCAGTGAAGAGCGCATATTGCAGGGCAGCAAAAAAGACAATTTCTGGGAAATGGGCGATACCGGCCCATGTGGGCCCTGTTCCGAAATACATGTAGATTTGCGCGATGAAGAGGATCGAAAATTAATCCCGGGTGCTAACCTTGTGAATGCCGGTCATCCGCTGGTTATTGAAGTCTGGAATCTCGTATTTATGGAGTTTAACCGACTGGCCAACGGCAAACTGCAACCCCTGCCTGCCCGCCATGTAGATACCGGTATGGGTTTCGAACGCTTATGCATGGCACTTCAGCACAAAAAATCAAACTACGACACCGATGTTTTTCAGCCCATTATTAAAGCCATTTCTGGCATATGCCACATAAGTTATGGAGCCTCAACCGAGGGTGATATAGCCATGCGGGTGATTGCTGATCATCTCAGGGCAATCGCCTTTGCCATAGCTGACGGGCAACTGCCTTCAAACAATAAGGCAGGTTATGTGATCCGTCGCATTTTACGCCGGGCAGTCCGCTATGGTTATACCTTCCTTCATCTTCATGAACCGTTCATTCACAAACTGGTGCCTGTGCTGGTGAATGAAATGGGAGATTATTTCACAGAGTTGAAAGCCCAACAATCCCTTATCGAAAAAGTAATTGCAGAAGAAGAGTCTGGTTTCCTGCGTACCTTGGCCAATGGCATACATAAATTTAATCAATACGTTGAAAATCATCCTGATGCAACGGAAATTGAAGGTAACTTTGCTTTTGAATTATTTGACACCTATGGCTTTCCGATTGATTTAACTGCACTTATGGCCCGCGAACGTCAAAAAGCGGTGGATATGGCCGGCTTTAATCAGGGTCTGGAAGCTCAAAAAGCGCGTTCGCGCAAGGATGCTACCATAGAACTGGACGATTGGGTAATGGTTAATCCTGGAATGCCCGAACAGTTTGTAGGCTATGATGGCCTGCACACCAAAACAGTCATCACCCGATACCGGCAGGTGAACAGTAAGGGTAAAATCCTGTATCAGATAGTTCTTTCCGAAACACCCTTTTATGCTGAATCAGGGGGACAGGTCGGTGATAAAGGTATCCTGAAATCCGAAAGTGAATCTATTGAAGTATTGGATACTTTAAAAGAGAACAACCTTATCATACACCTTACTGCCCGGCTTCCTGCCAATTTGCATGCTGAAGTACAGGCAGAAGTTTCGGTTTTATCGCGTCAACGCACCGCCAACAATCATTCGGCCACCCATCTGTTGCATCATGCACTGCGGCAGATATTGGGCAGTCATGTTGAACAAAAAGGATCGTATGTTCATCCCGATTACCTACGATTCGATTTTTCTCATTTTCAAAAGCTCAGCGAGGAAGAGCTTTCATTGATTGAAAATCAGGTGAACACCCTGATCCGTGAAAACAATTTACTTGAAGAGCAGCGTGAAATTCCGGTGGATGATGCGCTGAAACAAGGTGCCCTTGCTCTTTTTGGTGAAAAATATGGCGACTCGGTGAGGACCATCCGTTTTGGACCTTCCATTGAACTCTGCGGCGGCACCCATGTGCAGGCAACAGGGCAAATCGGGTGTTTTAAAATCGTGTCAGAATCTGCCATAGCTGCCGGAGTCAGACGTATTGAAGCCATTACCGCCGAAAGGGCAGAACAATATTTTAACACTCAGTTGGATGTACTAAAGCAGATTAAAGAAATGGTTAAGAATCCTGCAGATGTATTGAAAGGAGTGAAAAATATCCTCCAAGAAAATCAAAAGCTTAAACAACAGGCAGAACATCTACTTCATGAGAAAATTGAAAATGTATCTCAACAATTGATTCAGGAAGCCATCCAAAAAGAAGAATACCGCCTGGTAACTTCCATGGTAAATATGGAACCTGATGCAGCAAAAAATCTTGCTTTCAGAATTATACAGGCCGGCACTGATTTTTTAGTCGTACTGGCCACATTACATGAAGGTAAACCGGGAATTGTGGTTGCACTTTCCGAAGCGTTGGCTCAACAGGGTAAATACAATGCAGCAGTAATAATTAAAACCATGGCACGTGAAATCAAAGGCGGTGGCGGAGGACAACCTCATATAGCTACCGCAGGCGGAAGTTTTGTTGAAGGTTTAGAGCAGGTAATTCAAAAGACGAAAAGTGGTTCTTTTTAATAATTGTGCCTTAGCACATTAATATTAAGACCAATACCATCTATTGATACAATTTACTCCATGGAGACAAAAACATTTTGTCTCCATTGTTGTTTATCGGTAAACAACACAACTCTAAACAAGGTAATGCAAACTACTACGTCTCAACCTATGGTTAAATACTCCATTAAGGATCTTGAAAAACTCACCGGAATCAAAGCTCACACCATACGTATCTGGGAAAAACGTTACGGATTGATATCGCCTGAACGCACCAGTACCAATATAAGATTCTATTCCGACCGCGATCTCAGAAAGTTGTTGAATGTATCTATCCTCAATAGAAATGGGCTTAAAATATCCAACATTGTTACCATGGATGCTGATGAAATTCATGAACGCATTATGGATATATCAGAAGCAGCTTACGACAGTAACAATCAGATAGAACATCTTATCCTGGCCATGATTGAATTTGACGAACTGCGTTTTGAAAAAGTATTGTCGTCTACCATTATTAAAATGGGGTTTGATGAAACCGTCACCAAAGTATTGTATCCATTTTTTGATAAGGTTGGCGTTCTGTGGCAGGTTGGGACCATTTATCCGGCCCAGGAACATTTCGTATCCTATCTCATCAGACAGAAATTAAGCATCGCCATCGACGCACAATCACTGCAGACGAATCATGAAGCAAAAACTTTCCTTATGTGGCTTCCTTCCAATGAATGGCATGAGCTGGGATTACTTTTCTACAATTACCTTATCCGGAAAAATGGCTTTAAGTCGATTTATCTTGGGCAATCAGTACCTTTTGAAGACATTCAGGCAGTGGTGCAGAAACAAAACATAGATTACTTTTTTACTTCTGTTACCACTCCCCTGCCTCAAAAAAAATATGAGGAATTTGTGGAACAAATTGCACATACATTCCCCAATAAGACAATATTTGTTTCAGGTTACCAGGTACAGGAGATTAAGATGGATTATCCAGCAAGTGTGATACCCATAAATAAGCCTGATGAATTTTTATCGATAATAGCTCAGCTTAAGCAGAGCCTTCAACCATAATGAATTGATATTCAACATTAAAAAATTCTTTTTAATATATTTATATAAAGTCGGCATTCTTTCTGATATTTTTTTGTTCCAAAATGGTGCACAATTTGCATAACCCAGTTAGATCAGAAGGTATATAGTACTCTAACTACTAGCCTTTTATAATTCTTATCCAGATAAAAAATTACACTTATTCCCATATTGGGACAGCCTATGTCCCAATTCGGGAATAAGTAAAGTTAAATTTTTTGTTCAATGGCTAAGGATGTTTTTTTTAACAAAATTTAAGTTCTGTTTTATGAAATACATTGGATTAATTATCAATACTTTAAGTTATTTTCTTTGGTATTGTTATTTTATTTGCTGATAAATTCTCTTTTTTTCGACCCGGATGTTTAATTTTGCACTGTTTTTGTTAAACAGTTTAGAACAATTACAAATTAATAAAATTAAAGCCAGTTACCATGACCGCAATAGAATTCAGCCACAAGCTAATAAGTCTGCATGACAACCTTTCCTATTTTGCCAACACCTTAACCAACAACAGAGAAGAGGCCAAGGATCTGATACAGGACACGTATCTGAAAGCCTTAACACATAAGGATAAATTTGCGGAGGACACCAATCTTAAAGCCTGGACCTACACGATAATGAAAAACACTTTCATCAATAATTATCGTCGCAACCAAAAGGCAAACACAATTGTAGACAATACCGAAGACCTGTATTATCTTAACATTCCACGAAAGTCGGATTTTGTTTCTCCTGAATCAGCTATCAATACCAAAGAAATCAGAGCAGGTATAGCCCGGTTGGAAGTGGATCAACGTACTCCTTTTGAAATGCACACTGAAGGTTACAAATATAAAGAGATTGCCGAGCACCTCAACCTTTCCATAGGTACAGTAAAGAGCAGAATTTTCTTTACCCGTAAGAAATTAATGGAATCGCTCAAAGATTTCCAAAGCTAGCATCTGAATTATCATTTTTCACAAAGTCCGTTCACTCCTGAATGGACTTTTTTTTATGATTCCAAAGCTTCATAAGGTATCGTAAAGAAAAACGCCGACCCATTTCCCTGAGTGGATTCCGCCCACATTTTTCCCCCCATAATTTCTATATATTTTTTTGAAAGGGTAAGACCAAGGCCCACGCCCCCATATTGTCTGGTCGGGTCTTCCTCATTTTGCCGGAAGCGTTGAAACAAAACATCCAGTTTTTCCTGTGGAAAGCCAATGCCAGTGTCGCGAACGAAGAACCGAAGCTTGTTACCATTGAAATCATAGCCTGTTTCTATACTTCCCTCATGGGTATACTTTAAAGCGTTTTCAATCAGATTGGTCAGGGTTTGCCGAAGCATGCGCCCATCGGTAAGCATGGTAAACTGACGGTCCTTATTGGCAAGATTCAGGCGGATGGCAATATGCTCTTTATTCAATGCGCCTTTTTCGATATTGAAATGGGTAATCAAACCAGTCAGCAGCTCGTTCAACTGAACCGGCTCTTTTTGCAAGCTTATCAGCCCTGATTCTAACTGAGCGATGTCAAAAATTTCATCTATTAAATCCAGTAAACGGTTGCTATTGGAGTGAATAATATCATAAAATTCCTGTTTATCGTTTTCACTGATGGAATCATCCTGCAAAAGAGATGAAAAACCCATAATCGCATTTAGGGGAGTTCTGATCTCATGAGACATATTGGCCAGGAAAGCTGTTTTCAGACGGTCGGACTCCTCAGCCTGATCCCTTGCCAGTTTTAATTCATCCCTGGTCAACTGAAGCATGGCATTTTCATTTTTTAATCTGGTGGTATCTGCATCCAAAAGCTGAACCTGTTTAATGTATTGATAAGCTTTTATAACCACCAGAAGCAAAATGATAAAAAGGCCCAGATAAATAAAAATGAATTGCAGATTATACATAGAGAGTAACCGGAAAATTAGCTCAACTTTAAGCCTGCCAAAAATAGTTTATTTTGGATTATTTTATCAGAATGCAAAATATATTTCAGGGTTTTAACGTATGAATTCCCAAAGGGAAGTCCTGCAATATCATCTTTTCCAATTGCTCAAAGTGCTCCGGAAAAGCAACAAAATCAAGCTCATTGGCATCGATGATAAGAATCCTCATGTCGCTTTGCTGACGTATATATTCAAAATAGCCCTGCTGAATCTTTTCGAGATATTGAGTTTCAATATCCTGTTCATAAGGACGACCGCGAAGTTTAATGTTACTTTTCAAACGGTCAATACTCAAATAGAGATACACCAGAAGATCGGGTTTAGGCAAAGAGAGATTAATAATACTAAATAATCTGGAGTATAAGGCGTATTCATCATCAGCCAGGGTTTTGCGGGCAAAAATCAGCGACTTATTGATAAAGTAATCCGAAATGGTAACCGGTTTAAACAAATCGCTCAGGGCCATTTCACTCTTCATCTGCTGAAAACGGCTGGCCAAAAAGGAGAGTTCAAGAGGAAATGCATATTTTTCAGGGTTGCGATAAAATTTAGGCAGAAAATCATTGTCTTCAAACTGCTCAAGTACCAGCCGGGTCTGATGGCGGGCAGCCAGCATGGTGGCCAGTGATGTTTTTCCGGCTCCTATGGTTCCTTCAATGGCGATAAAATTGTAGTTCATTCCAGATGAATGGGTTCAAAAACATTTACAAAAACATCAGGCTACCAGACCAGTTTTATTATTATCTGGTTGACCGGTATTATAAGTATCAGAGATCCGTTTTACGTTGAGCTGATCATCGCATGCCTGTAAAAGCAGATTCACATTTATATGTAATCCGGGATGCACGAAGCCGGCAGCTATTTCGTTCAGGGGCTCCAGCACAAAACGTCTCAACTGCATACGTGGGTGTGGAAGCGTCAATGAAGCGGTATTAAGTATCATTTGATTAAAAAAAATAATGTCTATATCAATGGTACGGGCAGCGTATTGCTGTTCACTCCGCTGCCTGCCCAGGTACCGCTCAATTTTAAGGGTTTGCCTGATGAGGGTGGCAGGTGAGTGGTTAGTTGACAACAACACCGCCTGATTGAGATACAATTTTTCATCAGCAGATGTTCCCCAGGCTTCAGTTTCAAACACACCCGAAGCCTGAATGATGTCACCCACTATATGTGACAATGCTTTCCTTGCCAGATACAGATATTCCTGGCGGTTGCCTAAATTACTCCCCAATAATAAGTAGACTTCATTTTTCATTGCCTGCAAAAGTAGCAAGCTTTAGGCAGAAAAAGATGAATTCCGGAGAAGAAACTAAATTCTTTTTTTCGGGATTTACAGAATTTTTGTATAAAAAACAGTAGTGACCAATTGAAATCCTTATAAATGAATGAAATTCTTCATTTCACTTCGCTACGTTCTGAATGACAGGCATTTGTCTTTTAGTAAGGGAGAAGATTGGGGGTAGGAGGAAAACTCGCTTCCTCCCACCCCCAATCCTCCAAATTCTGTTAAGATGCTGTCATTCAGAGAAAGCAAAGAATTTTTAATTTTCTCCGGTCACTCCTGATAAAAAAACTATCTTTGAAACCCATTCTGCCACAAGAGCATGATGGGTTTAAAGTATGTACATTTAAATCAACTCCAATGAAACAATTTTTCAAATTCATGCTTGCCTCTATGGCCGGGTTTATTCTTACCATTATCATCATTTCATTTATAGGGTTTGTAATGCTTGCCTCCCTTGTGGCGGTAACCAAAAGTGAGGAAGTAAGTATAAAACCCAATACGGTGTTGATGGTTGACTTTGTAGATGCAGTTCCTGAACGCACTCCGTCCGGGTTGTTTACTTTCAGTAATACTGGCGGGATCCAGGCCACCAATACACCGGGTTTACTGGAAACCATTGATTTATTGGAACGTGCCTCAACCGATGACAACATCAGCGGCATATACATGGACATGAGTAATGTAAATTCAGGTATGGCCACTGTGGAAGAAATACGGGAAGCTTTACTTAAATTTAAGGAATCAGGGAAGTTCATCATCGCCTATGGTGAAGTTTTTTCTCAAAAGGCTTATTACCTGGCGTCTGTAGCAGACCAGATCGCAGTCAATCCACAAGGAGCCATTGACTTTAGAGGTATTAACGGTGAGGTGATGTTTCTTAAAGGTCTCATTGACAAACTGGACATCAACGCTCAGGTAATCCGGCATGGCAAATTTAAGAGCGCCATCGAACCCCTGATCAGTGATCACATGAGTGAAGCCAATAAAGAACAAACCCTCACATACCTTCAAAGCATTTGGAATCATATGGTCAATGGCATTGCACTTCAACGGAAATTAGACAATGCAAGGCTGCAACTGTTTGCCGACTCTTTGTACATTCAAACGGCAGATGATGCTGTTCGTTATGGCCTGGCCGACACCGCACTGTTCAAAGACCAGCTCATTGAAATGATGCGCACCAAACTGGGATTGGAAGGTAACAAAGAGGTTGACATGGTAAAAATTAACCGTTATAAGGATGCAGCTCCCAGAAAGTACAAACGAACAGGTGATAAAATAGCGGTTATTTATGCCACGGGGGAGATTAATAGTGGTGAAGGCACAGAAATGAGCATAGGATCGGAAAAGATATCAAGAGCGATAAGAAGGGCAAGAAATGACAGCACCATAAAAGCTATAGTTTTCCGGATAAACTCCCCGGGGGGAAGTGCTCTGGCTTCGGATGTGATATTGCGTGAAGTTGAACTTGCACAACGGGTAAAGCCTGTGGTGGTTTCTATGGGTGATTATGCTGCTTCCGGAGGCTATTATATTGCCTGTGCTGCCGATACCATTCTTGCCAATCCCACTACGCTTACCGGCTCCATTGGCGTATTTGGTATCATACCGGATATGAGTAAATTTTTCGAGAACAAACTCGGCATCACCTTCGACCGCGTAAAAACCAACAATCATGCTGATTATATGACCATTACCCGCCCATTGACTGATTATGAAAAAATGGTGATTACCAGGGAAGTGGAGCGCATTTACGATACCTTCATTACCCATGTTTCTCATGGACGGAATATATCCAAAGCAATGGTCGACAGTATCGGACAAGGCAGGGTATGGAGTGGCACCGACGGAATAACAACGGGCCTGGTTGATGAGCTGGGAGGATTGAAAAATGCAATAGCCATAGCAGCCGGAAAGGCCCAGCTTACAGACTACCGTCTGATTTCACTGCCTGAACAACTTGACCCGATTACTCAGCTTATGAATGAACTGCAAGGCAAACCCAGCGGCGATAAGCTCAAAAAGGAATTGGGCACTCTGTATCCCTATATAAAACAACTTCAGTCGATTGCGCAGATGGAAGGCGTACAGGCCCGGCTGCCTTTTATAATGAGCATCAATTAATTGCGTCAGCCTGCCTTTTTTTGATAAAACCTGAAGTTTTAAAACGACTTCAGGTTTTTTCGTCTGATGTCGAACAACACAGAGTCAGGTTGACCTCCGTTATAGCCGTAAAGTGCCATTTCCCAGTCCCCATACATGGCATTGGGAAGTACGATAAAACGTTTGCCGAAGTTTTCTTTGTTATCATCTACTGCCTGAAAACGGTTGCTGGAGGATTTACCCTCAAAGGTTTCGGCAAAATCATTCAGATTATCACCAAAAAACAATGAGATGTGATATTTTTTAAGGAGTACCTGACGCCGGCCTTCTTTGCTGGCTTCAGCAGTACGCATAATTACATGTTCCTCATCGGCATGTGGGAAACCCGCTTCCTTAAGGTTTTTAATGGTAACCTCTTTTAAAGCTTCATTGCGGTTGGTAACATAAAAAACACTGACCCCATTTTTACGGGCATAGTTTAAAAAATCAATGGCTCCGGGAAGGGGTGCTGCCGTTGCAAGCTCACACCATTCAATCCAATAGGTGGGATAAGAAGTACTTTCAAGAATTGACTTCGCCTGAAAAGGACTGTTATCAAGTACGGTTTCATCAACATCAAGTACGACTATACGGTGTTTTTCGATCTCAGCATCTGCAAGGTCTTTATCAAGCATCAGCTTCCCAATGTTAAAAGCCTGGTAACACAAGGCCCGGTATTCAGCCGCTCTTTGATGATATAAAGTTGCCAGCACCATATGCTCATTGCGCAACTTTTGCTGCAACAATGTATCTGTCACCACAATGGTATCTGCAGAAGTGATTCTGGCAACATCTTCAGCATTTCTTTTGCAACCAAAGGTTGAAAGCATTAGTAAGGCAATGAGGTAGAGCGTGATATTTTTCATGTCATCAATATAAAAAAGCCGGGAAAAATTTCCCGGCTCAAAATTAACCATTCGCACTGAAATAAATCAGTTTATTTGATTGAAAAATCCATATCCTGCATTCTGCGATAGCTATAGTACCTCCATTTAGCGTTTTCCTCAGCAGCATCAAACAGTTCTTTGGCTTCGGCGGGGAAGGCTTTTTTCAATGAGGTATAACGTACTTCGCTTCCGAGGAATGCCTGAAATTTGGTAAAGTCAGGTTCTTTGGAGTCGAGTTGGAATGGATTTTTCCCTTCGGCTTCAAGCATAGGGTTAAACCTGAACAATGACCAATAGCCGGCAGCCACTGCATCGGCCTGCTGTTGCTGGGCAAAACCCATTCCTGCCCGGATGCCGTGATTGATACAGGGTGAATAAGCGATAATAAGTGCAGGTCCCGGATAGGCTTCAGCTTCACGCACCGCTTTGAGGAACTGGGTTTGATTGGCACCCATAGCTACCTGAGCTACATATACATAGCCATAAGTCATGGCCATCATACCCAGGTCTTTTTTACGGATTTTCTTTCCGGAAGCAGCAAATTTAGCCACCGCACCTACCGGTGTGGCTTTGGAGGCCTGTCCACCCGTGTTTGAATAAACTTCTGTATCCATCACCAGAATATTTACATCTTCTCCGGAAGCAATAACATGATCCAAACCTCCAAAACCGATATCATAAGCCCAGCCATCGCCGCCAAACATCCAGATGGATTTTTTAACAAAATACTGTTTTAAATTCAACAGTTCCCTGGTGAGTTCGGTCGTTTCATTTTCGAGCATCGGAAGTATCCGGTTCGTGGCTTCAATAGATCCTGCAGCATTCTCTTTCTGGTCAATCCACTGCCTACAGGCCAACTTAAGCTCTTCCGAATAACCATTGGCCATTATCAACTCCATGCGTTCAGCAATGCGACTGCGCAACTTTGACACCGCTGTAGCCATACCGAAGCCATATTCGGCATTGTCTTCGAACAGTGAATTGGCCCAGGCCGGTCCTTTACCCTGAGCATCAGTGGTATAAGGTGTGGATGGCGCAGACCCACCATAGATAGAAGAACAACCGGTGGCATTGGCCACCATCATGCGGTCACCATAAAGCTGGGTAATCAATTTTATGTAAGGCGTTTCTCCACATCCGGCGCAAGCACCTGAAAACTCAAACAAAGGTTGAGCAAACTGACTGTTCTTTACATTTTGCTCCTTGGGTGCAAGAGTATCTTTATAAGTAACATTCTTAGAAATAATGTTCCATAAATTATCCTGATCCATTTGCGATTCCAATGATTCCATAACAAGTGCCTTGGTTTTGGCCGGGCATACGTCCACACAATTGTTACAACCGGTACAGTCGAGCGGGCTGAGCTGAATCCGGTACTGTAAACCTTCAAAAGTTTTTGGAATGGCTTTTAGTGTGGAGGTGCCTTCGGGCAACAGTTGCATTTCTTCTTCATTGATCAGGAAGGGACGAATGCAGGCATGTGGACATACATAAGCACACTGATTACACTGAATACAGTTTTCGGGGATCCATTCGGGAACATTCACCGCAATACCGCGCTTTTCATAAGCGGTAGTTCCCGGAGGGAAAGTACCGTCTTCGCGCCCTGCAAATGCACTCACCGGGAGCAAGTCACCTTTCATGGAATTGATTGGCTGTACTACATTGCGAATGAAATCCGGTACATCATTTTCAACACTTTGTTCTTCAATAACAATGTGTTTCCAGGCTTCGGGAATACTTACTTTTTGCACTTCCTGTCCCTTGTCGATGGCAGCATGATTCATGCGTACCACTTCCTCGCCCTTAAGCCCGAAGTCCTTAATGATGGCCTTTTTCATATAATCAATGGCCATTTGGTTCGGTATGATTTCCGCAATATAGAAGAAGGCAGCCTGCATAATGGTGTTTGTACGGCCCCCAAGTCCTAATTCCTCTGCAATTTTGGTTGCATTGATGATGAAGAAATTAATTTCATTTTCTGCCAGAAATTTTTTCATGTGGTCGGGCAGTCGTTGCCTGGTTTCTTCCTCATCCCATATACTGTTTAGCAGAAAGGTACCTCCTTTTTTAAGTCCACGCAGCATGTCATACTTTTCGAGATAGGCGGGTACGTGACAGGCAACAAAATCGGGCGTATTTACCAGATATGGTGAGCGTATGGGCTGATCGCCGAAACGCAGGTGAGAGGTAGTTACTCCGCCCGATTTCTTGGAATCGTACGCAAAGTAAGCCTGACAATACTTATCGGTGGTTTCTCCAATGATCTTTATGGAATTTTTATTGGCACCTACGGTTCCATCGGCACCAATACCATAAAATTTGCCCTGGAATACACCTTTGGGTGAAAGGTTAATTTCGGGAAGTAATGGCAGGGAAGTAAAGGTAACATCGTCAACAATACCAAGGGTAAACCGGTTTTTGGGTTCGCCACTGTTTAAGTTATTGAAAACAGAGATAATCATGGCAGGTGTAGTGTCTTTTGAACTGAGGCCATACCTGCCACCTATAATTAAAGGACGGTTTTCGACATCGTAAAAAGCTTCACGAATATCCAGATACAATGGATCACCATTTGCTCCCGGTTCTTTGGTGCGGTCGAGCACACAGATGCGTTTTACACTCTCAGGCATCACCCTGAACAGGTATTTGGTTGAGAAAGGGCGATACAGATGTACTGATATCAGACCCGTTTTTTGACCTTGAGCATTCAGATAGTCGACTACTTCTTTGATGGTATCGGTAATGGAGCCCATAGCAACCAATATATTTTCCGCTTCGGGGTCTCCATAAAAGGTAAAAGGATGGTATTCCCGTCCGGTAAGCGCATTCATCTGTTGCATATATTCCTCCACAATATCGGGAAGAGCATCGTAGAAAGGATTGGCAGCTTCACGGGACTGGAAATAAATATCCGGATTCTGGGCGGTACCACGCGTCACCGGGTGCTCGGGGCTTAGCGCCCGATTGCGGAATGCTTTAAGGGCCTCCTGGTCAACAAATTGAGACAGTTGCTCTGTGGTAGGTGCTTCTGCTTTTTGAATTTCATGTGAAGTGCGGAAACCGTCAAAGAAATGCAGGAAAGGTATGCGCGATTTGATGGCAGCAAGGTGAGCCACGCCGGCAATATCGAAAATTTCCTGCACACTGCCGGTAGCCAGAAGGGCAAAACCAGTTTGACGGGTAGCATAAATATCCGAATGATCTCCAAAAATTGAGAGCGCCTGCGCGGCAATGCTACGGGCAGAAACATGGAAAACAGCTGGCAACAGTTCACCGGCCATTTTGTACATATTTGGGATCATCAGCAACAATCCCTGAGAGGCAGTATAAGTGGTGGTGAGCGCCCCGGCCTGCAAAGAGCCATGCACCGCTCCGGCGGCTCCGGCCTCCGATTGTAATTGGGTAACCTTTACGGTTTCACCAAAAATATTTTTTCTGCCATGGGCTGCCCATTCATCTACATATTCGGCCATGGTCGATGATGGGGTAATGGGATAAATGGCAGCAACTTCGCTAAACATGTACGCAACGTGCGCAGCAGCATAATTCCCATCACAGGTAATGAAATTTTTTTTCTTTGTCATGTGTGTTTTTGTTTAATGCACTCAATTACAATAGCTCCAGGTATAAACCAAAAGCAATGCAAATTTAAGAATTTAAAGCATCGGAAAGCCACTTACCTCTGGCATTAGTCAGTGATAGGCCTAATTTATAATGAGTATAATTAAGGATTTGGGTTAAAGTGCTTGTTAATTGAGGGTCAGCACTCCGGCCCCCGGTCATTATTCTGACTTCGGCGTCATACAGACATTAACAAGGAGAAGTGCCCAAAATCTCAATGTTTTGGTGGCTTTGTATTTAATAAAGAATTTATTTGGCTCAAAAATCGCCTCCCCCCCGCCCTTCTCCTGCCCTCGGCTAAGCTCAGGCATCGAAGGAGAAGGGAGCTAAATCGTACTATTTACGTTAATCTTCGTTAAACAGTATCTCCAGGGATAAGTGCATTTTATTTTCGGCGCAATGAAATGGCGAATCACTATTAAATGCAGAAGACCTATCTTTGTAATGCAGATACCCGTAAAATTGAGTCGTAAGAATAAAAAGCAAGGAATTGAAACGCTTACCCAAACATCTCGTTCTATTGATACTTTTGCTGTCAGCGATTAATTTCGCTCCGGCTGCTAATGCTGCTAATCCTGAGTTGGATTCATTAAAACGTCAATACGAAATGGCCGGCAGCGACAGTGCACGCGTTTATATTTTGGTGGAAATGTCGAGGTTTTACAGTACTTCCGATCTTAAACAATCCATTATTCAAGCCGAAACGGCAATGGAAACCGCCATTGAAAGTAAGGATAGAAAGTTGATTGCATTTGCCTTGTTCAATGCGGGTAATGCCTATTTTACGCAAGGCATGTACGAAACTGCAACAAGTTATTTTTACCGGTACCTCGATATTCAAAAACAATTGAACTACAAACCGGGTATAGCTTTTGCGCTGGCCAACATTGGAGCTATTCGCATTAAAATGCAGGATTACAAAACAGCCAGGAATAATTTGCTTGAAGGACTTCAAATCCTGGAAAACAGTCTGAAGAAGGAGGAAAATGCCGGATTTAAAAAGCATATTCCAAACATCCTAAACAATCTGGGTATTGTTTATCAAAATCTGCATCAATATGATTCGGCACTCTGGTATTATAGAGAGGGCATCCGATTGTCGGATTATTCAGAGGATATCCAATATTTTCAGGCAAGCCTTAATAATAATATCGGAGGCTTGTTTTTGGATAACCATCAGCCAGACAGCGCTTATTTGCCATTAAAGAAAGCTATGAATGTGCGTTTGGCGCGCAATGATCTGGCAGGACAATCAGCATCGCACATCCGGCTTGGTGAATATTATCTTTTAATGGGGAAACCCCATGAAGCATTGGCCCACTTTTATGATGCGAAGGACATAGCCCGGACAATTGGCAGCATTGATCTGCAAAGCACTGCCACTGAAAAGCTATATACCTATTACAAGCAAGCCGGCAATGCTGATTCGGCATTGAAGTATTTTGAATCATACAATTCATTTGAGCAGGCGCGGAACAATGAAGAAACCGTGAAGGAGCTGACCCGCCTGGAGTTGTTGTCAGACTTCAGGGAAAAGCAAAAGGTAGCCCGGTTGGAACAAGCCCGGCTGAACACTATTTACTTGTTTACAGCCGTACTTTTGGTGCTTCTTTTATTGATGTTCATTTTATTGTATTCATTGATGCGCAACCGGGTGGGCAGGTTAAAGCTGGAAAAGAACAACCTGGAACTTGCCACCCAAAACACCCTCCTTGAAAAAGAGAATTTTAAGAAAGAGCTGGAGATTAGGAATAAAGAGCTCTCAACACATGTGATGGGTATGATACGGAAAAATGAAACCGTAGGTCAGATTGTTGAGGTACTTTCGTCCAAACTAAACTCCGAAAATGAAGATTTCTTTCATCAAATCATCCGTGACCTCAGCACCCTGCAGGATGAAAACGTATGGGATGAATTTGAAATCCGTTATCAGCAGGTACACAATGAATTTTACGAAAAATTACAAGCGATGAGCCCTCACCTCACCACCAATGAACGCCGTCTTTGCGCCTTCCTTCGCCTGAATATGACCACCAAAGATATAGCCTCCATCACGGGTCAAAGTATCCGAAGTATAGAGGTTGCCCGCACCAGGTTGAGAAAAAAACTCGAAATCTCCAACTCAGATGTCTCCCTGGTTGAATTCCTTAATTCACTTTAAATTACTATTTATATTTTTTTGGGAGCTGTGCTATTGTGGTGTTTTAATACCACGAAAGCAGCATTGTGACTGTGGTTATGATCCGTGCATCCAATAACCGGCTATTAAAGTATCCGTATAGTCCGATAAACATGTATTAAAACGTGAGATGTCCCGTTTTTTCAACGGGAAAGCAAGGAATATCCCTGGTTTTGCCTCAATACAGGATTAAACCACAATCAAATTCTCATTAATTTCCGGGTAAACCAAGCAATTGCCGAACCACTCAGGAGAGAAATTCTCATTCCGGCATACTACAAGTAATGCTTTTGGGTGAGCCCGACGAAAACAACTTCATCTTCTCCTTAGCAACAGGAACACATATGCACCTGTATTACAATGCACTGCAATTATTGTAGCAGTAAAGTTGTACTGTAATAACGCAGCGGTAGTAGAATTGTGCATACCCTTATTTAACAGGCATGTATCAAAGTAGTTAATATTGCAGTGCCGAATAATTTTCAACTATGGGCGAACTAAAAAAAGAAGCCAATCCGGGCGAAGAAGAAATTCCTTCAATCAAAAAGCTGGTTCATCAAAAAAATAATGAGACCAAAGCTTTGAAAAAATTATTGAAAGCATTGGAAGAAGATGGGAATAAAACAATTGTCAAAACTAAAACAACTGAAAATGAACAAAAAAATTACTAATTTCAAACTGTTACTGGGAACATTTCTGTTTTCCTTTGCCATTGCAACTTCTGCCTTTGCACAGGCACCAAACTCCAAAACCAATACCTTAACGCAGGCAGAATCCGGTTTTATTCCGGCAAAGCTTGATCTATCCAATCCATTGCCTTCAAAGGTTTACAGGGATGGTGAAGTGACCGTTATTGAAATGGTAGAGGAATTCTTATTTCCTGCAAGCATTGATGCCACCGGAAATTATGTAGTTATCCAGAATTTCGGTTCTAATGGAACTACTTATTTATGGTCAATGGAAACCGGGCTCACCACAATTTCCGGTCAAGGCGTAAAGGTAAATTCCAATGGCATCATTGCCGGTGATTTTATGTATGATGATTTTCCGGGAGAAGTATCTGCCATCACTGGCGGAACATACAGCATTGATGATGAATCATGGACCTTTCTGGGAATGAACCCTGAATATTCGGTGGTAACCGAGGATGGATACAACAGCGTGTGGGGCATGAGCGATGATGGTGTTACGCTTGTTGGAATGCAGTTTTATGATAGCTGGTCGTCAACTGCATTTAAATGGACTGCTAATGACGGTTATATAAATATTGGCAGCAGTTCCGAATATGACACAAGAGCTTCAGGTATAAGCCGGAACGGAGAAGTTATTTATGGTTGGTCTACTACCGATTACGGGGATTGGACGCCAGTTGCATGGCATAACGACACCTATACTATGCTGACCCCGGGCTTGGCTGGTGAGGCCTTGTGTGCCTCTCCCGAAGGCACCTATGTTGCCGGCATCAGTGAAGAAAGCGCCTTTATGTGGTCAGAGAAGGATGGCCTGGTTCCTTTTGCCACCTACGATGACTATCCTACCATAGTTAGGGAAGATGGCAGTGCTTTTGGTTTTACAGGAATATTCCCTCCATTTAACCGCAGGGCATTTTACAAAGATCCCAGTGGGAATATGAGCTCTTTTAATGATTACGCCGAAGCCAGAGGAATGCTAAATGCCCAGGCATGGACATTTTATAGCGTAAATGATGTTACTCCTGATGGCGATAAATTTATCGGCATTGCGATGAACCCCGATGGAGTGGATGTTTGCTTTCTAATTGATTTTTCGACCTTAGTGAACTCTAACGTAATTTCGAATACTAAACTAAACGTTTATCCCAACCCAACTACCGATAAAGTAACCGTTGAAAACCTCTCCGGCAAGTCCGTTATCCGTATTATGGATATGCAGGGCAGGTTGATGTACGAACAACAACCGGTTGGCTCAAATACAACCATAAACATGAGCAAATTCAAGAAAGGCATTTATATCATGGTCATTGAGAGCAATGGTACGACCATCCATAAAAAAATTGATTTGATTTAAGACATAAAATCATCTTCATAGTGTGTGCGGGGGCTGTTCGATTCAAATTGGACAGCCCTTTGTATTTTTTGACAGAGGGAAATTTATCGGTTTGCATCAATCACGCGCGTAATCACTATAAATTTAGCTTTGAATTGCCGATGTGCCATCAATTCATAAAAAATTCTTAACTTTACACTGTTAAAAAAGGTGCAATAACCCAAACAAAGCACTTTCATGCTTTGTTAATTGCTTTGGAATTAGCATCATAAAACAATATTCACACACGAAAAACAGAGAACATGGCCAATCTTGCGGTAAATTATTTAGGCATTCCTTTAAAAAACCCCATCATTGCGGGGGCGAGTAATCTGGTAAACAATCCGGAAACGCTTAAGCACCTGGAGGAGGCTGGTGCTTCTGCCATTGTTTACAAATCGCTTTTTGAAGAGCAAATTCAGTTGGAAAGCATTCAGTTTCAGGATGAATTGGAGCTATACAACGAGCGAAATGCTGAAATGATAACATTATTTCCTGAAATGGAACATGCCGGCCCGGAAGAACATCTTACCAGGCTACGGGAAGCGCGCTCACTTCTGAATATTCCGCTTATAGCGAGTTTGAACTGTATTTTTGCAGAAACCTGGGTTGAATATGCCGGGTTACTGGCTGATACGGGAGTAGATGCACTTGAACTTAATTTCTTTGCTGTTCCCCGCAACGGGAGCACCATGGCTCAGTCTATTGAAGACGAACAGGTTAGAGTAGTAGAAGCCGTAGTACAAAAAGTTTCTATACCTGTTAGTGTAAAACTAAGCCCATTTTATACTAATCCCCTTCAGGTAATTGATCGTATGGCTGCCGCCGGAGCCAAAGGATTTGTATTGTTTAACCGCTTGTTTGAGCCTGACATCAATCTGGAATCCCTGAAACACGCTACCCCTTTTAACCTGAGCACTGTGGGGGATTATAAATTATCGCTTCGCTACGCCGGTATGCTTTTCAATAAGATAAATGCAGATGTATGTGCTTCTACAGGCATTTATTCAGGAAATGATATTGCTAAATTATTGCTCGCCGGAGCAGGAGCAATACAAACCGTAAGTGCGTTGTATAAGCACAAACCCAGCATCATCGGTAGCATGCTCAATGAACTGGAAACTTTTATGCAGATGCACAATTACGAAAGTATTGCTGACTTTAGGGGATTATTATCACGCGATAAAGTGAAGGATCCTTATATTTATAAAAGAGCGCAATACATTGATCTCCTGCTTCACTCAGAGAAGATTTTTAACAAGTATCCGCTGATTTAAAACTTTTAGAAAAACAGGCCCCAGGGCCTGTTTTTTATTCAGGTATTACTTGATTTACCGGAATGCGTCTGGACTTTGGAGAAGCAAAACTAAGTTTTAAAATGGCTATCAGCATTACCGCTACACTGACCCACTGAACCAGACTCAGAATTTTGTCATTGAATAAATAATCAAAAACAATGGCTGATAATGGAAAGAACAATTCAAAGATGGCTGAAAGCATGGCAGGAACCTTTTGAAGACCATAATAATAAAGAAAAATAGCTCCGGAACCCACCGTAAAGGAGATGATGAGGATAATTTTCCAGTTATCCGGAGTAACTTGCTGAATCTGAGTCATATTTCCTGTAAAAGCAACAATCACAAGCATGATTAAAGATGTAAACCCATAACGGTAAAACGTAGCAGTAGAAAAGGAAAGGTTATGCAAAACGCCCTTTCCAAGTACGGTGGCGCTTCCAAAGAAAAAGGCAGCTATCAGTGAATAACCGGCAGCCAAAGCCGTTTTTGAGCCAGTATCAAAATCAGGTGTTTCCAACCCAAAGGTTAGAAAATAACCTGCGACAATTGCAAGGCCGGCCCAGAGAGCAAAATACCTGTTAAGTCTCTCTTTTAAAATCAATGCAGCAAGTGATATGGCAAATACAGGCTGAAGCTTTTGCAGCAGCACCACTACAGACAAGTCATTGAAATCAACAAGAAAAAGTGCCTTTACAATAGCCATAGTACCTAAAGCCCCACCGGTAAGGGCGATAAGAAAAATAAACAGCAACTCGTGTTTGGTGAAAAATCTCAAATATCTGTATTCCCTAAAAAGAAATACATTCATCATCAGAAAAGGAATAGCATGAATAACAAAAACTACAAATGTTATATTCAGATTATACAGACGAGGTGTAAGCACCACTCCATCAAGTCCCCAAAGTGTTGCTGAAATGCAAATCGCCAGAGAACCAGCCAAATAAGACTTCACTTTCTTCGTCATCATATGCTGCCCGATTTTTCGGCAAAACTAAGCATATTCTGTCAATGATCAATTTATCATTGAGATGGTTATTTATTGAAAATCCGTTCAACTACGTCTTGTCTGTATTTAAAAATACGATCCAATCTTTTACGAACCATTCGACCCGCTAATAAATCGCCCAACCTGCCAAACGGCATCTCATAATTTACAATATCCGTCATCTCTGTCACTTCACCCATGTCTTTGAAGATATGCTGATGATGCCACAATTTGAATGGACCTTTTAACTGAGTATCCACAAAGATGTGCCGGTCATCCACATGGGCTATCTCAGTAACCCATTCTACAGGAATTGATAACAATGGGCTGACCTTGTATTTAATAATCATGCCGGGGTAAATAGTTGTGGGTTTCAAAGGAAACTTAATGACAAAACCCATATCAGCCGGCGTAATAACTGAAAGGTTGGTGGGATCCGTAAAAAAAGACCAGACAATTTCCAGGTTGGCTTTGACCACCTGGTTGACTTCAAAAACAGGCATAAAAAAAGATTTAAAATGGATAAGAATATTAGAATGATAAACATCAAAATTAAGATTAAGTTTACCAAATGAATTAATTTTTGTTTAATCATTTATATTTTTTTATTAATACATATTTATTAATTTATATTCTATTTAATTGATATTAAACACTCTACATTTTTTCAATTTATTTTATGTTTAATTTTTTTTAATTTTAATTAAACATTATTAGGTTTACCTTGGTTTATATTGACGTTAAAACTTTAAAACCAAACCAAAAAAACCTCAACATGAAAACCTTTAGACTTATTTTAAATGCGTTAATCATAGCGCTGCTGCTCAGTCCGGCAGTGGTATCAGCTCAGGCCCGCCTGCAGGTGATTCACAACTCGGCTGATGCCGCTGCAAGTGTGGTGGATGTATGGCTCAATGATCAGTTGCTGATTGATGATTTTGCTTTCCGCACGGCTTCTCCTTTTATTGATGCCCCGGCAGGTGTTGATTTTGATGTGGTGATTCAACCCGCCAACTCAACTGATACCACCAACGCCCTGGCACGCTTTACCTATAACCTCGCCGATGGCGAAACCTATGTTCTGGTTGCCAACGGCATTGTAGTTCCCACCGGATACAACCCGGCTACTCCTTTCGACATCTATGTATATGGTATGGGTAGAGAAACAGCAACCATGCCCGAAAATTCAGATGTACTTGTATTTCATGGTTCTACAGATGCGCCCACTGTGGATATTGTTGAAGTTGGTGTTGGAGCAGGACTGCTTGTTGACAACCTTTCTTACAGCGATTTCGCCGGTTACCTTGAATTGCCTACAGCAGATTATGTACTGGCTGTGCGCGATGAAAGTGGTACGGTAACCGTTGCTACTTATGACGCTCCCCTGGCCACCCTGGGTCTTCAGGGTGCTGCCATGACCATTGTAGCTTCCGGTTTTCTGGATCCATCCATGAACAACAATGGCGAAGCATTTGGTCTTTTTGTGGCCCTGCCATCCGGCGGTGCGCTGGTTGAATTGCCTTTGCACACTCCCATGGCCCGCCTGCAGGTGATTCACAACTCGGCTGATGCCGCTGCAAGTGTGGTGGATGTATGGCTCAATGATCAGTTGCTGATTGATGATTTTGCTTTCCGCACGGCTTCTCCTTTTATTGATGCCCCGGCAGGTGTTGATTTTGATGTGGTGATTCAACCCGCCAACTCAACTGATACCACCAACGCCCTGGCACGCTTTACCTATAACCTCGCCGATGGCGAAACCTATGTTCTGGTTGCCAACGGCATTGTAGTTCCCACCGGATACAACCCGGCTACTCCTTTCGACATCTATGTATATGGTATGGGTAGAGAAACAGCAACCATGCCCGAAAATTCAGATGTACTTGTATTTCATGGTTCTACAGATGCGCCCACTGTGGATATTGTTGAAGTTGGTGTTGGAGCAGGACTGCTTGTTGACAACCTTTCTTACAGCGATTTCGCCGGTTACCTTGAATTGCCTACAGCAGATTATGTACTGGCTGTGCGCGATGAAAGTGGTACGGTAACCGTTGCTACTTATGACGCTCCCCTGGCCACCCTGGGTCTTCAGGGTGCTGCCATGACCATTGTAGCTTCCGGTTTTCTGGATCCATCCATGAACAACAATGGCGAAGCATTTGGTCTTTTTGTGGCCCTGCCATCCGGCGGTGCGCTGGTTGAATTGCCTTTGCACACTCCCATGGCCCGCCTGCAGGTGATTCACAACTCGGCTGATGCCGCTGCAAGTGTGGTGGATGTATGGCTCAATGATCAGTTGCTGATTGATGATTTTGCTTTCCGCACGGCTTCTCCTTTTATTGATGCCCCGGCAGGTGTTGATTTTGATGTGGTGATTCAACCCGCCAACTCAACTGATACCACCAACGCCCTGGCACGCTTTACCTATAACCTCGCCGATGGTGGGAAATACATACTCGTTGCCAATGGTATGGTGAGTGGTAGTGGATATGCTCCGGTAAAACCTTTTGACATCTATGTGTATGCTTCAGCAAGGGAAGAAGCCACACAGTCAACCAATACTGATGTACTTGTTTTCCACGGATCAACAGATGCACCGGTTATCGATGTGATTGAAGTATTATCAGGTGCCGGCACCATTGTCGACAATCTGGGTTACAGTGAATTTGCAGGTTATCTTGAATTGCCCACTGCCAATTATCAGCTAAACATCACTGATGAAACCGGAACGACTGTAGTAGCAACTTTCAATGCTCCATTGGCTGATTTGGGACTGGATGGACAAGCACTTACGTTGGTAGCTTCAGGTTTCCTTGATCCAGCTATGAACAGCAACGGAGCTGAATTCGGCCTCTTTGCCGTGCTGCCTGAAGGAGGTAATTTTGTTACCCTGGGCAACACCACCAATGTGGAATACAATATATTAAGCAGTGGTAGTCTGGTTGGCTATCCCAATCCGGCCAAAGACAATGTTAACATCAAATTCTCACTTAATGACCCCGGTGAAGTTTATCTTTCCATACACAACATCGCTGGTCAAATGATATATCAGGAGAATATGGTTGGTGTTTCGTCAGGCACTCACAATAAACTTGTTCCTTTAAACAATCTGCCTTCCGGTTTATATTTTGTCAGTTTAGTTGCCGGAAACACTATTCAAACGACAAAACTTCAGGTCATTGAATAAGGTGGTTTGATTTCCTGTTGAATGCCCGTGGCTGTCTCTTTTGAGGCAGCCACGTTTTTTTTGAGTTACATTTTAACAAAATGGTGATAAATGATTGTAACTTTACACTTAAATAATCAGCAAGATGCGCACCGGATTATTTTACCTGCCTTTTATCTTAGCCGGATTGTTCCTTTGGCCCGACAGCCTGGCAGGTCAGGCACCACTACAGGCTCCCGACAAAGCCCTGAATTATTTCTTTGATAACTTTGAGCATGCTCCGGCATTTATAAATTCCATTTTGCCATGGACTATTATAGATGAAGACGGATCGCCAACCTGGGGTATTGAAGGAACAAAATTTCCCTTGCAGTATACGCCCATGTCATTTATTGTATTTTGTCCTGATTCCACCATACCTGCCTTAACAGATACCACTTTCAGAGCCTATTCGGGCAAGAAATATGCTGCCTGTTTTGCAGCAACCGATCCTCCCAACAGCGATTGGCTCATCTCACCGCTTTTGCATGCAGAAAATCAAAGTCAATGTTCTTTTTACATCCGTTCATTTGCCAGTCAATTTGGATTGGAACGTTATCGGGTAGGTGTTTCCACCACCGACCCCTCCCCTTCCAGCTTTACTTTTCTTACCGGAGAAAATTACCTCACAGCACCCGCCGGAGTATGGACCAAAAAGAAGTTTGACCTGAGCACTTATGATGGTCAGGATATTTACGTTGGTATTCAATGCGTTTCGGACAACTCATTTATTCTAATGATTGATGATTTTGAATTTAGCACAGCCATGCCTGAAGTTTGCAATGTTACCGGTATGGTAACTGATGCGGTTACCGGATTACCGGTTGAGGGAGCGGCTGTTTCGGCCAGGGGCAAAACAACCTTTACAGATATAAATGGCAATTACCTGCTTGAAAATGTATCCGTTGTTGGCATAGTTGCCAATTTTGAAGCAGATACAACTTTTGGATCCACTCCGCTTACGGTTCAGTTTACCGATAAGTCAGATTTCAATCTGATACAATTGGTATGTTCTGCCGATAGTTACATCAATTACGTTAATGAACAGGTAAATGTAATTCCCGGTGGAAATATACAGCTCAACATATCCCTGTCGCCGGTATTGCTGGAAGGGGAAATGCGTTTTGTTTTAAACTGGAGTGACAAACCCTACGATCTGGATTCACATTTAAACACTCCCGTCATAGGAGGTGAGGCACACCATGTTTATTACAACAATCCAGGCAGTAGCAGCAGCATACCTTATGCAGCTCTTGATCATGACGTTACCCAGGGGTTTGGCCCTGAAACAACCACCATTTATCAACTGGAACCAGGCACTTACCAGTATTACATTCAGAATTTTTCTCAAACGCCGGCCATTACCGAATCTCAGGCCATATTACAGATTTATAATCAGCATGGATTGGTAAAAACGGTTTATGCCCCTGAAACAGGTGCCGGGAACTACTGGTATGTGTGTGATGTAGATGGCTCTACAGGTCAGATCATCACAAAAAACATCATACAGGGAACGGCTCCGGGAGAACGCACTTTTAAGAGAGATCAATCGCCAAAGAATACTCCTGTACCCGAATCCCGTGAATGGCTGTGGGATTTTGGTGATGGCAATGTTTCCACCCTGCCCAATCCTTCACATACCTATATAAATAAAGGAAAATATACAGTCTCACTCAGGGTAAACGATGGCATCAGGATGGCAACAGAAACCAAGACAGATTATATCGAAGTGGGTTCGGTAGGCCTTTCTGAAATTCAGGAAAATCGAATATCGGTAGCCCCCGTACCGGCATCTGAATATGTTACCGTTGAATCGCCACTTGCAATATTAAAATACGAATTAGTTTGTCCTTCAGGAGCGATATTGATGAGTTCGGAGCCAAATACACCTTCCGTTCAGATCAATATCCGTAACCTAAAAAGTGGATTTTATTTATTGAGACTTCAAACACCCGAAGGAATTGCGGTTAAAAAGATGGTGAAACAGTGAATTAACTGATGGCAGGCCAGCGTGCCGGAAGATCGGTTGTAATGGAATTTCATCATCTTTGTTCCTCTATCAATTCCGTTGACGACCTTTGATTCTTTATGCATGACTGATACAGTTTTACCAGAAAAATCAGAGTGTGAGCATAACTTTTAGATGGCTGAAGTCAGAATATTTCCCTCACCTCTGTCTTAAGGTATTCCATGGCCTTATAAACAGTTGACACCTCCCCTTCCATCTCTTTATGCAGGATAATTTGAGCCAGATCGGTCGCTGAGGCTTCGGAGGTAAGTTCGTCGGCAGAAGCATTTACCAATGAAATGATACGCTCACGAGCATTTTTTATCAATTCCCAGGCATTGGATGAAATATACAATTGCTGAGAAAGATTATGATCAAATTCCTGGCGAATATTTTCGACCATTTTTTGTTGGGCCTTACGGGCATCATCGCTGGCTTGTATATTCCTCATTATTAATTGAGATGGGGTTATACGTTCAAGCAACAGTATCATACGTTCATAGGCCTGAAATCTTAACGGATTGGCCAGGCGCATGCGTTCTAATTTCAGTTGTTGAGCGCTCTGTGCATCTTCACGAATAAGATACTGACGCAACAGGTAAAACACTGCCAGAGCCAGCATAAGTCCGGGTACAGTTACCAGAATAAAATCACGAATTACTTCCATTTTAGCTTTTAAGTTTTTAATTCTGGCAAAGGTCAGAAATATAAATCACTTTTTATCGGCAAAAAGCTTGTTTGCTCAATTTTAATTTCACTACATTTGCTACATCTCCAACAATATTCACATTTACATACAAAAGATATGATAACTTTATCGGAACGCATTGGCCGTCTGGCTGAATCGGAAACCCTGGCCATGACCAGACGCAGCCGGGAACTGAATGAACAAGGGCACCATGTCATCAATTTAAGTATTGGCCAGCCCGATTTTTTCACCCCCGATTATATAAAGGCTGCTGCAAAAAAGGCCATAGATGAGAACTTCACCTTCTATTCTCCGGTAAGTGGCTATCCGGAGCTGCGCAAATCCATTTGTCATAAATTAAAGCGCGACAACAATCTGGATTATACCCCGGACCAGATTGTAGTTTCAACCGGAGCCAAACAGTCGCTTACAAACATCATACTTAGTGTGGTAAACCCAGGTGACGAAGTCCTGGTTCCGGCGCCTTACTGGGTTTCTTACCGCGAAATAATCAAATTGGCTGAAGGCACGATGATCAATATCAATGCAGGTGTAGAAACCGATTTTAAGATTACGCCACAACAATTGCAACAGGCAATTACCTCTAAGACCAAAGCATTTATTTTTAGCAGTCCGTGCAACCCAACCGGGTCGGTGTACACTCGGGATGAACTCCACGCACTGGCTCAGGTATTTAGTCAGTATCCGCAGATTTCTATTGTTTCGGACGAAATTTATGAATTGATCAATTTTGAGGGCAGGCATCTCTCTATTGCCTCTTTTCCGGAGATTAAAGAGCAGGTTATTGTAGTAAATGGCGTTTCCAAAGGTTTTGCCATGACTGGCTGGAGACTGGGTTACTGTGCAGCAACCCGTGAAATAGCAGCAGCCTGCGATAAAATTCAGGGTCAGGTGACTTCCGGAACGTGCAGCATATCTCAACAAGCTGCTATTGCTGCGGTTATGAGCGATCCGGCACATTCAGCAGAGGTTAAAAGCATGGTAGATACATTTAAAACGCGTCGCGATTTAATGCTGAGCCTGATGGCTGACATTCCGGGATTACGAACAAACATACCACAGGGTGCCTTTTATATCTTTCCGGATGTAACCGAATATTATGGAAAAACCACCGGCGATTTAATCATAAATAATGGCACTGATTTATGCAATTATTTACTCGATTATGCGCACATTGCGCTGGTTTCGGGAGAAGCCTTTGGCAATCCGGATTGCATCCGCATTTCTTACGCTACTTCAAACGAGGCGCTGATCGAAGCCGGCCAAAGGATGAAAAAAGCACTCGGAGAACTGAAATAAAGTCCATTTAATAAAACCACAACGCAATGATGAGATTTTAACAGGTCTTAAAAAAAGATAGTGGGTAAACTTTGCTATCTTTGCGCTTGCAAAAATTACAGATACTTTTAACTTCAATTATTTAAAATGAACCAAATGCGCCCTTATCATTTCGCGCTCATTGGTGCCGCCGGATATATTGCTCCCAGGCATATGAAAGCCATAAAAGACACCAATAATTTATTGATTACCGCCCTTGATAAAAACGACAGTGTAGGTATAATCGACAGCTATTTCCCCAATGCAGACTTTTTTACCGAACCGGAACGCTTTGACCGGCACCTGGATAAATTGCGACGGGCAGGATTACATAAGATAGATTATGTTTCCATCTGTTCGCCCAACTATTTGCATGATGCCCACATCAGGCTGGCTTTACGCAATGATGCACATGCCATTTGTGAAAAGCCCATAGTGCTAAACCCATGGAATGTAGATGCGCTGAGTGAAATTGAAACGGAAACAGGCAAAAACATTTACACCATTCTGCAACTCCGGTTACATCCCTCCATTATTGCGCTCAAAGAAAGAATAGATGCATCACCTCCGGACAAAATCTTCGATATAGATCTGAGTTATATTACCTGCCGGGGAAACTGGTATTTCATCTCCTGGAAGGGCAATGTGGCTGAGTCGGGAGGAGTAGCTACGAATATTGGCGTACATTTTTTCGATATGCTATCCTGGATTTTTGGGAAGGTACAGAAAAACACAGTACACATACTTGAGCCTGACCGCGCAGCCGGATTTCTGCAACTCGAAAAAGCAAGGGTCAGGTGGTTGCTTAGCATAAATGAGAACTCGTTGCCTGCCAGAATTAGGGCATCGGGTAACCGTACATACCGGTCTCTTACCATAGAGGGCGAAGATTTTGAGTTTAGCGATGGTTTCACCGATTTGCATACTCTTTCTTATCAGGACATCCTCAATGGTGGAGGTTTTGGCCTGGCAGATGCCCGAAGCAGTATTGAAACGGTTCACTTTATCCGGAATGCCCAGCCCATAGGCCTTACCGGCGAATACCACCCTATGGCAGGAATAAAATAATTCTTTTCATTGAATCATACATCAATAAAATCATTACATGGATCAATCAATTCATATAGGCATTGTTGGCCTGGGTTACGTTGGACTGCCCCTTGCCGTTGAATTCGGTAAAAAAATGAAAGTTACCGGCTTTGATATCAACCAACAACGGATCGAAGAACTGCGTGCAGGTAACGACCGCACCATGGAAACTTCGTCTGAAGACCTTAAAGCAGCCATCCAGCTCACGTATACATCCAATCTGGATGATCTGCGTTCGTGCAATCATTACATCATCTCTGTACCCACACCCATTGATCACCACAAACGTCCTGACCTCACACCGCTTATCAGGGCATCAGAAAGTGTTGGAAAAGTACTGGAAAAAGGCGACATCGTTATATATGAATCAACAGTATATCCCGGCGCCACAGAGGAAGACTGTGTTCCGGTACTGGAAAAATTCAGTGGTTTGATTTATAATAAGGACTTTTTCTGCGGCTATTCTCCTGAACGCATCAATCCGGGAGATAAAGTTCATACGGTCACCAACATCCTTAAGGTAACTTCTGGTTCCACGCCTGAAATTGCTGAACGGGTAGATCAGCTATATAAATCGGTCATTACTGCCGGAACCTATAAAGCCAGCTCGCTTAAGGTGGCCGAGGCTGCCAAAGTTATTGAAAACTCTCAGCGCGACATCAACATTGCCTTCGTAAATGAACTGGCTATGATCTTTAACCGAATGGGTATTGATACCCAGGAAGTATTGGCCGCAGCCGGTACCAAATGGAATTTTCTGAAATTTACTCCCGGGCTGGTGGGTGGCCACTGTATTGGAGTTGACCCTTATTATCTCACCCATAAGGCTCAGGAACTAGGTTATAATCCCGAAATTATTCTGGCGGGCCGACGGCTTAACGACAATATGGGTTATTATGTTACCAACAGGGTAATCAAACACATGATTAAAAAAGGCCATACCGTAGCCAACAGTAAGGTACTGGTACTGGGAATCACTTTTAAAGAAAACTGTCCTGACATCCGAAATTCGAGGGTAATTGACGTAATCTCTGAATTCAGAGAATTCTCCTGCAACGTTGAAGTTTATGACCCCTGGGCAGATGCTGCAGAGGTAAAGCATGAATATGACATTGATCTTATCCAAGAGCCCGGAGCAAATTACGACGCAGTGGTATTGGCCGTCTCCCATGAAGAATTCAAGACGCTGGATATGAAATTATTGTGCAATGGAAATGCCGTAATTTATGACATTAAAGGCCTGCTCGATAAGGATCAGGTGGATGAGCGGCTTTAAGATTTCGCGTCTCTGGATTAAAACATCCGGTCCATTTTACAGGCCGGATTTTTTATGCGGGAGCAGGAGTGTTGTCCTTATCACAAACTTTCCCATGGTATTAGCCCAGCTTTACTTGCATTTCAGGAGGTTGAAGCAGGTGGCGTTTTACAGCGCACATGTTGGCTACATTGACCAATGCGGATTTGTACTTCTCCGGGAAGTCATCGGTCAGGTGAATAATAATTTCAAGATATGAAATCATATGGGTTTCCGGATCAAACCTCATATTTTGTTCCAGTGTAATGCCTTCGGTAGAAATTGCCCGCTTATCGCAAAAAGACTTTACGTAAATACCGGCACAGGTACCAATAGAAGCCAGGAACAAATCAAAGGGGGCGGGTGCAGAGCCATCGCCTCCGACACCTGCAGGCTGATCGGTAGTAATGTTGTAGCCGTTGTATTGTGCGATTACCTTCTTCTTACCTTCAAAGAAAATTTTCATGTTCATGATTAACTCTAGATTAACATTAGAGACCGATTAAAACTCTTTTTTATGGCAATGATTCATCACTTCATATAGCTTTTAGTGATCAGGGTATTGGGGTTGGGAGGGAAAGGAGCTTTCTCCCAACCGGAATCCCTCTTAAGTCATTCATTCAGATCGAAGTGATGGACTTTTTCATTTATCGGTCACTATTGATTGATTAAGTATTTATTAAAGCACAGACATTTTGCCAATCAAATAAAGGTCAGGCTTACTTCTTTTAAAAATTTATCTTCGAGCAGCCGGGCAATGCGCTTCACCACCGTGCGGCGTATTTCGAGTTCAACTGGCAAATTAGGATCCTGATGGGCAATATTAATCCGGGTACCTATCAGAAAATGAATTTCATCACTTTCAAGCAGCATTTTTACTATCCGGTCGGCAGGACCTTTGGATAAACGTGTTGTGCTATTGTACTGTTTAAGAATTTCAGTTACTTTGCCCAGGGTAAGAATGCCTTCAGTAATCAAATCTGCTCCTTCCATATAGGAAACCGGCGGCAGGTCAGGATCATCAAAATTAAAACTGTCTTCGATTTCACGATTAAGTACCCGTGCAATAATATCTGCAGTTGTGGCACCGCAGATCACTTTTTTACCTTTAAAATCATTTACCATATTGGCAAACACCACGTCATTTTCCATTTCAAAGGGCGGCCCGGTGCATATCATCATTTGACGGGGTTCTCTGAAATATACCACCCCACAACTGGTATCATCCATAGGCATATAGGCATCATTCAGATTGGCCATATTTACCACTTTATGCGCAAGATTAAGGGCAGAAATATCTGGTTCGTTATTGACCAGTTCATGTACATAGGTTAAGACATTGTCTCTGCCCCAGCCAAAAAGATATTTGCCTCCACCCAGCCCTGATTGGGCCACGCCATCGCTCATTACGATGATTCGGTCTTCCTTTTCGGGATAGAATTCGCAACTTTTCAACTCTTTACCTGCATTTTTGTCGCCGCTGAGCATAACACAGGCCCATTCAGGTTCGAAAACGTCTGTACCCCGCATTACAATGGTTTGTGGATTATCGTATTCCAGAATACTCACCTTGCCATCCACCTCTATATCCAAAATGGTAAATGTGGCGTAGCTCATTTTTCGTTCGCTACATACGGGCAATGTATTCATAATAATTTCCGCAATACGGTTGAGTTCTTTGTGTTCCAGGGTAAAGTTGAGTGCCATGGTAGCCGTTAGGGTGGCCAGCATATTGGCTTTCACACCATGACCCATGCCATCAGAGAGCACAACAATGATCCGGTTTTCCTCTTTTATCCGGCGTGAAAGAAAAACATCGCCACAGATACGCGACTCATGATGGTTGCGCAATTCGGCATTTACTTCAATATAGAAGCGGTCGTTCATGGTTTCTGCTGGCTTTTACCGGACTTATGCGATTCGATAATTGAGTTAAGCATGCGTTCGGTTTTTGAAGCGCCTTCACCCAGCAGGAAAGCGATTTGCTGCACCAGGTTGAGGTTCTCATCAATTACTTCGGTAACCCGGTTAATCACCTCTTCTTTCCGGACTTCGGGCAGATACATGTCGCGCAATACGGCACCGGCGATTTCGCCTTTTTTAATGGAAAAGACAGAAACATTCAGCAGGCGGTCACCCAAAGGAACATCACGGTTTAATAAATTTTCGTTGTTGGAAATTACCGAAGTAAAAAGTTTATATATTTGAAAAGGAACCAGGGTCTTTAAATCTGCACCTACCAGGCCAGGGATAATGTCGTTGATATCGGCTGCATCCTCACCCAGAATATTAATGAAGCTCTGGTTTGATTCAATTACTTTTAAGCTGGAATCCACAATCACAATGGCACTGGGCAATTTTTGCAACATTGCAGAAGTACGTTCAAGTGCCTCCTGGGCAAGCTGTTGCTCCTGCCTGGCCTTCTGCTCTGAAGTTAACAAAGCATCCTGAGTTCGGTTTAGTTTTTCGTTGGTTTGTTTCAGGGCTTTAATAAAATCATGCTTACTTTTGAGTGAATAGGTAATGCACATGTCGGTTTTGGTAAGTCCTTTGGCTACATTCACCGCAAATTCATGGCAGGATTCATAGCCACAGGCACCACAACCCAGTTTTTCACTTTCCTGATTCTTTCCGATAACCTTAAGTATTTCTTCCACTTTGGCCTCAGGTGGATCGGGCAATCGTTGGTCATCAACGGTGAACAGGGCATTAAAATCAATAGTTGCAGCGTGTTTCCCACATGCTTTTTCCCAGGTATTAACATTAAAATCTTTCAGTTTCTTATTGGCATAATCTGTTACCAGCGTTTTTCGGGCAAATTTCTTTCCACCCTTGGAAGTTCCCGGCCCCATCAAACAACCTTCGCAATAGAAGAGATTAAAATTTTTGCGGATGAACTCAATTCTGGTTTCAAATTCACGAATGGCCTCCAAAACATCATCGCGACCCTCAGCAGTAATGGTACTGCCATTCATCAGGTCTTCGCTCAGGCCTGCTGCCTGTAACAGGCCATTACTGACCGCATATAATGAACCTTTATAGCCCAGGGGCGGATCAAAATCAGAGTATTCGACGGTACTCTCCTTGATATTGAATTCCTGAAATAAATTTCTCAATTCCACAAAAGTAAGCACGGCATCTACTTTAGAGCTTCCATCAAACCGAAGTGCCTCATCTTTTGCTCCGATGCAGGGGCCTATGTATACTACTTTGGTTGAGGGGCCATAAAGCTGGCGTGCTAACTGCGCGGTAGCAATCATCGGTGAAACAATGGGGGCAAGATTATCTATGAGTTCAGGATGGAATTTTTCAATCAATGACACTACCGGCGGACAGTTGGTGGTAATGTAATACCGCCCCAGAAAGTTGGTAAAGAGTTCGCGGTATTTCCCTGCAACCATATCAACCCCAAAGGAAACTTCATTTACGTAATCAAAGCCCAGTTCACGAATCATACGCACAAATTTGCGATAATCAGTAATGTCGTCAAACTCACCGGATATGCTTGGAGCCACGATGGCGGCCACTTTTTCGTCCGAAGCAAGCAATTCCTTTACCTCCCGGGTGCCATCGCGATAGCTTATGGCATCCGGAGCGCAAACCACCACACAACTGCCGCAACCTATGCACCTGTCATGAATTACAACAGGCACCTCCTGATTGGCTTTTACCTGAATGGCGTTCACAGGACACACACGAACACAGGCATAGCAAATCTTGCATTTAGCACTATCAATACTAATTAAAGGGCTTGCCATCATCAGTTTTGGTTTCTCGTTAATTATAAGCCGGAGCTTCGTTTTCCAAACAGATCGTTTAGTACGACCATTAGTTCTTCCTCGGTAAGCAGGGTATAATGCTTTCCATCAATCTTTAATGATGGTCCGATATCACATTTACCAAAACAGTGCGCTCCGTGAAAATGTACCAGATGCCTGAGATTATGATCTCCCAGATATTGATCAATAGTTTTCACCAGCTTTTTGTTCCCCCGCGAAAAGCAGGAACTGCCAAGACAGATTTGTATGTCGATTTTAGGCTCCATTATGCAACAAAAATAGACATTTTAACAAAATAATTGTGAAAACATTAACATTGTTAATAAAATAACAGTAATTTTATGCTGTGAAACCATTATTATGGGTTGGATACAAATATACAACAAAATACGGAAATATTATGGCTGATATATTGGATGAAATCATAGAACGTCACGTAAACATACAGCGTGACGGGTTGATACCCCTGCTGCAGGAGGTGCAGTCATCACAAGGTTTCTTATCAGAAGAAGCCATTATACGTATTGGAGCCTCTATGGAATTGCCCACCAGTAAAATATATGGTGTGGCCACCTTCTACGATCAGTTCAGGTTTGAACCCCGCGGGAAGGTCCATTTTCAAATATGCCATGGAACCACCTGTCACATCAATCATTCAATGAGAATTCTTCAGGAAATTGAACGATTATTAAAAATAAAGCCCGGCCAAACCACACGCGATGGTATATTCAGTGTAGATGCAACCAGTTGTATGGGTGCCTGCAGTCTGTCACCCGTAATAAAAGTGAACGATACCTACTATCACGATGTTTCGCCTGCTGATCTCAAGGAAATTATTGAAAAGTCCAAATCAAAATCTCTTCATCCATGACGGAAACCATTGTAGCCCCGCCAAAAGAAATTGTTGATTACCTGCTATACTCCAGACATGGCAGCACCAATGCAATGATGGAAGATTACCTGAACAGGCTAAGACGTGATAAAGTAGACCGTCCGGTTATTTTTGTGGGGATGGGTACCTGTGGCATCGTAGCTGGCGCAGCCAACACCCTGACCTCAGTTAAAAACTATCTGAATGAGAAGAATATCAATGCCGAAGTGGTTGAGGTGGGTTGTATTGGATTGTGTGCACATGAACCCATTGTTGACATACAGCTTCCGGGAAAACGGAGACTGGCCCTATCGAGGGTAAAGGGGGAAATGGTGGAGAACATGCTGGACAATGTGTTGAATTATGAGGTTCCAACCTACAATGTGCTGGGTCAGTATTCACATACAAGTCAGGAAGCCTGGGAAGGGGTTACCCATCTTGGCGACCTTCCGTTTTTCAGACTGCAACACCGGCTGGTTCTTAAAAATTGCGGAGTAATTGACCCATCTTCTCTCGAAGAATACCTGGCTCATGGTGGATATGGGGCATTGGAACGTGTTTTGCGCAATTATGCCCCTTCCAAAGTATGCGATATTGTAGAGGAAAGCGGACTGAGGGGCCGGGGAGGCGGCGGATTCAACACGGGTCGAAAATGGAAAATCGCCCTCAATGCCCCGGGTGATGAAAAATATATGGTTTGCAATGGTGATGAGAGTGATCCCGGGGCATTTATGGACCGGGCCATCGTGGAAGGTGATCCTCACCGGTTAATAGAAGGTCTGGCTATTGCGGCATATGCTATCAATTCGGGCAAGGCATTTATTTATATACGTGCTGAATATGCCGTTGCAGTTGAGCGCCTGAGGCATGCCCTGGAACAGGCGACACAAGCCGGAATCCTGGGTTATAATATTATGAACAGCGGATTTAACCTGAGCATTCAGGTACGTGAAGGAGCAGGAGCTTTTGTATGCGGTGAAGAAACCGCCCTGATTTCCAGCATCGAAGGAAAAAGAGGAATGCCCGGACCCAAGCCACCTTTTCCGGCCACCAGAGGATTGTTTGGACGGCCCACTGTAGTCAACAACGTTGAAACACTGGTAAATATTCCTCCAATTATTGACAATGGACCCGACTGGTTTGCAGGCATTGGAACGGAAAAAAGCAAAGGTACCAAGGTTTTTGCACTTGCAGGAAATATCACCAACACTGGCCTCGTTGAGGTAAACATGGGCACCACCTTAAAAACTCTCGTTTACACCATAGGCGGGGGAATAAAAAATGGCAAAAACCTGAAAGCCATTCAATTTGGTGGACCTTCGGGAAGCTGCCTGCCCGAAAAAAGCTTAGATGTAAGCATTGATTATGAATCGCTGACTGAAGCGGGAACAATAATGGGTTCAGGCGGCCTGGTGGTGATGGATGAAGACACCTGCATGGTGGACATTGTTAAGTTCTTTACCGATTTTCTGCAACAGGCCAGTTGTGGGAAGTGTATTCCCTGCCGCGAAGGTTCACGCCGGTTACACGAAATACTGGAGAACATTACCAGAAGACCAGTGAATGAATCGGGTCATGAAACCCTGGAAAGATTTAAGGGCGTATTGCAGCTTGAAAACCTTGCAGAGGTGATGCGGGATACTTCACTCTGCGGGCTGGGACAAACCGCTCCCAATCCCTTGTTAAGTGCCTTAAAACATTTTCGCGAAGAATTTGAAGAGCATATATTCGACCGCAAGTGCCGGGCAGGAGTATGTAAAGATTTGAGGGTGTTTGCCATTGATGTTGAAAAATGCACCGGTTGTACCATTTGCGCCCGAAAATGCCCCACTATGGCCATTATCGGAGCACCACGTACACCTCATTTTATTATTGAAGACAAATGTATTGGCTGCGGAATTTGTTTTGACGTATGTAAGTTTGTTGCAGTAATCATAAAATAAACAATAAAAGTCGAGAGCGATGAACTTCCCCATTGAAGTGAACAATAAAACCATACTGGCACGCAGGGGTGAAACCATTCTTGAAGCCCTGGAGCGCAATGGCATTAAAGTGCCAACCCTGTGCCATATGCCGGGATTGAATCCCACAGGCTCCTGTCGCATGTGTGTTGTTGAAGTTGAAGGCAAACGAAATCTCATCACGGCGTGCTCTTACCCTGTGGAAGAGTGGATGAAAATAAAAACCCACTCGCCCCGTGTGGTAAATGCCCGCAAAACCAACGTTGAGTTATTGCTGAGCAATCATCCCGATGACTGCTTGTATTGTGAACGCAACGGAAACTGCGAATTACAACTTTTTGCAGAACAGCTCAATGTAAGGGAACGCCGTTTTATTGGAAAAAAAAACAAATATAAAACTGATCCATCCGGATCGAGCATAGTACGCGATCCGGCCAAATGCATTGTTTGCGGAAGGTGTGTAAGAACATGTGATGAAATCGTGGGTGTAAGTACCCTTGGATTTATTGGCAGGGGAAATCAAACCATTATAGGTCCTTCGTTTAATAAACAGCTTAACTTATCCAGCTGTATAGCCTGTGGTCAATGCATTATGGCTTGTCCTACGGGTGCCCTGCACGAAAAGAGGCATTCGGGTGATTTGCAAAATGCATTGCACAATAATAAAACCCATGTAGTAGCCCAGTATTCTTCAACCATTGCCATTAGTCTGGGTGAAGAATTTAATCTGAAACCCGGCAGGGAAATCAATGGCATTTTGAATGCTGCATTGCGAAAAGCAGGCTTTGATAAGGTATTCGATACTACATTCGGGGCTGATCTGTATTTGATACAACTTGCTGCTGAATTTGAGCAACGTTTAAATGAAGGGGGACGCTTACCCTTGTTCAGCAGTGACTGCCCCGCATGGATAAAGTTTCTGGAGCAATGGCACAGTGACATGATCCCTTATATCTCCACCTGTAAGTCGCCCCAGCAAATGTTGGGTTCCATCATAAACCGGTACTACGCTGACACCTATCATATAAAAACCGAAGACCTTTACACTGTTTCGGCCATGCCCTGCACAGCAAAAAAGTTTGAGGCCCAGCGCGAACAACTCACTCATAAGGGCATCAGCGATGTGGACGCCGTACTTACCACACGCGAACTGGCTCAATTTATTAAGCTGAACGGCATTGAGCTTCAACAAAATGATCCCGAGTTAGCGGATTACCCTTTCCATATCCGAAGTTCAGCAGGAAAATTAATGAGCGTGGCCGGCGGACAAACAGAAGCCCTCATCCGCACACTCTACTTCCGGCTAACCGGTAACGAATTGAAACAGCCCAGGATAAATCAAATGCGGGTTCAGAAAGACTATAAGGAAGTGAAAATAAAAATGGGCAAATACACTTTGGGTTTTGCTGCAGTAAATAGCATAGCATTGGCACATAAACTTATTGAGGAAATAAAAGCCGGACGGGATGACCTGCATTTTATTGAAGTAATGGTGTGCCCGGGCGGTTGCATTAATGGCGGCGGACAACCAATTCGCAAAGGGAGCAATGCAATAAAAATAAGGCAAAAGTCGGTTTATGATCTGGATGAAAATGACCCCATCCCTGTTGCACATAAAAATCCCGGCATCATTGGATTGTACACTGACTTTTTAATTTCCCCGGACAGCACCATTGCCCGCGATTTACTGCATACATCCTATAAAAAGCGCGAGGTTCCACTTTAACCCTCTATAACTATGGATACTTCTGATACAGGCCGAAAAGAGCAACTGGTAAGCACCATCAAAGAACGGTGCCGGGTGTGCTATACCTGTGTACGCGAATGTCCGGCCAAAGCCATTCGCATTATAAACGGTCAGGCCGAAGTAGTTGCTGAGCGCTGTATTGGATGTGGCAATTGTGTTAAGGTTTGCAGCCAGAATGCCAAAGTTTTCCGAAAGGAGATCAATAAGGCAAAATATCTGTTAAAAAGTCCGCAAAAGGTAGCAGCGCTGATAGCCCCCAGCTTTCCGGCTGAATTTTCTGAAATAAAAAATCACCGGCTCTTTGTAAGTCTGGTCAGGGCTCAGGGCTTCGATTATGTGTTTGAAGTTTCCTTTGGCGCCGATCTCGTAGCCCGGGAATACAAAAAAATCATTCAATCCAACCATTTTCCTCCGGTAATCAGCTCTGACTGTCCGGCCATTGTAAGGTACATTGAATATTACCATCCCGACCTGGTAGCTTCACTGGCCAACATTGTTTCCCCTATGGTTGCCATGGCCAGGGTAGCACGCAAAAAATCTGGCAACGATCTTAAACTGGTCTTTATTGGTCCTTGTGTAGCCAAAAAGGATGAGTGCGAAGAAATTGATGCGGTGATCACTTATAGAGAACTGCGTGAAATGATTGCTGAAAAAGGTTTAAAACCTGCTGAAGTTTACCCGACCGAGTTTGATCCGCCATTGGGCGGCCGGGGTTCCATTTTTCCGGTAAGCCGTGGGTTGCTCAACACCATGGGCGTTAAAGAAGATATTTTTGAACGCAATGTAATCGTTGCTGAAGGCAAAAGGGATTTTCAGGAAGCCATTAAAGAATTTGAAAGCGGACAGATTGCTCAGGAGCACCTCGAACTGCTGTGTTGTGAAGGATGTATTATGGGACCTGGAATGTCGCCATACCCTTCCATGTTTCCCTCATCGGGGCGCCGTTATCGTAAACGCGCCAGTGTAAGTGATTATGCGCTGCACAAGCTGGAAACCATGGATATGGAAGTCTGGCAAAAAGCATATGATGATTTTTCTGATCTTGATCTCTTCAGAGCTTTTGAAGTGAAAGACATCCGCAATGAACGGCCTGACCCTCAACAAGTTTCAGCCATCCTTGAAAAGATGGGAAAATTTGATCCCGGCGATCATCTGGATTGCGGTGCCTGTGGTTATGACTCATGCGAGGACCATGCAATTGCCATTATTCAAGGCCTGGCCGAGCATGAGATGTGCCTGCCTTACACCATTGAAAAGCTTCACAACTACATCAATGAGCTTAACATCTCAAACGAACGCCTGGCAAACACCCAGGAAGCACTCAGACAATCGGAAAAGCTGGCAGGTATGGGCCAGTTATCGGCCGGCATCGCTCACGAACTCAATAATCCGCTGGGAATTATTACCATGTACAGCAACATCCTGAAGGATGAATCGCCTGCTGATGATCCCATCCGTAAAGACCTTGACCTGATTGCCGAACAGGCTGAGCGGTGTAAGAAAATTGTAGGCGGACTACTTAATTTTGCACGCAAAAACCAGGTAAACATTACGCAAATTGATATCAATCATTTGATTGAAACGGCCATAAACACCATCATTACCCCCGAATCGGTTACAATATCACTGGAATCAAAAATAAATAACCCATTGGTACAACTTGACTGGGACCAAATGACACAGGTGTTTACCAACCTGATTAGAAATGCAGTGGAGGCCATGCCTGAGGAAGGTGGGAAAATTCGCATCATTGTTGAAGAAAAAGACACAGAAGTGGTGGTTCATCTACAGGATGCCGGCATGGGTATCACCGAAGAAAATAAGGCCAAATTGTTCACTCCCTTTTTTACCACCAAACCTATAGGTAAGGGCACCGGCCTGGGGCTACCCATCATTTATGGTATTGTAAAAATGCATAAAGGCAACATCACATTCACGTCGAATGCAGATCCCCAAAAAGGTGCGACCGGTACCACATTTACCATCACCCTACCCCGGCTGCATGGATGAAGAAGATAAAAGCATATAAACTAAAAACAAACTAAAAAAGTTAAATGTAAGACAAACAGGGCAAAACATAAAAATTATGAAAAAAACGATACTCATTGTAGATGATGATCTGGATTATTTGTTTCAGATGAAGCTAAAAGTTCAACAATTCGGATTTGAAGTGATTACAGCGGAAGGTCAAAAAGAAGCTGAACATATCATCGATACAGTCCGGCCTGATCTGGCTATTTTGGATCTGATGATGGAAAGCGATGACAGCGGTTTTATTTTAGCTTACCGCATCAAACGCAAATATCCAGATGTTCCGATCATCATTGCCACTGCGGTGACGGCTGAGACCGGCATGACTTTTAACATCAATGCCGACGACAATAAACAATGGATTAAAGCCGACTTGTATCTTGATAAAGGCATTCGCGCGGATCAACTGCAACGGGAAATCCATAAACTATTAAAGATCTGACAGATGTCAAACTACAAAATATTGGTTGTTGACGATGAGGCTGGAATCAGGATGGGTACACGGCGCATCTTGCAGAACTTCAAAGTGGACTATCCATTTATGGATGAACACATTGAATTTGAAGTACTTGAGGCGGCCACAGGTGAAGATGCTCTTGAAATTATTGATTCCCAGATGCCAGACATTATCCTGCTCGATAACAAATTACCTGGTATACAAGGCATAGAAGTGCTTGAATATGTAAAGCGCAAAATGCTGGATATTGTGGTGGTGATGATTACCTCTTATGCCTCACTTGAGCTTGCTGTAAAGGCTACACGAGATGGAGCTTATGACTTTATTCCAAAACCATTTACGCCTCAGGAATTGCGCGGATCCATTGAAAATATAACCAAGCAGCTCTTTTTAAAGCGTATGACGCAAAAAATGAATAAAGAGGGCAAACAGATAAGATTTCAGTTCCTTTCGGTGCTTTCGCACGAATTGAAAGCTCCATTAAACGCCATAGAAGGTTACCTGAAAATTATGCAGGAAAGACAGTTTGGTGAAGCATTGGTCTCATATGACCAGATGATTGATCGCTCTATTGAAAGGATTACCGGTATGCGCAGCCTGATTATGGATTTGCTTGATCTTACCAAAATTGAATCCGGCAATCCGGTTCAAAACTTCGAAGAGGTAGATGTGGCTAAAATAGCCCGCGCTTCAATAGATACCATGCGCCCATATGCTATTCAGAAAGATGTGGACATCCATTTAAATTCCCGCGACTCAGCCCTAATGTCTGCTGACAGCAAAGAACTTGAAATCATATTCAACAATCTGATATCCAATGCCGTTAAATACAATAAGCAGGGTGGCAGGGTGGATGTTTTCATAAAAAAGGAAGCTGATTTTCTTACCATTAAGGTTTCGGATTCGGGCATTGGTTTAACGGAAGAAGATCAGGAAAATCTGTTTCAGGATTTTTTCAGGGTAAAGAATTCAAAAACCCGAAACATTACAGGCTCCGGCCTGGGATTATCAATTATTAAAAAAATTGTTGAAATGTACCATGGCGATATAACTGTAGAAAGCATCCCCGATCAGGGATCTACTTTTACGGTGCAATTGCCGGTTGACAGAGAAATAAATTCTTAAAAATGACAAGTAAAAGATTACCGGATAAAACGGTGGAACGACTGAGCCAGTACCGCCGGGCATTGCTTAATTACCTTTCAGGTGGGAAGCAACATATTTTTTCTCATGAAATCGCCAATCTGTTGCATATAACTGCAGTTCAGGTAAGGCGCGACATCATGCTAATTGGCTATACAGGCAGCCTAAGGCAGGGCTATGATGCCCGGGAACTTATCGATTTGATTGGGAAAATTATCGATACCCGTGAGGGCCAAAAGGTAGCCGTTGTCGGCATTGGAAATCTGGGAAGAGCCATAATGGGCTATTTTGCCGGAAAACGCACCAAGCTCAGCATTGTGGCAGCCTTTGACAGTAACCCCGACAAGGTGGATAAAATTTACGCGGGAGTTCACTGTTATTCAAGCGATCAGATGATTGATATTATAAGAAAAGAAAACATATCCATTGCAGTGATTTCGGTGCCGGGTGATGTAGCAGTTAAAGTGGCCGAAGAACTTGTATTGGCTGGCATAAAAGGCATACTTAACTTTTCACCTAAAGCATTGAATGTCCCTGAACATGTATATCTGCAAGAATACGATATGATTACCATGCTTGAAAAAATTGCCTATTTCGCAAAGAAAAACTAACCTTATTTTGATACGATGAGAATTTTTTATGACCCTGAAAATTTGCCCTCCATACCTAACCCGGTGGTTACCACAGGCTCCTTCGATGGGGTACATGTGGGCCATAAAACCATTCTCAACCGTCTGAATGAAATTGCCCGAAATATTGGAGGCGAATCGGTACTCATCACTTTTCATCCCCATCCACGAAAAGTTTTGTTTCCAGACACTGCCGGCAAAAGCCTGCTGCTCATCAATTCACAAAGGGAGAAAATTGAACTGTTAAAAAGAGCTGGCCTGAACAATCTCATCATTTTCACATTTACGCCTGAATTTGCCCATATATCTTCCATTGATTTTATTCGAAACATTCTGGTAGGAAGGTTGCATGCCAAAAAGGTAGTCATTGGATTTAATCACCATTTTGGGCACAATCGTGAAGGCAATTTCGACTACTTGTATGAATTAGGTCAATATTATCATTTTGGAGTAGAAGAAATACCTGAGCAGGACATTCATAACGAAACAGTAAGTTCCACGCTAATCCGGAAAGCTTTGCTCGAAGGGAAAATACAACGTGCAAATGCCTATCTCGATCACTTATACATTATCATTGGCACTTTACAACCGGGCAGCGACACCTGCCGGCAAATCAACTTTCCCACAATGAGAATTGCCATTGAAGATGAAAATAAGCTGGTTCCCTGTGACGGTGTTTATGCAGTGAGTATAATGGTCAGGGACGTTCATTATAAGGGAATAGTTAACATTAAGAACTCCCTGATGCCTGAGATCAGGAATGTAGATGAAATCATCATCGATATTCATTTCTTCGAAAAAGATGGTTTCCTTCCGGGGGATGAGGCTACGCTGTTTTTTGCCAAGCGCATCAGGGATGAATTACATTTCAGCAACGATGAGGAAATGAAGATGCAATTGAAGCAGGATTATAACGAGGTGAATGAGCTGATATACTGATGTTTATGAAAAATCCGACACAAATGAAAATTACTTTTCTGGGTACCGGTACATCCATTGGCGTTCCGGTAATTGCCTGTAATTGTCCGGTTTGCAAGTCAAGCGATCCGCATGATAAGCGTTTCAGAACCTCAGCTATGGTTGAAGTAAATAATCAGCGTATTGTGATTGACTGTGGGCCTGATTTCAGGTTTCAGATGCTCAAGCAAAACGTGGATGACATTGATGCTGTGATTTTTACACATGAGCATCGCGATCATATTGCCGGATTGGATGATGTGCGGGCTTTCAACTATATTTTAAACAAAAATATTCCCATTTATGGTACGCATGCAGTGCTGGAAGCCATTCAAACAGAATTTCCCTATATTTTTGCTGAAAACAGATATTTTGGAGTACCACAACTAAGTGTTCATGAGATTTGTTGCGAACCTTTTACGATAGGAGACACTCAAATTTTGCCCATTCAGGTAATGCACCATGCTCTTCCGGTGTTTGGATACCGCATTGGTGATTTCACTTATATAACCGATGCCAGTGCTATACCCGATGAAGAGAAGCATAAAATTAACAATTCGAAAATCCTTGTATTAAATGCATTGAGAAACTCTAAACATGTCTCTCATTTTTCGCTTAAAGAAGCCCTTGCGCTGATTGAAGAACTTAAACCTGAGCGGGCCTACCTTACCCACATCAGCCATTTTCTGGGATTGCACCGTGAAGTTGAGGAAAATTTACCACCCAATGTTCATCTTGCTTATGATAATCTGATTATAGAATGCTGAAGTGTTAAAAATAATCAGGTTTTTAGTCGTTATCCTCCCTGGAATGAAGTATCTTTGCTGTATCAAAGCACTACATTCAAAACATTTAAAATCAATATATTATGATTTTCAATCCTGAAAAATGCCGCATACCGGATCAGAGAATGGTTCCATTTATTGATCCGGAGGAAATTTGGGACATCATTAACAACACCAAAGCCGACAAAACCCGTGTGCGTGAAGTAATACAGAAATCTCTCGACAAGCAGCGTCTCACTATGGAAGAAACGGCTGTTTTAATTAATGCAGACGATCCTGAATTGATTGAAGCAATTAAAGAAGGCGCACGTGAACTTAAAAAGAAGGTTTACGGTAACCGGATTGTACTGTTTGCCCCATTGTATGTAGGTAATAAATGCACGAACAATTGCAAATATTGCGGTTTCCGTGCATCCAATAAGGAAGCAATTCGTAAAACCCTCAACGATGCCGAACTTGTGCGCGAAGTAGAGGCCCTCGAAGATCATGGACAAAAACGACTGATACTGGTGTATGGTGAGCATCCGGAATATTCGCCTGAATACATAGCCCATACCGTAGAAACTGTTTATGGTGTAAAAAAAGGCCCGGGTGAGATCCGCCGGGTCAACATCAATGCGGCTCCATTGGATATTGAAGGTTTTAGAACGGTAAAAAAGGCCGGAATTGGTACTTATCAGATTTTTCAGGAGACGTATCATCCTGAAGCATATAAAACCTATCACCTGGGTGGTAAAAAACGGGACTTCAATTATCGCCTCACAGCTCTTGACCGTGCCCAGGAAGCAGGGATTGATGATGTAGGTATTGGTGCTCTGTTTGGATTATATGACTGGCGGTATGAAGTACTTGGATTAATCAGGCACACCAACCATTTAGAGGCCTGTTACAATGTAGGTCCGCATACCATCTCTTTTCCTAGAATTCAGGATGCCTCAAAACTTGATCTGGGTGAAGATTACACAGTGAATGATGAAGATTTTGCCCGCCTGGTTGCCATTCTGCGTCTGGCTGTGCCCTATACTGGTATGATACTCACTGCGCGTGAAAACCCCCAATTGCGACATGAAGTAATTCAGTTTGGTGTATCACAAATAGATGGGGGCACCAAACTTGAGCTTGGTGCATATGCCGATAGTCTGAATGAACAGCAGGACCTGAACAAAGAACAGTTTCAAATCAACGACAACAGGTCGCTAAATGAAATTATTGATGAACTGTTTGAGAACGACTACCTGCCTTCATTCTGCACCGCCTGTTACCGCCGGGGTCGCACGGGTGAACATTTTATGGAGTTTTCAGTTCCCGGCTTCATCAAACGATTTTGTTCACCAAATGCCATGCTTACGCTGGCTGAGTATCTGGAAGACTATGCGCCTGAGGATACCCGCAAGCGTGGCTGGGAAGTAATTGATAAAAACCTGAAGGACCTGGAAAAATCACCAGAAAGCAGAAGTAGCAAAGATTTGAAACAGCGGTTGGATCGCGTGCTGGCCGGGGAAAGAGATTTGTACTATTAATCAGAAAATGAATTTATAATATGAAAGAAACACGAATCATCGGCCTGTTGATACGCGACCGGATAAAAGAAGCCGGCAGGTTACAACAAACATTGAGCAACTATGCCCACATCATAAACACACGGCTTGGATTTCACGAGCTGAACGAGAACAAATGTAGTCGCAGTGGAGTGATTGTACTTCACCTCAGCGGGGAACCGGCTCACTGGAAAGAGTTTGAATTGGCCATCAATGCTATCGAAGGAGTTGAAATGCAACAAATCTCATTTAAGTTATAAATCATGACAAAAGTTAGAATTATCGGATTAAATGTAGGCAATCGTGAAAGTACTGCCCGGTTGGTACAAAAAATACTTACCATGTATGGTTGCTCCATAAGAACCCGATTGGGGCTTCACGATCCTGCCGGTGAGCAGAGCAGTCAGGGTGGATTGATTTTGCTCGAGCTGATAGGTGAACAAGAGGAATGGAACAGACTGGAGCAGGAATTGCAAGAAATTCCTGAACTGGAAATCCAAAAAATGGATTTTAACGGATCACCGGCTTAATTGCGCAGTCCGCGAAGAATGGTTACTGCACCTTTGTAGGAATCGTTGCGAAAGTATCCAAAGGTATCCAGTTTATAATAATAAGTTCCCTCGGGCAGATTGCCCCCATCCCAATTATTGCGGTAATTCTCACTGCTGTATACTTTGCGCCCCCAACGGTCGAGAACTACCAGTTCCATACGTATAAACTCCTGATCAATAGGTATATAATTACTTCCACTTGCGCTGCCCCCATCATTTTTCTTGGCAATTTTGAAAAAATCATTGGTGTTGTCACCATTTGGAGTAAAAACATTGGGTACAAACACTTCTGCTTCCCGTACCGGAATCAATTTAGTAATCAGTGTATCACAGCCCTGAGCATTCACAACCCTCAGGTTCACCCTGTAGTTTTCAAGGTCGGGCATGGATGCGGTAGAATACACGTGTAGCGGATTACGCTCTCGGGAAGGCTCACTGCCATCGCCAAAATCCCACAACCATTCTACGATATCCGGATCTTCGGTAAACGAAAAACGCACCGCAGGATTCTGAATATAAACGGTGTCGGGGTTGAGATCAACCTCCACAGTGGTTGAAGGCAGTTGTGAAACGAAATAGTTGGTATCTAAAACACATCCATTGCCATCGGTTATCCGCAGATTGTTAATGCCGCTGCAGGCGCCTGATTTAATGCTGTCGAAAACCGAAGGTTCTCCATTCCACAAAAACTCATAAGGTCTGGGACCGCCTGAAACATACGCAGCAATATTGGCATCACAGCTACTGGCGCAGGTAGCATCAATCTCATCAATGACTACAAACAATTCAGGCAACAAATTCAACCAGGCATTCTGGTAGGCAGAGGTTAACCCTTGTCCGCCCGATTGCCGGAAAAAGCTAAGATCCTGGTTCCAGATGAGTTCACCTGAGGCAAATCCAGTCTTAAATCCAAGATCGAAAAGCTTGGTATTGGTAAAGCTTACAGGAGCCGATGAGCTCCAGCTAAAGCGCATTCCCTCAGGCAAGAGCGTAAATTCATAAAATCCCGTTTTAAGCAATGCATTGATCTGACGAAAATCAATGTATACGGCCGTTTGCGGATCAAAATTCAACACCAGCGAGATGGAGTCTACATTTTGCAGGTTGGTAACTGTAACCGGCAGATACAGCACACTGTTCGGACAAACCGTAGCGCTATCGATGCGCGTGACGTTTTCCTGTGAATAGGAAGTAAAATATCCGGAGAGCAGCAACAGCAGACCGGTGATTTTTACAAGAAAAATTAAATTTGATCTATTCATCAGGCTTAAAAACCGCAATATTGAACAATGCACAGTTTGAGCGGGCTAAATTAGTGATTTATCTTCATTCATTAAACGAATGAGCATCTAATTTGGTATAAATGTATAAAATCATATTTTCACAGCCATGCATTCAGCCAATCAATCCCACAGCAAGTGTAGCCTTCTTACTGCATCATTGCCAATACTATGTGTAGCCTGATCTTTTCATACCTGACAGCCGCAAAGTAGTGAAGGCTGGTCTGAGTGGCAATCTTTTCTTTTTGCTTATTAAAAGTGACCTTATGAACCTGGTATAAAAACTCATTTTTTGTCACTAAGCCACAAACACCTGCCTGCGGGCTTATGCAGGCAGGCACAATACCTTACCAAGCTTTAATCGCTGATATACAGAATCTTGTGCAACCTGGCAACTTCGTGTTTTAATGGTAGTTTTTTATACCTTTTCAGACTGGACTCACCTTATGTTTAAGAACCTGCTAATCCATTTATCCACACGCTACATCACTTAATCAATAATGCTTTCCGGACAGCATCATTAACGTACAGTCGCTTACCGTTACAATATCATGTTGCCGGGCAAGTTTTTCAAGTTCAGGATTCCATGTGCCCGGATTAAAAATAATGCGTTCCGGATTCAACCTGATGATATAATCATAGTATTGGGGCTGACGGGGTGCGCCAAGGTAAAGTGTGATCGTATGAACTTCAGGCAAAAGAGGTTGTCCTGTTTGTATCTCCACGCCTGCTACCCTGCCCGGACGAAGGCCAATGGCACTAACCGGCACCTTATGATTCACCAGCTCGCGTATGCAGATATTTGAATAACGTGAGGGGTTAGTACTCGCCCCAAGTACCAGGGTATGCTTATTAATTTTAGAAGTCATAATTTACTTTTCGATTCCGCAAACAATTTACAGACCTAAACTTCGGATAAGAGTGTATCCAGATTTTCAAACTTCTGACGATAATCTTCAATGGACGCTTCAATAACTTCGTGACATTCCTGAACACCATAAACATGCGTTATTTCGCTGGCCTGCTTTTCGTCAGGCAGATCCTTGTAGGTGAGGAAGTAGTGTTTCAATCTTTTCACAACGAGGGGTGGCAATTCGTCAACATCTTTATATTCGCCATATACAGCATCATTGCGCAGGACTGCAATAATTTTATCGTCAGCCTGATTTCCGTCGATCATGCGAAATCCCCCAATGGGTATGGCTTGTACGAGAATGTCACCATGCGAGATATTTTTCTCAGCTAAAATACAAATATCCAAAGGGTCGCCATCCCCAATAATTCCTTCGCGCTCTGTTTTTTTCATGTTATACTCCGCTACCTTTCTACCACAAAGGGTTTGCGGAAGAAAGCCATATAATGCCGGCAATACATTGGAATACTTTTGAGGGCGGTCGATGCGAAGATAGCCGGAAATTTTATCCACTTCATACTTCACGGTATCCGTGGTAACCATTTCAACAAAACAGGTAATTACCTGTGGAGATTCAGGGCCCAGTTCAATGCCGTGCCAGGGGTGAGATTTATACCGGAGGCCCATTAGGCGTCCAATTGGATCCATTAGTCTGTTAGCCATTATAATATTGATTTTAGGTATTTATATTTTAAAAACCCTGCAAAGGTAATGCTCAAATCAATGCACTGCTATGTTTTATTGATTCCGACAGCTTGTCACTTTTATTTTTTTTACTCCTTTGGATGTGTCTATTTGTCTGCAATTTATTGCATTTCCCCGTTTGGCAAAATAGTTGCAAGTGTCTGAGGTAGAATATAAATGCCAGGTGGCAGGACTTTTTTATTATCCCAAATATAAAAAGAGGAGAACAAAAAATGAACTTAAATAATTTTACCATCAAATCGCAGCAGGCTGTTGAGCAGGCTCAACAACTGGCATCCAGCCAGAAGAACCAGTCGATTGAGACCGCACATTTATTGAAAGCACTATTGGAGACTGATGACAATGTAACACCGTTTTTATTGGGTAAGTTCAGCGCCAATATTGCCAACATCACCAAAGCTCTTGATGCCCTTATCAATAGCTTTCCAAAGGTAACCGGCGGGGAGCAATATCTGGGCAATAGTGCCTCGAAAGCGCTTCAAAAAGCCGTGGGTTTTGCCAAAGATATGAATGATGAATTCGTATCCGTTGAACATTTATTGCTGGCACTGCTGACCAATAATGACCAGGTATCAGATATACTCAAGCATGCCGGTCTAAACGAAAAGGAACTTAAAGACGCCATTGCTGATTTACGCAAAGGCTCGAATGTGAATACTGCCAGCGCCGATGAAACCTACAATGCACTTAATCGTTATTCACGTAATTTAAATGACCTTGCCCGAAGCGGCAAGCTCGATCCGGTAATAGGACGCGATGAAGAAATTCGCAGGGTACTTCAGATACTTACCCGCCGTACAAAAAACAACCCCATTCTTATTGGTGAACCCGGAGTTGGAAAAACTGCCATAGCAGAGGGACTGGCACATCGAATCATTAATGGTGATGTACCCGAAAACCTAAAATCGAAAAAGATTTTTTCTCTGGATATGGGATCGCTGATTGCCGGGGCAAAATACAAGGGTGAGTTTGAAGAAAGACTCAAGTCTGTGATTAAGGAAGTAATACAATCCGATGGGGAGGTCGTACTTTTTATTGATGAAATTCACACCCTGGTAGGAGCCGGTGGAGGCGAAGGTGCTATGGATGCTGCCAATATACTGAAACCAGCCCTGGCACGGGGTGAGCTTCGGGCAATTGGCGCCACTACGTTAAAAGAATACCAAAAATTCTTTGAGAAAGATAAAGCCCTGGAACGCCGGTTTCAGATTGTGGTTATCGATGAACCCGATACACTCAGCGCCATATCTATTTTACGGGGTCTTAAAGAGAGATACGAAACCCATCATCAGGTGAGAATTAAGGATGAAGCCATTGTAAGTGCCGTAGAGTTGTCTCAACGCTATATCACCGATCGGTTTTTGCCTGATAAAGCCATTGATCTGATTGACGAAGCGGCCGCACGGCTTAGGTTGCAGATAAACTCTGTACCCGAAGCACTTGATGAGGTGGAACGCCGCATTAAGCAGCTTGAAATAGAGCGTGAAGCCATTAAGCGCGAAGGAGACGATTCCCGTTTGAAGATGCTCAATCAGGAAGTGGCCAACCTAAGTGATGAACGCAACCGGATAGCTGCCAAATGGAAAGCTGAAAAAGCAGTTGTCGATGGCATTCAGCAAAGCAAAAAGCAAATCGAACAGTACCGTTTTGAAGCTGAAAAAGCAGAAAGAGATGGGGAGTATGGCAGGGTAGCGGAAATCCGGTACGGATTGATTAAGGAAGCCGAACACAGGCTGGAAGAACTAAAAAAAGAGCTGAATGAAATGCAATCCTCCTCAGCCCTAATTAAAGAAGAGGTAGGGGCCGAGGAAATTGCCGAGATCGTGTCACGCTGGACAGGCATTCCGGTAAGCCGCATGCTACAAAGCGAACGTGAAAAGTTGTTGAATCTGGAACAGAAACTGCACGAGCGGGTAGTAGGTCAGGATGAAGCCATAGGTGCCATTGCTGATGCCATACGCAGAAGCCGTGCAGGACTGCAGGACAGCCGCCGGCCCATTGGTTCATTTATCTTCCTGGGTACTACCGGGGTAGGTAAAACCGAACTGGCAAAAGCATTGGCTGAATTTCTGTTTAACGATGAAAATGCAATGGTGCGTATAGATATGTCAGAGTATCAGGAAAGACATACTGTATCACGACTTATAGGTGCGCCTCCGGGCTATGTGGGTTACGATGAAGGCGGGCAGCTTACCGAAAAAGTGCGTCGCAGACCATACTCTGTGGTGCTGCTGGATGAAATTGAAAAAGCGCACCCCGATGTCTTTAACATACTGCTTCAGGTACTTGATGAAGGCCGATTAACTGATAACAAAGGCCGTACTGCTGATTTCCGCAATACCATCATTATAATGACTTCCAATATGGGTTCTCAGATTATAAGTGAACACATGAGCAAGCTTACCGATGCAAACCATGATGAAGTTTTTGAACAAACCCGCCTTGAAGTGATGGAGTTACTGCGAAGGAGTATTCGTCCCGAGTTTCTCAATCGCATTGATGAACTCATTATGTTTAAGCCACTTACCCGTGCCGAAATTATGGAAATTGTCGAACTTCAACTTCGCAATCTTACTCAAATGCTGAGTAGAAATGAAATTGCGCTCGAATATACCGAATCTGCTGTCGAAAAAATCGCCAATGTAGGTTTTGACCCCCAGTATGGGGCCCGACCGGTGAAAAGAGTATTGCAAAGAGAAGTGCTCAACGAATTGTCTAAAAAGATACTCGCTGACCAGATCAACAGAGCAGTACCCATAGTGCTGGATGCACAAAACAATGAACTTGTTTTTAGAAATTAAATAATTTAAAGCACAGGAATTTAAGGCTAAGAATCAATTGAGCCCGTATAAACTTTAGGGATTCATCGCTTCGCTCTGAATGACAGAATATTACATATTTTTTAGAGATTGGAGGTGGGAGGAAGTTGCGCTTCCTCCCACCCCCAATCCCCCTTATAACTAAAAGCTATATATTACTGTCATTCAGAACGAAATGCAGTGAAGTGATGAATTTTTGCCATGAAAATGATTTTAATCGGTCTCTAATGGCTAAGAATTTAAATTGTGCTGCTTAAATTCTGTTGCGCCAGCTAAAATGGATGTTTCGAAAAGCAAAAATGAGGGATGAGTTTTCGCGAATATCTCTCCTTTATCTTATATAAGACCAATTAAAATCTGACTTTTTTTCGATACGCAGGGCAGGTTTGAATGAGTTCTAAAGTCTAAAGCTCAAACTCCAGCCCAAGATGATCTTTGAATGTAGAAAGAGAAGGATTTTTGTCATTCATCTCTTTAAATTTTTCTTCATCAGTATAAGCAACCTTTTTCCCGGGTTCAACTTCATTGACCTCAGTTTCCAGGGTAACACCATAATTGTTTAGCTTTTTGCGCAGAAACTCCAGCATCCAGGTTTTTTTTTGGTTGATTTCCGCAAGCTGAATACGATTGTTGACATGAACAACTATGATGTTTTTTTCGCGTAACTCAGGCATTGAATTGGTAAGCGTGTAGCTGAAATCAGGCTCTTCATGTACCAGGGCTGCCATTTCCTTCCAGGTCCGATGTAACATATCTATACTAAAGGCATCTCTGTCGGGAGGCAGCACTTTGTCAGGTTCTTCTGCTTTTTTTACGCCGGAGTCGGCTGAACTCATTAAATTACTGATATTGATTCCCGAATAGGTATTTCCTCTGGTAACTTTGGCGGGTTCAACCGGCTTTACCGGTTCCGGCGTTTTAGTTTCATTTTGTATTGTTTCAGGCTTAATCTCCGGGGTAACCTCCGGTTCAGCAGCCATTAAGGGAGTTTCCGAAACAGACTCCATAGGTTTTACCGCAGGCGTTACAGGCCTGGTTGATGGAGCTTCAGGGGGCACAATTTCCTGAACTTTTGCAGGTACCGGCGGAGGAGCTGATGACGGTAATTTTACCGGAGAGGGTTCAGCTACCATTGATATCGTGTTGGGTGTTTTATCAGATGGAGCAGTGATCAGAGAACAAATCCGTAGCAGGGCGATCTCAATCAGCAAGCGTTTATTATTGCTTGTCTTATAATTCAAGTCACAGTCGTTGATTATTTCCAACGATTTCAACAAAAATGCAGGACTACATTGTGCAGCCTGTTGCAAAAAATGTGTTTTTACGCTCTTTGAAGTTTCGAGCAATTCTACCGTTTCTTTGTCCTGGCAAACAAGTAAATTGCGCAGGTGCTCACCCAGACCTATTACGAAATGCTGCCCGTCAAAACCATTATTCATCACTTCATTGAAGATAAGCAGGGCATTGCGGGTATCAGCCTTAAGAAAATATCCGGTAAGTCTGAAATAATATTCATTGTCCAGCACGTTCAGACTTTCAATAACATGCTGATATTTTAATTCATTCCCACTGAAGCTAACCAACTGATCGAACATTGACAGCGCATCGCGTAACGCTCCGTCAGCCTTCTGAGCGATTACATGCAGGGCTTCGGGATCTGCCTGAACATTTTCACTTTTAGCAACAAAAGCAAGATGACCGGCAATGTCATCCACATTGATGCGCCGGAAGTCGAAAATCTGACAGCGGGAAAGTATGGTAGGAATAATTTTAAATTTCTCGGTGGTAGCAAGAATAAATTTTGCGTATGGCGGGGGTTCTTCCAGGGTTTTCAAAAATGCATTAAAGGCCTGTGAAGAGAGCATGTGCACCTCATCAATAATATACACTTTATATTTTCCCACCTGAGGCGGGATACGTACCTGATCTACCAGTATTCTTATGTCCTCAACCGAATTATTTGAAGCTGCATCCAATTCAAACACATTAAAGGAAGAAGTTTTCCCAAAGGCTTCACATGAAGGACAGCTGCCGCAAGCCTCCCCCTCCGGGGTGAGATTGGTACAATTGATGGTTTTGGCAAAAATACGGGCACAGGTAGTTTTACCCACACCTCTGGGGCCGGTAAATAAAAATGCCTGAGCTATCTGCTGATTGCGGATGGCATTTTTTAAAGTATTGGTAATCATCTCCTGACCCACCACCGTTGAAAAAACAGATGGTCGGTATTTGCGTGCAGAAACTACAAAATTATCCATAAAAATACTTAAATTTAAGAGGCCAAACTTACACAAAAAAACCGATATATGCTTTAGCAAAAAGGATATATGAACAACAAAACAGTGCCCCGATAAATAAAATAAGGGGAGTAAAAAACCCATGGGGAACACATGGAGTTTATCTACCCAATCTTATCTTAAATCGTTAATATTAAAAGAAAACAATTTATTCAGGTCCTGCCTTATCTTTAGCTTTTTGGATAATCTCATCTGCCTGCTGCCGCGCCCTGGCCATGATATTGTCACCCTGCTGACGGGCTTCGGCTATTATTTTTCCGGCTGCATTGTCACCTTCCTCCCTCACTTTCTGGGCAGCCTTTTTGGCGGCTAATTCGGCGATAGGCCCATTCTTTTTACCTTCAGCCAGCAACTGGTCTGCGCGGTTGTTTGCCTCAGTCTGAAGTTTTTGTGCTGATTCATTGGCTGCCTTCATTAACTTATCTACCTGTTGTTGAGCCTGATTCAGCAATTTTTGAGCTTCAGCATTGGCTTCTTCAATGTATCTGCCTACTTCTTCTCTTACCCGTGCTTCTGCTTCTTCCTTTTTTTCGCGAAGCGCATCTTCCATTTGCGATTTCAGATCAGTTACTGCACCCTGAACCTGTGAACCTAAATCAGTTGTTATTTTGGGATCAGAAATCAGGCCGGTAATCAATATTTTAACGGGAACTTTGTCGCCAAGGCTAAAATTAGCTCCTTTCTTATTGGCAGCGCTTACCAGATTTTCCAATACATTATTGGCTGCCCCTCCAAAATATGCACGGGGTATTTCCATTTGCATCTGATACTCCAGGGTTTGATCAAACGAGTTCCATCCTGATATTACCGTATTTATTTCTCCAAGTTTCATTTCAAAAGGCTTCACAAATACTTTTCCTTCCACTATCTCAAAAGAAAGATTAACATTGTTGAAAGCCCAGTCTTTCAACTCTTTGATTTTCAGAGCATCAGCAATTCTTGTTATGGTATTTACACCTGTGAAAGCAAGTTTGGGAGAGGTAAGGCCACCATCCCCGTTAAGGGTAGGATAAACTGGCATCATATCTTCGCCCAGCCGGGAGCTAATATTGAAGTCTAAACTTAATTTACCCTCAGCTTTTTGCGCAATGGGTGCCAGCATTTCAACCGTATTAAATGCCCCGGCAATTTGCCGTGCTTCTATTGCCTTTATGGCAACATTAAAGTCAATATCGGGTTGCTGAGGCTGGGGAACAGAATAACTTCCCGATAAGGCCATGCTACCTCCAAGCGTATTCATGCTTAAGTTTTCAAGGAATATTTTCTTGTCTTTAATCATAAGCAGGCCCTTTACCTGTGTAAGATTCAGGTTATCATAAATCACTTCCGCAACAGTAGCGCGCAAAGTTATATCTACATCAGCAGGAACCTCTATTATGCCTAAGGCAACCGTGTCTGCAGGAGTGGATGCAGTTTGAGACTCAGTCATAAAATCATTGATATTCAGATAGGAGGAAATCAAATCAATTTCACCTTTCAACTCACCTTTATTGATGAAATAACCCAGGATGTTGCGAACACTTCCTGTAACTGAGAAATCATTACGCCCTATTAAGGCTTTATCCACCTTTAGGGATGCCTGTTGAGGGCTGATGTTCATTATTCCTTCTGCCATCCGGAAACCGTCCGGAAGCGAGGTGGTTTTATAAATCAGGTTATGTGCTTCTATTTTACCGGCGGCCTCAAACTCCTCATATCGCTCCTGTTCAATGGCCGACATCCTGCCTTTTGCAGCCACATCAAAATCCACCAAACCCGAAAGCTCATCCTGTGCTTCCAAAGGATAAAATTTCTGCACATCACCCAGATCAAGTTTGCCTTTAAATGCCAAATCCACCTGAGGATCACTTACCGGATTAACTACAAACAGCCGGCCATCAATGGGATTGGAGGCCATTTCAAGATGAAACTTCGGCACATCAATAGTGGTATTGTCTAAATCCGGACCATCACTTTTTACTGAAGCCTGTACATGAATATTTTTTACTGACTCGGGCAGGTCAGGGTAACGGAACATACCATTGTCAATGGTGAGATTTAAGGCATAATCTGGCATTGCATTGTCATCATAATGACCTTTTACATACCCATTGAAAGCGACTTTTCCGGAGGCATCTACCGATTCAAAATCTTTTGTGTAAATAGCCGGAACAAGCGACAGGAAATTTTTAAAATCGTTCTCCGGGGCTTTGAAAGCAATATCCATATCATAACCCTGCTCAGGCATAGCGAAGAAACCATCAAATAATAATTTGAGGGCATTTACTTCCATTTCCGCATCAGCAAATGTAAATTTCATGGCATTGAAATCAGCACCCAGCAAGGCCTTCATTTCAGCTTTTGCTCTGTTCAGATAACGAATACCATCATAATCCACCGTAAGATTTCCAATCTCAATGTTGGTATTGAGATCGGTCCGATCAGCGGTAAAATCCCCGCTTAATTTCACATCAATCGCATGACCATCCATCTTCATGGGCAAGGTAGCATCATAATATCTGATTCTGCCATCGTTCAAAAAAACCCCTTTCAAAGCAATCTTCATAGCCGAAGCCTCACCTTCAACTGCTGCCGTTGTATCGGCAGTTGGTTTCATAATGTCCCAGTTGGCATGTCCATCAGATAATACTTTGAGAAATACCGAGGGTTGTTTCAATGTTATTTCCCTGATTTTATAGGTATTTCCTTTAACCACACTCATAATGTCGAGCGTTAACCGCAAAGAAGCTGTAGAAATGAGGGTATCATTTTCAAAATCGTTGATTCCGGTTAGACTAAGATTTTGAATACCCACCGAAACATTTGGAAAGCTTCTGAAAAGTGATAAGCTTACTTTGCTGAAATCGAGTTGAGCATTAAGATTTTGGTTGGCCTCCCGCTTCACGGCTTCAACAATCTTGCCTTTGAAAGCAAATGGTAATACAATCATGAGGACCAAAAGGATGCCTACAACAATTAGCAGAATTTTAAAGGTTTTTTTCATTGGAATAATTTTTAACATGTCTTTTCTTTTAGAAAAGATTTGGTTATATTCATTATGTTTGGCTATACTGATTATCAATAAGATAGCATGAAAGCTTAAACCCGCATGAATAATGCCACAGCTTATATCATCTGGAGTGCACGTGCTTCTGTTACATTAACAATATCTGCATACTTTGGTTTAAATCATCCATGATTTCACAGGTTCTTCATGATTTGGCATAAAACATAACGAGGATTTAAACTTTGGGCTGCCTGCGAACAGTGCGTGGCTGAGCTCAAAGGCATTCTTTTGCATTTTACTATTCGGAGTTGCCACAACCAAAGAACTCAAATGATTCAATTGAAAGGAGCTAAATTGATAGATTTACAACAATTTATGATCAATCATGCCAGACAATAGCATATGATCGGCTATAACCAGTGCAGCCATGGCTTCGACCACTGCCACAGCTCGGGGCACAATGGTAACATCGTGACGTCCTTTAATTGATAACTTTAAAGGCTTGCCATGTTTGTCCACCGTTAGCTGATTACGTTTAATACTTGCAACAGGTTTAAAGGCTACAGAAAACCAGACAGGTTCTCCCGTAGAGATACCTCCCAATATTCCTCCGGCATGATTGGATGCCGGCTTAACAATGTTATCCACATTTTCAAAGGGATCATTGTGTTGTGAACCATACAGTTCGGCAGCATGGTATCCTTCACCGTAGCTAAAACCTTTTGCCGCATTGATGCTGAGCATGGCTTTAGCCAGGTCGGCCTGAAGCTTATCAAATACCGGCTCACCCAGTCCGGGGGGCAATCCTTTTATCACCACTTCCACAATTCCTCCGGCGGAATCACCCGTAGTTTTTAGTATAGCCAGTTCATCCATCATCATTTGAGTTGCAACCGGATCGGGACAAAATAACTCCGAGTTAACCACATCAGATTGCGTTACATCAAGCACATTTACATTAGCCTTAACTTTTCCGATTTGTGTAATATAGCCGAGAATGGCAATGTCTTTTGTTGAAATAAGTTGCTTACAGAGGGCACCGGCAACCACGCGTATGGCAGTTTCGCGCGCCGAAGCGCGGCCACCTCCGCGATAATCGTAATGGCCATACTTGGCCTCCCAGGAATAGGCAGCATGAGAAGGCCGATAAACATCTTTAAGTGCTTCATAATCTACACTACGAACATTGGTATTACGAATGAGGAATGCCAACGGAGCACCGGTAGTTTTACCTTCAAATATACCCGACACAAACTCCGGAACATCCGGTTCGTTTCGGGGAGAAGCGTAATCTCCTTTCCCGGGCCGGCGTTTTTCCATTTCAGTCATCAGTTCATCCATATCCAGGGTTAGTCCGGAAGGAAACCCATCCAGCACTCCGCCAATCATTGGACCATGTGATTCCCCAAAAGTAGTAAGCCGGAGCAAATGTCCGAAAGTATTGCCTGCCATAAAACGAAGGTATAAAAAATATGAATCGCCTCAATCGAAAACTGCCGGATGTCCGGCAGTTTCAGTTTTCTTAATTTCCTGCCTCACGCAGGGCTTTCATTTTTGATTCAAGCATCTGAAGCTCATCTTTTGCCTGATCAATCTTTTTTTCAAATTCCTGTTTCAACAAATTGGCTGTTTTGGAATTGGCAAAAAACCCAATGTTATTTTCCCACAGTTTTATATCATCCTGCAATTGCTGAATCTTTCCCTGAAGAAAACCGCGTTCTTTGCTGATGACTCTGCCGGCATCTTGCGAATCTTTGGTCATGCGGTCAATCCGGTTGCGATAGTTGTTTGCACCCGATGTCATAGAATCCATTTTGAGTTTTTCAAAATGTTTGTTGATCAATGACCTGAATTCGGTTTGCAGCCTTTCCTTTTCTTTTATGGGAACAAAACCAATATCCATCCATTGACGCTGAAAGCTCTTCAATGTCTCAATGGCCTGATTGCGGTCATCGCCCACTTCAAAGCCTTTCACCTTATCGATAAGTTCGAGTTTCAGTTTAAGATTCTCTCCTTCATGACTTTGAATGTTGCTAAAATATTCATTTTTGGCTTTGAAGAATTCGTCACATGCTGCCCGAAACCGCTTCCAGATACGGTCGCTTTGTTTGCGTGGCACCGGACCTACTTTTTTCCATTCATTCTGCAAATTGATGAGATCGCGGGTGGTGCTTTTCCAGTTGGTACTGTTGCGTAATGCTTCCGCCTGCACACATAAATCAAGCTTTACATTAAAATTATGCAGTTGCTGTTCCTTTAGATTAGAATAATATTCTTTTTTAGCATTGAAAAAAGAATCCAGCGATGCTTTAAACCGGTTCCAAATTTCATTGTTTTGTTTCTTGGGAGCAGGTCCCAGACTTTTCCACAATTGCAACAATTCGGTAATTTTATTGGTGGTATCCTGCCAGCTTTTAATGCTATCATTTTCCACCTGAAGCAACTGTTCTGCTTTTTCGCATAATATTTTCTTGGCAGCCAGATTCTGCTCAAAATTAGTCTGCATCTGAGCATAATATTCATGCCGGCGCTCATTAATCTGGTCGGTTGCTGCCCTGAAACGCTCCCATATTTCATCTTTTTTATCCTGAGGAACAGGTCCTATTTCTTTCCAATCCTCATGATATTGCTGTAATTGTTTAAATGATTTGGTAATGGATTTTTCAAGCAACAGCTCCTCTGCCTTTTCACAAAGAAGCATCTTGGCTTCCAGATTCTTCTTCAGATCAAGGTCTTTGAGTTCCTTATTGATTTTAACCTTGTCGAAGAATTTCTCCACCAAAAAATGATAGTTCTGCCAAAGGGTATTTACCTCACCTTTCGGAACCATTCCTATGGTTTTCCACTTTTCCTGAAGATTCTTAAATTCATCATAGGTCTTCTTAAGGGTTTCTTCAGAAGCAATAAGCATTTTAAGTTCATCAAGAATCTTGTTTTTTTCTTCCAGATTGGCAGCTTTTTCCTTTTCAAGTTGTTCATTAAAGGCAGCCCTGCCTTTCCTGTAAATTCCAAAAGCCTCCTTATAGCGGATTTCTATATCATCATCGGCAATGAGATGCTGAGCATCGGAACTGTCAATATTCTCAGTGTCAATTTCTTCGTTTTGTTCAGCCAGTTTCTGATAGGCTTCGTGTTTAAATTCTTTGTTAAGTTTAAGAAAGGCCATTTTTATCTGACCTACATCTCCTTTAATTTTATTGATGTCTGGGTCCTTAACCAATTCTTCCAGCTTTTCAACCAATTGAAGGCGGCTCATTTCAGTGTAGCTGGTCTCATCTTCGGCTTCCTCATCCTCTTCAGAATCATCGGACTCTTCTTCATCCTCATCATTTAAGGAAAGTGCCTGTTGAGCCAATAAGCCAGGCACTACCTGAATTTCGTCAGAAGATTTGTTTTCTTCGTCATCTGATCCTTTGGTGTCAACAGGTATCTGCTCCTCTTGTGGCAAGGGAGAAGGGGTAATAGCCGGTTCTGAAGCACTTTCTTCCTCTTTTTCTGTACCAGGAATAATATCCGGCTGTTCCTCAATTGTGGCTGTGCCCATTGGTTCTTCGCTAATGGTAATATCTTTACCTTCCTTATCTTTAAGCGTTTCCACCGCCTCATCAATCATCGTAATTCCGGCATCTTCGGCAACATCTTCAGCTTTATCAGCGTATGAACTGTCGGGGTTATCTTCCGATGGATGCTGCTCCGATGGTAAAACCTCAGCCATTGGCGATTGATCACCTTCCGGAACTGGATTTTCTACAACAACTGAATCAGGAGTAGATGAAGCAGAGTATTTGCTACTGTCCTCATAAGTTTCTGAAGTTGCTGTGGTACTATCTTCCGTATCGGCAGACAATGGGTAAGACTGAGGCGTTTCAGCCTCCGGTTCATCCGGAGCGCTACCTTCATCAGCCATTGATTCTGTGGCTTCTTTTACAAGTTCAATACCCCTGGCCGGATCATTCAGGGATTGATCCGACTCATTTTCTGCATGAGTGGGATTTTCATCTGTTTGTGCATCAGTTTTGCTTTCATCCGGTGTTGATTGTCCGGTAATGTTCTCGTCCCGGGAGTTGATGGCTTCCTCAGGATTCAGATCAGATTGAGAATTGGTTTCCATGGTAGAATTCAAATGAATGATTAATACTGCTTTTTTTTTACGAATCTTCCCCAATGGCAATTTTAAATCAATGCAACGTGGCGTTAGTCAATTGCAACAACTGTACAAACTGATATTAGGGAGTGGGAATGTTAAACTGTTGACTTTTCAGTTATTTGGATGATCAAATGATTGATTTTGCTTGCAAATGTAATAATATTTCTAATGTCATAGCGCAAATTTAAAGTGTATTTGTTAGTTTGATTAAATCAATACATTTGATCTTTCTTTCCAAAAGCACTAACCGGTTAAAATAATCAGAATGGCCTTCGGTTAAATATCAGATATCCGAATTTAAGGAAGAAAGACCAGGGTTTGCTCTCTCCATTATAATAATTAAGGTTAAGGCTGATGGGTCCTATCGGGGAATGGAAAACCACCGCAGCAGTTCCCAGTGAGTAGGCGTAAATTTTATCTGCCCTGACAGGTTTGCGGGTGGCGAAATTTTGTTCAATGGCTCTCATTGGGAGAAACATATAGGCTTCTGCTCTGAAATCAATGTTTTTTCTTAGGGTAAGCACATTTTTGGTACCTGCCGAAATAAATTTATTTGCCCTGAATTGTGGCAGAAACAATATTGCACTTTCAGAAAATGGCTGAAACGCTTTGGCCGACAGCAGGGTAGAAGTATAATTATTAAAATACCGTTGAGTTGAATAATACAGCCCTGTGTATAATCCAAGATGAACCGGGCCTATCTTTTCGTAAAAGTTTTCATAAGAAACATTCAATTGCAGCCACGAGTGGTTGTATTGTGAGTTTGTTGTTGAAATCGCGGTGCTGCCTGGATAATAATACTCCCGGCTTGCAACAAACCTGGCCGAAGCGTGCAATCGCACACCCGAGCTGGCATATTCCTTTCGGTTTAGGGTATTCAGCTCATAATTAATGGCCGGAGAAAAAAACTTAAGGGTGGTTTTATCCAGGGTATCATTACGGGAATAAAAATTGGTTTGAAAATATTCATCGGTATTAGAACCGGAGGCTACTTCCATGGTTATAATCCCGTGATTGGTTACAGGAAATCCTCCCGAGAGAACTAAGAAATTATCTTTTTCGATCAAAAAAAAGGGATCCTCATCTTCAAAGAAATAGGTTTTGGTTTTGAAATAATTAAATTTATTAAAAACAAAAGCTGTTTTAAAAAAAAAAGGTTTTGGATAAGGAAAATCGACCCGGCCTTCGAGATAAGCTGAATTATAAAACCTGCCAAAATATCCGTTGGTGGTAACCTGAAAAGAGTTTTTGCGCCAATAATTGTATTGAAGTTGCAAAAAAAGCTCATTAACTGAACTTGAGGTAACTGCTCCTCCCATTCCAGCGATAAGCTGATTGCCCCGTGTAACATCAAGCATCAGATCGAAAACTTGTTTTTGTTCATCATAAATCAATTTTGGGTAAATGCTTTCCAGCTTTTCTTCTGCAAGCATTTTATAATATGCGGGTTTTAATTTTTCAATGGTTAAAGGATCATCCTTTACTTCAGTATCGAAACTGGCAACCCCTGATCGCAGCACTCCCCGGATATATTGCTTTTGTGCAGGTTTTAGTCCTGAGATATGTATTTCATCTATTATCAATTCAGGCTTTTTCTGATTAAACCTGAACCGTTTATTTTCAATGGTTTTTAAAGAAACAGTATCTACAACAAACTGACGGATTTCTGCAATATGTCGTTTGGTCATCACATATCCACTGTCAATAAACTGCCGGGTAAACCTAAAATCGGTTACATTTACCTGCTTTAAGTTGGGTTTAATAATTATTCCATTTTCACATATTACGGTGTATTCCCGCTTGGTCATCAGCATATTCTGAAGCTGAGAAATCACATTATCGGCTTCAGGTTCACCATAATTAGAAGCGGCCTGACTTCCTATTATCATATCCGGGAAAAACTCCTCATACATAACGTCCGAAGGAAAATTATTGTACATCCCTCCATCAAAGAGCAGTGTACTATCGATACTGATGGGTTTAAAATAAAACGGAAAAGTCATTGAAGCCCTTACAGCAGAACCCAAATCTCCTTTACTCAGAACCACTGCTTGCGCGCGGGAAATATCGGAAGCCATACAGCGAAAAGGGACCAAAAGGCTGTCAAAATTGTAGTGGGCTGCCGCACCTGCTCCGGCAAATATTTCCATAAAAGCAAAATCCATAACAAGTGGCGATACAATATTGGTCGGCAAATTGGGAGAAAGTACTGAATCAATATTGAAACTAAAATCTATCCAGGAAGCATTTGGAGGTGGTTTTTTAAAAAAATAGCGATATTTTTCATCTACCTTACCTGACACCCAACTGGCAAACGAAGTGGAAGTAACCAATTCTTCCATTTCTGCCGGCGAATAGCCCGCTGCATAAAGTGCGCCTATAATGGCCCCCATAGAAGTCCCGGTAATATAATTGATAGGTATGCCCTCTTCTTCTAAGGCTCTAATTACCCCAATATGAGACACCCCTTTGGCACCTCCTCCACTCAATACCAGTCCTACACGCTGTGCATTTGCTGCATGAAGTAACCCAAAGAGGGCAATTAAAAAAAAGACAAACCTTCTGGTCAGATTCATAGTCCGGTAATATATAAAATAATATTCATTTTTACAATTTAATTAATTCATTATACAGGTCAGTCAGAAAATCAATTCCGCAGCTTCTAAACCCATACCAAAGCACCCATAATGGTTGCATCAGGCGGGCATTTTATTTTCCATCAGCCATATTTTAGATTATAATGACCCGGTTAAAGCTTATTCCACCATCACAGCGGATAATATTCGCGAATCATCTTACTGCCACAACCTGAGCAGACCAGACTACTACATTGTACACCGGCCTGACGTGAGATTTTAAGCCCGCATCCGGGACACTGACAATATCCCGTTTGATGCAAAACATTGCGCAGCATAACATTGACGCTATCCTTTGCTGCATCGCCGATCAACCTGCGAATCTTCACGCTACGACAAACGGGACATTCATTTACATATAAGGCCACTTCAGCCGGTGTAAAAGTAGTACTACAATCATCACAACGAAACCAGGGTGTATCAAATTGTGCATGACCACCTGAAATCTGCAGTGTTAACCCCTCTACCAATGCCTGTGCAAGCTTTATTTTGGCCTGATCATAAATCCGGGTGAATGTGGGCCGCGAAACTCCCATTCTTTCAGCAGCCTCAATTTGAGGCAGACGTAAATAATCGACCAATCGCACAGCTTCATATTCCTCCAGAAACATATTTATTGTTCCTATGCTATCTGCAGAAGATCCATAAGGCACAAAACCTTGTGGCAGGGGTGGCCTGAAAATATGGCGGGTTCGTCTTGGTCGTGACATTGAATTCTCGTTTTACAACATCTTCGTGGAATTATTCGTCACCCGGCTATTTTATTTTTTTATTACCAAACCAAAACCCGCTTAGCGCAGATTTTCGATTGGTTTTATTAATGATGCCTTCGTTTACCGATCGAACATCTTCAATGGTGTAAAAAGCGTTCGGGTTAAACTGGTTGATGATGCCAACAACTTGCTCAATACTCTTGCGTTTTACTATGGTAAAGATAATATCCACCTCTCCCCTGCTGCCCTGGGCGCGCACAGAAGTAACACCATAATTTTGCTCTCTCAGGTACGCAATGAGCTCACTGGTATTGTTGCGGGGCACAATACGAATGATGACTGTACCAATGGAGAGCTTCTCCTCAATGACCATCCCGATATAATTACCGGTAGCAAAACCGCCACCATAAGCGATGTATGCCAATACATTATCGAGATGCTGCATAATCTGTCCCACAGTAAGCAACCAAATGATTACTTCGAAAAATCCCAGAAAAGGTGCAATGAATTTTTGTCCTTTCGATAAAAATATCAACCTTAAGGTACCAATGGTCTGGTCGCTGATTCGGGCAAGAAAAATAAGTATCGGTAAAATAACCCAGGTAAACATGGGACTGGCCGATTCGAACAGTGAAGATAAATCCATAACTAATATTTTTACAAATTTACGTTAAAAATGTGCGTCTTATAAATTTAAACTTGTTACCTTTATGAAGTAAAGGCTTTCAGAAATACTTTTCCAAAGAAATTTGTTGTACATTTGATAAGATTAAAACAACCTTAAACAAAACCAACATCATTATGGAAAATTTTGAAGTTACTCCCGTTCCGAAAATTACGGTTGGCGATTGGATGATTACCCTGCTGATTTCCGCTATCCCAATTGTGAACTTTATCATGTTATTCGTATGGGCTTTTGGCAGCAACACCAACCCAAACAAGGCAAACTGGGCCAAAGCAGCACTCATCTGGTTACTGATCGGCATCGTATTGTGGGTGGTGCTCATTGTTGTTTTTGGAGCTTCCTTTATGAGCTTTATGAATAATCAGCCGGACTATATCAACGGCTACTAACCAAACATAAACATAAAAGAGCCGGACTGGTTACAACCAATACCGGCTCTTTTGCTTAAAAGCTTTAGTTATGCCTGAGCTGTAGGCCCACCTAAGGTAAATGGAACATTGGATTCACTTTCTTTGATGTTCCCATGTATGGATTCAAATTTGGCAATATTCTCCCTCAATGCACCCATCAGTCTTTTGGCGTGTTGAGGCGTGAGTATAATTCTGGATTTTACTTTAGCTTTAGGCACACCAGGCATCATTTTCACAAAGTCTATAATAAATTCTGCATTTGAATGGGTGATGATAGCCAGATTGGAATAGATGCCTTCGGCCATTTCATCGCTCAATTCAATGTTGATCTGATTTTGTTGCTTGTTGTCATTCATTGCTCAATATTTTTAAAAAAGTTCAGGAGGAAATTTCATTCCTCCTGAACTTTAAGATTAAACTTCAACTTCATCGGCTTTTGAGGCCATTAGTTTTTCGTATTCTTCCTTTGAAGAAACGATGAGGTCGGCATATTCACGTAAGCCTGTACCTGCCGGTATAAGGTGACCAACAATTACATTTTCCTTAAGGCCAAGCAATTCGTCTGATTTTGCATTTATTGCGGCCACGGTAAGTACTTTGGTGGTTTCCTGGAACGATGCAGCCGAGATAAAGCTCTTGGTTTGCAGCGACGCACGGGTAATTCCCTGCAGTACCTGTTTGGCAGTCGATGGCTGTACATCGCGTGCCTCAGCCAGTTTCTTATCGCGGCGTTTCAACATTGAGTTCTCGTCCCTTAGTTTACGCGCGGTTACAATCTGGCCTGGTTTTAGGTTGGGTGAATCTCCCGGATCCATAATTACTTTTTTACCGAATATCCAGTCATTTTCATCGTGAAAATCAATTTTATTCACGAGTTCACCCTCCAGGAATTTAGTATCACCCGGATCAGCTACTTCAACTTTACGCATCATCTGGCGCACTATTACCTCGAAGTGCTTATCGTTGATTTTTACACCCTGTAGACGGTAAACTTCCTGAATTTCATTCACAATATACTCCTGAACCTTCATGGGGCCTTTAATGGAGAGGATATCGCTGGGTGTCATGGCTCCTTCTGACAAGGGTGTTCCGGCCTTGATATAATCATTTTCCTGAGCAAGTATCTGTTTGGATGTGGGAACAAGATAACTTTTCTCTTCTCCGGTTTTTGAAGTGATGATTACTTCGCGGTTTCCACGTTTTAGTTTTTTACCGAAGGAAACTACGCCATCAATTTCAGCAACGGTAGCCGGGTCAGAGGGGTTTCGTGCTTCAAACAATTCGGTAACGCGGGGTAAGCCACCCGTAATGTCACCTGACTTTCCAACTGCACGAGGAATTTTAACCAGAATTTCTCCGGCCTTGATTTTACGTCCTTCTTCCACTACTATATGAGAGCCAACAGGGATGTCATAGGAACGAAGGTCTGAGCCATCGGTATCTACAATGCGGATTCCGGGATTTTTAGCTTTTTGGCGACTTTCAATCACTACTTTGTCATGATAACCGGTTTGCTCGTCAGATTCAACCCTAAAGGTGGTACCTTCAATGATATTATCAAATACCACTTTACCAGTGACTTCAGAAAGAATTACGGCATTGTACGGATCCCAGTCGCTGATTCTGCTGCCTTTCTCCACTTCGTCGCCCTGCCTGAAATAAAGATTGGCGCCATAAGGAATATGAGCCGATGATAATATAATTCCGGTGTTCTTATCCACAATACGCATCTCTGCGGAACGTCCGATGACGATATCATATTTTTTACCTTCAACATTCTCGAACTCCACATAGCGCAGATCATCAATTTCGAGTATTCCGGTATATTTGGCTTCTATACGTGAAGCTACTGCAATATTTGAGGCAGTACCCCCAACGTGGAAAGTACGCAGGGTCAACTGTGTACCGGGTTCACCGATAGATTGGGCCGCGATAACGCCGACGGCCTCCCCTTTTTGTACCATTCGACCCGTAGCGAGGTTTCGTCCGTAACATTTGGCGCAAACCCCTTTTTTAGATTCGCAGGTGAGTACTGATCTGATCTCAACGGATTCTACCGGTGAGTCTTCAATAACCGCACTAATTTCTTCAGTGAGTTCTTCTCCGGCTTCAACAATCAGCTCTCCGGTCTGAGGATGATAAATATCGTGCAGGGTTACCCGTCCGAGTATTCTGTCATAAAGAGTTTCAACTACTTCTTCATTTTTCTTTAAAGCAGTTGTAGTCAAACCGCGAAGTGTGCCACAATCAGCCTCAGTAATGACCACATCCTGAGCCACATCAACCAGACGACGGGTAAGATAACCGGCATCAGCAGTCTTAAGTGCAGTGTCAGCCAAACCTTTACGTGCACCGTGGGTTGAAATAAAATACTCCAATACCGAAAGACCTTCTTTAAAGTTTGAAAGAATGGGATTTTCAATAATCTCACCACCAGAAGCACCGGATTTCTGAGGTTTAGCCATAAGCCCCCTCATCCCTGATAGCTGTCTGATCTGTTCCTTTGAACCCCGGGCACCCGAATCAAGCATCATATAGACCGGGTTAAAGCCCTGCATATCCTGAGCCAGATTTTCCATCAGTGTATAAGTCAAGCGGGAGTTGGTATGTGTCCAGATATCGATGATTTGATTGTAACGCTCATTATTGGTAATAAATCCCATGTTGTAGTTGCCTACCACCTCTTCTACTTCATCGTTGGCTTGCTTCACCAATGTTTCCTTCACTTCGGGAACGATAACATCGCTAAGTGTGAAGGATAAACCTCCCCGGAAAGCCATGTTGTAACCCAGGTTCTTAATATCATCAAGGAACTGAGCTGTTTTTTGGGTACCGGTTTTCTTTAAAACATCACCAATAATGTCTCTTAAGGCTTTCTTGGTAAGTAATTGATTTATGTATCCATAGGCCGAAGGAACTACCTGGTTGAACAACACCCTTCCTACCGTAGTTTCCACCAAAGAAGTTACAGGTTCTCCATTTTCAACAGTGGTAATTTTCACCTTGATAAAAGCATGAAGGTCAACTACTTTTTCATTGTAAGCAATAATAACTTCCTCAGGCGAATAAAAAGTCATGCCTTCACCTTTAACGGGGTTTTCGGGTATTGACTTCCGGCCTTTGGTCATGTAATAAAGGCCAAGCACCATGTCCTGTGAAGGCACGGTAATGGGTGCACCATTGGCGGGGTTTAGAATATTGTGCGAAGCCAGCATAAGTAGTTGCGCTTCAAGCACAGCCGCATTGCCAAGGGGCACATGCACAGCCATTTGGTCACCGTCGAAGTCAGCATTAAAAGCAGTACAAACCAAAGGGTGAAGCTGAATGGCTTTACCTTCAATAAGTTTGGGTTGAAATGCCTGAATACCTAAGCGGTGCAGTGTTGGAGCACGGTTCAGCATAACCGGGTGACCTTTAAGAATACTTTCAAGAATATCCCATACTACCGGGTCTTTACGGTCAACAATCTTTTTAGCGGACTTTACGGTTTTCACGATTCCGCGTTCCAGCATCTTGCGGATGATAAACGGTTTAAACAGTTCGGATGCCATATCTTTAGGCAATCCGCACTCGTTTAATTTGAGTTCGGGTCCCACTACAATTACGGAGCGGCCGGAATAGTCGACACGTTTTCCGAGCAAATTCTGGCGGAAACGCCCTTGTTTTCCTTTCAGGCTATCGCTCAATGATTTAAGTGCCCTATTGGATTCGGTTTTCACCGAATTAGCTTTGCGTGAATTGTCAAACAATGAATCCACAGCTTCCTGAAGCATGCGTTTTTCATTTCGCATAATTACATCAGGCGCTTTTATTTCTATCAGCCGTTTCAGGCGGTTATTCCGGATAATTACCCTTCGATAGAGATCATTCAGGTCGCTGGTAGCAAAACGTCCACCATCCAGAGGAACCAATGGCCTGAGTTCAGGCGGAATAACAGGAACTACCTTCACGACCATCCATTCAGGACGGTTTTCAATACGGGTCTGAGCATCGCGAAAAGCTTCAAAAACCTGCAAACGTTTTAATGCATCAGCTTTACGCTGTTGTGAAGTTTCATTATTAGCCTTATGACGCAAATCGTAAGACTCCTGATCCAGGTTAAGGTTTCTGAGCAAATCATGCAGTGCTTCAGCACCCATCTTTGCAATAAATTTCTGAGGATCAGAATCGTCAAGGTATTGGTTGTCCTTTGGAAGGGCATCAATCACCTCAAAATATTGTTCCTCGGTGAGCAAGGCAAGTTTTTCAACTTTTACTTCCTCTTTTAACATCATGCCGTCCACCATACCGGGTTGCACCACCACATACCTTTCATAGTAAATGATGGAGTCGAGTTTTTTGGTATTTTGGTTTAGCAGTGCACCAATTTTATTGGGCAGCGATCTAAAGAACCAGATATGCGCCACAGGAACAACCAGTTGAATGTGTCCCATACGCTCACGACGCACTTTTTTTTCAGTTACTTCTACCCCGCAACGATCGCAGACAATGCCTTTATAACGGATACGTTTGTACTTACCGCAGTGGCATTCCCAGTCCTTTACCGGCCCGAAGATGCGCTCACAAAACAATCCGTCGCGCTCTGGTTTATATGTCCGGTAATTGATGGTTTCGGGTTTCAGTACTTCACCGCTCGAACGCTCGAGAATCATTTCAGGAGAAGCGAGACTGATGGTAATTTTGGAAAAATTGCTTGAAATGGTGCTGTCTTTTCTGAAAGCCATATACAGAAGAATATATTTAACAAGAACAAAAAATTAAAAACCGGAAGTTCCGGTCATAGCCTGAAGCTATAACCGGCAGATTTCCGTAAAAGATTAATCAAAAGTGATGTTTAAGCCCAGGCCCCTAAGTTCGTGTACAAGTACATTAAAGGATTCAGGGATACCAGGTATGGGCATATTATCGCCTTTAACAATGGCCTCATAAGCCTTGGCCCTGCCCATAACATCATCTGATTTAACGGTTAATATTTCCTGGAGGATATGAGATGCACCAAATGCTTCCAGTGCCCATACCTCCATTTCACCAAAGCGCTGACCTCCAAACTGAGCTTTACCGCCCAGGGGTTGTTGTGTAATCAAGGAGTAAGGTCCAATTGAGCGGGCATGCATCTTATCATCCACCATATGGTGAAGTTTGAGCATATAAATATAGCCCACAGTAGCCGGCTGATGGAATCGTTCTCCGGTTCCACCGTCATACAAATGAACGCGACCATTTTCCGGAAGCCCGGCCTGTTTCATATACTCATTGATCTGAACATCGACAGCCCCATCAAAAATGGGAGTCGAGAACTTGAGACCGAGCTTTTTACCGGCCCAGCCCAATACTGTTTCGTAAATCTGACCCAGGTTCATACGTGAAGGTACACCCAGTGGGTTAAGTACTATGTCAACCGGAGTTCCATCGGCCAGGAAAGGCATGTCTTCCTCACGTACGATACGTGCAACTATACCTTTATTACCGTGTCGACCGGCCATCTTATCACCCACTTTCAGTTTACGCTTTTTAGCCACATAAACTTTTGCCATCTGAACAATACCATTGGGCAAATCATCACCCACTGTGGCCACGAATTTCTTGCGGTTATATACCCCAAGATATTCTTTGTATTTGATGATGTAGTTATTGATGAGCTTTTTAATCAATTCATTTACTTCCTTATCGGTTGTCCACTTATTGGGATTCACGTTCAGGAAATCAATACCGGTTAGCATCTTCTGGGTGAACTTCACTTTTTTGGGAAGTATTTCTTCCTTAAAGTTATTGTAAACCCCCTGGGATGTTTTTCCGGACACAAGCACTGTCAATTTATCCACCAATTTGTTCTTCAGGTCTGAGGAGCTCTTGGCGAAATCATCATCGAGTACCTTAACCATGTCTTTCTCTTTTGCCTTAACCTTGCGGTCTTTAATCATCCGCGAAAAGAGTTTTTTATCTACCACTACACCCTTCATAGAAGGAGGAGCTTTTAAAGAGGCATCTTTTACATCTCCGGCTTTATCACCAAAAATAGCACGCAGCAATTTCTCTTCCGGTGTAGGGTCACTTTCACCCTTTGGGGTAATTTTACCGATAAGGATATCACCTTCATTTACTTCAGCTCCAATACGTATAAGTCCGTTATCATCCAGATCCTTGGTTGCTTCGGTGCTTACATTTGGAATGTCGTTGGTAAGCTCCTCTACCCCACGTTTGGTATCACGTACTTCGAGGACAAACTCTTCGATGTGTATAGAAGTAAAGATATCTTCCTTCACTACTTTCTCGGAAATTACGATTGCATCCTCAAAATTGTATCCCTTCCAGGGCATAAAGGCCACCATCAGGTTACGTCCCAGGGCGAGGTCACCTTCACTGGTGCCGTAGCCTTCGCACAAAACCTGTCCTTTTTTAACCTTGTCTCCTTTGCGCACAACAGGCCGAAGGTTAATACAGGTATTCTGGTTGGTACGGGTAAACTTGGTCAGTTTGTAATGTTTGATGTCTTCGTCAAAACTAACCAACTTTTCCTCTTCCAAACGGGTGTGTCGCACCACTATTTCTGAGGCATCCACATATTCAACCAAACCATCGGCTTCGGCAGTAACCAGTACCCTGCTATCGAAAGCAACATTACGTTCAATTCCTGTTCCCACAATGGGAGCTTCTGGATTAAGCAGAGGCACAGCCTGACGCATCATGTTTGAACCCATGAGCGCACGGTTGGCATCATCATGTTCCAGAAAAGGAATGAGTGAGGCTGCAATAGAGGCAATCTGGTTGGGAGCAATATCAATCATATCCACATTCTCGCGCTCCACAATTGGATAATCGGCCAGATAACGAACTTTAATACGCTCGTTCAGGAGGTTTCCTTCATCATCCATGGGAGTAGTAGCCTGTGCAATTACTTTGTTTTCTTCTTCCTCGGCACTGAGGTAAATGGGTGCCTCGTTGATCATTACCTTCCCGTTCTCAATGCGTTTATAGGGAGTTTCAATAAAACCAAGCCTGTTAATTTTTGCAAAGACGCACAGGGATGAGATCAATCCGATATTTGGACCTTCAGGAGTTTCGATGGTACACAAGCGACCATAGTGGGTATAGTGAACGTCACGGACTTCAAAACCGGCGCGTTCACGCGAAAGACCACCAGGCCCCAGTGCCGAAACACGGCGCTTATGGGTAAGTTCAGCCAATGGATTGGTTTGATCCATAAACTGCGACAATTGGTTGGTGCCAAAAAATGAATTTATCACAGAGGATAAGGTCTTGGCATTGATCAGGTCAGTGGGCGTAAACACTTCATTGTCACGCACGTTCATACGCTCGCGTATGGTACGGGCCATGCGGGCCAGCCCTACACCAAACTGATTGTACAATTGCTCTCCTACCGTGCGGATACGGCGGTTACTCAAGTGGTCGATGTCATCTACTTCAGTGCGTAGGTTAATCAATCCAATCAGATATTTAATGATGGATATGATATCTTCCTTCGTGAGAACTTTGGTTTCGAGCGGCGTATCGAGCTCCAGTTTTTTGTTGATACGGTAACGCCCCACATCGCCAAGGTCGTAGCGCTTATCAGAAAAGAACAACTTTTCAATGATTCCACGAGCCGTTTCTTCATCAGGTGGCTCTGCATTACGCAATTGACGATATATAAATTCTACAGCCTCTTTTTCGGAGTTTGCAGTATCTTTTTGCAGGGTATTGAATATGATAGAGTAGTCAATATTATCGGGGTCCGGACGGTGAATCAGGATGGTTTTTGCACCTGATTCCACGATAAGATCAATGTGGTGACTTTCGATTTCTGTTTCACGATCAATAATTACCTCAGTACGTTCAATAGAAACGACTTCACCGGTATCTTCATCCACAAAGTCTTCTATCCAGTTTTTCAACACGCGAGCCGCCAGCCGGGCGCCAATAACCTTTTTGAGGCCGGCCTTGGTTACCTTTACCTCTTCAGCAAGCTGAAAAATCTCAAGGATGTCCTTATCGGTTTCATAACCAATGGCACGTAAAAGTGTAGTTACGGGCAGTTTCTTTTTCCGGTCGATGTATGCATACATCACATTATTGATGTCGGTAGTAAATTCCATCCATGATCCTTTGAAAGGAATGATACGTGCCGAGAACAACTGCGAGCCGTTTGCGTGATAGCTGGTACCGAAAAATACACCCGGCGAACGGTGCAATTGTGAAACCACCACCCGTTCGGCTCCGTTAACCACAAAAGTACCTTTTGGGGTCATATACGGAATCATACCCAGGTATACGTCCTGAATAATGGTTTCAAAATCTTCGTGTTCGGGGTCGGTACAATAGAGCTTAAGTTTAGCCTTAAGAGGCACACTATAAGTGAGACCTCTTTCAATGCACTCCTCAATCGAATAGCGCGGAGGGTCGATGAAGTAGTCGAGAAACTCGAGTACAAAATTATTCCGCGAATCGGTAATGGGGAAATTTTCTGAGAAAACCTTATATAACCCTTCTTTAGCTCTATTTTCGGGGTTGGTTTCCAGTTGAAAAAAATCCTGAAATGACTTGATCTGAATGTCAAGAAAATCAGGATAATTGGCCTGCACCTTAGAGGTAGCAAAACTAATGCGTTCGTTTATTTTTGAAGCCAAGGTTGTAAAATTTAAAGTAAGAACTCAAATGATTTTAAACAATTAATCCCGATCATCTTAATCGGGAAACAGCAGGTACGATACTCACGCATACGCACAAGTACCGAACCTGCAGTGTAATTGCAAAATATTGCCATCTACTTATTTTACTTCCACCTCTGCACCTGCTTCCTCAAGGCTTTTTCTCAGTGCTTCGGCTTCATCTTTGCTTACGCCTTCTTTGATGGCTTTGGGAGCTGCGTCTACCAGTTCTTTGGCTTCTTTCAGGCCTAAACTGGTAAGCTCTTTTACAAGTTTAACAACAGCAAGTTTTGCTTGTCCTGCTGCTTTGAGAATTACGTCGAATTGGGTTTGTTCTTCAACTACAGAAGCTTCACCACCACCTCCACCAGCTACCATAACCGGAGCTGCGGCTGCGGGTTCAATACCATATTCTTCTTTAAGAATTTGGGCTAATTCGTTAACTTCTTTAACAGTCAGGTTAACCAATTGTTCTGCAAAAGCTTTTAAGTCTGCCATTTTTATTGATGTTTAAATTGTTTTTAAATGAGTTTGTTTTGTTGATTTTGTGCTTCTTAATGAAGCGTAAGCATTACCGCTCTGAGAGGGTTTTAAGAACTCCGCTCAATTTGTGGCCACCCGACTGAAGGGCAGAAACCACATTGATAGCAGGCGACTGTAAGGCCAGAATGATATCGGCAATGAGTTCATTTTTGGATTTGATGTTGACCAGGGTATCAAGATTTTCATCGCCCAGAAAAGACATTTCTTCCACAAAAGCACCCTTTAACAGGGGTTTGCTGCTGGTTTTTCTGAATTCCTTGATCAGCTTGGCTGGTCCATTGTTCACTTCCGAAAGCATAATGGAAGTAGCTCCTTTCAGAACATCATAAAGTCCCGAAAAATCTTTTCCTGACTTTTCCATAGCCTTACGCAACAATGTATTCTTCACAACGATCAACTTAACGTCCTTTTTAAAGCAAAGTCTGCGCAGTTTACCCGTTACTTCCACGTTTAAGTCAGAAATATCGGTTATATAAATGTTCGCACTACTTTCCAGCTGCTCAGCCAGGGTGTCAATAAGTTGATTCTTTTCTTCTTTTCTCATGATATTTTTCAGTTTACGAGGAAAGTCCCACTGATTAACTATGCAGTGATTGATTTTTGATCAACACGGATACCCGGGCCCATAGTACTGGACATAAAGAGTGACTTCATGTAAGTACCTTTGGCAGCCGTTGGTTTCAGTTTTATAATGGTTTGCAGAAGTTCACGTGCATTGTCGGCAAGTTGGTTTTCATTGAAAGAAACCTTTCCAACCGCAGCATGAATAATTCCGAATTTATCCACCTTGAAATCAATTTTACCTGCTTTTGCTTCCCGAACAGCTTTGCCCACTTCCATGGTCACTGTTCCGGTTTTTGGATTGGGCATTAAACCACGTGGACCGAGGATTTTACCCAGTGCACCCACTTTGGGCATAACGCTGGGCATAGTAATGATAACGTCCACATCTGTCCAGCCTTCTTTAATTTTTTGAACGTACTCGTCCAAACCATAAAAATCTGCACCCGCTTCTTTGGCTTCTTCTTCCTTTTCAGGAGTACACAATACCAAAACACGCACCGTTTTACCGGTACCATGGGGCAACATTACCGTTCCTCTAACCATTTGATTGGCTTTCCGGGGGTCAACACCCAATCGTACATCAAGATCAACCGAGCTGTCGAATTTGGTATTGGCGGTTTGCTTTACAATTTTTATGGCATCCGTAAGGGTATGGACAGCGGTTTTATCAAATTTCGATAAAGCCTCTTTCCTTTTTTTTGTTAATTTAGCCATTTTACGCCTTGTTAAAAATTAGTTGTCAACTAAGGTAAACCCGTGCGGGCTTACCCGGATGAGTTATTGGCATTTTCCTAAGCAGGATCACCGGTAACGGTAATACCCATACTACGGGCTGTGCCGGCAACCATCTGCATTGCTGATTCGATGGTAAAAGCATTCAGGTCAACCATTTTTACTTCAGCAATGGTTTTCACCTGATCCCATGATACCGAAGCAACTTTTTTACGATTGGGTTCGGCCGATCCGCTTTTTAGCTTGGTTGCTTCCAACAACTGTACAGCCACAGGCGGGGTTTTGATGATGAAATCAAAGGATTTGTCTTTGTACACCGTGATGATAACGGGCAATACTTTGCCTGCCTGATCCTGGGTACGTGCATTAAACTGCTTGCAAAACTCCATGATATTCACCCCTTTGGAACCCAATGCGGGACCCACCGGTGGGGAGGGGTTGGCTGCTCCACCTTTTATCTGCAGTTTAATAAAACCGCTTACTTCTTTTGCCATTTGTGTAAACTTAGTGAGTTAATTGACTTCACTTACCCGTTGGTTAATCTTTCTCTACCTGCATAAAGCCCAGTTCGAGGGGGGTTTTACGGCCAAAAATTTTGACCATTACTTTCAACTTTTTCTTTTCTTCATTGATCTCTTCAATGATTCCGGTAAAACTGTTGAAAGGCCCGTCGATCACGGTTACGGTTTCGCCAACAATGAACGGAACGCTGGCTTCTTCGCCTTGTTCTGTTAATTCGTCAACTTTACCGAGAATGCGGTTAACTTCGGCAGGTCGCAGGGGAACGGGTTCACCTTGCGAGCCGAGGAATCCCAATACTCCGGGCACACTTTTGATGATGTGCGGAATTTCACCAGTTAAAATCGCTTCAATCAGAATATAGCCCGGAAGATAATTCCGTTCTTTACTGATTTTCTTACCTTTACGCACTTGATATACTTTTTCAGTAGGGATCAAAACCTGGGAAACAACATCGCCAATACCTAAACGATTGATCTCGTTTTCGAGGTATTGTTTGACTTTTTTTTCATTTCCGCTTATGGCCCGAATTACGTACCAGTTTTTTGTTTGATCGCCCATATAGCTTAGCGCAATTGATAAGATTTGAATATCAAATAACTGATATTGAAATAGAGAAAGTGGTTAAGTACTAAAACAGCAGGTAGAACTGTTTCAATATAGTCTGGAAAGACATATCCATCAAATAAACGACAAATGCGATTATAAGGGAAGCGATGGATACAACGATTGCACTGTTCTGGAGTTCACTCCAGGTTGGCCAGGAAGTCTTATGCATCAACTCATCGTAACTATCATTGATGTACTCCTGAATTTTTGTCTTTGCCATTTAACCAAGGTTTTTATTTATTGCACGGGTGGAGAGACTCGAACTCCCAACCAACGGTTTTGGAGACCGCTACTCTACCAATTGAGCTACACCCGTTTGAGTAAAATTCTTTACAGAGTTAAACTCTGCCATTTTATTATTTAATATGGCAGAAATAAAGGCATCCCCGTTACAAACAGAGGGACACCTTTATTTCAAAATATTTACAGGTTACTCGAGAATCTCAGTTACCTGACCGGCACCTACCGTACGACCACCTTCACGGATGGCGAAACGAAGGTTCTTAGCCATAGCAATGGGAGCTATCAATTTAACCTGGATGGTGAGGTTATCACCGGGCATAACCATTTCTACACCTTCTGGAAGATGAACTTCACCGGTAACGTCGGTAGTTCTGAAATAGAACTGGGGACGATATTTATTGTGGAAAGGAGTATGACGGCCACCTTCTTCTTTCTTCAGGATATAAACCTCAGCCATGAAATCAGTATGAGGAGTAATGGAACCAGGCTTAGCAATAACCATGCCACGACGGATAGAATCCTTATCAATACCACGGAGCAACAGACCTGCATTATCTCCGGCTTCACCGGTATCCAGAATCTTACGGAACATTTCCACTCCGGTAACTACTGATTTTAGTTTGTCAGCGTCCAGACCAATAATATCAACGGGGTCTCCGGTGTGGATAACTCCGGTTTCGATACGACCGGTGGCAACGGTTCCGCGTCCGGTAATTGAAAAGACGTCTTCAACCGGCATCAGGAAAGGTTTATCAATATCACGAGGAGGCAAAGGAATCCAGGTATCCACAGCATCCATCAGTTCGATAACTTTTTCTACCCAAACAGGTTCTTTGTTCAAACCACCAAGTGCTGAACCACGGATGATGGGTGTGTTGTCACCATCAAAACCATAGAAACTGAGCAAATCGCGAATTTCCATCTCTACCAGGTCGAGAAGTTCTTCATCATCCACCAGGTCAACTTTATTCATAAAAACCACCAAACGGGGAACACCTACCTGACGAGCAAGCAGAATATGCTCGCGTGTTTGAGGCATGGGTCCATCGGTAGCAGCTACCACTAGTATAGCGCCATCCATCTGGGCAGCACCAGTAACCATGTTCTTAACATAGTCAGCGTGTCCGGGGCAGTCAACATGTGCATAGTGACGATTCAGTGTCTGATATTCAATGTGTGAAGTATTGATGGTAATACCTCTTTCTTTTTCTTCAGGAGCATTGTCAATTGAGTCGAATGACCTGAATTCAGACCATCCCTTTTCAGCAAGACAAAGGGTGATTGCAGCGGTTAAAGTGGTTTTACCGTGGTCAACGTGACCAATGGTACCAACATTAACGTGCGGTTTGGAACGATCAAATTTTTCTTTAGCCATATTAAATAATTGTTAATTATTGTAAATTGTTAAACTTACATTCAAAAAAAAACTGAGCCAATGACGAGAGTTGAACTCGTGACCCCTTCCTTACCAAGGAAGTGCTCTACCACTGAGCTACATCGGCTGATACACTACATACTGCAATTACTCCAACAAACAGAAGTTGTAGCAGCATGTTTGAGCGGAAGACGGGGCTCGAACCCGCCACCTATAGCTTGGAAGGCTATCGCTCTACCAAATGAGCTACTTCCGCTTGATGTGTTGTGGGGAGAGGAGGATTCGAACCTCCGAAGGCTTCGCCAACAGATTTACAGTCTGCCCCATTTGACCACTCTGGTACCTCCCCAACTACTTCATCATTTTAAAGAACTGAGCCGATGGAGGGATTCGAACCCCCGACCAGCTGATTACAAATCAGCTGCTCTGGCCAACTGAGCTACATCGGCATGATATCAAATCTTTTTAAGGACTAAATGTCTGCTTTAGCTCTTTTGTATCCCTTTATACCATACTGCTCAAAATTCAATTTGCAACTTTTCGCTGTATTCATGGCTTTCCAAGAACTTCATCCTTTTTATCAAAAAAAAACAGTCCTTCTTTTCAAAAAGGACTGCAAAAATAGAAACTATTTTAACACGAACAAAAACTTTCTATCTTTTTTTTGCTTAAACCTCAAAATTTATTTTTGAAATTTCCCTTTATGCCTTCCAAGTTGCTTACGGAGAGCACTAATAGCCGAATCGGTGGCTTCTTCAAAAGTATCACTTTGCTTGCGTGCAAATAAATCGTTACCTTTGATTAAAAGGCGTATTTCAGCTACCTTATTGTCGGGAGTTTCCCCATTTTCGAGTTTAAGGGTAACTTCGCTACCCAAAATTCCGTCGTAAACGCCCGATAGTTTTTCGACTTTCTCGTTGATAAAACTTTCCAGCTTGCTGTCAGTTTTGAATTTTACTGAATTAATGCTCACTTTCATAAGTCCTCCTTTTGTTTTAGGCCCGTGGATGGGCTTGTTTATATATGGTTTTTAATCGTTCAATGCCAACATGGGTATATATCTGAGTAGCCGCCAGGCTGGCATGTCCCAACAATTCTTTTATAGTATTGAGATCAGCCCCCTCATTAAGCAAATGAGTGGCAAAAGTATGCCGCAAAATATGCGGACTCTTGCGCCCTTTTATGCCTGCCTGTGAGAGGTAATGGTTTACTATACGATAGATAAACACCGGATAAGCCTTTTTTCCCTGATTGGTGACAATTATTTCTCTGACCCCGGCTGAGACTACCTTGCTGCGTCTGACAATATAGTCATCCAACAATAGTGACAAATGGGGAAGTATGGGAATTATTCTTTGTTTATTGCCTTTACCCCTTACCCTCAATGTAAGACTTGAGGCATTATAGTCATCCAGTTTAAGTCCAAGCAACTCGGAACGTCGCATACCGGTACAATACAGCAATTCCATCACCATTAGATCACGACTTTCGCTAAAAGGGATGTTGTCATCTGCTGAGGTGTTTGTTTCCAGAATACCTTTCATTTGTGATTGAGAAACGCTAACAGGCAGTCTTTTGGGTCTCCTGAGGCTCGCAATTTTGCCGGTAATTCCTTCCGGATGAAGTTTTTCCTTTTTTAGAAAATTAAAATATGCTTTAAGGGAAGATAATTTCCGGTTGATGCTTGTGGGGGCCAAACCTGATTCAACCATGGAAGCAAGCCAGGAACGCACCATAGGTGTGGTAAGTTCGGAATCGGAAATATTACCGTAGGTGGATTGAATAAAACTTTCAAACTGCCCCAAATCAGATCTGTAAGCACAGAGCGTATGCCCTGAACAGCGTTTTATACTTTGAAGGTACAGGTAGAAAGTAGTTCTTATCATGTAAAAAAAAGAAGAAAATCCAATTTCATTATAATAACGACTAAAAGTAGTACATTATTATAAGGAAAGCAAATTTTCTTCCTTAAATCGCACTTAAAAAATCAGGCGGATCAGTTATCCTGAGCCTGCTGCATTTGTTGCACATAAATTGCATGCAACTTCTGCTCGCGTTTTTTGATTGATGGTTTGGTAAACTTCTGCCTTTCACGCAACTCTTTTACCACTCCGGTCTTTTCAAATTTCCTTTTCAGTTTCTTTAAGGCTCTGTCAATGTTTTCGCCTTCTTTCACAGGTACGATGATCATAAGCGATACGCTCTCTTTCTGTTAATGATTAAAAAAATCGTTTTTTTAGGGGTGCAAAGATATGGCTTTTTATATTAGAGACAAAACATAATGCCAAAAATTTCAAAATTATTCAGCAGTTAAAGGTTTTTATTCAGATAATCTTCAATCATAGTAAAGAGGTGCATTCTTGTATTGCCCCCATATATTCCATGATTGCGATTGGTATAAAGCATCATATCAAATTGTTTTTCAGCCTGTACCAGTCGCTCAGCAAATTCAAGGGTATTTTGTACATGAACATTGTCATCGGCTGTGCCATGTACCAGCAGCAATTTCCCCTTTAGTTTGTGAGCAAAAAACAGTGGCGAATTGTCATCATACCCCTTAGCATTGTCCTGAGGTTTGCGCATGAAGCGCTCTGTGTATATATTGTCATAATATCTCCAGTTGGTGACCGGCGCCACCGCTATGCCCACCTTGAACAATCCATCACCTTTTACCATTACGGAAGATGATATAAAACCACCATAACTCCATCCCCATATTGACATGCGTGCGGCATCAATGTAAGGTAAGTTTCCTGCATAACGTGCTGCTTCAAGCTGATCGATGGTTTCAAATTTGCCAAGTTGCATATATGTCATCTTCCGAAATTCCTGTCCCCTTGCTCCGGTTCCACGGGGATCAACACACATCACCACGTACCCCTGCTGTGCCATATACTCATCAAAACCAATCCCCCATCTGTCAAGTACTTCCTGAGAATTTGGGCCACTATATTGATTCATAAGCAGTGGGTATTGCAATGTACTGTCAAAATCAGGAGGAAAAAGCATCCATCCATGAAGCAGGGTATCGACACTTGTTTTAATGTTAAAAAACTTTTTAAACGGAGGTTTGTACAATGCCAGTGTATCCATCAGGGCCTGATTGTTTTCAAGTACACGTATCAACTTGGACGGAGACTGATATAAACTATATACCGGAGGTTGCGAGGCACTGGAAAATGTATGAATATAATAACGGAACGATTTACTGAATCCGGCATCATTAGTACCGGAAGTTCCGGCTATGGTTTTTATCCGGCGGTTATCCAGCGAAACCGAATAAATTTCGCGTCGCAGTGGTGAGACTGCAGCAGCCTGATAATAAACTACTTCTTCTTTAGGATCGTAACCATATACTTTGGTTACATCAAACCTACCGGAAGTAAGCTGCCTGGTTTCAAGACTGGTCATATTGTGCAGATAAAGGTGGGAGTATCCATCTTTTTCACTGGTGATGATAAATCGTTCATCGTCGGGTAAGAAGGTAACATGGTCAAAATTACCTTCATCAATATATCTATTGTTTTCTTCGGTATAAACCGTTTCAAGCTTACCCGACAGGGCATCAATGCGTATCAGCTCCAACTTGTTCTGCAGACGATTGAGGCGCATTACGATAAAACTGCCGGATTTTGGCGTAAATACAATGCGTGGCAGATAAGACTCATTTCCCCCTCTAAGATTCACCTTAAGCGTATTGCCACTGTCGAGATTATAAACGTGTACGCTCACTTTGGAGTTGTCTTCACCCGCCTTGGGATATTTGAACTGATTGTTAGAAGGATAAAGGGCATTTTGGTCCAGTGCCGGTTTCTGACCCTGAAACATGGTCATATTAAACATTTTCACCTCACGTTCATCAAATTTAAGGTAAACCAGTTTGCTACCATCGGGTGACCAGTCAAAGGCTTTGTTAAACTCAAACTCCTCTTCATATACCCAGTCTGGCGCCCCATTGATGATTTCGTTTGACTTTCCGTCGGAAGTGATCTGTATTTCCTTATCATCGGAGAGATTTTTTATGAAAAGATTATTATCCCGCACAAAAGCCACTTTATGACCATCAGGAGAAAAAGTTGCCAGTTGTTGTTTTCCGTTCTTAGATAATGGCACCAATGTTTTAGCATCCAGATTATAAATGTAAAAATCAGCTTTAAATGATCGACGATACAATGGCTCATAATTTGCCTGGATAAGCAGACTGGTTTCATCAGCATTAAAGTGATAATCAACAATCATCTTCACCTCTGGAAATTGCTGTTTGGACAAATCGAGTATAGTGGACACCTTCTGGCCGGATTTGTAACTAAACTTTTCAATACGCTGATAGTCATCGCTTAGTGTAGTATAATGTTGTCCGTCATTGGTTGAGCGAAACCCATCTATGGATGAAGCGGAAAATATCCGTTTTTTCATCAGGTCTTCAAGGCTAAACTTTTTCCCACTATTCTGACCCTGTACAATCGTGAGTTGGCAACATATAGCTACCAATAAAAAGAGCATCTGTTTTTTCATAAAGCAAAGAGATTAATTCAGTATTAGCAGCCAAAGATAAAGAGGCTGTGCCATATTACATACAATCATTTGAAAATAATTTTAATGATATTCAGGACAGGTAATGATAAAACCGTATTTTTGCGCCATGGGATGTTAGCTCAGTTGGTTCAGAGCATCGCCTTGACAGGGCGGGGGTCACTGGTTCGAGTCCAGTACATCCCACACGAGAAGCCGTAATATGCGGTATATTTTTTGACAATTATTCCCAAAAATGCTTTTTCAGCAATTTCAGAACTCCTGACCTCGTTCAACAAAAATAAGTATTTGCGAACACATT
>ENA-UOOR01000207-UOOR01000207.1-fermentation-metagenome-genome-assembly--contig:-NODE-207-length-89254-cov-194.397785_pt1 | contig 89254 bp, 69 predicted proteins | sample MGYA00245780_ERZ724029 | MGnify/ENA primary metagenome ERZ724029 (study PRJEB28704, sample SAMN03018315) | fermentation metagenome | biome: anthropogenic terrestrial biome; feature: soil...
CAGATTACGGATTGAATTCCTAACCACCGATCACAGATCACTGATCACAGATTACCGATCACAGATTACAGAACTACGCAAAGACGCAAAGAAATCATCTTTTTGACAGGATTTACAAAATTTACAGTTTTGTTTTCTCACAGGCCTGTCCGCGTATAAGCCTTGGCGGTCGAAATTGCAGATTGCGGATTGCAGATTACGGATTGAATTCCTAACCACCGATCACAGATCACTGATCACAGATTACAGAACTACGCAAAGTCGCAGAGAAATCATCTTTTTGACAGGATTTACAAAATTTACAGTTTTGTTTTCTCACAGGCCTGTCCGCGTATAAGCCTTGGCGGTCGAAATTGCAGATTGCGGATTGCAGATTACGGATTGAATTCCTAACCACCGATCACAGATCACTGATCACAGATTACAGAACTACGCAAAGACGCAGAGAAATCATCTTTTTGACAGGATTTACAAAATTTACAGGTTTGTTTTCTCACAGGCCTGTCCGCGTATAAGCCTTGGCGGTCGAAATTGCAGATTGCGGATTGCAGATTACGGATTGAATTCCTAACCACCGATCACAGATCACTGATCACAGATTACTGATCACAGATTACTGATCTTTGTCTCTCCGTTCTCATATATCAAATTCTCTCACTCTTTACTATAATCCAGCTTGCCGCCAATTACGCGGGCCGGTCCGGTCCATGGATGTTCTTCTTTTTTGTTAACGGCCATAATGTGCCAAACCGTCCATTTACGCATTTTCAGCCAGTCTGAAATCATGGAGCGGTGGCAACGCCACCAAACGGCTTCGGAACACATATAAGCCGTTCGTTTAACTTCTGCCAGCTTTTCCAGTTCTTTGGCGGCAGTTTCAAATTCTTCGGTTTCCATATAATCGGCATAGCCGCGAAATGCAGTATGCCGCCACCCCATGTTTTTTGAATCTGGCAAGGTTTTCCTGCGACCGCCCAATCCCAACATATGCAAATATTCTATTCCGTTTTCCGGCAAAGATTTGACCAATATTTCCTTGTTAAAATGTGGATACCGTCTCGATCCGGGATAACTGCGGACATCAACCACCAGCTCAATGTGAAAAGAATGAAGCATGGCAACAAATTCTTCAAACGAACGGGTAGAATGTCCAATAGTCCAGATTTCTTTATTTTTCATATATGGTCTTTTCTATTCAGCAAGTACATTTTTTCTGAAGCACCCTTCCAGATGATCATTAATCATGCCCGCCGCCTGCATGAACGCATAGCAAATGGTGCTCCCACAGAAGGTGAAACCACGCTTTTTCATGTCTTTGGACATGGCATCTGATTCGGGACTGGTGGTAGGGATTTGTTTGTGATCTGTATAGCGATTAATGATGGTTTTACCTGAAGTAAATTGCCAGATGTACGCATCGAAAGAACCAAACTCTTTTTGGACTTCCAGGAAGATTTGAGCGTTTTTAATGGTTCCCCTGATTTTGGCCCGGTTGCGGATAATTGTTGCATCATTCATCAGGCGGTTGAAGTCATCGTCGGCATAAAACGCAATCCGGGTTGCATTAAAATTATGAAATGCTGCCCGAAAGCCTTCCCGCCGATGCAATATGGTTTTCCAGCTCAGCCCGGCCTGGAAAGCATCCAGCACCAGAAACTCAAAAAGCCTGCGATCATCATGCAGAGGAACACCCCATTCCTTATCATGATATTCAATCATCAATGGGTCATTGCCAGGCCAGTTGCAGGAGTTTGTCATGGAATGTTTTATAGTTAAGAACACCCACCGGCGCTATTTGGTTGAAGTCTGCATCACATTTCAGTAGATTATCAATCCCAGACCAATAAAAATTAAGGATGCGCAAGACGTGTTGAATATTTTTCTCTAACATAGCTTGCAATTTTTGAATATTTCGTACATTTGCAGTCCCATAGCGATATGGGATGTAGTTGAAATACTGCAAGGGCCTATAGCTCAGTTGGTTAGAGCACTTGACTCATAATCAAGTGGTCCCTGGTTCAAGTCCAGGTGGGCCCACCGGTTTTTAAAGAGGCTGCCTCACATGAGCAGCCTTTTTAATTTTCAAAAAGGATATTTCTCAGCAAATTCGCCTCCACCCCACCATATAAATTTGACCAGCCATTCGGGATGTAAAATTCTTTTCAACTGTTTATATAGTCTTGACATTGCAGGGGCAGTATCTTCAAGAGAAAAAAATTAATCCAATCATACCCACTTCTTTGGATACTATCTTCTTTGTTTATACTCAGGTGGGTATATTTTATCCTTTAACCCAAATCTATTTCCCTCAAAAATGGAAAACCGATTTTTGGTATCATTCTTCATACTTGATTTAATACTGTTACCATTAGTATCTGGGAAAAACTGTAATATATGCTCTGTAATGTTGTTCAAAGTCATGGGATCATCATTTTTTGACAGATACTCGATAATAGAGCCCCGGATGGTTCCGCTTTTTATTTGCTTCCATTCAATAAGTGTATATAAACTTTTCATGTTCCTGTAGGTAATATCTTTGTGATGTAAGATACCGCTTTTCAATTGTATAGGTTCTGTAAAGCGATGGCTGGGGTATAATTTCTTAAATTCTACAAAAATATCGTTCAGGTGCATTGGAGCTCCATTCTTTTTTAAAATTCCATATACTACTTTTGCCACATTTACCCGCCTGGCTGCTTTAATCCTAACAAGACCATGTTTGGATTCGGAATTTTGGCCAAACTCATAAAAGAATATATTTCTTATTATTTTGCTGATCTTTTTAATTTTACTGAAATCGTATTGTATCCAACTTTTAGAATTTATTACATATTCTTCAACGTCTAACAGGTAATTCATATCACTGTTGATTACAATTTCTTCAATTTCTCCTCTTGCTCTCTCAAAATCAAATATTTCCGGGTATACATTGCTAATTAGAAAAGCATTTTTCCAAATATTTTTTCTGGATCTATCAATGCCTCCAAAAAGGGTATAATTATTTTTGAGGAAAAATGCGATTATTTGCAACAAAAATGTTCCCGAAAAGCTACTGTTTTCCTGTTTCAAAATATTTTTTACTATTTTATCCTGCTCGTTGATGTAATCAATGTCATTAAATTTGTCTAATAAGTATTTCCAATCAGATTGGAACTTAAAAAATGGATAACCACCCACAAAATCCCCGGTTTCTTGATTTCTTACTGCTTCACTTTTCAGTTCAAACAATTTATGCACAGCATATGAGTGTATCTGTCTGACTCTTTCTCTCGTATAATTATATTTTTGTCCGATTTTTACTAATCTGATTTTTTGAAAATCGTTAAAAACAGGTAATCCTTCTGTGATTATTTTAATTTGTACATTATCCGAACTTCTAATAAACTGTTGAAGGATCCATAACATTGGAATATGGTTCTTTTCTTCAATAATTTCACGTACATATTTACTGGTACAAATATCTCCATATTTACATACAGCTATAGCATAATTTAACTGAGAAGGAGTAATTTCGCTTGCTATAAAATCTTCAAGAAAAATTCTGAGTTTCAGTTGAAAATCCATTAGTCCATTCGCGGAATTACTGCGCACATTTCGTATTTTCAACAATTTTTTTTTATTTGCATACAGAAATGATTTAATAAATACCGGAAAAGTTAATTGTAGCAGTATCGTTTTTATTTTATTGGTGCATTGATTGAGTAACTTCGTATATTTCAGTTCTATATAATCCATGTAACCATGATCAACATTCTCCAGGCTTTCCAGATATTGATTAAAGGTAAGCTGGGGATCGCTCATTTTCTTCAGCAAATTCATGGTTTCCATTACTTGTGGAAATTCAATCCGACATAAGTTAATCAACTCCTGATTGGTTGTTTTACCTGAACTCCTGATATTCATAAAATCCCAGTTCATCTTATAATATGAAACAATGTCATAAAGTGAACCCAACTGTGCATTTTCGCAGCAGTTATATGCTCGTACTGAGATTTTTTTTGTTTTCAACAACTCATCCAGAGATATGTTATGTGCTTTTTTGTTTAGCATATATCGCAAAATTTTCGCCATGTTTTGTCAAAAAGAGAATACATGCCGCTGATGGAGTGTGAAGTTATTGTTCTGCGTTTTTTTGCAAAGCACTCAGAATTAAAGTAAGCAAAACAACACTATCATTGCCAGCCCAGGTAATTTATCCTCCGGCAAATTAATTAGTGTTCGTCTATAAAGTCCAGTATCTTCGTTACGCTCGCCCTCCGAAATGCACATTTACTAAGGCAACCTGTGCTTTCCGGGGCCTTGTATGTCTTGATCCTGAACTCTATGAACTGGACACCCCACTTAACAGACGGGTACTCATTATCACTCGCAAAGATATACTTATTGCGTTTATATTTGTGTCATAAAATCAACAAAAGGTGTTAATTCCAACCATCATCACAGAAATAGAGTATTGCCATTAAAATAAATATCGGATATAGCAGCTGCTCCCTTTTTCCTGACCTCCAAAGATAAGATCATTTATTTAATCTTTCTGTCTCTAAAATTTAAATTAATAATTCATGAGCTTAGTATAAAAACTCCTTTTGTACCAGTAAGGCACAAAGCCTCACCAAATTTTAATCACTGATATACAAAGTCTTGTGCCACCCGGATACTTCATGTTTTTAATGGCTTTTTTTATTTATATATTTTTTGACTGAATTCATTCATTGTTGTCCGAAAAAGATCAGGTATTTTTAACTTTACGCTGAAGTGAGAACCTCATTTTTTAATAAATATGTTTCAGGAAACTGCTGTTAAATAAATAATGATTGAATCGGACGGAATATTTATCGGTTATGCTTCATGTTTTTAAATAAAATGGGAGGATAGTGCCCCGCATTTTAGTAATTCCGGTGTAAAGAAGGCCACTATTCAGGGATTTAAGAAAGCCGTTATGCACCTTTTTGGTGGGAATGCTGTTTATAACCATTGATTACCGTTTATAAACCGAAGAAAATCGTAAGGAGACACAATGAAAGCGATTGTTCATACAAAATATGGCCCACCTGAGGTTGTCAGCATAAGAGCGGTTGCCAAACCCACGCCCAAAGACAATGAAGTATTGGTTAAAGTATTTGCCTCCACTGTAAACCGCACAGATGCGGGCTTTCGCAGTGCTGTTTATTTTATTTCACGGTTTTGGAGTGGATTGTTTCGGCCAAAGATTACTATTTTAGGCTCTGAGTTTGCCGGCAGGATTGAAGAGGTGGGGAAGCTGGTAACTTCTTTCAAAAAAGGAGACAATGTTTTTGGATACAACGATAAAACTTTTGGTGGTCACGGGGAATATTTAACCATTGGAGAGAATGAGGCCGTTGACTTTTTACCCGCAAACACTGACTTTTACGAGGCGGCGCCCATTACTGAAGGTGCGCACTACGCTTTAAATAACATCAGGGCAGCAAAAACAGAACGGGGACAAAACGTTATGGTATATGGTGCTACCGGAGCCATTGGTTCGGCGGCTGTTCAGCTACTGAAACACATTGGGACAAAGGTTACCGCAGTATGTAATTCAAAGAATGTGGAACTTGTCAAATCGCTTGGAGCAGATGTAGTAATTGATTATCAAACAAGTGATTTCACAAAAACAAAAACCAAATTTGATTTTATTTTTGATGCCGTGGGCAAAAGTTCATTTGGTCAGTGCAGGCCCTTGCTGAATAAAAAAGGAATTTATATTTCCACCGAATTGGGTAAAAATTCCGCCAACCTGTTTTTGGCACTCATAACACCGCTTGGGGGCGGGAAAAAGGTAAAATTTGCTATTCCTTCCATAAATAAGAAAGAGGTTGTGTACTTAAAAGAATTGGTTGAACAAGGCGTTTACAAACCATTGATTGACAGACAATACACCATGGATCAAATCGTGGAGGCATACCATTATGTTGAATCCGGACAAAAAACAGGGAATGTGATATTGAGGATTCATCTGTGATCTGTGATCTGTGATCTGTGATTAGTAATCTGTTGATTCGTTGATTTGTTGAGTCGTTGAGAAATCAATTCGCGTTAATCCGTGTGATTTGCGGTTAATTGGTGATTGGTGACTGGTGATCTGTGATCTGTGATCTGTAATTAGTAATCTGTTGATTCGTTGAGTCGTTGAGTCGTTGAGAAATCAATTCGCGTTAATCCGTGTAATTTGCGGTTAATTGGTGATTGGTGACTGGTGATCTGTGATCTGTGATCTGTAATTAGTAATCTGTTGATTCGTTGAGTCGTTGAGTCGTTGAGAAATCAATTCGCGTTAATCCGTGTGATTTGCGGTTAATTGGTGATTGGTGACTGGTGATCTGTGATCTGTGATCTGTAATTAGTAATCTGTTGATTCGTTGAGTCGTTGAGTCGTTGAGAAATCAATTCGCGTTAATCCGTGTAATTTGCGGTTAATTGGTGATTGGTGACTGGTGATCTGTGATCTGTGATTCAATCTGAAATCTGAACCGGAGCGAAGCGGAGCTCACCGAAGGTAAATCCGCAATCCGAAATTCGTACCTTTGCACCCTTAAATCAATTATCCCTCAGCATGAGCGACAACAAACCCCTATCTGAACGTACCGGCGAAAGCAAAACGCCTACCAATTTTATACATGCCATCATTGAAGAAGACATCCGCAACGGCAAGCACGAAGGCCGGGTGCATACGCGATTCCCACCGGAGCCTAACGGTTATCTTCACATCGGCCATGCCAAATCCATTTGCCTGAATTTTGGCACAGCCCTAAAGTATAAGGGCAAGTGCAACCTGCGCTTCGACGATACCAATCCCGTGAAGGAAGATGTGGAATATGTGGATTCCATACGCGACGATGTACATTGGTTAGGCTTCGACTGGGAAGGCCGGGAGTATTTTGCCTCAGACTACTTCCCACAGTTGTATGAATTTGCCGAAAAGCTCATTTTAAAAGGCAAAGCCTACGTATGCGACCTTTCGGCCGAGGAAATTGCAGCACAAAAAGGAACCCCTACCCGACCGGGACAGGAGAGTCCATACAGAAATCGAAGTGTGGAAGAAAATCTGGATTTGTTTCGACGCATGAAAGCGGGTGAATTCCCAAACGGTACGCATGTTTTGCGTGCAAAAATAGATATGGCATCACCCAATATGCATATGCGCGATCCACTGCTCTACCGTATTATCCACACCGAACATCACCGCACGGGCAATGAATGGTGTATCTATCCGATGTACGATTTTGCACATGGTCAAAGCGATAGCATCGAACATATTACGCATAGCTTGTGTACACTTGAATTTGAGGTGCACCGCCCCTTGTACGACTGGCTTATCCGCGAACTGGAAATTTTTGCTCCCCGGCAGATTGAATTTGCCCGCCTCAACATGACCTACACCGTGATGAGCAAACGCAAACTGCTCGAACTGGTCAAAAACGATCTGGTTCATGGCTGGGACGATCCACGTATGCCAACCATTTCGGGACTGCGCCGCAGGGGATATACACCAGAATCTATACGTAATTTCTCGGATTTAGTGGGTGTGGCCAAACGCGAAAACGTGATTGATGTGGGTTTGCTTGAATTCTGCATCCGCGAAGACCTGAACAAGAAAGCCCAACGTGTAATGGGCGTAGTAAACCCGGTGAAACTGGTTATCACCAACTATCCGGAAAACGAGGTTGAAATGATGCAGGCCATCAATAATCCCGAAGATCCCGAAGGCGGAAAGCGTGAAGTGCCCTTTTCGGGGGAACTGTACATTGAACGGGAAGACTTCATGGAAGACCCACCAAAGAAATTCTTTCGTCTGGCACCAGGCCGTGAAGTTCGCTTAAAATATGCGTATATCATAAAGTGCGAATCGGTGGTAAAGGACCCTGATACCGGTGAAATTACCGAAATCCATTGTACCTATGATCCGGAAACCCTGAGTGGCCGTTCGGAAAGCAGCCGCAAGGTGAAAGGCACCCTGCACTGGGTATCGGCAAAACATGCGCTGGAAGCGGAGATCAGGCTTTACGACCGCCTGTTTATGAGCGAAAGCCCCGAAGATGTGCCCGAAGGTGAAGATTACAAACTGAATCTCAACCCGGATTCTCTCAAAGTGGTAAAAGGCTTTGTGGAACCTTCACTGGCGGATACCAAATGCTTAGATAAGTTTCAGTTTGAGCGCATAGGCTACTTTACCACCGATGCCGATTCCAAACCCGGGAAACTAGTCTTTAACCGCACGGTTTCCCTGAAGGATTCGTGGGCAAAGGCAAAGAATTAAGTTTTTTTGCACGAAGTGTGTGGCAATCAAAGAAAAAAGGTGCACCGCAAATACCGGCACACCTTTTTGAAGAAACAAAATAAAAATTCCTATTTAGCAATTACCAGCGTTTCCGTGGCAATGGTTTTTCCGCCTTGTGAAAGGCTTACTGTGTAGGTTCCTTGCACAAAACCGGTAATGTCAACTATGGTTTCGTTATGCAGGCCTTGTAGTGGGCGGGTAAGCACCTTACGTCCATTTGCATCGTGTATTACAAGGGTGGTATTTCCCTGTTCGGGTGCATACCACGAAACGGTTACAAAAGTATTGGCCGGGTTAGGATATACTTTGAGTTTTTGCGACTGGGCAGCCTGAACTCCGGGCTTGTAAACGGGCATTGTTTTTAAGCCATCGTCAAGTTTTATTGGCTCGTCATATTCAATCAGACCGGCCGAAAGCAACAGGTTGCGCGACAATGCAGCAGGTTTGTCCTCGCCCGAGTTGCTTAATTCCATTAAGGCTTCATAAATGTCAGTGCCAGGCTCCAGAAGCATTTCAGGATTGTTATCAAATGCTATCAGTTCGTTCAGCAAAGTGGCATAGCGGTTGTGCAGGGCTTGTTCGCCGGCATCAAGGGTGAATTCTGAAGGAATGTTGCCCATCACCTGCTGTGCCGTAGCCGGGTTGCCTTTAAACAACTGCCAAAAGGCTAATTGGTAGCGCGTTCCCGGTGTATTTGCACCTGCCAGCAATACGCCCATGGTGTCAGATTGCCAGGTGTGCAATGTATCGCCGGCATACAGGTTGCATAAGTTTACAAAATTAACCCATACCTCATGCTTGTAGGAAGAAAGGGTGGCTTCGAGGCTTTCTTTACTACTTGTGGTTGTCTGGCCCGAAAGCACCTCGTTTTTCATTTCATCTGTCATGGGCACTATGCGCCCATCTATCATTTCAACCATTTGTGCAGATTTTGCCGATTGCGGGTTGGCAACAAGCACATCGCGGATCATGGCGTTGTTGAGCACCTCCTCTTTGTTGATGGACGTTTTTAATATGGTATCGGACAAATAGGGTGAATCAGCAAGCAATTGATTACGAAGCAGCAGTCCTTCATCAGGGGTGCTGTTTATTACTTCCTGATGCAGTTCAGGCGTTGAGCCCCCATCAATAAGTGCATCGAGGCTGGACTGAACATCACTTGCCTGGCTTTCAGCACCTTCCATGGCCAAGCGGGTTTCCTCTTTTCCCGTTCCGGTGCCTATGCGGCTGGGACATGAAATTGTTTTGTTGTAAGTGGTGCCAAATACCTGATAATTTGTGGTAAGATCAGCAGGATTGGGTAAAAGTGATGCCGGGCCATAATGGTGACGATAATAAATAATCCAGTTGCAGGTATTATTGATGTCCTTGAGGTTACTTGTCGTGGTGAAAGTATTGCCGGCAGGCGCAAGGTTGTCACCCGGAATATTTGCCCCCTGATGATAGGCAATGCCATCACTGTTGGTTAGCTGCCTGATGCTTCGAGGTGATATTCTTATATCGGTGGCATTGTTGATAAAGTCGTTGCATTTGTAACACAACCCATCAACAGAGCCACCACTTTGCCTGTTGTATCCCTGTGCAATAGACCCATTTTGCAGGTTCTCGAACCGGTTGTTATATACTTCGTTATTGTCTGGACCTGCTTCATTAATAATTAATCCAATGCCTTTGCGGATGGAAGTAGGGGAATGAAAATAATTTTCTTCGATGGCAAAAGCGGTTGAAGCATCCAGGTACAAACCATAACCAATAGCGTTTAGGCCTGGAACTTCTCCAATCGCTTCAAAATCGTTTCGTTTTATAGAAGCAAAATCTATATTGCCCAAATACATTCCCCGGAACGTGTTTTTAAATTCACTGTTATGGACAACGGTATTACGTTGCCGTGAGGAGCCAAGTGCATAAATTCCCCTGTAAAGGCCTTTAAAAGTGCTTTTCAAATAATCGCTGCACGGAACAGTATTGCTGATGCATTCATGGTCAACAAAAACATTTGCATCATAAGCATAAATTCCACTGCCCCACAGGCTAACTCCTTCATTCTGGTAAGTGTTCTCAAATAGGCACCCCTTAAAACTAATGTTGGAGATTCCGTTTAGCTTTACAAAATAATCGGGATACTTGCCGTTGGGCAGGGCGGCATTTGTGATGAAGTTGCACTTTTTAAAGAAACCATAGTTTGCGAAGCTGTAGGGCAAAATTTCAACCGCAACAATATTGTTTACAAAATTGGCATCCGTAGCCATCACCAAACCGCCATAGTAATTTGGATCGGGCGTATTGGTGCCATTTAAAGGTTTCCATGTACGTATGCCACATTCGGCATTTTCAATGGTTCCACCGTTTATTATCAATACACCCTGGTTGGTTGAGGGTGTCTGGGCAACATTGCTGTTACCTTGTACTTCAATGCCATTCCAATAATCACCACATGCCTGCATTAAGAGAGAAGCATCATTTATTATCAGTTTGCCGCCTCTTTTAACGATCAACTTACCATTTAATTCATCGAATCTTAGGGTGGTTCTACTAAGTGTTAATGTCCCTCCATTCTCAATTGTAAGATTACCTGGAATGTAGCATGTTTTGTCTCCAACATTGATACTGGAATTTATTGTTAATCCTGGAAAAGAAATAGTTGAAGGATTAACATAGCCTTGTGGTATTATGAAGCCATTTTCTAATTCATAATTAGAATCCCCATTTGCAAAAAACACCATAGCTTCAGGTGAAATTTGCAAGATGCCTCCGTCTTTTACTAAAAGTGAACCACTCCCATTAACAATAAGAGATGAACAATCTTTTATTGTTAATATGGAACCCTCTTCGACTATAAGCCGGGCACCATTTTCAACAATAAATCTACTGCCCGACTCCATTAAAAGTTCACTGCCATTCTTTATTATGAATTCTGAATATGGTTCAAGGTGAACAACTGCTTCGTCTTTTATTCTCATCAAAGTTGGTGAAACAAAAATTTCTTTACCATTATAAGTTTGTGGATTTCTCATCCTCGTAGCTGTAGTCCCCTGATCCAAGGTAATGGATTTACCGGTTTTCAGGTTTAATGAATAACCTGAGTTAGAGGATATTGAATTAAGGACAATTTCATCGGCACACCAACGTACATTATTATCAACATCAGTATCATCAAATTTTATGTTGATTTTTATTGTACCATCCGTGTTTTGGGATAAAATTTCTATGGAAAGACCGTTTAGATATATCTTTCGCAGATTCTTAAGATTATTACTTGGAAAATCATGGCCTACAAGGTTCATTAGATTAGAAGATGAAGGATTTGTTCCCATCCCAATTTTATGATTTCCGGTAATATCAAATATATGTGATGTATGACCATATTGAATCAGGTTTTTATAATAAACACCATTTTGCAATTCAACAAAATTATTAACATGGTCGGTGTGAATAAGCATATGATCGGAATCTATATCTATAGCTGAACAATTCTGCCCACTACACCCTGTTAATGGATTTTGAGAGCTTTTTGTAAAAGCACGTGTTGGCCCCCATCCAATACAATCGTTTGTTACGGTAGAAGGCTCGTGCTCAAGGTCGTGATGTCCGTCTGCCGTCAATGGACTCAGGTAATCAGCATAACCACCATATATGTCGCTATGATTAGTTGAACTTCTTATTTCCCTGTCAACTTGTATATAGGCCATTAAACCATAATTGAAAGGGAAAATACACTGATCCTGGTACTGCCATTGATCAAAAGGACTTCCATTCATATCTGTTCCATTGTGATTTTCAAGCCATAAATAGGTAGGAAATTCACTGACCGGGTCCGTAAAAGGAAGCTTTATTCGAATGGCATCACCAGTGGTTATAAAATCCCTAAGGATATATATTCCAGCATGAAGAGGGTTTTCTCCATCTAGATCGCCATTTACTTCTGCAGTATTACTACTATTACGGGCAGAAGGATTATATAAATTGTTGGTATTTTTCCAATCAAGCCGTTGCCTATCCCACGCATTGAAACTTAAAAGGGAGGCACCTGCTAAACTCAAAGCACTCCATCCTCCTGTTTGTGGGATAAAATAGTCGCCTCCAAGGTATTGATTCCATCCTCCGCCAGAGCAGTGGAAATTGTTGCCACCAAATAATAGGTGTGCATATTCGTGTCGCAATACTTTTGTCGGTATGTCGCTATATGTACCTATTGAAATGTAAGTGTCAGCCGAATAACCCAGGAGTTGCGTCGCGAAACCCGCACTCGAAGCACTTCCTGTTCCATTAAGATTAGGCCTGTTTCTAAATATGAATATAACATTATCATATTTGGGTGGAGTGTCAGTGCTAGGGGTAATTTTAGGCTTACCACTCCCCATTTTAGTCCAATTGTCAAAATAGGAGATATTGTTCAAGTTGTGACCGGTTACAAGATTCTCATTCATTACACTATTAACCTGTTGAATAAGTGCTTTTTGTACACCTATCAAATTTATCTGGCTATTATTTACTTTGAAAATACCTCCGTTATCAGGGGCCAAAACATAGTCCCCTAAAACATTATAGTTCCCAAGAGATGCCTCGTGATAATAGCGGCTAATCAACCCCGTGGGAGTGTCCTGGGATATATTGGGGTCAAACAAATCGTTTGCCCATACAGGCAGGCTTCCTACATTCCATCCACTGGTATTGGTAGGATTAGGATCGGTTCCGGTATCATAATTGATTTCAGCAAAAACTACCAAAACCCTTATGGTACCATGAGGTGATAACGCAAAACCATTTTTACTTTCATATATTCCTTCCATTCTCTCTGGTGGAGGCATTTGCTCATCATCATTAAATAAGCACTCCTGGCTATGCAATAAGCCAAATTGCAGAATAAACATTAACAACATGAAAAATCTGACTACCTCATTTTGGGTAAATGTCTTTTTCATTTCAACTGGGGTCCAAGGAAGTTTTTTCATGATACATTATTTAAGTTTAACAATTTTGATTGAACTTACTACCGATTGTTTTGATTGAAGAACCGCGATATAGAAGCCGGGTGGTGCAATACTCAATTTATACTCAAGTTCATGTAAAACAGGCCCATCATAATTGCCATATGCCCCTGATAGTTCAGCCTGGTGCAACAACCTGCCAAATAAGTCAATTACACTGATTGTATATGATTCATTAGGATTTGGTGATTCAATTTTCAATTTTACATTATTATTAAAAGGGTTGGGGTATGCATCCAATCTAAAAAATGCATTTATGTTTGCACGAGGGACATCTATTGTTGTAGAAGGATCCTGACTCATTGCAATTCCCATTGGGAAGTGGCGTGCGGGGAGCCAGAACCAGGGGTCAGGATTGTCAGGTTCCGGGGCAATTATACTATCCGTAATGGTCATATCAAAAAAACCTCCAACCTCGACATTGTTTATCATAAAGAAATAGTCATTCCCAATACCAGCAGAATTAACCCAGCCAACCGGTGTTGAAGGTAACCAGGGTGCATGAAACAATGATGAATCCCAGGTTATTTTTATGGGTAATTCAAAATTCATAGCATCAATTTGACCACCTAAGGAAAATTCATATGGAAATGCAAGTGTCTTAATACTGTCAGAATAGAAAAGGCCTGGATTATAAGTCCACACATTAAATTTATCATAATCAAATTCGTGCGAAACCTCATTGAGAAGGGTATCAGCTCCTTCAAAAGTTGCAGTGGTATCCCATATATACCAAATGGTATCTCGTGCCATGGTGGCATCTTCAAAAGCAATGTGGAATTTCCACTGCTGCTGTGCTTTGATGGGTAGGTAAAGCACAATGGTAAATAAAACAATCAGAATTTTTACCGCATTTTTAACGTTTTTCATAACTGTTTTGTTTTTAGTGTGTTACAATCAGTTTAACTGTGTTGTTGGTGGTAAATGAATTTATATTCAAAAAATACAAACCTTTGATTAAATTGGTAACATCAAGGGCAAAGTTGTTGCCGGATGCGCTAATGTCCTTTTGCATTACAATCTCGCCCAACACATTAAATATCGTTAGTTGTTCGGCCTGTTCATACCCATCTGGCAACTGTAAAGTAACCATTCCCGAAGCAGGGTTGGGAAAGACCCCAAAATTATTTAACTCAGGATTATCGAGACCAACCGCAAGAAAACCACAATATTTATCATATGGTTTACTACCAATGTAATATAAACCGTTAACCTGCACACATTCTGTTGTAGACTGATGGAATGCATCAAAACCTGTAAAAGTATCCAGATTAGGAAAGGTTGACCTATAATCCCTAACTCCCTCAATATATTCAAGGCTCATGGTACTACCAGAAAGGAGTGAGAAAAAAACATAATATTTTCTATATTCATTCAATTCTCCAATAAATGACATGTCAACAGAATCAATAAAAGCTAAATAAAACATAGAATCATCAAAGATGCTAAATTGAAACGCCGGCAAACTAACAGTATCTCCAACGGCAACGGAAAGATCATAGCCTAATTTTTCCTGTGTTTCGCCTAAGTAGTTCCGAATAAACCATATTTTCTTCTCTTCCACACTCTGCCGCATAAAGCAATGCAGGGTGCTTATGGTGTCGTAAATGGTGGGCCAATCATCAAGTCGGTAAACGATCTTATAGTCAAGGTTGTTTATTACCGTATCGCCATCAACGGTATATATAACATCGTTGTATTGCTCGGTGAGATAGTCAAATTCAACAACCGTCCAAAAGGCATTTTCTTCGGGCAGAGGATGGTAGTTTTGTGCCATGGTGTTGAATGAAAGCGCCAGTGCAAAAAGCATAGGCAGAAGTAGAGTTGGTTTCATAAAGATTAGAAATTAATGATTGGTTGTTTTTAGGTTTTAATTGTAACTGCCAGTGTTGCTGCTTATAGGCAGAGAACCGCATTTTTAATGTTTCTCATAAGTGTTGGTATTTAGGGTTTTACAATCAGTTTTGTTGAAATGTTGGTCGTGCTTGAATTTATATTCAGGAAATACAAACCTTGATTTAAATTAGAAACATCAATGGCAAAACTACTGCCGGATGCACTGATGTCCTTTTGCATTACAATCTCGCCCAGGGTATTGTAAATAGTAAGTAAGCCAGCATGTTTAAATCCTTCTGGTAACTGTATGGTGAGCAGTCTCGAAGCAGGGTTGGGAAAAACCTCCAAATTGCTCAATTCAGGATTATCTATGCCTACCGCAAGAAAACCACAGTTTTCCTCATATGGCTCCGAACCAAAATAATACGTACCGTCAACCTGCATACATTCTGTTCCTGATTGATGGAATGCATCATATCCATATAATGTGTCCAGATTCGGAAAGGTTGATCTCAGATCGGTAACTCCTTCAATATATTCTATAAGTAGCCCACTTCCTTGATTTATTATTGGTACAAAAACATATCGTTTTCGAAACCCGTTTAATTCACCAAGAGAAGACATGTTAACTGAATCAGCCCTATACAAATAAAACAAAGAGTCATCAAAGATGCTGTATTGAAAAGCCGGTAAACTTATGGTATCTCCAACGGCAACGGAAAGATCATAGCCTAGTTTTTCCTGTGTTTCGCCTAAGTAATTCCGGATAAACCATATTTTCTTTTCTTCCACATTCTGGCGCATAAAGCAGTGTAAGGTGCTTATCGTATCGTAAATGGTGGGGTAATCGTCCAGTCTGTAAACTATCTTGTAGTCAAGGTTGTTTATAACCGTATCGCCATCCACGGTGTAGATAACATCATTGTATTGCCCGGTAATATAATCAAATTCAACAACCGTCCAAAAGGCATTTTCTTCGGGCAAGGGGTAGTAGGTTTGTGCCTTGGTGTTGAATGAGCATACCAGGGCAAAGAGAATGGGGAGTAATAAGGTTGGTTTCATAAGTTAGATAGATTGGTTGGTTGGTTTTTGTATTAATTCCGAAATTTAATTTTTTTCAAGATAAAAATATAATAATATGCATTAATTAATTATATGTAAAATTAATTTGCATATACTTAAAAGTAATTTACCATGACTAACGATGTAAATTTACTCCTAAATTATTATAAAAAGCAAGCGGGGGGGGTAAGTTATTAACAATTTCGAGAAAGTTATTAACAAATATGAACTTTCAGGTATGATTTTTTGATTTCGGATAAGTTGGCATAATTAGAAAGGGCATTTCACATTTTATAAAACTAGTATTTTGGGATTTGAAACAACTTTTTTCATAAATGTTGTACGGCCATGTATCGTTGGCTATTCTTTTCACTGCTTTTGATTCTATTTCAATTTGTAGAAAATATAACGCATACGCTTAGTGCAACTTAGGTTTTTAGTGGCTTTGTTGCAAAAAAACCGTCTTATTTCTTGCATCTTAACAAAACAAATTACTACTTTTGCACCGCATTCACTGACCTATGGTGTAACTGGCAACACGTCTGATTCTGGATCAGAAGAGTCCAGGTTCGACCCCTGGTAGGTCAACTGATTGAAGAAAACCACTTACAATTTGCAGCGTAAGTGGTTTTTTCGTTTTTACCCTTTTTTAATTAAAATGGCTGAGTGTTCTTCGCTCGCTTATCCGCGATGGAAACAAAAGCGGCCCATCCACCGCCACCCGCCGCGAGAAAAACCCCAATCCATAAAAACCAGTTGATTCCGCTTCTCATCTCCTTCATTTCAAATTCAAACTGGGTTTTATCAAAAGCATCTTTGGTTTGTTCTATATTTTTGGCACTTTCAGGAAATTCAATGATACTGGTTTCCTGCATACCGTTGGCCACATCGGTGGAAACCATCATGTATTTATGGTCGGTGAGTTTGGTGAGATCAGGATTTTTCTGCTCCGTGCTCACAATCCACGTTCCTTTCTTGTCCACCGCACATACGCCATAGGCTTTAAAGGTAAAGCTAAAGGAGCGGTCCATGTCGTTTTTATCCAGCTTAAAGTCATCCAGAAAGTAGCCGGGCAACTCCTTTTCCATGTTTCGTTTTATCAGCGCGGGATTGTTGCCGTAATTCTGTGACCACATCTGCCACTGATTGGCATTCATGGTCATTGATACTTTAATGTTTGCATTGCCAATGGAATCAATTTTCATTTCCATTTTGGGCTTTAACAACTCCTGTGCCTGTAGCACCAACATGCTGAACAGCACTATGATTATGGTCAATATTGTTTTCATGGTCTGATTATTTAATACTTTTATACACTGTGTTGATAACGCCCGAATACTGATCGTAATAGCGGCTGTCTGCGCCCACTGCTATTAAACGGTAACCACCCTGAACAGGAGCTATGCGTGCTATCCATTTAAAAGAGGTTCCATACGAGGGATAATACGTGTTACCGGTCACCCTGCCACCGTTGATCTGATATTCCAATTGCATATTATTTTGCGAAAAATACTGCGAAACCAGTTGCATGGCATTCTGGCTGCTGTTTGATGGAATGTCATAAACGCTAATACTCACTGCCTGATCAGGTGAAACCACCTGTGAAGTTAAAATAGGAACGTCCGGTGCTGGTGAGTGATAGGTTTGCCAACCCGAAGGAGTGCTAAAGGTTAAGGTTCCCGAAGCCCGGTTGCCGTTACCTCCGCCACCACCGCCACCGCCGGCAGAGGGTGCACTTACATTCACCCTGCCCTGCTCTCCGGCCGAAAATTTCATGGCAATTTCATCTACCTTCTTTCGCAAAAAATCATTGTCTTCCAGGTTCATACTGGTAATCCCATCGCATTTACTTCATTGATATCCACCAGGGAATACCGGGGGTCTCCTGCCTGCATAGCTTTTACAAACTCTTCGAGGCTCTTCATTCCATGCTTAAAGGCATCTTCGGCACTGGCTATGCTACCCATCCCTTCGCCTCCAATTCCTGTGGATTCAATGGCAAAGTATTGCCCGTTAACCCTTACTCCGGGATAAGCATGACCGGGTATAAAAAAGACTATATACCATGTGCGACATTCGGGTAGCTTCATACAAACTCAGTAAAAACTTTACTGCTCCTTCGGCGGTTCCGGAAATGCCTGACGATTCGCCTTTCATTACCTTTTCCTGAACTACCTGAGTGTAATATTTCACTATGGGATCGTGAGGGGTAACAAAACAGGCAATCAAAGAGCTGTTGCCGAACATATCACCCCAACTCATAATTTCATCTGCCGGAACATTGGTGTATGCGAAATCATTGCGGTTGAGTATTTTAAAGTTAAACGACTCTTCAAGAAAATCGTTTTCTGAGGCTCCTGCCCATTCAACTACTATCTCTGCTTTTTCCATAGATTCCGTGGTTTTTCCGGTAATCTTCTCATCAAAAGAGGGATAACATGCCACTACAGCCGATTGTCCTGGAATCATTTTCCCCAGGGTGCCCAGTTCTGTCCATTCAATATAGCCCGGCACCCGGTATTTCATGCTTACTCTTTCAAGGGTTTTATTGCCATTATTGGTAATCAAAGCCTTAAAGAGATAATACTGCCCGTTTAGCGCCTGCGGATTAGAATAAACCTTATGCGCAGCAGGCATAATCAGGCTGCTTTTTTGAATTTTAATATCCAATCCACCCAAATCACCGCCAGGGTTTAATAAGGATATCACAATAAATACAATGCCTGCTCCAAGCAGCAGCAAAGGAAAAAGAAGCTTTTTGTTCATAGCTCAAAATGTTAAGAAAAGATGAATAAAACAGGAACTTTTGCATTGAAAAAATTGCAGACTATATCGCAGGCATACGTGCAATACAGTTAATTTTTTTGGGAAGGTTATGAGTAAAATGAGAGAAGTACAGAAAAATTAAACCACAATGTGCTGGAAAATGTTTCCTTAATGCGAAAATATCTATGATTTTAGATATAACTTAACATCCTTGAATCCATATCATCCTTTGGCTTGATAAATTGCCCTGCCAAATTGCTTCTGCACGCTTTCTCAGAAAGATGATCTTGCACCTTTAATTTCACCTTATTCTCCAAAACTAAAATAAGCCCGTTTCTTATTTTAGTTTTTTGCGTTTTTATAAAATAAGGATTATCTTTGTGCCCAATTTCCTTAATATGAAATCATTCAAAGCAGGCACATACATCACTCAGGATGGGTATAAAAGTTTTCAACCCAATCCCATAAACAGGCAATGGATGCTTGATAATATGGAGGTACTTGAAATGCTTGGCCGGGCTGACCGGGAACTGGGTCGCCTCGATATGTTTTCGGGATATGTCCCAAATATTGATCTGTTCATAAGCATGCATGTGATCAAAGAGGCAACACAAAGCAGCCGGATTGAAGGCACACAAACCAATATAAGGGAAGCTTTGCTTGATAAAGAAGACCTCCCGCCTGAAAGCAGGGATGATTGGGATGAAGTTCAAAATTATATACGTGCATTGCACACGGCAATTGCTGATTTGCAAACACTTCCATTTTCATCGCGGTTAATCCGGAATACGCATAAAGTATTGCTGAAAGGCGTAAGGGGAAAGCATAAAAGTCCGGGCGAATTCAGGAAAAGCCAGAACTGGATTGGCGGTTCCACCCTGAAAAATGCAGTGTTTATTCCATCCATTCATTCCTTCGTTGGAGAATTGATGAGTGACCTGGAAAAATTTATTCACAATGAAAGTATTTATTTTCCTGAACTACTGCGGATTGCTTTGGTACATTACCAGTTTGAAACCATCCATCCATTTTTAGATGGCAACGGAAGGGTAGGCCGCTTGCTGATAACGCTTTATCTGGTAAGTCGCGGAATCCTGAAAAATCCGGTGCTTTACCTGTCAGATTTCTTTGAACACAACCGAAGTCAGTATTACGACAAACTCACCCAGGCCAGAGAAAATGACGATATTTCTGGATGGTTTAAGTTTTTCCTTTCGGGGATTATTGAAACTGCACAAAATGGAATCAAAACATTCGATAATATACTGCGACTGCAAAAGTCGGTAGAAACATCCCTTCAAACGCTGGGAAGCCGGGCGGCCAATGCTCAGAAAGTAATGCAGTCTCTCTACAAGAAACCCATTACCAATGCAGCAAAAGTTACAGAAGTGGCTGGTATCTCAAATGCTTCTGCCTATAAGCTGATTGCTTCACTCGAAAAGCTGGGAATTTTGAATGAAACCACCGGTGGAAAGCGAGGGAGAACCTATGAGTTTACCAACTACCTGAAACTTTTCAGCGAGTAAGCTTTTTTTTACGTTATTCTCCAAAACTATAATAAGCAAGTTCCTTATTATAGTTTTTGGCGATTATCTAAAATAAGGGGAAATTAGCCGCAAAAACGAGAAGACACAAAGTCGCACTAAGATTATTTTTTAAGTTGCGTACATTAGTGTCTTTGAATCTCATTGGCTCTTTTAACCTCCACAATGCGACTTCTAAGTCAGTCCATGTGCATAAAGAATTGTGTACCCGGATAATTAAATTCTTCTTTATGATATACTAATTATATATACCTTGGTGATATCAAATCAAAACCTATGAAAACAGTATCCCTTAAAATTGATGACTCTATTTTCAGTGAGACAGAAAAAATCATCAGCAAGCTAAAAAAACCTAGAAACAGGTATATCAACGAGGCTATAGATTTTTACAATCGCCATCAGCGCAGGTCACTTCTTGAAAAAGCACTGAAACACGAATCAGGACTTGTAACAAAAGAGTCTTTAACTGTGCTTCAAGAATTTGAAAGGCTGGGTGATGAAAGTTAAACAGTATGAAATCTGGCTGGCTGATTTAAACCCCGAAATTGGCACTGACCCCGGGAAAACAAGACCTGTATTGATTGTTCAGACAAATCTGCTGAATAAAGTTCCCCATCCTTCATCCATCATTTGCCCGCTCACCACATACATTGAATTAGATGCTAATATACTCAGGGTTCACCTGAGTAAAGGCATGGCGAATCTGATTGAAGATTGTGATGTACTGATAGACCAAATCAGGGCAATTAACAACCAGCGACTGATAAAGAAAATTGGGGATATTCCGGCGGAACTTTTGCCCCTGATTAAAGAAAATATAGCTATTGTACTTGATCTTTAATGATTTTAATGAGGATTTAGTCAAAAGGTGATGCACTGTGACTGGTTGCCAATTACCACGCAAGCTCACCGAAATAAAGGTTCATTAAAATAGCTTTTTACTTTGTGTAACTTTGTGCCTTTGAGTCTTAGTGGCTCTCTTTAACCTTCAGATATGAAAACAACCCTCACTCTTTTCCTCCTCCTTGCCCAACTTTTCGCCTTTAGCCAATCGTCACTAACCGAAGCAAAGGCATCCCATTTTGCAAAGCTGGCCCTAAAATGCATTCCACAGGAATACCCCAACAAGCCCGGCGAAGTGGTTGGCAGTGTCAGGGACATCAAACCGGTGCGGGAGTACCGTCCGGCTTTTTATGGTTGCTTCGACTGGCACTCCTCAGTGCATGGCCACTGGATGCTGGTGAAACTGCTGAAAGAATTTCCGGATATGCCGGAAGCCGGACAAATCAAAACAGCCCTCAACAACAACCTTACACCGGAAAATATACTTATGGAAGTTGAATTCTTCAAAGACAGCAACAACAAAACCTTTGAACGCACCTATGGCTGGGCCTGGCTGCTAAAGCTGGCCGATGAGCTCCACACCTGGGATAACCCCAATGCCAGACAATGGGAAAGTGCATTGCAACCCCTTACTGACCTGCTTTGCCAGTATTACCTCGACTTTTTACCAAAATTGGTTTATCCCATCCGGGTGGGCGAGCACTCCAACACGGCCTTTGGCTTATCTTTTGCGCTCGATTATGCCCGTGCCACGCAAAATAAGCCGCTTGAAGCGATGATTGTGTCCCGGGCGAGGGACTTCTATATAAATGACCAAAACTGCCCTGAATCGTGGGAACCCAGTGGCTACGATTTTCTCTCTCCCTGTCTGATTGAGGCTGATTTGATGGCCAGGGTGTTGCCCGATGAGGAATTTTTGGAATGGATCAATGCTTTCCTTCCCGGATTAAACACCGGCACGTTGAAAATAATGAACGAAACAGCGAAAGTGGGCGACCGCAGTGATGGCAAACTGGTTCACCTGGATGGACTTAACTTCTCCCGTGCCTGGTGCCTGAAACATCTGGCCAACAAACCCGGCATGAACCACGAAATTTTACATACAGCAGCCCAAAAACACATCGATGCCGCCCTGCCCAATGTGGCCGATGGTGATTATGCCGGCGAACACTGGCTGGCAACTTTTGCAGTGATGGCGGTAACAATGGAATAGTATGTTTGTTTTCTTATGATTATTGTATCTTTTTAGAAAACAGGGGCATGCATAGTCTTTTCGTAAATAACCTGGATAAAATCAGCGCATTATGCGAGGCACATAATGTCAGATCTTTATTTGCCTTTGGTTCCATATGTACCGATGAATATAACGACAACAGTAATATGTATCTACTGGTTTCGTTCAATCCGATGGACTATGGTGACTACGCGGACACTTATTTTACTTTAGCTGATAAGATTGAAAGCATCTTTCATCGTCCAGTGGATCTGGTTACCAATAAATCACTGTCAAATCCATACCTTATTGATTCTATTAACCGTACAAAAAAGTTGATTTATGGAAATTGAGGTGAAGAAATTTCTGTGAGATATTTTTGAATCTATCAACTCCACCGAGAGTTTTTTAGGTGATACCCGGGAATTCAAAATCTATATGGGAAATATGATGCTTCGCCGGGCGGTTGAACGCGATTTTGAAATTATGGGAGAAGCAATGAGTCGAATAGATAAAGTTAACCCGGAAAATACCATTTCGAGTAAGAGACAAATATAAGCATGCGAAATCGCGTGATTCATGGATATGATAAGATTTATAATGAAATTATATGAGGGACTATTGTTCGTCACTTGCCATCGCTAAAAAAGGAGATTGCAGAACGTTTAAAACATTGACATTCCACTAACCTTGTCAGGGAGCCAAACATCGTTTCATTTCTCAGCGCCTGCCCACCGTAATGAAATGAAGGCTGGGTCTCCGCGTCCCGATGGCTATCGGGATTGCGTGGTTTTACCTTTCCCTCTCAAAACTGAAAATAAATAAACGGCTGAAAGCTTGCCGAATATGCCTGATAGCACAATACACCGGTGAATACAGCGGCAATCACTTTTACCGAGATGTGGCTTCGGCCATAAAATTCCGCAATGCGGCCTTTGGTGCGATAGGGCAGCCAATGACTGATGTATCCCAGCAGCATCACCATAAATACCAGGCGATAAGCCATCAGCACATTCAGGGCATTGCCCCAGTCCATGTTACCCGCTACCTGATTGTACCACTGCTCAATATGTTCCATACTTTCGCCCCGGAAGTAAATCCGTGTAAAGGTGATGAAAGTGAAGGTTAGCGCTATTTTCCAGATGACCGAAATGCGGTTGTTCACCTTTTCCCACGGACTAATCCGGCGCCAGTATTTATAAAAAACAATTCCAAGACCATTCAGTCCACCCCAGATTACAAACTTCCACGAAGCGCCATGCCACAAACCGCCAATCAGCATGGTAAGCATAATGTTGATATTGGTGATGATGTTGCGGTTTACAGATGGGATAAAATATGCGAGCACCGATGAAATTACCACCAGTCCGGCTACAATCAATGTTATGGTAAGACTGGCAAAAGCGATAAGCATACCGCCAATAATGATGCCGGTGAACACAAACGAAGTTACAGAACCTTTGCGGTTTCCGCCAAGAGGAATATAGAGGTAATCCTTAAGAAATGAAGAGAGTGAGATGTGCCAACGTTTCCAGAAATCACCGCAGTTCAGTGCTTTGTAAGGCGAATTAAAATTTTCGGGCAGGCGGAAGCCCATCAGCAGGGCAAGGCCTATGGCAATATCGGTATAACCGGAAAAATCACCATAAATCTGCAATGAGTAGCCAATCATTGCCATGATATTGGTGAAGCCTGAGAACATGGAAGGCGCATCAAACACTTTATCCAGAAAGTGCATGGCAATGTAATCGGCGAAAATCATTTTCTTGATCAATCCCTTTAGGATCATCAGGGTACCCATGTTGAAATCGGCCCGGCTGATGCGGGTTTCGCGGTGGCTTTGAGGGATAAACTCACCTGCCCGCACAATAGGACCGGCCACCAATTGTGGGAAGAAAGTCACGAAAAAACCAAAGTCAACCACCGATTTAACCGGTTTAAGCTTTTCACGGTAAATATCCACACAATAAGTGATGGTTTGGAAGGTGAAAAACGAAATTCCGACGGGAAGAATGATTTTGTTCACCGTAAAATAGGTGCTCCGGCTCAGGCTGTTGCCCCATTCGGCCAGCCAGTGGTTTACCTGAAAACTGGTATTAAAAATATAATTGATGGAATCGGTAATAAAATATGCATACTTAAAGTAACCTAAAATCAATAAGTTAAGCGTTACGCTCAGCGAAAGCAGAGCAAGCTTCAGGGTTTTGGTCCTGCTTTTAAAAATCCACCAACCAATGCCATAATTGGTAAGGGTCGTAAAAACGAGCAATCCCACAAAAACGCCCGAGGTCTTGTAATAGAAGAAAAGCGAAACCAATAGCAGATAAGCGTTTCTTATGTTTTTACGGCTGTAAACGAGTGCAAACCCTAAATAAATAATGGCAAAGAAAATCCAGAAGCTGGCCTGGGTAAAAATCAGCGGAAAGGCTTCCGAAAAGGTAAATATCTCCTGCAGCCTATTCATTTTTGCGAATTATGGAATTCAATACCTCTCCCGCCTCATATCCGCAGGTTTTTTCCCATTGTGTAGCCAGCGCCTTCAATAACAGATCAGCTTTTATGCTGTACCCCATAGATGTAAAGTGTATTCTGTCGCGTGGCATCCATTTTTTATGGTACCATTTCTGAGAAGATCCCAAACCGCCCATAATAGCATAAAAATCCCATACAGCCATTTGATGTTTCCGGGCCAGACGATGAATGATGGACTGCTGGATGCGGGTGTTTTTATTGGCATTTTTCCGCTTGTAGTAGGAATCGTTGGGTACAGTAAGCAATACGGCACAATCTGGGTTTACACGAAGGATCATTTGTAAAAAAGAATTGTAATAAGCTTCAAACTTCAATGAGTCAAAATCAGGAGTATAAGCATCGTTTGTACCGATAGAAATAATGAAAAGATCGGGCTTGTAGAGTGAGAGTTGTTGTTCAAAGGCAATACAACGACTGTACGATTCAAAACTGGCACCATTCACCCCAATGGAAGTATATTCCACCCCTGAATGATTGTTCATTAACTCAAAACCCATCAGTTTGAATTGTGGGTTTCCGGTGGAATCGGTGCGTCGGATTTCAAGCTCAAGTGTTTCCGTTTCTTTGTCCAGTTGAAATTCAACAAATCCGGCCAGCGTATCCCGGTATTCGCTCACAATAAAGTTAAGTGAATCGGATACCCGAATGCAGTAGGCGGCAGGAAGAGCATCATAAAATATCCGGATCCGGTCAAACATATAGGGCTGAAGGGTATAATTTTTATAATTGGCAGCGATTCGCAAGGTATCAATGGTATCGGTTAACGTCACGGTAATGCCTGAAAGCCCCCAAATTGAATGCTCATTCCTAACAGAGCTTCTAAAACGCTCCCAGCGCCGCTTGTTGCCTTCAATCCGGTAATTCAAGGGGTTGTTGGTTGAAGCCAGATGAAAAGGAAATATGAAGCCACGTTGCGCCTGGGCAGTTATATTCATGTTATGGAGGTAAGTGCGCAACTTATTGGAATAAATATCAGCCTGAATGTGGGAGCCTCCAATATGGAAGATATGCACCTTCGTATTTTCGCCACGATAAACGCTGTCTAACTTATCAAAAAAATGAATAAACGCCTGAGAGGAATCCGCATAAGCAAGCTCGTTAAATTTTTCATGAATCAGGCTGCTGTCGGCAGAGCGAATACTATCGAGCACGTATTTCTGAGCATTCAGCGAAAGCGCAATAAAGAACAGTAGGAGGGAGGCAGATATTTTCATCGGGAAAGGTCGAGATAAAGGGCATTAAAAAACAACTCGGAAATGATGCGCGAACCTTTGGGGGAGAAATGGGTATAATCGGTGGAGGCCAGTTCTTGTTCCACCCAATATTGCATGGAATTTTCGCCTCCCATGGCTTCAAACATACTCCAATAGGCTACATCATTGGCTAAACAGCGCTCTTTCAGTTGTTGGTCGAGATAGGGGAGAAGCGGGTAAGTGGTATAATTTCCATTCACTAAAGTGCTCATATCGCCCGGTCCAATGAATAGAAATACCGCTTCAGGCATGCGTTTGCGCAACCAACTGATGTGGCCTGTCAAATACCGGCTGTAGTTCATCACACCAAGTGAATCTTTGATGTAAGGCACGGTGTTGCCACCGTATTGTAAAATGACCACCTTCGGATCAAGTTTTGCCGCCATTATGTTGAAACCCGAAGCATTCATTTTGCTGAAAATAGTTCCGGAAGCTCCCCGCATGGCGATGTTATCTAACTGAATACCACTTTCACCATCCAGCGTAAGCCCATAAAAATCTGGACTTATTGTGCCTGAAAGTTCTATGTGGACTTCGCCCGGCGTGCTACCCGTAACGATCTCAAAACAATGGTAAGCACCATCAGCAATCAGGGTACTTTCTTTTATCAGCTCACCATTGACAAAAACCCCAACCTCCACAGGCACCAAAGCATTACCATAATGTAAGCCAATGTGATTGAACTGTTTGAGCCGCGAAAAAGATTTGCCTGACGGCCTGATGGTGATTCCTGCGGTGAACAGGGGCAAAGGTTCGGTTTTCGTACTGTCTTCACTCACAATTTCAATTGGCGTAAACCTCGAAACAGAGGCATAAACCCCGTAATTCATGTCTGCCAGTTTAACCTGAGTGGGATCGAATATGGCATACCGCAGCCAGTTTCCGGTAACAGTGATTTCTGCAGCGAGTTGTTCATATACCTGCTTTATGGGCAGAAAACCAGGCCCGCTACCCCCATATATACCTTGCAGCCGGTTGCGCAGGTAGCCCGAAATGCGGTCACCCTCCAGTTGCGAATCACCATAATGTAATATGCGGCAACGGCCACTTTCCAGATATGCATGTAATTCATTTACATAGGTTTCTTTATGCTCCGGCCAGGAAATGCGAAGCAGGCGCGCCGTATCTATTTTTGAAAAATCAGGGATAACCGGCATGAATTCTTCTTCAGGCAACACAGCTTCAATAGCATGCACTATGCTGTCGGCCAATAGGTTGGCTTCAGCTTTTTCTTGCTGAAGAAACCCCGATGTAGTCGGATATTTTATCTTAAACCCGGGTAACTCAATGCCACTGCTTACTCCACGGTCGGAGGTGCTGAATACCGAGATCAGCAATAACAACCCAAGGACAGTGAAAATAAATAAGGCAATTTTTCCGGGGCGCATGGATAGTCAGTAGCTTAAAGGTCGTCGTATAACCGGATAAATTCGTAGCTGTTTCCCATGGCTTCAAGGAAATTGATAAAATCGCTGAAAGCAATGACCAGTGAAGCGGTATTCAGATTGGGATGGAAACTTATTTTGGGCAATTTTTTCAGGTGTTCGTCCAGAAAAAGATGCACATGGTGTTGCTCGTCATGAATCAATCCAAAAGGAGAGACCGAACCAGGCGATAAACCAAGGTATTTTTGCATCCGTTGCTCTGAGGCAAAACTCAGCTTTCCCTGTTTCAGGCGCTTTTCCAGATCGTGAATGGCTAAGTTCTGCAGGTGGTCAAAGATTACCAGATAGTGCCGGTTTCCTTTATGGTTTCTGAAAAACAGGTTTTTACAGTGAGTGGTTTCCTCAATGTCTTTCCAGTATTGCACTGCAATTTCGATGGTAGGTGCAGCCGGATGCTCATAATATTCAAAAGGAATACGAAGTTCTTCCAGTTTGCGGTAGAGTAGGGGGTCGCCGTTCATTTTTTTGTTTACTATTTGTTCATAAAAGTGGGCCGAGGGGCAAGGGACGTTGATCCCTGTCTTTTATCTCTTTCCCGCTCCGATAGCTACAGGATTCAACCAACCACCATAAAAAATCCTTCATCCCAAAATTTTATTTTCTTCTTATCTCCATGTCCCTTTGTCATATTAATCGAAGTAGGATTTTCGGGCACAACAAACCTTCCCTCGTCCCTTCTTCAGTGTCCCTCGTCCCCTTTTTAGCATCCCTATTCCACCAATCTTGATAATGCATTTTGCAGTCTGGCAATAACCTCCTTCTTCCCCAACGTTGACGCAATGGCTGCCACGCCAGGACCAAAGCTCCCACCGACCAGAACAAGCCGCAGGGTATTCATTACCTGACCCATGCCAAAGCCTTTGCTCTGAATCCATGCTTTCAGCGAACCATCCAGGTTTTCAGAGGAAAAATCGGTTTGTTTTTCAAAAAATGCGATTAAATCGTTTAGCATAGCCGGGGTTTCCGGTTTCCAGAATTTCTGTCTTACTTTTTCGTCATAAGATTCCGGTGCTACAAAAAAGAAGTGCGACTGCTCCCATAAATCGGGGATGAGTACGACGCGTTCCTTTACCAGCCCGGCCACATTAATCAGAAAACTCATTTCGAAAGACAATCCTATTTCTGCCAATATCTTCTTTAGCAACCCGGCGACTTCTTCATCGGCCAATTGTGAAAGGTAATGGTGGTTGAACCATTTGGCTTTTTCTGGATCGAATTTCGAACCCGATTTACCCACTCTTTCGAGGGAAAACGTTTCAACCAGTTCATCCATGCTGAAAACTTCCTGTTCGGTACCGGGATTCCAGCCCAGCAAAGCCAGCATATTTACAAACGCATCGGGCAGGTAGCCCGATTCACGATATCCGGAAGAAACCTCTCCGGTTTTTGGATCGGCCCATTGTAGTGGAAATACCGGAAAGCCCAGGCGGTCGCCATCGCGCTTGCTCAGTTTGCCATTGCCATCTGGCTTCAGCAACAGTGGTAAGTGGGCAAACAAAGGTGGTTCCCATCCCAAATATTTATATAGCAGCACATGCAACGGGGCAGAGGGCAACCACTCTTCACCACGGATTACATGGCTGATTTCCATCAAATGGTCATCTACGATATTGGCCAGATGATAAGTCGGCATTCCGTCCGATTTAAACAGCACTTTATCATCAAGACGTGAAGAATCCACCAAAACCTCTCCCCGGATCAGGTCATTGACCACCACTTCCTCGTTCTCTGGAATCAGAATCCGAATCACGTAGGACTCACCCGAATCAAGCCTTTGCTGCGTTTCGGCAGCATTCAGCGTAAGTGAGTTCAACATTTCCCCGCGGGTAAATGCATCGTATTGAGGGGTAGCTACACCTTTGGCTTTCAGTCGCTCACGCATCTGCTCCAGCTCTTCGGGCGTATCAAAAGCATAGTAAGCTTTTCCTTCGGCAATCAGTTGATCGGCATATTGCTTATATATTTCCTGACGTTCGCTCTGACGATAAGGGGCATGTGGCCCATCTTTTCCCACACCTTCATCATAATGAATACCGCACCAGTTCAGGGCTTCAATGATATATTCTTCGGCTCCGGGGACGAATCGCGCTTGATCGGTATCTTCTATGCGAAGCAAAAACTTTCCGTTGTGCCTGCGGGCAAAAAGGTAATTGTATAAAGCGGTGCGCACACCACCAATATGCAGCGGCCCGGTGGGGCTGGGGGCAAATCTTACGCGGACTTCTTTCATGATTAAAGGTTAAAACACTGCAAATATACTAATTCAACCTTTAGCAGATAGTAAAGCAGAAGTTATGGATGTTGATATCTTCTGCTTCGTATTAAACTTAAAGAATAATTGTTAATTTTGTTAGCCTGGTTAATAATTTAATCTCTGAGACCACTCCGAATAAGTAAAAGAAAAAGAATGCCACTAAGATCGGCCTTCGCTACCTTGCGGCTGGCAGGCACTAAGAAATCAAGGTTCACAAAGAATTGTAAATAAGAATATTAAATTCAGAAATTCTTTGAGCCTGCCTGCATACTCTTGCGGTCAGGCCTTTGTGGCGAAAATGCTTTATTCGGAAAGGCTCATCTCTTATTTGTTTAAAGTAGAAAAGCTTACTCAGTCATCATGAAAAATATAAAAATTCCCAGGTATAAAGTTGGCCGGATTTACCTGTTGCCTTTACTTATGTATTTCATGCTGGTGCTTCCTTTATTGTTTTTTATGGCCTTTAAGGGATTTCCTGAATTGAGCAAACGCACAGGCTTTAGAGAACAAATATCCGACACTGTTCAGACTATCCCGAACAAAATCCCCCTTGATGCAGATAGTTCCATCAGTGGTGTAATATCCACCGAAGAGAATAACATCGATACCGCCTTTTTTGATGCGGAAAGTCTCAGCTTTAAGTACAAATATGAGCCGGATCCGGAAAGCCGTGGTGGTGCATCAGGAACGCTTTCCAATTTATTTAATATCTTGGTTCTCATTACGCCTTTTGTTGGATTTGCAGTAAACATTCCATTTAAAAGATATTTTAAGCGGAAACGCAAGGGAAAGGTCATTTCTCCCCGTTTATATCGCTTTTGCCGGAAATATATTTTAAAAACCCCTTTGCTCAATAGCGGTATCGTATTTATTGCTTTTACGGTGGTTCACATGATCATGATCTATACATTGATTTTTCCGGAACAAGCCCTGGATGCCGTTACACAGCGCATGTTGACCAATTTCCTTTTTGTATCTGTAGTGGCTTCAATGCTCACCGTATTATTTATCTATTTCTGGCAAAAACACCTGGTTCACATCCGATATTTAGAACACATCTTTACGCCTGCTGAACTTCAGAAAAGAATATTTGGACGGCGTACAGGTAAAATAAGAAACCGGCTTTACATTGCGAGTGCCATGACTACCCTCTTTCCGCTAACCATTGTAATACTTTATCTTCTCCTTAGCCTGACCCCGGTTTCAGATCTTAAAAACCCAACTCCAAATGAGATGCGTGTAGTACTTGGAAGTATAGTAGATTTAATGGGTCCGGTAGACGATTTTTCGGAAGAAGGGTTCAATGATCTTTACTATATTCCTGCCATAGACAATACGTTGATGTTTTTTGGTATTTTAAGTGGTATTCTGGTTTCATTCATTTATATTTTATTTTTTGTAAACTGGTCAACACAGGGCATCGTAAAACCGGTGAATGATCTGGTAAGAAGTATGTTAAAAACAGGGGAGGGGCTAACAGGGCATTACACTTTGGTTCGTACCAATGATGAAGTGGGCATTATGTCAGAAAGCTACAATGTAATGAGCGCCCAGTTGAGCGAATATATAACCCATATATCGCGCCTGAATGAGGCCTATTTCAGGTTTGTTCCCCGGCAGTTTCTTGACTTTCTCGACAAAAAGGATATCGTGGATATTCAATTGGGTGATCAGGTTCAAAAAGAGATGACCGTGATGTTTTCAGATATACGCGGGTTTACGGAATTGTCAGAATCCATGACACCCAAAGAAAATTTTGATTTCATCAATCATTATCTGGGTTACATGGAACCCATCATCAGGAATAACAATGGCTTTATTGATAAATTTATAGGAGATGCCATAATGGCCTTATTTCACGATAAGGCAGATAATGCATTGAATGCAGCCATACAAATGCGTAAAATGCTCAAGCAATTTAATACAGACCGTATTGAGCAAGGATTGCCACCCATTGATTCGGGCATAGGCATGCATACCGGCAATCTGATGTTGGGTGTGGTTGGAGGAGAAGGACGCATGGATGGCACCGTTATTTCTGATGCCGTAAACCTGGCGGCGCGTCTGGAAGGCCTTACCAAAATTTACCAGTCCTCCATCATACTCAGCGAAGATACCCTGATTAAGTTGGAAAACCCGGCAGCATATCATTTTCGATTTCTTGATATCGCCCGGGTAAAGGGCAAGAAGGAAGCCGTATATATGTTCGAGCTACTTGATGGCGATCCTGACGATATAAAAACCCTCAAAATAGCTTCTATGCCGCTGTATAGCAAAGCAATAGAAAGTTATAAGAACAAGCAGTTTGAAGAGGCAGAAAAATTGTTTTCACAGGTACTTGCGCTTAACCCCGATGATGCAGCCGCCCTCTTTTATATAAACAGGTGTCGCAACTTCAGGCAGAAAGGAATAGCTGATGATTGGAGCGGTATAGAGGTTTTTGATGCCAAATAAGCGTCATTATAGTCATGAAGATGGTCTATCAATAGTTACTTCAGTGGAGCAGTTGATTTACAATGCATTTAATGGTTAATTTTGCAACCACTCGCAAAACATTGGAAAACAGAATACGTTATACTTTTAACCTGTTTTACGCTAAAAATGAACAACAACTATAATTTACTCCTCGACAAGCTGGATGCATTTATCCGCAAGTACTATATAAATCAACTTATAAAAGGAGGATTATATAGTATTGCATTGCTTGGAAGCTTCTTTTTGCTTATCACCTTATTGGAATCAGTGGCCTGGTTCTCTCCCATAGTGCGCACCCTGCTTTTTTATTCTTATCTGATGGGAGGGTTGATTATTATTGTTCGCTTTGTGGTTATTCCACTGATGAAGCTGAGTAAATTCGGCAAACGCATATCTCATGTTATGGCGGCCGATATCATAGGGCGGCATTTTTCCAATGTTAAGGATTTATTGCTTAATACATTGCAGCTCAACCAATTATCCTTATCTGAGCCAGAGCAGCGGGATTTAATTTTGGCAGGTATTGATCAAAAAGCCAACCTTTTACAGCCCATCCCCTTCGTCTCTGCAATTGATTTGAGGCAAAACCGCAGATACATGATTTATGCCCTGCCACCAATATTGATATTGGCTGCAATATTATGGTTTTCTCCGGGAAGAATTATAGAACCAGGAACCAGATTATTAAACCATTCTGTTGCATTCGAAAAGCCCTTGCCATTTAAAATCAGTGTTAAGAACGAAAACCTCACTGCAGTTCAACACGAAGATTTTACTTTAGAAATAGAACTTGAAGGTTCTGAAATTCCAAATGAAGTTTATCTGATGTCCAATGGAAGCGAGATCAGGATGGAAAAGGCAAGCCGGACCACCTATTCCCATACTTTCATCAAAATTCAGCACAATCAACGTTTTAAATTTCAGGCAGCAGGCTATTACAGTGGTGATTATGAGTTAATTGTTTACCCCAGACCAACCATCCTTAATTTTTCTCTTCAGGTGGATTACCCACCTTACACGGGTATGGAAAATGAACTATTGCAAAATGCAGGAGACATAATTATACCGGTAGGCAGTAAGGTTACCTGGAAATTTGCTACCCGGGATACCCGTGAACTTTCGTTGACGGTTAATGAAGAAACCCGGATATTACAGGTAAATGAAAAGTCAAACAGCCTGAGCTATGAAAGCCGTATAATGAAACCTACCCCTTATACTGTAAGTCTGAGTAACGATTATATGCAGGGTGCTGACTCAATGTCTTTTTTTATCAATACTATTCCCGACTTGTATCCCATTATTCAGGTTGAAGAATATCGTGACACCGTTTATGACAGCAGGCTGTATTTCAAGGGTTTAATCAAAGATGATTATGGGTTTAAACGTCTGGAATATACCATGAGTATTAAAACTTCAGTTGGAGATGCTCCTGAAACTTCTACAAATGTTGTTATCGAGACTCAAAATACCCGGCAATCATTTTATCATTATGCGGATCTCAGCGCATTAAATGTTCAGCCTGGCGATGAAGTGGTTTATTATTTTGAAGTCTGGGATAATGACGGTGTCAACGGCAGTAAATCTACCCGCTCACAAAAAATGAGTTACAAGCTGCCTACACTGGATGAGATCAATAAATCACTTGAAAAAAACAGGGAAAACATCGAAGATGTTCTGAAAAAGGGAATACAGGAAGCCAGGACGATACAAAAAGATGTGCAGGAAATCCGCAAGAACCTCCTGGAAAAAAAGAATCTTAACTATCAGGATAAACAGCAGGTTCAGCAATTACTGGACAGGCAAAAAGCACTTCAGCAGCAGATGGAAGAGGTGAAAGCACAAAACAGTAAAGCCAATCAAAAAGAATCTCAATATAAAGAGGTTAATGAGCAACTCCTCGAGAAGCAGCAATTACTGGAAAAGCTTTTTAATGAGCTTATGTCTGATGAGATGAAAAAAATGTTTGAAGAGCTCCAGCAAATGCTGGATAACCTGGATAAGGACAAACTTTCAGAAGTAATGGAAAAGATTCAATTGAGCAGTGAGGATCTTGAAAAATCCATTGACCGGAACCTGGAATTATTCAAACAACTGGAATTTGACAAGAAGCTCACTGAAACTATTGAAAAATTAAAAGCGCTGGCCGAAGAACAGAAAAAATTAGCCGAACAAACTTCCGATGCAAAGAAGGAGGAAAAAGAAACCTTAACTAAAAAGCAGGAAGACATCAACCATGAATTCCAGGCAATCAAAGACAAATTACAGGAGCTTGAAAAGGACAATAAAGCCCTTGAAGAACCCAATGAATCTTTTAAGATACCTGAAGACCTGCAGCAAAAAACAGAAGAAAGCCTTGAACAATCGAGTGACAATCTGAAGCAGGGAAAAATGAAACCGGCTTCAGGTAAGCAAAAAGATGCTTCTGACGGAATGCAAAAAATGAGTGAGACGCTTTTCGAAATGCAGCAACAAATGGAAGAGGAAGCATTAGGTGAGGACATCAATGCGTTGCGTCTTATTCTCGAAAATCTGGTTCGCTCATCCTTCGATCAGGAAGCATTGATCTCTACTCTTTCCAATACCCCCATCAACAGTCCAAAATATCCTGAGGTAGCTGAAATACAGAAAAATATTCAGGATAATCTGACTGTCGTTGAAGATTCTTTATTTGCCTTAAGTAAGCGGCAATCAATGATAGAACCTTTCATCAACCGGGAAATTTCTGCCATCAATAGCAACATTACCACAACCCTTGAATTGCTTACCTCCCGGTCGGTTTCGGCAGCAATGGGTAAGCAGCAGTTTGTAATGACTTCCATCAATAACCTTGCCCTGATGCTGGCTGAATCTTTGAATCAGATGCAGCAAAGTATGAATCAGATGAAATCTGGAAAATCGGGGAAGAGCTGTCCTATGCCGGGTGCCGGTAAACCATCAATGAAGACCATGAAACAGCTTCAGCAGAAATTAAACGAGCAGATGGAGGCCATGAAAAAAAGCATGCAGGAAGGTAAGAAAGGAGAGCAGGGTAAAAGCGGGCAATCGTCGATGAGTGAACAATTGGCCAGGATGGCGGCTGAGCAGGAAGCTTTAAGAAGGCAGTTACAACAATACCGCGAGGAGTTACTTAAAGATGGTATATTGGATGATAAGGGGATGAACAAGATGATAAAAGATATGGAACAAACCGAATCTGATCTTGTAAATAAGCTGCTCAATGAATCCACCATGCGCCGGCAACAGGAAATTCTAACACGTTTACTCGAATCAGAAAAAGCCGAGATGCAGCGGGAGAAGGAAGAAAAGCGTGAATCAACAGAAGCAAAAGACATCCCCAGGCAAGACCCTGCTACCTATTTCGACAGCATTGGCCTTCCTTCGCGGGAAACGGAATTGTTGCGAACCATTCCACCTTCGCTTAGGGGTTATTATCGCGACAAAGTAAATGCCTATTTTATTACCATACCGCTTAATTACTGATTCCCCATGTCCCAAACAATTCTTTTTTTCTGTGAATCTATTGAATTCAGATTGCGCGATGTTAAAAAACGGCGGGCATGGTTGATGAGGGTAATTGATGCTGAAGAAAAAATTTCAGGTGACTTAAATTATATTTTTTGCAGTGATGATTATTTACACCAAATGAATGTACAATATTTGGCTCATGACACCCTGACTGATGTTATTACTTTTGATTATTGCGAATATCCCATAGTTTCAGGAGATATTTATATTAGCATCACCCGGGTAAAGGAGAATGCAAAAACCTTTCGTCATTCTTTCAATGAAGAACTCAATCGGGTTATGGTACATGGTCTTTTACATCTTTGCGGCTACCAGGACAAGTCCAGAGCCGAATCCAGAGCCATGCACCAAAAAGAGGATCATTACCTGGAGCTTCTTCGCACAGCCTGATGAATTATTTTTTTTGACTACCTTTGCAACCCCTTGAAATGAGGTAGTATGCTATCATTCAATCCGATGATGGCATTGTTCCACGTGAAACAATACAAATGTTCAAAGAATACGATGTAATAGTAGTAGGTGCCGGCCATGCCGGAAGTGAGGCTGCTGCGGCAGCAGCTAACATGGGATCATCGGTTTTGCTCATTACCATGAACATGACTACTATTGCCCAGATGTCATGCAATCCTGCCATGGGTGGCATTGCCAAAGGTCAAATAGTAAGAGAAATTGATGCTATGGGTGGTTATTCAGGCATAGTCACCGATCATACTATGATTCAATTCCGCATGCTTAACAAATCCAAAGGGCCGGCCATGTGGAGCCCGAGAGCCCAAAGTGACCGCATGCGTTTTTCTGAAAAATGGCGACTCATGCTGGAAGCCACTCCCAATATTGATTTCTGGCAGGATACAGTAATCGGATTAAAGGTAAAGGACAACAGCGTGAAGGGAGTAAAAACGGCGATGGGCCATACCATTTATTCAAAAACAGTAATCCTTACCAACGGTACTTTTCTGAATGGTATCATCCATGTAGGTACCAAGCAATTTGGAGGTGGCCGAATGGGTGACAGATCTTCACAGGGTATTACCGAGAATCTGAAAGCTCTGGGATTTGAATCTGCCCGCCTGAAAACCGGTACTCCGGTGCGCGTCGATGGACGAAGTATTGATTTCAGCCGAATGGATGAACAAAAAGGAGATGCTGAACCCAAACGGTTTTCTTTTACCGACACACCCTTGCTTCAGAAACAAAGAAGTTGTTTTTTGACCTACACCACCCAGAAAACCCACGATATATTGCGTGAAGGTTTTGATGAATCGCCCATGTTTGCCGGCCGCATCGAAGGAAGGGGACCGAGATATTGCCCTTCCATAGAAGACAAAATAGACCGGTTTAGCGATAAAGACCATCATCAATTATTCGTTGAACCGGAAGGATGGGAAACAGTGGAATACTACATTAACGGATTTTCATCTTCCTTACCTGAGCACATTCAATTTAAAGCGCTACAGACTGTGGCGGGTTTTGAAAATGCTCGGATTTTCAGGCCAGGTTATGCCATAGAATATGATTATTTTCCTCCATACCAGCTTAATTATTCTCTTGAAACCCGCTTGATTCAGAATTTATTTTTCGCCGGACAAATCAACGGAACCACCGGTTATGAAGAAGCTGGTGCCCAGGGAATAATGGCCGGGATCAATGCTCACTTAAAAATTAAGGACTCCGAACCATTCGTGCTTAAGCGCTCAGAGGCATACATAGGCGTACTGATCGACGATTTGATTACAAAAGGCATAGATGAACCTTATCGTATGTTCACCTCCCGGGCTGAATACCGGATACTTCTGAGACAGGATAACGCTGACCTGCGCCTTACTCCAATTTCCAATGCGCTGGGTTTGGCTTCCGACGAAAGGCTGGAGCGCGTAAGAGCAAAAGAGCAGGCCATTGAAGCCTCAATAAAATTTATTAACAATCTAAGTGTTTCCCCGGATGAAATAAACCCCCATCTGGAGATGGCCAATACTGCACCAATAACCCAAAAGGTGAAGTTAACCGGCGTGTTACTCCGGCCCCAGCTATCCATAAATGTATTGATTGATGCCCTGCCATCGTTAAAGGAACATTTCTCCAGCTATGGAAATATTGCCGATGAAATATGGGAAGAAGCAGAGATATTAATCAAATATCAGGGCTATATTGACAAGGAAAAAGAATTGGCAGACCGGCTTTCAAAATATGACGATATGCACCTGAAGGCTGATTTCGATTACCATAAATTGCCTTCGCTGTCGTACGAGGCAAGAGAAAAATTGTCCAGAATGCGACCTTCAACCATTGGCCAGGCCTCGCGCATCAATGGGATTTCGCCTGCCGACATTTCAGTACTTATTATATATTTAAGCAAATAAAATCCTGTTTCACGTGGAACAAATCTTACAAGTCGCTGATTGTCAGGCGTGTGAAAGCGATAACCTGGCCCATTATATGGATTTAAAAGACTTTTTCCTGTCGGGGGAATCTTTTTCCATTCTTGAATGCAAAAAATGTGGTTTACTTATAACCACTCCCCGGCCTTTAGAACAGGATCTGTCGAGGTATTATCAATCCGATGATTATATTTCTCACTCTAATAAGCAGTCAGATATTGTAAGTAGGCTCTATCAATGGGTACGAAATTACACCCTGAGCAGAAAGGTAAAAATACTTAAACGGTTTTCAGCGGGTAAAAATATTTTAGACCTGGGTTGCGCCACAGGTGAATTCCTGGCAAAATGTAAACATTCCGGATATAATGTCAGCGGCGTTGAACCCGACCTGAAGGCCAGAACTTTCGCACAACAATCCCATGGGCTTGAGGTTCACAGCCTTGCGGATCTGGATAAACTTGCCCCCGAAAGTTTTGATATCATTACACAATGGCATGTACTTGAGCACGTCTCTGACTTAAATGCCCGCTTCGAGGTGATGTCAAAGTTACTGAAAAAAGATGGGGTTTGCATCGTCGCACTGCCAAATCCAAACGCTGCCGATGCAAAACATTATAAAAAATACTGGGCAGCATACGATGTACCCAGGCATTTGTTTCATTTTCGACGGCATGCTTTAATATTTCTGGCCAACAAATTTGATTTTTCAGTGAGTGCAATTTTGCCAATGAAATTCGATTCGTATTATGTGTCGTTATTAAGCGAAAAATACATCACCGGCAAGCCAAATTATTTTAAAGCCTTTTTGTGGGGATTAAAATCCAATTTAAAAGCAAGATCCGGCAATGGTGAATATTCCAGCCTGATTTATGTGCTTAAAAAGACTTACAGCGCATAAAGAAGCATTTTGCCCTTTTGTAAGTATAGTTTAGTACCTTTACCCTCGAAACCAAAAATCGTTCGTTAAACGGCCCGAAATTTGGTGCACTCTGAAACCCTTGTGAATAAAGGATTATAAGTATTTTTTTATGAAGCCTGTTCCCCGCAAGCATTATTGGTGGTCATTTTTGTTGCTGGCACTTCTCCTTGTGATGCTGGCCGAAATTATTCAATCCCATGCATCTTCAAAGCACCAGCTCAGTAAAAATGTATCGGATTTTAATACAGCACTTAATGAGCGCTATCAAAGATCGGCCACATTGCTCAATGAAATTAAGACGCTTGCTAAAACAGGAAAGCTTGGCGAACCGGAAAAACTGGATTTGCCCGAATATTATAACTTATTTGTATTTGAAGAAGGAGAACTGGTTTACTGGTCTGATAACGATTATTTTCCAGACCTCACTTCTGATACTTTGCCGCGTATATTAAAAACCGGTAATGGCTTTTACCAGTTGATCGGGGATTCACTGGAAAATACAACCTTCGTTATCGGAGATTTAATCAAACAGCAATACCCTTATCAAAATGATTATCTGAATGCGGGTTTTAATCCTGTGTATAATCTGGCACCTTCCATTAATATAAGCCCACAGCCTTCTTCGTATGCCATTAAAGATAAATCCGGGAAAGTATTATTTTACCTTACACAGGCAGCAGCAGATGCGACCATCAGCACACCGGCATATATCCTGTCCTATCTTTTATCTTTTTTGTTAATTACGCTGGCTCTCTATTTTTTATACAGACAATATCCCTTTTTCGGCCAGAAGGCATATTATATTTTTTTATTTATGGCCGATGTATTTATCTTAAGATGGGTGCAATTTTATTTTGAATTTCCTGCTAAATTATATCAGACTGAACTATTTAATCCATTTACCTATGCTACTTCGGTGGCTCTGCCTTCCCTGGGTGACTTATTGATCAATACCCTGCTGGGCTTAACTGCCGGATGGCTTTTTTTCAATTATTTTATTGGTTTTAGAATTAAGCTGAAAGGGCTTTTCCAAAAGTTCGTTTCCCTGGTCTATCTGTCAGTGGTGATACTGTTGTTTTTTCTTATTTCAATGCTGATAGATTCGTTGACCATCAATTCTACCTTTGAAATGAATTTCAGCAATATTCTGGAATTCTCAGTGTATAGTTATATTGCCTTTTTTATAATTGCCGGATTACTATTTTCATTCTTTTTATTCTCTTATCCTTTACTTCGCCTGGTTTACAAAAGTGCAGGCAACCGGTTTTTATTAATCAATGTTCCGGTTTTGCTTATTTTTCTTAACCTGATATTTCACCTGGCCGATCTTTCGCTTCCCGATTACATTAGCCAGTTTCTATTTTTATTGTACCTTTTAATCATCTGGCTGACATTTCGACGTCTGTTGAGTTTTCCCTCGGTAAGCTCCATTGGCTTGTTGGTTTTAGTGCTTACCATTTTGTCCAGCTACAGTCATTATAAATACCAGACCCGCAAAGAACAGAACGAACGACATTTGCTGGCCGTTCGACTGGCTTCCAACCGGGATAAAATGGCCGAATATCTGTATAATGATATCGCTACCAAGATTATAGCCGATACAGCACTAAAGCGGCTTATTGCCGAAGCCTATATGAATCCGGACAGTGAAGCCTCCTGCAAGGAATACATCGAAAAGTCATACCTCAGCGGATATTGGTTCAGATATAATGTTCAAATCACCCTTTGTTATCCGGAAAAAATGCTTAGCGTTAAGCCCCGCAATTTGGTAATCAGTTGCAACGATTATTTCGATCGCATCATTTCCATGCTGGGAGAACCAACAGCCAGTCCGACTTTGTATTATATTAAGGAATCTTATAGTGCTAGCAGCTATATATCTAAAATTAACATTCCATCAGGCAAAGGATTAAACGTTGAAACCAATATCATTATTGAACTGAACGAAAAGAGTGTATCCCAGGGGCTGGGATATCTGGAATTACTTCTTGACCGATCGGTAAAGAAATTCAATGATCTGACCGGTTATTCATATGCCATTTATGTAAAAGGGGAACTGGTACGCACCCTGGGAGAATACCCTTACAGCATGCTGGAAGACAATTACACCCATGATTTAAAAGATGGTTCCTATTTTGATAAAAACGGATACAATCATCTTTTCTATGATGTTGATGCCGAAACATCTATTATAGTTAGCCGTCCCAGGGATGAATTTCTGGATATGTTTGCGCCTTTTACGTATCAGTTTGCATTCCATATCCTTCTGATTTTGTTCATCACCATGATGACACGTACGCTTCACTCAACGGGTTTGCGTCACCTGGATTTGAAAACGCGTTTACAACTTATGCTTGTAGGTATTATCTTGTTTTCATCGCTCATTACCGGCTTCAATACCATCCGGAACATCTCCAAACTGAATTCACAAAAGAATCGCGATATGCTTAGCGAAAAAGCACACTCGGTGCTGATTGAGTTGGAGCATAAATTATCCGATGCAGATTCATTGACCAATCAACAAAGTGAATATCTTGACGAATTACTCACAAAATTCTCCCTGGTCTTTTTCACCGATATCAACTTATATGCACCCGACGGTTCACTGTTGTCCTCATCCCGCCCTCAGATCTTTGATCAGGGGATAAAGTCACCACTGATGAGCCAACAGGCATTCATAGAGCTTAGCAGCCATAAGCGTACCCGCTATCTTACCCGGGAGAACATCGGACATTATAGATACCTGTCGGCTTATCTGCCATTTCGCAACTCAGATAACAAATTGATTGCCTATATCAATCTGCCCTATTTTGCCAGACAACAGGAACTGAGGGAGGAGATATCAGGCTTTCTGGTCGCTTTTTTAAACATCTATATTTTACTCACCGTTTTTGCCATAGGAATAGCTCTGTTGGTTGGAATTTATTTCACCCGTCCCTTACAATTGATTCGCAATCGCTTTAGCAGCATTAAATTTGGTGTACCCAATGAACAGATTGAGTACAATCGTAATGATGAATTGGGTGATTTAATCAAAGAGTACAATTTCATGATTGGTAAGCTTGCCGAAAGTGCCGAGCAACTGGCCCGTTCGGAACGTGAAAGTGCCTGGCGTGAAATGGCGCGACAGGTAGCTCATGAGATCAAGAACCCGCTTACTCCCATGAAACTGAGTATACAGCATTTGTTTAAATCCTATCGTGAAAATGCACCAGACTGGCACAAACGCCTTGAAAGCACCACACGAACGCTTATATTCCAAATTGATTCGCTCTCAGACATTGCCACTGCATTTTCAGATTTTGCCAAATTACCTCAGGCACATATTGAAAAAGTTGATCTTACAGCTACATTACTCGAAGTGATACACCTTTTCAAAGATTTACCATCCATCCGGTTTATTTTCGATCAGGACACCGGGCATCGCTGGATAATGGCTGACGAAAAGCAGCTTACCCGCCTGTTTGTGAATCTGATTAAAAATGCCATTCAGGCCATTCCGGCGGGCAGGAATGGAGTGATTGCGATTACACTTACCCAGGAAGATAAATTTTACAAGGTTGAAATTGCAGACAATGGCAGTGGTATGACTTCCGAAGAACAATCGAAGGTATTTTCGCCTAATTTTACCACCAAATCAGCAGGCATGGGATTGGGATTGGCTATGGCACGCAATATCGTTACCTCCCTGGGTGGAGAAATCACTTTTAAATCGAGGTTAAATGAGGGCACCAGCTTTTATGTAAGAATGCCCATAGCTGACCAATAAAAATCTAAAATATTGAATCCTCTGAGGAAATTAGCCGGACAAACAGCCATATATGGTTTACCTACCATCGTAGGCCGCTTGCTGAACTACCTTTTGGTTCCTCTGTATACACGGGCTTTTATACCGGCTGAATATGGTGTAGTTACAGAAATGTACGCCTATGTTGCCTTTTTGTTTATCGTACTTACCTATGGCATGGAAACCGCCTATTTCAGGTTTGCCAGTGCACAGCAGGGAAAAGGTTCGGTATTTGGAACAGCCTTATTTTCTTTGGGATTTACTTCGGCTGTTTTTACATTGGCAGGATTCATCTTTGCCGGACCGGTTTCAGCCTGGATGGGCTATCCCCATCATCCCGAATACATTCGCTGGTTTGTGTTGATCATAGCCACAGATGCCATTACCACCATACCTTATGCCAGTCTGAGGCTGCAAAATAAACCCTTACGCTTTGCTTTTATCAAGATAGCCAACATAGCCACCAACATCGGATTGAATTTATTTTTCATTTTGTTCTGTCCATATGTATTGGCTCATTATAGTGAAGGCATCCTATTTCAACTTATTCACAATTTTTATAATCCATCCATAGGAGTAGGCTATATATTTATATCTAATCTGGTAGCCAGCCTGGTAACCTTTGTGATGCTGCTGCCCGACATGATGAAGCAGATTAAGCGTCCCGATGCAACTATACTGAAACAGATGCTGGTTTATGCATGGCCATTGCTTATTTTTGGTCTGGCGGGAACGGTTAACGAAACATTTGACCGCATCATACTAAAGCATTTGCTCCCAAAAAATATGGATGTAATGGCACAACTCGGCATTTATGGTGCCAACTATAAGGTTTCCATACTCATGACCTTATTCGTACAAACCTATCGGTATGCTGCGGAACCATTCTTTTTCGCCCATGCCAAAGAGGCGAATGCCAGACACACGTATGCCCGCCTGATGCACTATTTTATCATTATTTGCCTGCTGATATTTTTGGTTGTTACGCTTTTTCTTAATGAGGTCTTGTTTTTTATAGGCCCTGCCTACAGGGAAGGTGCACCTGTTATTCCAATTCTTCTTTTGGCCAATCTTTTTCTGGGGGTGTTTTACAACCTGAGTGTATGGTTCAAACTCACCGATCAAACACGCAAAGGTGCCATGATTTCTCTTGCAGGAGCAGGAGTAACGCTTGGGTTAAATCTACTGCTCATTCCTTTGATGGGATATATGGGTGCAGCCTGGGCCACATTTGCCTGTTATGCATTTATGATGGTGATTTCTTATCTATGGGGACAGCGCTATTATGCAGTAGATTATTCTCTGAAGGCTGCTTTGGGGTATTTTTCTCTGGCAATGGTATTGTATGCTGTTTCGCATTGGCTGGCACCCGAATCAGGTTTGCTTTACTATGTGACCAATGGCAGTCTGCTGCTGATTTTTGTATTGGTGGTATTGTTCAGAGAGATAAAACCAATGCTATCAGGCACAGCTCGCAGATGATGTTGTGAGAATGATTAATTTTGCCGATTGATCACATCCTATGGCCGCCTTTTTGTATTGAAAAGGTAACCACTGCTTAAAACTCCATTGAATGAAAATACGCATTGTAAATACTTCTGCTCATAATTTACCTGAATATGCCACTGAAGCATCCGCAGGCATGGATTTGCGGGCCAATAACTCCACTGCCATCCTACTGGGGCCACTGGAGCGTGCACTCATTCCTACAGGTTTATTTATAGAACTTCCAGTGGGTTATGAAGCTCAAATCAGGCCGCGAAGCGGACTGGCTGCGCGATCGGGCATTACCATCCTGAATGCACCAGGTACCATCGATGCCGATTACAGGGGAGAAATCAAGGTGATCATGGTGAATCTTTCCTCTGAACATTTTGAGATAAAACCTGGTGAAAGAATTGCTCAAATGGTGATAAACCGGCACGAAAAAGCAGCCTGGGAAGAAGTAAAAAGCCTGAATGATACCAGCCGCGGAAGCGGGGGTTTCGGTCATACCGGAACCCACTGATGACAATAATTGATTTTTCAGCAATAAATAACATGTCAAAAAACTCCAGATTATATATCCTCGCATTGAGTGTTCTGCCTTTGATGGCTTATGCCCAGGAAACCCCTGATGAAGGCGGTGAAGCCATTTATACCAAAGAACAGGTGCAAGCCTTTAAAGAACAACAAAGGCTCAACAACTTATTTTTTGATGCCACCAAAGCCAAGATAGCTGACGATCCTGATAAGGCATTCGAATTATATATGCAGGTGGCAAAGCAGGATCCCAAAAATGATGCTGCTCACCATGAACTGGCCCGGTTGTATTATTTAAAAGGAGAAATAAACAAATCGGTGGAGCAGGCTGAAATGGCCTATCAATTGTCGCCCGGAAACAAATGGTACCGTGAAACCCTGGCCTCATTGTATACCCAAAACGATATGCCCGAAAAGGCATTGCCCATGTACGAAGCTCTGTACCGTGAAAATCCATCGGATCAGGAATACCTGCAACAACTTGTAAATCAATATATTTTGCTCAATAAGCCACAGGATGCAATAAAAGTTTATGACGAATTCGAAAAATCTGTGGGTATTACTGAAGAAATTTCAATGCGAAAACACCAGTTGTATCTGGCAATAAAGAAGGAAAAGAAGGCCTTGATTGAACTGGAAAAGCTGGCCGCTGCCAATGCCTGGGACAGCCGGATTCTATCTACGCTGGCTGAATTTTACCTGCATTTGGGTAAAAATAATGAAGCCTTAAAAACATATAAGCAGATAAAAAACATAGATCCTGAGAATGCCTACATCAATATCTCCCTGGCTGATTTCTATCGCAAACAAGGTGACATGAAACAGGCCTCTGAAGCCTTAAAAGCCGGGTTCAGGAATCCTTATCTGGATTCAGACACCAAAATACAGGTTCTTATTTCCTACTATTCTCAGTTAAAAGATTATGCGGGCATAGAGGATGACTTGCTGGAGTTAACCGGTATTCTTGCTGATTTGCATCCGAATGAGCCTAAAGCACTTTCGCTTAGAGGCGAAATTTTGATGTCGTTTGAAAAATATTCGGAAGCCCGTGATTTGTTTGCCAGAAGCAGTGAATTGGACCCCTCCAGGTATGAGAACTGGCAGAACCTGCTTCTTGCAAGCAATAATCTGGAAGATTATGCACGCTTAGGCAGCGATAGTAAAAAGGTAACTGAACTATTTCCTCTACAGCCATTACCCTATTTTTTTAATGGATGGTCGATGATGGAACTTAAGCAATACGATTCATCCATAGTTTCTTTGAATAAGGGGATAAAATTGGTTGCTTCTAACCATCCCATAAAGGTCGATTTTTACAGCCTGCTGGGAAGTGTATATTATTCAGCCGGACAAAAGGATGAATCATATGAAGCTTATACTGAGGCCCTGCGTATACAACCTGATAATGCAAGTGTTTTAAACAATTATGCCTACAACCTTGCATTGGATTCACGCGAACTGGAAAAAGCTAATACCATGGCTGCCCGAGCAGTTGAACTGGAACCGGAAAACGAATATTACCTCGATACCTACGCCTGGGTGCTTTACAAACAAAAAAACTATACAAGCGCCCTGATTTACATCGAACGTGCCATTACAGCTTCCACGAAAGTAAGTGATACCGTTTGGGAGCATTATGGAGACATCCTTTTTCAACTCAATCGTACCGCTGATGCCCTTGTGGCATGGAAAAATGCTGCCAGAGCCGGAGAAGGCTCCCCATTTCTGAAACAAAAAATCGAAGAGGGAGTGTTGTATGAATAGACATCGGTACATGAATGTTATAATGTTGGTGTTCGTGCTTTTGGTAAGCATAGCCTGTTCCGTATCCAAGCGCACCATTCGTAAACCAATCAAGGAAGAAGGGGCTGAATATCTTTTTGAAAACCTTAAAAAGAATGAATTGAAGTATGATAACATCTCAGCACGATTTTCCGCTACATTTTATCAAAACAAAAACAGAACCTCATTCAGTGGACAACTCAGAATCCATAAAGACAGCATTATCTGGGTTTCCATATCGCCTGCGTTTGGTATTGAAATGGCCAGGATTATCATAACGAACGACTCTGTTTTTTATATGAACCGCCTGGATAAAACATATTTTATGGGTGATTTTGACTATATAAATACCAAAATAAACAGCACCCTGGATTTTGATATGCTTCAATCTTTCCTGACCGGAAATGATTTCTCTTTTTATGAAAATTCGTCTTTCAGGGCAGGCATTGATAATCATCAATATACGCTTATCACTACTGGTCGTCGCAAACTAAAAAGATATGTACGCAACAATAAGGAAATAAGTATACCCGTTCAATATCTGTGGTTAAACCCTGAGACCTTTAAAATCAGCCGGGTGCAGATCAGAGAGCTTACGCCCAATGGAAGAAAGCTGGAAGGAAGCTATATTTACGAAAAACAAGAGGGCCGGTTAATTCCTAAATCGCTTAACTTCAACCTTGAAACGCTGGACAATAAAAATAGTATTGACTTGGAATATACCAGATTTGAGACTCCTGAAAAATTAAATTTTCCATTTAAAATACCCGATAAATATTCACAGATAAATAAATTTTAGCATCGCATGGCCAAGCATTTGATACTTTCGAGAAAATGCCTGTTAAAGTCGCTGACCTTAATGTTGGGGATATTGCTATGGCTTTCTCCGCAACTTCAGGCACAGGATAAAAAAAGTGAACTTGCCAAACAAAAAGCCAAAATTGAAGCAGATATCAATTATACCAATAAGCTGCTTGACGAAACCAAGAAGAATAAAAGGGAATCGCTGAATGCGCTGATGTTGATTAATAAACAGATAAACAAACGGGAAGAGCTTATCAAAGCCATAGCTAATGAGGTAAATGCACTGAATCAGCAAATTAACCGAAACAACGATACCATACAGGAGCTTACTCAAACCATCAAACGGCTTAAGGCTGAATATGCCCGGATGATTTTTTATGCAAGTAAAAATCGAAATTCATACAGCCGGCTGATGTTTATTTTTTCGGCTAAAGATTTTAATCAGGCCTACCAACGCCTGAAATACCTGCAGCAATACACTACATACCGCCAGAACCAGGTAAGAATAATTAAGGAGAACCAGGTTATTTTAAATAAGAAGGTAGCACTGCTTGAGGAGCAAAAGAAAACCAAGCAATCTCTGATTGATATGGAGAAATCGGAGCAGCAAAAACTCGCACAGGCCCGTTCCGTCCAGGATAAAACGGTTAAAAATCTGTCACAGAAAGAGAAAGAATTGTTAAAAAAACTCCGCGATAGTGAAAAAGCGGCCAAAAAACTGCAAAAAGCCATTGAAGACCTTATTGCTGAAGAAATTCGAAAAGCCAGTGCAGCGGCGAAAAAGTCCGGAACCAAACCGGCACCAGAGAATAAGTTTGGGCTTACACCGGCTGAAATCAAGCTTTCCACGAATTTTTCGGACAACAAAGGCCGTTTACCATGGCCTACTGAGCGGGGTGTTATAGCAGAAACTTTTGGTGAACATTCGCATCCAGTGCTGAAAGGTATTAAAACCAAGAATAACGGTATTGACATTGCCACGGAAAAAGGTTCAGTTGCCCGGGCAATATTTGACGGCCAGGTAACTTCAACCATGACCCTGCCCAACTACAACAATGTGGTTATCGTAAGACATGGTGAATTCCTTACCGTTTACTCAAATTTGGATCAGGTTTTTGTTAAAAAAGGAGACAAGATAACTACTAAGCAACAAATTGGTATTATCAGTACTGACGACAATGGACGCACCCTTATGCACTTTGAATTATGGCAGGGTAAAAACCTGCAAAATCCCGAAAACTGGATTATGCGAGGCAAATAATTTGCTAAAAACTTGAATCTGTCCAGCTTTAATGTGTATTTTTGCATGAATAACCTAATAAAAAAGATATGATTGCTGAGATAATTATAGGTGTAATGGGGACCTGGCAGATCGTTGCCATTCTCGTGGTCGTGTTGTTGCTTTTTGGAGGCAAGAAAATTCCGGAACTGATGAAAGGCCTGGGAAAAGGAATTAAAGAGTTTAAGGATGGTATGGCCGACGATCCTAAAAAACCGGACGATAAGAATGAACCGGAAGCCAAGCTATAAACTGGTTTTGGTTATCCTCGACTCACTATAAAGCCAGTTTTTAAAAGGAATTCAACCTGCAAATGTTTATTTGCAGGTTTTTATTTCTAATTCAATTATCATATATTCTAATATAAGATTTGATTGCATGGTGTCAAAACTATTCCGAATCCTATCTTCAATAGGTAAAAAAGTGAAAACCAAAACAATAACTTTTATTTTAGCAATTATCAAATACTTCATACCTTACCCCTTGCGTTCTGTTACCCCCACCCTTACCCCTTAATAAAAAAAGCCCGTAAATCAACGATTTACAGGCCTTATGTGTGGAGCGTAGGGGAGTCGAACCCCTGACCTTTAGACTGCCAGTCTAACGCTCTAGCCAACTGAGCTAACGCCCCGCTTTATTTGTTACGGGACTGCAAAATTATCTTTTTTTTATGAAAACCATGCATATTTCTAAAAACTTTTTCATTTTTGCATTTAATATCACTTAATCCCATGATACCAGACTCAAAAAGGTTATTTGCAGCCATTGATATTCAGGCCGGTGAAACGTTTGCTGACCTATACCACAACCTGCGACAGATACTGGGTATCCATATCATAAAGTGGGTGGATTTGTCAAACATTCACATTACCCTTAAATTTTTCGGAGAAACCCCTGAAATGGAAATACCGGCTATAATTGAGGCTTTACAATCTTCTGTTGCCGGTATTCAGCCTTTCGAACTTAACATTCGCCAGACAGGAATCTTTGGCAGTTCATATAATCCCCGGGTAATATGGTTTGGCATTGAAGCCAACCCCATGTTTCTAAAGTTGAATAAAAATATTAAGACTTTCCTTGAAGAAATAGGATTTATAAGCGACCGTCAAAACTTCGTACCGCATCTTACCGTTGGACGAATAAAAGAAATCAGGGATAAAAATCATTTTCAGGAGGTACTGTCTGCTTTCCGGGATTTTCAATTTCAGCAAACCCTGGTAAAAGAATTTCATCTCTTTGAGAGCATCCTTCACCGGAAAGGGCCTGAATATAACATTATTGAAACCTTTGCATTTTAATCGGTTATTGGCTGAGGATTTTCATTTGCCGATCGTTTCCTCTTCTTGTTAAGGTTTACCTCAATGAGATAATCTACAATGAGAGCGATGCCACCAAAGAGTGATACCAGTGAAAAATAGGCAGCTTCCGGCTCCATTACATTGATCTTGATTAAAATATTGGCCAAAAGTAAGCCCAATCCGATGGCAGTGAACAATAAACCATATTTTAAGGATGAAAAGCTATTGTAAGGTTTCTCGAAACTGCGCGGATCAAGGCCACGATTTATTAGTGCCATACGTTCACGCTTGCGGATGAACAAAAAAACAATACCGTAAATGGTGGCAAAAACCGTTGCTGTAATTAGAAAGTCGTTCATGGCTGAGAAAATTTTATAAAAAAAGTAATCAGAAACAAGTTTATTGTGTTGCGCTTCATTTGACGCCACCTGAAAACATTGGTTACATTTTTTAAAACAGAATACTAAAACAGATGTTGTAACCGGAAATTATCTTCTACGTCAAACCAGGTATCATGGGTCAACACGATGATATGCTTGTAATTGATCAGGTGCTTAACGGCAATCTTGCTGCCTATGCGGCATTGGTGGATCGTTATAAAGATATGGTCTTTACTCTGGTAATTAAAATTGTACGTAACCGTGAAGAAGCGGAAGAAGCTTCACAGGATACCTTTATTAAAGCATTTCAGGCTCTGGCAAATTTTAAGCAGGAAGCCAAATTCAGTACCTGGTTATTCAGAATAGCTTACAATACTGCTATTTCAAGAACAAGGCGAAAAAAAATAATCAGCGCTCCCATTGATGATAAACTGATTGAAAACTATAGTACAGATGATGTAAAGCAGCAAATGGAAAACCTGGAAACCGAGGAAAAGCTGAAACTCATGCAAGAAGTATTGAAGCAGTTGCCTGAGGATGAACAAATGCTGATTGAATTGTTCTATCACAATAAACAGCGTGTGGAAGAAATTAGTGTTATTACCGGTTTAACCGAATCAAACATCAAGGTTAAAATGCATCGAATCCGTAAAAAAATGTATGCCGGAATGCAGGAAAAAATTCAGTTAAGCCCGGCTTGACAAAACCTGACTGAAAGAGACAAAGGAGGAAACAAATGAAAACCGAAGAAATGGAATATACCACAGATGATCATTTTCTCGAACAATTGATGGATCAGTTGCCATTCGAGAAAGCGCCCGATAATTTTACCAATGGCATAATGCTCCAATTGAGTGCCGGTATACAGCCCGTTGCGGATACTCCGGAAAGTCGCAGGCAATTGTTGTGGGGTTACCTTACCCTGGCTTTGGCTTTTGCAGGCGTGGTGCTGATGTTATTTGCCAGATGGCCCTTTCTGAATTACGATTTGACCCTGAATACTGACTTGATCCGGACTGTTTTTACCAAATCAATAAATCTGTTTCATGGCCTCACTGAACTGATGTCGTACCTGAAATCAGGTTCAAGTACCATACTTATTTTTGCTTCAGTAGGGATACTTCTTTTGCTTGAACGAATATTGCGAAAAGGTTTTAATCGCAACCAGACCATAATATTATAAGTTTATGCTACCCGGTCAAATCAAAGCATCTGTCAACTCCTGGTTAAAAAGCACCTTCGGAGCAAACACTGGAATATTATCTATGCACCCGGTAGGCGGAGGAAGCATTAATCAGGCTGTACAACTGAAAACCACCCGTGGAGCCTTCTTTTTAAAATACAATAGCCGTTCGAAATATCCCGATATGTTTATTACCGAAAAAAAGGGATTAGAACAGCTTGGCGCTACCCAAACCCTGGTTGTTCCTAAAGTGGAGGATCAACAGGAAACAAGTGATTATTCCTATCTGGTACTGGAATGGCTGGAGCATATGGCGCCTTATACTTCTCTGTGGGAAGAAGCCGGACAAAAACTGGCCTTACTACATCAAAATAGTGATTCCGCTTTTGGGTTGGGCTATAACAACTATATAGGTTCTCTTAATCAGACAAATACCCGGATGCCGGAATGGATTGACTTTGTAGTCAGCACTCGTCTGGAGCCACTTATGAAACAGGCGTTTGATGAGAAATTATTCAATCGCACTGATTTTGCTGCCTTTGAAAAGTTATGTTCCAGGCTATCTCAATTGTTGCCTTTAGAAAAACCATCGCTTCTTCATGGCGATTTGTGGAATGGTAATTTCATCACCAGCAGTGCAGGGCCTTGCCTGATTGATCCTGCCATCTATTACGGTCATCGCGAAATGGATATTGCCATGACAAAGCTTTTTGGCGGTTTTCCACCTGCTTTTTATGAAGCCTATAATGACACATTCCCTCTTGAACCGGACTGGCAGCAACGCATTGAGCTTAACCAGCTTTATCCTTTACTGGTACATGTAAATCTTTTCGGAAGCGGATACGCCGGAAGTGTAAGATCGGTATTTAAAAGTTACACTTAACCTTATTTCGTTTTCCCTTCAACCCGCTCTTCCCAGAGCTGCTTAAAATTGCGTTCAGCAAATTCGGGAAGCAGGCGACTTTTGCCCCACGATTTGGCAAAGAAAGTTTTTAGTGCCCAGTTCTTAACACCGGGATTTGGGGTATCCATCCATTTCCTGTGACCCAATACCTGTCGCATTCCATACATAAGTGTAGATTCAGAAAATCCATAATTTCCCTGCTCCACACTGTGGTTTCGATTGAAAAGCAACAGCTGATGCAGGTTAATATTAACCGGGCAAACTTCAGTACAGGCGCCACACAGGGTTGAAGCAAAACTCAGATGCTTGTAATCTTTAAAATTACGCATCCATGGCATGATAACAGCGCCAATGGGACCGGTATAAGGAGCGTTATAGGTATGTCCGCCAATGGTTTTAAAAACAGGACAGGCATTGAGACAGGCGCCACATTTAATACAACTCAGCGCCCTGCGTTGTTCTTTTGCAGCCAGCACTTTTGAACGGCCATTATCAAGTAAAATAACAATCATTTCACGGGGGCCGTCAATTTCGCCTTCCTGACGTGGACCGCTTACAATAGAATTATATACAGTTACTTTCTGTCCTGTACCAAAAGTTGAAAGCAGGGGCCAGAATAGTTCAAGATGTTGGATGGATGGTAAAATGCGTTCAATTCCGGCCACTACAATGTGAACATCGGGAAAAGCCATGCTCATCATGCCATTGCCTTCATTTTCAGTTATACATACCGAACCGGTGTCAGCAAGCAGAAAGTTTGCTCCGGTAATACCTACTTTGGCCTGATAAAATTTTTGACGCAACTTCCCGCGCACAAAAGCAGCAATATCGAAAGGAGTAGAATTGGATGCCAACTGAAATTTTTCATTGAATAATCTGGCAACATCCTCTTTCGATTTGTGCATGGCCGGGGTAACTATATGGTAAGGTTTTTCATCCGCCAATTGTACAATGTATTCGCCAAGATCTGTTTCAACGGCTTCGATTTGCAAATTTTGAAGACCAGGATTTAAATCTATTTCTTCCGAAATCATTGACTTTGATTTCACTACATAGGAAGGCCGTATTTTTTGAAGTATTTTTTCTATTTCTTCCACAGCCTGCCTGGCATCAGTAGCCCATATTACTTTCCCACCGTTTTGTTGAAAATTGGTTTCAAAATCACTGAGGTGTTTCTCCAGCTCATTGATGGCTTTATATTTAATGTAACCTGCCCGTTGCCGTGCCAGCTCAAGGTTTGAAAACTGTTGTTTCCCCGCAATTACTGAATGATTATATTGATTGATGTTGTACCCGGTCTTTGCCCGGTGTTCCTTGTCAGCAGCTTTTATTGTTGCATCGCGCTTGAATTTATTATAAATTTCAGACATAAAATTTATCGAATGGGAATTTTTTGGATACGTAATTCATGCCTTCCGCCTTCAAAGTCTGTATTTAAAAATGTGATAACAGCATTGATGGCTTCATCAAAATCAATAAACCTTCCGGGCAACGCTATTATATTGGCATCATTGTGTTTTCGGGTGAGCAAGGCCTGCTCAGCATTCCAGCACAAAGCTCCCCTTACATTGGCGTACTTGTTTACAGTCATGTTTACTCCATTACCACTACCGCAAATAACAATACCGCGCTCATAGGTTCCATCGTTAACCGCTTTTCCGGCTTTATGCGCAAAATCAGGATAATCAACGGAATTATTATTATATGTTCCGAAATCATTAAACTTATAACCCTCTTTTTCAAGTGTTTTCAAGATATAAGATTTCAATTCAAAGCCGGCATGATCACTGGCTAAGGCAATTATTTTTGATTTATCCCACATTGTTAATAAAAATTTATCCCACAAAATTAATCATTTAAGTCAAACTTTGTTCAATCGTTCAGAATAAGACCTTTACCACAAACCAGTTAAATATCGACAAAATTACATGCCATTGATTTTAAAATGCTTAATCTTTATCAACAAAAAAATGTTAATTACTCCTTATATTTGTTATTAACTTTCAATAAAATCCGGGGCTACATGCCTAAACATGTTAATGTTAACTTTGCAGCGGATTTATCAATAATTATGAAGAAAGTATTAACACAGCATAGGAGTGAGTTACGTAAAAAACTGATGTTGACATAAGTTACTCACTGAATGTTCATAGTTTGTTAAAGTAACTGAATTTCAATGCCCAACTATACTTTTTAATGTTGATAATCCGTTAATAAACCACTAACATTGTAAAAAGCAAATTAATTTGAAAAATTTTGCCAACACAATGAACACCCTTTAATAATAATAATAGATCTTTAAAAAGATTATTATAAAATAAAAGAAAATGGAAAACACCCTTTTGCAAAAAGAAATTCCATCCCGTGTCGAATTACCTGCATTGATTCGCCAATTTCTCAAAGAAAAGCAGGCCATTTTGCTTGCACATTATTATCAGGTACCTGAAATCCAGGATTTGGCCGATTTTGTTGGCGATAGCCTTCAATTGGCTCAAAAAGCTGCGGAAACAGAAGCTTCAATGATCGTTTTTGCGGGCGTTCATTTTATGGCAGAAACGGCAAAAATACTGAATCCGGATAAGAAAGTGTTACTTCCTGATTTGAATGCGGGGTGTTCCCTTGCCGACAGTTGTCCTCCGGACGATTTTAAGCGATTCATTGATGCCCATCCGGAGCATAAGGTGGTTTCGTATATCAATTGCTCTGCCGCCATTAAAACAATGTCAGATGTAATTTGCACATCCAGTAATGCAAAACTCATCGTGGATTCATTTCCCGAAGACCAGCCATTGATTTTTGCACCTGACAAAAACCTGGGCGCCTACATCAACAGCGTTACCGGTCGCAGTATGGTGCTATGGGACGGAAGCTGTCATGTACATAACCAGCTTACCGATGAAAAAGTCATTCAACTTACCCTTGAGCATCCCGAAGCAAAGCTAATTGCACATCCTGAATGCCGGGGACCCATTCTGGCCCTTGCCGATTTTGTGGGTTCGACTGCAGCATTGTTGAAATTCTCTCAAACCGATGATTCAAAAAAATACATTGTAGCCACTGAAGGCGGAATCATCCACCAAATGCAAAAGGCTTCGCCGGGTAAAGAATTTATAGTGGTACCTTCGGATGAAACCTGTTCATGCAATGATTGTCCGTTTATGAAAATGAATACACTTGAAAAACTATATCTGTGTCTGAAAAATGAAGAACCGGAAATTTTACTCGATGAAAATATCCGGCAACAAGCGGCCAAACCCATTGAGAGGATGCTCGAAATATCTAAAGCCGGAAATCTTATCAGATAGCCTTGTTTTTCTGAATTCAGAAAAGTATCTTTACCGAATGAGAAAGTACCTTTTTTTCATATTCTTAATCTCCGGAATTTCGGGTTTGTTTGCCCAGGAATCTACTGAAGTAAAAGACGGCAGAGCGGTGTTTTATTTTAGTGATGGCAGCATTTCGAGCGAAGGAACCATGCGTAATGGCAAACCGGATGGCTACTGGAAAACTTATTATGAAAACGGAATACTGAAATCAGAAGGCAATCGTAAAAATTTTGAGCTTGACAGCATCTGGACTTTTTACAGTAATACCGGTGATACCGTGCTTCAAATAAGTTACCTGAATGGAAAAAAGGAAGGTATTCGCCGTACCATCCGCGAAGACGAGGTGGTTGAAGAACGGTTTTCCAATGATGTTAAACAGGGACTAACCATTTACTATTATCCCGACGGTCAGTTGAAAAGGACAATAAATTTTGAAAATGGCCTTGAAAACGGACTGGCCCGGGAGTACGCAACTGATGGTACCGTTACTACGCTGATTGAATATCGACGTGGTTTTGTAATTGATCGCGAAAACATCAACCGTAAAGACAGCAAAGGGTTCAGGCAGGGCAAGTGGAAATACTTTTATGCCGATGGTAAAGTTAAGCTGGAGGGAACTTATCGTGATGATAAGCGTAACGGTTATTTCAAAACCTATGATGATAAAGGCATGCTTACAGATATTTCCAAATATGTAAATGATGTTAAACAGGAAGAAGCTCCCGAACTGGCAAAACTGGATGTTAAAACCGATTATTATCCATCCGGAAAAGTAAAAACGGTGGCCAGCTACAAAGGCGATTTGCCGGAGGGTATACGGCGGGAATTTTCAGAAGAGGGAAAGGTAACTGCCTCCTATACATACAGCAATGGAAAGTTGATTGCAGAAGGAATCATCGATGAAGAAGGTGTAAAGGATGGGGCTTGGACAGAATTTTATCCAGATGGGCAACTTCGGGCTGAAGGTAAATATGTGGCCGGCAAGCGCATAGGTAAGTGGAAATTTTATTATCCCAATGGCAATCTGGAACAGGAAGGCAGCTATAACAATCAGGGTAATGCCGACGGAGTCTGGCGTTGGTACTATGATGACAATGGTTTGCTGAGGGAAGAAAATTTTATCAATGGACTTTCTGAAGGCATTTTTACAGAATATGATAAAAACAAAAATGTGGTCATTCAGGGAGAGTATGTATATGGGTTAGAGGAGGGTTTCTGGAAATACCAACAGGGGGATCATCGTGAAGAAGGACATTACCGGGGTGGGATGCGAAATGGCGAATGGAGGTATTTTTATGACGATGGGACGCTATCGTATGAAGGTTCATACATTGATGACAATCCCAATGGTCGACACATCTGGTATTGGCCCAATGGCAAAAAAAAGGAGGAAGGTACTTACCTGAATGGTATTAAAACCGGCGACTGGATTCAATATAACCCTGATGGAACTGTTTTCCTGGTAATCAGTTACAAAAATGGCGTGGAAAAAAAATACGATGGCATTAAAATTAAACCCGAAATAACGGAATAAGGACGGATGGAAGGGATGGGGAGAAAGGGAGAATGGGAGAAAGGGGGAAAGAGAGAATGGGAGAAAGGGAGGAAAATTTCTAATTTCTAATTTCTAACTCTAAAGGCCAAAGACTAAAATCCAAAGACTAAAGACTAATCTTATGAACCAATTAACATTACTCATTTTCATTATGATGGCTTCATTCTTTTCCCAAGGGGTTATAGCCCAGAATATTAAGCTTCCCGAACCTGATAAAAAAGGAGGAATGCCATTAATGCAAGCCCTGAATGAGCGCAGCAGTCACCGTGAATTCAGTTCAGAGGAACTTTCTATGGAGCATCTTTCCGGCTTACTTTGGGCTGCCTGTGGTATAAACAGGGCTGACTTAGGGAAACGCACAGCACCATCGGCCCGCAACTGGCAGGATATACAGGTATATGTATTTTTAAATTCGGGTATTTATCTTTACCACGAAAAAACCCATGAGCTGGAACTCATCCTAAAAGGCAACCATCAGGCTGCTTCAGGAAAACAGGATTTTGTATCCACCGCACCTGTCAACCTTGTTTATGTAGTTGATTTTACCAAAATGGAGGGCGCTGATGAAAGTCATCGTGATTTTTATAAAGGCATCAATACGGGTTTTATGTCCCAGAATGTTTACCTGTATTGCGCTTCACAACAAATCAATACCGTGGTTCGCGCTTTGGTTGATCGCGATGCCCTGCATGAACTGATGAAACTCAATCCGGATCAACAAGTGGTGGTGGCGCAGAGTGTAGGGTATAGACCTTAAGGAAGAATAAACCATTTAAAAAATAGCGTAATGGGCTATATGGGATTTGGGCTTCAGAAATGGATCTACACCATGAAGCCAAGAAAGCCGTTTAAGAAAGGGAATAAGAAACCCGGTTATGAAGCCAATGAATTTCTTAATCCCCAGGAATTCAAACCATCTGGAACTTCCATTAATGATCCTGAATCTCTGGAGTATAAAATAAAATTATCAAAAAAAAGAATAGCATTCAGGCATAAAGCCGGAAGAATTTATAGTGTTCTGATTATTGCAGGCATATTGGGTGTGATTGTGCTCATTTATATGGGTATCTCAGGATATATGTCAGAATTTAGAGAAAACCATAATACTGTTATAATACTTAATACGCTGGAAGAAGAAAATGCCATGGCTGTTTTTATTGAATCTGGTATTTTACATCTGAAAAACAGTGAAATTGAAAATGCTATAAATAACTTTAAACTTGCTTTAAGTATTGATCCTTATAATAAAACGGCTTTATACAATATAACGCTTGCATTTTCAATTAATTGCGAAATAAATGCACGAAACTGTGAGGAAACATTTGAATATTTTGAAAGACTAAAGAATCTGGATGAAGAATCGGTATCTGAAGAACTTGAAGTCAGGCTTGTGGTAATTGAAGAAAAAATCAAAAGGAGACGAAGTGAATAAAAAATACCATCGCGGATGGGTATACCTAATCCACCGTCACCACCGGCCATGGTTCTGCCTCTTTCCATGCGCCACGGGTAAAGTCGGGGACATCTATGCTTTGGCTTTTGTTCTGAACTGACTTTTCGCTCAAATGAACTATAGATGACCAGGCTGCTGCATCATACACATCCTGATCAAGAGGGAGACCATTGTGCAGACAGTAAATAAGGCGGTAATCCATAATAAAGTCCATTCCTCCGTGACCGCCCACTTTTTTGGCTTTTTCGCCAATTTGTCGTGAAAGCGGATGTTCATATTTGGTGAGTAACGCTTTTAATTCATCAGGCCTGAGGAAACTGTGGGCATTGGGCTCAAGGGCTATTGCTTCATCCGGATATTTTCGTGCCATGCCTTTAGTTCCAGTGAGTAAGTGCAGACGGTCATATGGTCGCGGGCTGGTGGTGTCGTGCTGTATTTTTATGGTGCGACCTTTTACCGTGCGGATAAGGGTAGTGTTCATATCACCCAGAAGATAATTTGACTGAGCTTCCAGAGAATCGGGGCCGAATTTCTCTGCAGCATACCGGCTTAACCCGGCCTGTTTTGTCGACATGGATGTGAGGTAATCAAAGCGATCGCCACGATTGATACCGAGGATTTGGGCTATCGGCCCAAGACCATGTGTAGGGTAGGGGTTGCCATTGTGTTTTTTGCTATATTCCAGACGCCAGTGTTTGTAGTAGCCACCATCTTTCTGATCCAGGAATTTCAGATATCTCAGATCATGAATATAGGCTCCTTCAACATGGAGAATTTCGCCAAACAGATCCTGACGGGCCATATTTAGCGTGGCCAGTTCAAAGAAATCATAACAACAATTTTCCAGCATCATACAATGACGGCGGGTTTCTTCGGCGGTATCCACCAATTGCCAGCACTCATCCAGCGAAAATGCAGCTGGTACTTCGATGGCGGTATGCTTTCCCTGTTTCATAGCATAAATAGCCACAGGAGTGTGCATTAGCCAGGGGGTGCACTGGTAAACCAGGTCCACATCATCCCGGCGGCACGCTTCCATCCAATCTTCTGGCCCGGAATACTCCACAGCTTCCGGATGACCAGCTTCACGAAGACGTTTGTTGGCCTCTTTCAAAAACTCACCCACAACATCACAAATCACCGTGATGCGTGCACCTTCTATCTGCATCAGCCGACGTACAGCTTCGCTGCCACGCATGCCAATACCTATAATGGCAATGCGTACTGTTTCAAGAGGTTCGCAGGTCAACCCCATCACCGATGCATGAGTCCCGGGGAGGCGGGAATTTAGTTTTGCAGAATTTACATCTCCGGATTGGCCGAAAAGCTGGGTTAAGGGGGCAAGTCCCAAAGCAGCCGCACCTAAAGCGGATATTTTAAGGAATTCGCGGCGGGTTCTATTGCTACTCATGTTTGGTGAATTTAAATGGTTTAAGGCTTCGCCGTTTCAAAGGCATTTTTTCTCAACCCCTCAACCCTTCAACGACTCAGCAACTCAACCCTCTTGCCCCTCTTAAACAACGCTAATCGTGCTCTTTCCACCTGAGGGTTTCCAATAAATGATCAATATCTTTTTTAACGAAATCTATAACCGGTTGCAGGGAATCATTGTTAGGTAAAACGCTAAAATACAAAGCACCCCTGAGGAAGTTTCGGGTACTGTCGGTGACAAAAAACTGATAGGGTGAAGCAGCTCCGGAACCTCTAATGTCATAAATCAGTCCATGTACTTTATTGACAGGATTATCTATACGGATTTCATTGATGGCGCTTGCTTTGGGTATGTGCTTCATTACCAGGCTATGTGCATCTTCGGTGTAGGTGATTAAGTTATTGTCAATTTCCTTATAGCTGAGGTGAAGTCGCCCTTTGAATCTGTTGAAGTCAATATTTATCCAATAGGGTTGGTCTTTGGCATGTTCATCAGATGAAATGGTTGCATACACCGGGTATTCAAACGAATATGGATAAATGCTATCAAGCCGGGTGTATTGATGTTCGGGTAGATCGATACGCATATAACCGCTGGGTTTAGGCACCGGATTGCGCCCGCAAGACACGATTATTAAAAGAAAACTAAAGCTTACAATATAAGTGGTTATATTTTTCATAAGAAAACAACAAGCCAGTGAAAATTATGATATCAGACTAACTTTTACCTTTTTAATTCGGCGTTTATCAACTGTTTCCGCTTTAAAGATGAAATTTTCAAACTCAATTTCTTCGTTAATATTCGGAATTTTACCAGCCAGTTCGAGCATAAGTCCTGCCAGGGTATCTGATTCGCCTTTGGCATGTGCAAAAATACGGTCTTCAATATTCAGTATTTTGCAAAAATCGTTCAGCAATGTTTTGCCTTCAAAAATGTAATTGGTCTCGTCCAGTTTTATGTATAGGTTTTCATCGGCTTCAATATCAAATTCATCATTGATCTCACCCACAATTTCTTCAATAACATCTTCAAAAGTTACCAATCCGGAAGTGCCACCATATTCATCCACCACAATGGCCATATGAATTTTTCGCGACTGAAATTCCTTTAACAAATCACTGAGGCCCTTATTTTCAGGTACAAAAAAAGCAGGCCGGAGTAGTTTTTGCCATTCAAAATTTTCATTTTTATTTAAATGCGGAAGAAGGTCTTTAATGTAAAGTATTCCTGTAACCTGGTCAAAGCTATCCCGAAAAACAGGTATTCGTGAAAATCCGGCTTCAAGGATCAGGGGAATAAGATCAGAAAAGGGGGTTTCTTCATCAACAGCAGTTACGTCTATACGTGCACGCATAATTTCGCGTACGGCTATATCACCAAATTTGACAATACCTTTGAGTATTTTTTTCTCTTCATCCGGCGATTGTATATTACCGGAAGTAAGATCGAGTGCTTCTGAGAGGTCATCAATGGTAATGTTATGGCCTTTGCGGGCTATATGTTTGTCAATGAGTCGGGTAGAGCTTACCAGCACAGAACTTAACGGATGAAAGATTTTTCGCAGCACCAGCATAGAGCCGGCCATAAAGCAAGCCAGATGAAGTGCATGCTGAGTGGCATATATTTTTGGCATAATTTCTCCAAACATCAGTATAAGCGAAGTAACAATCACCACCTGAACAATAAATCCGAGTACAGCATAATCAGCAAAATTGAACAAGCCCATCATGATGTAGGATGAGAGAATTACTATGGCTACATTCACAAAATTGTTGGCAATGAGAATGGTGGCCAAAAGCCGTTTGGGTTTTTCGAGTAAAACCTGAATAAGGTGGGCTTTGTCTTTGCGTTGGTTGTTAAGATCGTTAATCTGGGCAGGTCCCAATGAAAAAAAAGCAATTTCGGAACCACTTATGGCCGCAGAAGCTATCAGCAACAGCAACATTACAACAAGCGCTATAATAATGCCTATGGTAATAGGTCCGGTGTAAATTCCCGTAACAACAGCTAAGAGTTGAAGCGGAGGTTCTATGTCAGGGTCTGCCAATACTTAAAATGTTTAATGTTCTGATTTTGAAAACAGATAATGCAAAATTAACTAATTTCAAGCAGGTGTTATCAAAGCTTCAATAAAAAGCATCATTCACGTGTATTGTAACACTTCAATTTCACCTTTCATTACGCCAATAGCATTTATGGCCAGGGCATCAACCTCATTTTCATCGGCGTATATGGCCAGCGGAGCAATTTTTTCAATTTTACGGCTGAGCTGGCGGGTAAATTCGCTGTTGTGAAACAATTCTCCCGATAAGATAATCACGTCTGGTTTACCATCAAGTACTGTACACATACCTCCAATTTCCTTTGCTAACTGATAGGCCATAGCATACATAGTGAATGCGGCTTTTTCATCGCCTTCTGATATCCGTTTTTCTATGGTTGAAATATTGGCTGTATCCAGGTAGGCATGTAAACCTCCTTTGGCCGTAATCATCTCCATGATTTCCTGTTCGGTTTTCTGTCCACTAAAGCACAGGCGTACCAGGTCACCCACAGGTAGTGAGCCGGAGCGTTCCAACGAAAATGGGCCATCTCCATCAAATGCCTGGTTAACATCTACTACCCGGCCATTTTTATGGGCACCTACTGATATTCCACCACCTCCGGCATGTACTACCAACAAGTTCATGTCGTCATACTTCATGTTCATTGATTTGGCATACTTGCGCGCTACCACTTTTTGATTCAGGGCATGAAATATTGATTTCCGTTCGAAGAGGGGGTGACCTGAAATCCGCGCTACATCGTCCAATTCATCCACAACAACAGGATCTGCAATAATAGCCAATGCATTGGTCATGGCTGCAATATCGGCAGCTATCACCCCTCCCAGATTCGTAGCATGCATTCCCATTACTCCATTTAAAAGGTCTTCGCGCATCCGGTCGTTTACCTCATATACGCCCGATTTAACCGGCTTGATCAAACCTCCCCGGGCGATAACAATTTTTAGTTTGTTTACATTGATGTCATTGTCTTTCAGCTCTTTCAATATGGCTTCTTTACGCATTTCAAGTTGGCCGGGAATGCTACCGCAGGCCGCCAGTTCTTCTTCGCTGTATTTAATGGTTTTCAAAAAGCAGATTTTCATATCTCTGTAAACTGCAATTTTTGAAGAGGTGTTTTTGGGATTGATGACCAGAATGATACCAAGCATCATAATATTAGAATTTTTAAGATTGTTTTAGCAGGTAAAGATACGGAAGTTTTGATATGTATTTAACACAACTGCCGTCAGTTTGTTGGGTTTTAGTCAATAAGCAAAGCTACGATTTTTTGAAGATACGCGGCATCTGTGTCATCAAAGGAAGAAATCTGGCTACTGTCTACGTCAAGCACTGCGGTTATTTCGCCCTTATTATCGAAGACCGGCACGACTATTTCGCTGAGCGAGCGTGAATCACAGGCAATGTGACCAGGAAAGGTGCGCACATCCTCAACCAGTATGGTTTTGCGTTGCTCCACGGCTGCCAGGCAAACGCCCCGGCCCTCAAGCACCTGGCAGGCCACAGGCCCCTGGTAAGGGCCTACAATCAGCCTTGCTCCATCTACCCTGTAAAACCCACACCAGAAAAAATATTCCATCTTGTGAAACAATACAGCACTTATGGTAGCCATTTTTGCTGTTTGGTCGGGACTTTTTTCAATGAGTCCGGTTATTTGGGTTAAAAGACGATTATAGCGGGCAGCCTTTTTTGAAGTTTCCATAAAAAAATATTCCTTTGTTCGGGCAGTCAATGGCATTAAGCCGCAAAGGTAAGTAAAGTTGATTTCATTCAGTAAACATCAAATCCACAAAATAATGAATCTACTCATCATGCAATCTGTAACTTATGTCAGAGTTTGGATGGGTGAAGCGGATACAGTGATGAATCTGTTGATATACTGGCCAATGACTTTCAACAGGTTTACTAAAGACAGAACAGTCAGACACTACGAAAAGAGGGAATCGAAACAGACATAAAAGCGGCATTTTAAAAGGGGAAACAATTGATCTTTGAAACAGCAATGCAGATTTTGGCCCATAAGATTGGCCCCATTTTTAAAGTATGCGATCAAAAATATGCATATCTATTGCGAAAATCTTAAATTTGCCTCTTGTTCCCAAAAATGATGCTTTATGGAAGACCACAAACAGGAAATTAAAGGTTTGCCAGGCAATGCTTACCGCGAACTCAAGCCGGGTGAAGAATATAAGCCAGTGATGCCTGCCCACAAAACTGTTCCGGAAGTTAACCTGCGCTCGGTGCTGCTGGGATTACTTATGGCTGTAATTTTTTCGGCCGCTGCGGCTTATCTGGGGCTAAAAATCGGCCAGGTTTTTGAAGCTGCCATCCCCATTGCCATTATTGCAGTGGGTTTGTCAACCGTTTCTAAACGGAAAAACGCCCTTGGTGAAAATGTAATTATTCAATCCATTGGGGCAAGTTCAGGAGTTATTGTCGCTGGTGCCATTTTCACCCTGCCTGCACTTTATATCCTCAATCTGGAAGCACATTTTTATCAGGTTTTTCTCTCTTCACTTCTTGGCGGATTTTTAGGAATTCTTTTTTTAATTCCTTTCAGGAAATATTTTGTTTCTGAAATGCATGGAAAATATCCCTTTCCTGAAGCTACTGCCACCACGGAAGTATTGGTATCGGGTGAAAAGGGAGGCTCACAGGCCCGTTTGCTTTTGGTTGCCGGACTTATAGGGGGGATATATGACTTTATTATTGCCACCTTCGGCTGGTGGAGCGAAGTTTTTACTTCCCGTGTAATTCCTGCCGGTGAAATGATTGCCGACAAGTTTAAAATAGTTTTTAAAATGAATGTTGGCGCGGCAGTAATGGGGCTTGGCTACATTATCGGTTTGAAATATGCAGCCATCATTGCTGCCGGATCCTTTATCGGCTGGTATGTACTTATCCCTGTAATTTCACATTTCGCTGATGGACAAACCATTGCCGTTGGTGCAAATGTAACGGCATTGCTGGCTGATATGTCGCCCGAAGAAATTTTCCGCAACTATGTGCGTCAGATTGGTATTGGTGGAATTGCCATGGCCGGAGTTATAGGTATTATTCGTTCTTCAGGTATCATCCGTAGCGCTTTTGGGCTGGCCTTTAAAGAGCTGGGTGGAAAGCAGGCCATGACAGCGGAGACAAAACGAACACAACGCGATATTCCAATGAAAATCATACTCTTTGGAATAGTGATTACAGCCATAGTCATCTTTGTTTTCTTTTGGGCTGGTGTGGTCAATAACCTCACTCAGGCACTGATTGCCCTGGCCATTGTAATGATAATTGCCTTTTTATTTACCACTGTGGCTGCCAATGCTATTGCCATTGTGGGTACAAATCCTGTTTCGGGAATGACGCTGATGACCTTGATTATTACCTCACTTGTACTGGTATGGGCCGGCTTGTCGGGTACCGCAGGTATGGTAGCCGCACTCATTATAGGTGGTGTGGTTTGTACTGCACTTTCAATGGCCGGTGGTTTTATTACTGACCTAAAAATAGGATATTGGCTGGGATCTTCTCCCTACAAGCAGGAAAGCTGGAAATTTCTGGGTACCCTGGTTTCAGCCGCTACTGTAGGTGGAGTTATCATGATACTGAACAAAACATACGGTTTTACCGGCGAAGGTGCTCTGGTAGCTCCTCAGGCCAATGCTATGGCAGCAGTAATTGAACCTATGATGTCAGGAAAACCGGCGCCCTGGATGCTCTATGCAGGCGGTGCTTTTATGTCGCTTATACTTACAATGATTGGCGTACCTGCCCTGGCTTTTGCGCTGGGTATGTTTATCCCCATTGAATTGAATACACCACTTTTGGTTGGCGGCATCATAGCCTGGTATGTTACAACACGTTCTAAAAATGAAGGTCTTAACCAGGCGAGGAAAGAACGTGGTACGCTGATAGCATCCGGATTTATTGCCGGTGGAGCACTGATGGGCGTGATAAGTGCCATGCTGAAATTCGGCGGTATTAATTTTGTAAATGCCGAATGGTTCGAATCCCACACTGCCGAAGCGCTTGGATTGCTGATGTTTGCCATTATTTGCGGATACATGATCTGGGAGGCAATGCGTGCCAGTAAAGCAGAGGCAGAATTCGTCGATCTTGCAGATACGCTTGAAGAAGAAAATCATGAAAAAGATGGCTGATCTACTCAATTCAAAACATTCGAATATATTGCAATTATTGCTTAATCTTTTAAATCATTAAAATGAAAAATATCATCAAAGACCGATTTCTGAAATATGTGGGCATGGACACCCAGAGTGATGAGAACTCCCAAACCTGTCCCAGCACCGAAAAGCAGTTGGTTTTGCTGCGCACATTATACCACGAGCTTATTGCGATGGGTTTGTCTGATGTGAGTATGGATTCAAATGGCTATGTGATGGGCACACTTCCCGCCAATAATGGTAAAACCGGCCCGGCCATAGGCTTTGTTGCGCATGTAGATACCAGTCCTGATATGCCTGGAAATGATATTAAACCACGATTGGTTGAAAATTACGACGGTGGAGATGTGCTGCTGAATCAGGAACTGAATCTGGTACTTTCGCCACGTGATTTTCCCGAAATGAAGCAATATGCAGGTCAAACCCTGATAGTTACCGATGGCACTACCTTGCTCGGTGCAGATGATAAAGCAGGCATTACTGAAATTATGACCGCTATTGAATATCTGGTAAATCACCCAGAGATCAAACATGGACCGGTAAAGATAGCATTCACACCTGATGAAGAAATTGGCAGGGGTGTTGATCATTTCGATGTTAAAAAGTTCGGCGCCGACTGGGCATATACGATGGATGGCGGCGAAATAGGAGAACTGGAATACGAAAACTTCAATGCAGCCAGTGCTAAAGTAAACATTCAGGGTAGAAACATCCATCCCGGCTATGCCAAGGGTAAGATGCAAAATGCATTGCTGATGGCTATGGAGTTCAATGCCTTGCTACCGGTTTTCGACCGTCCGGAATTTACCCAGGACTACGAAGGATTTTTTCATCTTATAAAAAGTGAAGGTTCGGTTGAAAAAGCAGTAATTCAGTATATTATTCGCGATCACGACCGGAATCTCTTTGAGAAACGCAAGGAAACCATGCAGCAATGTGCTGATTTCATGAACCGGCGTTATGGTGAGGGATGTTTCGACCTCGAAATGAAAGATCAGTATTATAATATGCGGGAAATGGTTGAGCCTCAGTATCATATTGTTGAAACGGCCCGTAAGGCGATGGTAGCATTGGGGATAGAGCCAAAAATTAAGCCCATTCGGGGAGGTACCGATGGCTCACGATTAAGTTATATGGGCTTGCCCTGCCCCAACATATTCGCAGGCGGTCACAATTTCCACGGTAAGTTTGAGTTTGTGCCCCTGGAATCGATGGAGAAAGCCACACAGGTGATTTTGAAGATAATAGAAATGAATGCCTGAAATTGGAGAAAAGGGACGCGGAAAAGGAGACGGGGGGACAAGGAGAAATGGAGATAAGGAGATAAGGAGACAGGGGGTTGTTAATCAGGTCTCTAAATTTTCTAACCTCTAACCTCTAACCTCTAACTTCTAACTTCTAAAGACCAATGACTAAAAGAGACAGGGGGACAAGGAGAAATGGAGATAAGGAGATAAGGAGACATGGGGTTGTTAATCAGGTCTCTAAATTTTCTAACCTCTAACCTCTAACCTCTAACTTCTAACTTCTAAAGACCAATGACTAAAAGAGACAGGGGGACAAGGAGAAATGGAGATAAGGAGATAAGGAGACATGGGGTTGTTAATCAGGTCTCTAAATTTTCTAACCTCTAACCTCTAACCTCTAACTTCTAACTTCTAAAGACCAATGACTAAAAGAGACAGGGGGACAAGGAGAAATGGAGATAAGGAGACATGGGGTTGTTAATCAGATCTCTAAATTTTCTAACCTCTAACCTCTAACCTCTAACCTCTAACTTCTAACCTCTCACTTCTCACTTCTCACCTCTCACTTTTAATTAAAAAATGAAACACTACACCATCCCCATTTTCGTACCTGAACTGGCATGCCCCAACCAATGTATTTTCTGCAATCAGCGCAGCATTTCGGGTTGTCAGCAGCAGCCGGAGCCGGACGAAGTGCATGAAATTATTCAGCGGCACCTTAAAACAATTCCGGATGTGAATGCACATGTTGAAATTGGTTTTTTTGGTGGAAGTTTCACGGGTATTGAAACAGCGTTACAGGAGAAATACCTTGCTGTAGCCAATGAATATATAACGCCCGCCTGGTCAACTTTAGTAGGCTATAGTCGATTAGGTGATAAAAAAATTTTTTTTCAATTTATACATAATAAGCATCAGAAGAGTGCTGAGGTGAAGTCTCAATGTTCGGACGAAACCAAAATTGCCAGACACATACAGGGCATCCGCCTGAGCACCCGGCCTGATTATATTGATATTAAAGTGTTGAAAAGATTAAAGTGTTATGGAGTGACCACCATAGAGTTGGGTGCACAATCACTTGATGATGAAGTGCTTCTACTTTCGGGAAGGGGCCATACGGTGGCAGATGTGGAGCGTGCTGCATCCATGATACTTGACTCAGGTTTCGCCCTTGGTCTTCAAATGATGACCGGATTGCCGGGCGATACTCCGGAAAAGTCACAGCAGACTGCCAGACGAATTGTGGAACTTGGGGCCACTTGCACCCGCATTTATCCAACGCTCGTTATTCGTGGTACCGAACTTGAGCTACGCTGGAGAAAGGGAGATTATCAACCACAATCCCTGCGCGAAGCAGTTGAGTTGTGCGCTGATCTGCTTGATATTTTCAGCCTGGGCGGAGTGAAAGTAATACGGGTAGGATTACATCCTTCTGAAGGCATACTTGATGGAAGCGAGTTGCTGGCCGGTCCCTTTCATCCTTCATTCAGAGAACTGGTGAAAACGTACAAGTGGGAACAAAAACTCCTGCCACTCAAACAACAACATCCGGAAGGTGGAAACATCACCATTCCTGTTACAAAAAACGAATTGCCGTATGCCATTGGCTATGATTCAGCCAATCGTAACATGCTGGAAAAACACTTCCGTAAGGTAGAGTTTTCCGTAATCAGAGCAAATACTGGGCTTCCCTTAATCATTACTGACAAGCGCACACCGCTTCCGGTTAAAAATGCCTTAAAAAAAATTGGCAATACTGTTTTTATCCCGGCTCAGGATCTGGTTTACAAATCCATCAATGGTCATCCGGATATTTTTATGTGTGAGGGAGCCGAAGGGTTGGTTGTTGCACCTGGTTTGCCGGAAGCAATCAAAGGAAAACTCATGACAACCGGAATCCGGATTTACACCGGAAACATTAATCCGGGCAAAACTTATCCCGATTCAGCCATCTATAATGCAGTAGTTACTTCGGAATATATCATTCATAACCTAAAAATCACCGACACTGCTATTTTGGAAGCCTTCCCCGGAAGGAAACACCTTCATGTAAATCAGGGATATACACGTTGTAACCTTATTGCTCTTGGTACAAACTATTTTATTACTTCTGATAAAGGCATTGAAAAAGTGCTGCTTGGTGAGGGAAAACAAGTGTTGTTTGTTGATCCCCGGCCAGTGAGATTACACGGGCAGGAGCATGGTTTTTTTCCTGGATGTTGCGGGATTTTAAATAATAAACTACTTATTTCCGGAAGTCTGGTTCATCACCCTGACCAGGCAATTATAGTCTCATTTATAAATGAAGCAGGCCTGGTGATGCACGAACTTTTCCCGGGCGATTTAACGGATGTGGGTGGTATTTTTACCATTGATTTAAAAAATGCCACTTAGCCCGGTTTATACATTCAGCATTTTAACTACCATGGCAAGCAAATCCACCTGATCAAGGCCTTTGAGAATTTCACTCATTTGTAATTCCTTTTCCTCAGCTCCCTGGTCTGATTCCATAATTTTGGCCAGTTCTTTCGACTGCCTCACTGTTACAAAGCTTTCAATTGCCTCAAGTGCCCTGTTTCCGGTAGTTTCTGTCTTTACGGGAGCTCCAAAAGCTTCCAGTTCAGCAATTACCGCATCCAATACTTCATGGCCCATTTTACGGCATTCGTCGGTTTGAGAAATCCTCCCGGAGGTATCCCGCAGTGACCAGGAACTATAATCGGGTTGAATGGCTCGTATTAACTCTACCTTCCGGGAATTTTCGCCAAAAATCCGGCCCAGAATCATCATGGTATTGGTTTTCCATGCCTGAAGATCGAAAGGTTTCTGGTCTAATCGTAGTATCAGATCACGAATAAGGGCAATTTCTTTAGCAGGATTTTCCGGTTGCATAGTTGTTTAATTTCAATACTCCGGCTAAATTAAGCATAATTCATACAAAAGAAGCAGAAAATTACCGGATCGGCCGCAGGAAAATGATAAATGATATTTTTTTAGGTTTGTCTTATGCTTTTTGTAACTTTGAAATCTCAATATTATTACTTAAGTCATTGATTCCCAAAGATACCATACAGAATATAGTAGATACTGCCCGCATTGATGAGGTGGTTGGAGAATTTGTGCAATTGAAGAAGCGTGGGGCCAACCTGTTGGGTTTATGTCCTTTCCACAATGAAAAAACACCATCCTTCACTGTTTCACCGGCCAAGGGCATCTATAAATGTTTCGGTTGCGGTAAGGCGGGCAATGCGGTAAATTTCATTATGGATCACGAAAAGTATTCGTATCCTGAGGCCTTACGTTTTCTGGCCGACAAATACAATATTGAAATTGAAGAGCAGGAACCTACTCCCGAGGAAATTGCACAGGATACTGAGCGCGAAAGCCTTTTTGCCCTGAATGCGTTTGCTCAAAAATACTTTACACGCATCCTGCATGAAACAGAAGAGGGTAAAGCCATCGGATTGAGCTATTTTGTGGAAAGAGGCTTTCGGGAAGACATTATCCGGAAATTTCAACTTGGATTTTCAACATCGGCATGGGATGCTTTTACCAAAGAGGCTCTTGAACACGGTTATTCGGAGAAATATCTGATCGCTTCGGGATTAACCATTAAAAAAGAGGAAAAGCTTTACGACCGTTTCCGGGAAAGGGTAATGTTTCCCATACATAACCTTACGGGTAAAGTAATTGGTTTTGGCGGTCGTATACTTTCTTCAGATAAAATCAAGCCTAAATATGTAAATTCACCCGAATCAGAGGTTTACAATAAATCCAGAAGTCTTTACGGTATCTGGCTGGCCCGCAATGCCATGGTTGCTAAAGACAATTGTTGTCTTGTGGAAGGATACACTGATGTGATTTCATTGTATCAGTCGGGCATAGAAAATGTCGTTTCTTCCTCCGGCACCTCACTCACCACCGAGCAGATTAAACTCATTAGTAAGTTTACACGAAACATTACCATACTTTATGATGGTGACCCTGCAGGCATTAAGGCTTCATTCCGTGGCATTGATATGATTCTGGAACAGGGAATGAATGTAAAAATTGTACTCTTTCCTGATGGCGATGATCCGGACTCCTTTGCCCGCAAGCACCGGTCGGCTGAGGTAGAAGCATTTATCAGTGAGAACGCCAATGATTTTATTGCGTTTAAAACCCGGCTGCTGCTTAACGAAACCGATGGAGATCCGATTAAAAAAGCTGCCCTTATCCATGAAATTATTCAAAGCATCAGTCTGATTCCTGACCCAATCATTCGTCCCCTATACATACGCGAATGTGCTGAAATAATGGGTATGGAAGAGCAGACACTGATGCATGAACTTAATAAGCAGCGCAGAAGAAAAGTACAAAAAGCAGGAGAACAGCGTGAATATATACCTGAACCTGAAGTGGATGCCCAGCCTCAGCAAACCCTGCCCGATATCAGCGACACGAGTGAGCAGGAAAAAGATATCATCCGCTTGTTACTGCTCTATGGAACAGATAATCTGAGTTTTACTGTACCCGTGGAAGGAGGTAATCCATTTAAAGAGGAATTTGAAGAAGTTCTTGTGCCGGTGGCACAATATATATGTAATGACCTAAGAACCAATCAGATTAAATTTGATTCGCCTGTTTATCAGGCTATTTTCGATGAATTTGCCAATGGAGTGGACAGTGGAAGTCTTCCCGGTGAGCGCTTTTTTTTGATGCATGCTGAAAAAGCCATAGCCGATATAGCCATAGATCTGATTACGCCGCGTTATGAACTCAGTCCGGGTTGGGAAGAAATCAGAATATATGTGCCTACTGAAACCGACGATCTGGAAGCTACCATTAGTCGTTCTCTGCTTTCGCTGGTTCACCGCAAATTATCTGTACTCATATATCACAACCAGCAAGTGATGAAAACCATGGATAATTCAAGTGAAGCATGGTCTGATCTTCTCTCCCGCGATATTCATCTTAAACAGGCCCGGAATGAAATCAGCCGCAGACTGGGTCGTACGCTGAATGGCTAATGCTGAAAGAACTTTTTAACACCACAGGCGTTTTATATTCATCAGAAAATAACACACACATGAAAAAAAATATTGGAAATACAGACAAGCTGATTCGTCTTTTATTGGCTTTATTGATTGCCGTTTTATATTTTACCGGCATAATAACAGGTACCCTTGCCATAATGCTGGGAATTTTAGCACTGGTTTTGGTAGTTACCAGCATGGTAAGCTTTTGCGGTCTTTATACACTGCTTGGCATAAATACCTGCAAGCGCCCTTCGGAGGGAAATATGAGGTAAGGAAGTTCTTCTTTCACTATGCTGATTGCTGTGTGAATCGTCAATTTCATATCGTTATAGCCGGCCACCCAGTACTGCCGTTTTCTTAAACTGTTTTACTTTGCCGCCCAGGTTAAACACCTCGGTATGGATAATGTAGATGCCAATCAACGCCTTGGTTCTATCATCGGTAAGGCCATCCCAATAATATACATTACCTGTTCCTGCCGGTTGATTTTTTACCAAAAGACGCACCAGTCTGCCATTACTATCATAAATGCGTATGGTTACCGAATAACCCGGCTGCGAAAAGTTACAGGCAATGCTCAATTGATCATTATAACCATCATTGTCCGGAGAGAATATTTCAGGCGAAATTGCAATTTCATCATCAGATTCGGGCCGGGACATAAATTGAGAGTTTTGATAGCCCGGAGTAGCAAAGCCTACATTTTGCGAAGCAGAATGCCAGTTGCCCGGATCTGAGGCTGGTCTGTCGGGATTTACGCGCTCCAGCGATACGCCATCACTGGTATTGAGCAGGGCAAATTGCATTTTTTCGGTATAGCTGAATTCATCCAGTATAGTTTGCCAGGGAGTAAGCAACACAACGGTACCGGCAGCTATGGAGAATGTCGGCAGCGAAGCCATATCAACAAAAGCTTTGGGTGCAGGTGAAAAATATTCACTCCTTACCACCGCGCCATCTTTACTGAGTACCAGATATTCGCCGGGGAAGAACAACCTGCCTTCGGGGGATGTTTCTTTTACTGAGGAAATCTCGCCGGTATTTTTATCGCGTGTAGCCAGCCATATGGCTTTAAGGTCCAACACTTTTTCTGAGCGGTTATAAATTTCTACAAAAGGAGTACCCGTAGCCCTGGGGTCAGCAAGCACTTCATTGATAATAACATCCGTTGAATCAGGCAGTGCAGGAAAGGCAAAGCGGGCAGTTAAAGTCTGATTGGTAACATTGCCGGCGCAATCGCTCACTCCGGCAGTAACATTCAGGGTATAGATGATTCCATCCGCAAAGGGAATACTGAAATTAAGCCCAACTGATCTATAAAATGGTGGCATCAATTGCAGGGATTGCGGCTGGCCTAAACCCTGATCAGCCTGGTAGCGGGAGATGTTTATTAAACTCAGGCTGTCCATAGTTTCAGTGAAAAATACCTGAATGCTTGTGGGACCGGTAATGCTTACTTTTAATATTTCCGGCATGCCGGCATCGGGATTTGAACCCTTAACTGAGTTGACTTTGCCGGGTGTACCACCTTCGGGAGCGTTGGAAGCGCGCCAGTTGCCTGCCTCTCCGCATGGATTATCAGCATCGATAAGTTCAAGTGACCAGCCTCCGTTTTTCTTTACCCCGTCCCGGTACCAGGTGTCAAGGTAATTCACGGCGTGTATTATTTCACCCGATGCATTTCTTAACACCAGCGTGGATCCGCTGTTTGCCAGGCTAAAGCTCGAAAATGCAAGTACATCACCATAGGAAGCAAAGCTCTGCTCCGCCTCAAAACTGGTGAGCATCAGATGTGCACCGGGTTGCAGGGTGTAAGCCGGAAATAGTTTCTTTGAAGTGCCAAAGCTTAATACCCAATCGGTGAGCTGAAGTGGATATCCGGTGCGGTTATACAATTCAAGATATTCATAATTGGGCAAGGCTACCGGCGGATCAGGGTCAGCCATAATTTCATTGATCAGCACATCAAATGCTTTGACCCGATAATAGGAAAAAGGAAGTGAAGCCATATTCATCACATTGCCTGCCAGGTCTTTAACCCCCTGAACGGTAAGATTATATAATTTTCCCTCCTCAAAGGGTTGAGGAAAGGTAAGTATTACCTGAGACTTCTTACCTGGATTCCGAAAAGCCTCTTCGGGGCTGCCCAGTCCCTGGTCAGAAAAGTAATTAGAGGTGGTTTCGGCTGTTGACTGATCAACCATTTCGGTAAAATTAACAGCAAGTTGGGTTAGTCCCAGCACTTCCAAAGTGCTCAATGCTGGCGGCTCATTGTCTATGAGTGGCGGCCCGGCATAAACATCATCAAAATAAAAACGGGTAGCATTGCTGGAAGTATATTTGCAAATCATCCCCACAGTATTGTAGGCCTGCCAGTAACTTTCCTCAGCTACCGATTGCAGTAAGAACTCCTGCCCGCCGGCAGCATCTGCATACACAGACCACTGCCCTTCTTCGGTTCTGATTACTTTAATGCGAATGGCAAAAGCCGTAGCCACGAAGCCATCAGCTCCGCGGCTAATGAGAAATTCAACAGTTCCGCTTTGCCGGTAAAGCTCAATGGCATCGTTTGAGCCGCTTTCACCCAGTTTCAGGAAATAGCCATTCAGGGGCTGTTTTAAATCCGGTTGATCGGCAGTCAGATAGATGCGGGCATTGTTATTGTCGCTTGGGCTAAAATTCAAACGCACCCATATTTGCCACTCAAGGGTACCGTCTTCAAATTCAGCCGGGGTTGAGAGATAAGACAATCCCTCGCCGGTGGATTGTAATTGCAACTGACGGTTTACGTTAACGATAAATTGCTCTTCATCGCCTGTCCACGCAGGATTATTGGTGAAGTCACCATCGCTGAAGTCATCACTCAACTGCCCAAAAATTAACAGAGGAAAAAACAGGAGTAATCCCAAAATATACTTCATATGCATTGGCTTAATTTGACGTCCTAAAGATATTAATTTCCCCGAAAGAAAGTCAATCAGGAAAGGTGGGAAATTTAATAATTTTAAAAAATTGACTTCTGAATTAAATCTTTATTGTCTTATAGGATTAAAAATCAAATATATATGAATTTAAAGCAATTAGATTCTCTTTTTCCATTACTTTTGCATGAATAGCATAATGGTGATGAAAACTTACGTACCTACTGAAGATTGTTCCATCGGTGCACTGGATGCACCCTGTTTCCGCAATTTGTTACCCGAAGAAATTGAACTTGTCCGCAACAGCAAAACACATATAATCTTCCGCAAAGGCGAAAATCTGACCAAACAGGGTGCCTTCGCTTCAAGTATTCTCTTTATCATCGATGGGCTGGCCAAACAGTACATTGAAGGGGAGGGTAACCGAAATTTCAACCTGAGGGTAATTAAAAGTGGAGAATTTGTCGGACTTTCAATAGCATTTAACAGTCATAGATACGATTATTCAGCAGTAGCTCTGCGTGAAACCACGGCCTGTCTTATTGAAAAGGAGGCCATTGTGCATTTGATTAAAGGCAACGGAGAATTTGCTTTCAATATCATAAACCGTTACTGTGAGCAGAACAGCAGATTGTATGCTTCCCTAAGTGAATTAATGTATAAGCAGATGAATGGTCGCTTAGCCGGAGCCTTGCTCTACCTGTGGAAGGAACAGGAAAGCGAAGATATTTTCCCATACCTCAGCCGCAAGGATATCGCCGATTTTGCAGGGCTTTCCACTGAAAGTACCGTTAAACTGCTAAAGTCATTCGAAAAAGACGGGTTAATTAAGCTGGAGGATAAAAATGTAGTATTGCTTGATTTACCCAACCTGGAACAAATTAATGTGAAAGGATAAATTTTGAGGCCACCCCGAAAAGGTGAAAGAAAAAGAATGCCCCTAAGATCAGCCTTCACCACGTTGCGGTGGGCAGGCACTTCGAAATCAAAGGTACCGGATAAATTTAAGAGCTTCATCGCTTCGCTTTGAATGACATAATATTACACTATTTTTGGCGGATTGGAGGTTGGAGGGAGCGCAGGTTTCTCCAATTTCTAATCCCCCCTATCCCTAATAGCTATTTGGCTGTCATTCAGACTCTACGGCACGAGATTAAGTGATGAATCTTTGCCATAAAGATGCGTTTTAATTGGTCTCTAATGAATCAGGCTATTATACTTTGTGATTCTTTATATTGCCTGCATTCTCACGCGGGCAGGCCTTTAAGCCTGTGTGACGAAAAGGTACCTTTCTGATAAGATTCAATCTCAGGTTCATTAATTTTGATTATTATTTTGGAGATTTGAATATAAGTATATATTTTTAATGAAAATTTAAAAAACACAGAACAAGCTGTCTTTATCTGAAAGTCAACGCTATTTTTTCATTAGTTGCATTCAGATTAAGCAGGATGAGTTCACCTTTTTTGAGAATGACTTCAATCTGCAATAGAGAATCAAGTTTCATTTTTGAATTTTTATGCTGGTTTTCAAAATAATCGCTATGAGAAAAAATATTGGACTGATCATGCTGGCAAGTAGCATGGCTTTAAATTGCTTAGGACAGGTTACTCAACCCCCGGCTCTTACAAAATCTGTTAACAATACCATATTTCAGCAGGTGCTTAACGATTTCGACCGCAGAATACCATTGGTATTTTTTGTTCCCGGTTTCTTTTTCATTGGTAGTATTCAGGTAAACAATAATATCTTTTTTAACGAAACCGATTTCTATGAAGAAACTGAAATGCCTGATTTATCAGAGTTTACTCAGCAAATTGTTTCCAATGCCATCGGTAGTAATCTAATTCCCTACATCCCGAAAGACTCTGTGATGAAGGTAAGGATTATGGATAATAATAATCTGATCATTGAAATGGAATTTCACCATACAGAGGATACGTTGTTTTTTAACCTGACAAACGGTTCACAGGAAAAGACAAAATCCATCAGCTATTTTAATGATAAAGTTTTGGCTACCTCCTATACCGACGCGCGTAAAGGGATCAACTATTCCAGCCGCCTGTATGGTGACACTTTGAGGAAATCACTGTTGCACAATGATGAGCGTTTAATCACTACTAACATAATATATGATGATGGATACATTTCCACTATCTCCACCTTTAAGAGGAATCCGGATACAAAAAAAGATGATCTTAAAAAAACAGAAAGGTTTTTATACAATGAGAATCATCAGCTTTTTGAGAAAAAGTACTTCAACCCCAGAGACAAAATGACGCGTATGATACAATATTATTATAAGGGAGATACACTGGTTCAATATAATATTAACCAGGGCACTTCTGTTGTGCTTACTGTAACTAATGACTATTCTTCAAAAGATAATTCTTTACTCAAAACTTATTATGGAAGTGATTTTAATTATAGCAGGGTACATTACTTTAAAGAATCGGATGATTTAAATGTAGAGTTTGAGAAAAGCAGGAAAACAGAAAAGAGGCGTTACATTCTTAAATCAGATGTAAATCAGCGTTTATCTGAACTGGAATACAGGCTCATTCAGCCTGATTCACCCATAACTAAAACAAAAAAGAGATGGGTTTTTAATTACAATGCCATGGGCAACCTTTCTTCCATTAAGGTAATCAATAAAAAGGGTAATATTAAGAAGCATATCCTGCTCGAATATAGTTTTCTGAGGCCTTAAGTCCATGCAAAATATTTAAATAAAAAACCTGCCTGTCTGATTGATATAATTATCTGATTAAATTGAGCCAATGCCTGGAATGCGGCCACATCACCTTTAGCAATTGATGGATTTTTTTTGAGAAGAATATACCAATCAGAGGCTTTTCATCAGCATACCCAATTCCAGAACCTGTTTCCCGAAGCAGACGAGAGCGAAACCACAGTCATTTTCAAACTTTAAAACCGGGCGCACTAGAAAAGATATTTCAAAAGTGATGAGCAATTATTTGAAGACGAAACTTCCGTCGCCCGGCCAATAGGTAAGCTATTTTTTTATTCTCATTAAAAAAAACCAGACCTCAGGCAAAAGCCCGGGTCTGGTTTACTTTTCCGGAAATCAGGTTCCGGACCACCAAAACACACTGTTACTGAATTAACAACTTGTGCTGTTTCAGGGCTGTGGCATTTTTAATCACCAGCAAATATGTTCCGGAAGCCAATTGGCTAACATCAATGGAAGTGCTGCTGTTATTGGCATGTGTCATAGAAATCATTCTGCCGTCCATGGCAAAGATCAGAATATCGGAATCAGCACAACCGGTAATGAATACACGGTCTGAGGCCGGATTCGGATAAATGGTCGTTTGCATCAAATCCAGCGATGGAGAATTTACTCCAAGATAATTAATCACTGTTGAGAAAGAGAATTCTGATTCACCAGTAGTAAAGAAAGCCTTAACTGCATATACATACATGTTGTTCTCGCCGGGAGGCCAGGTAGTATCGTTAAAGTGGCTTTCGCTGAATGATTCAGTGTTAAGCAATGACCAGTCAGCCGCATTGGCAATATCCTCCAGTTTACCACGGCTGATGTTGTAGCCGGTAAGTATCCTTGAAGAGGCGGGAATGGTTTCACTTGTCATTACATTGGGGCGAATCATCATGTTGCCTTTTTTGCTGATGATGTTGGAGAAAGGGGCAAAGTCACCTCCGGGATATTTATAACGTGCCAATTCATTCACGATATTGGTTGAGTCCCAGCCCAGGAAGGAAGATTGCTCGGGTATTGCATCCCAGCGAACCATAGCATAATAATCTCCGTGCAGGGTAATGTTGGGTACTGAAATGTGTATCCATTCATCCATACCTGAGTTGAATTCATTGCTGCTTACAATCAGGTTATTGTCTGCATCAAACACATCTAAAAACACAGGTTGACGTGTTGCGTATTCCACATATTTGGCCCAGTACATATCAAAACCGGTGATGGTAGCCGGCTCTTCAAATTGAACCAGGTTGCCTATCCAAACTTGCTCACCCGCTTCGCCTGCCCAGCCATTTTCGTAACCACCATCATCAAAAGTCCACACCTTTCCGGCGTTTGTCGATGGATGTTCCCAGTCAATATCCATACCTACTGCAGCAGGAGAAGTTACTATCTGGAAGGGAACAATTAAAGCTTCAGTAAGAATAATTTCACCCAGATCGATGTTGCTAAGTTCAATGGGCACGGATACGATGTAGGTTTCATATCCATCTGCTTCTATCATCAGACTGTAAGTGTTTTGACTATACACATTCTCGAACAGGAAATTTCCATCGGCATCCGAAGTAGTCGTATAATTTGCGAAGCCTGTCAGGGTAGCCAGTGCCTCTTCAACAGGTTCACCATTTATATCGTTACCTGTAATGTGGCCGCTTACTGTTACCAGGGCCAGTTGACCCATGACAAAATCAAGTTGAGTATTTTGACCAAATGTAACCTCAAGGTCCTGTGTAACTGCCTGATAAGTGTATTTATAGGCTGTGGTGGGGTAATTTCCTTCGGGAACGTAAGGCAGTTCATAATTGCCGGAAGCATCTGTTAAAACAGTAATGTTCAGCGGGTCAATGGTTATACTGGCTTCATCAACTGGCACACCCTCAGGGTCGTTTACTGTTCCGGAAACTGTACCGAGATTATGATTGAATACTAAACGCATCACCGGATTCCATCCAATTCTGCTTCCTGAGGTTGGATTGTCTGGATCGGGAGGATTGGAGTTGCTGGTCATTCTTCGTGAAGTAATACCGCCGGACGAATAGGTGGAGAAGGCTTGTTGCCCGTTGGTGTGATCCGAACGTTTTTCAACCATAACAGCGATGTTCATAGCAGTATCAGAATAGTTGAAAGGCACCTGGAATGGAATATAAATTGTTTGGTTACCCGTAATAAAATTAAGGGTACCATCATAAACCAAAGTCATTTCAGTGGCAGGAATCCACGCATCGTAAAGAAGATTTTCATCCGTCATGGTCATCCAAATCCTCACGGGAATGTCGGGATCGTCGGTTACAAACTGGTAATCATAAGTTATGCCGAAAATGATTCCACCATCTGATTCAATGTCGTTTTTGTTATACACCGATTCGGAAAGCGAATATTTATACGACATATTTATGGGCAGATAATCTGTTAAAGTTTGTTCTCCAACCTCAACAATGTCTGATTGTGCCGTTAAACCGGAAAGCATAAGTATGTTACTCTGATTGTTGGAAGGAAGTTGATCGTTGGCGAATTCAATTTCTGCAAAAATTTCATATTCACCCAGATAACCAAAAGTATAACTTAAATCAAAGGTAAGCTGTTCATTGTTTTGTATTTGTATGCCTGGCACTGAAAATACTTCTAATGGATTTTCCACACCCCGCATCAGCTTCACACGATATTGGCTGCCATCCACGGTTTCTAAGCCTAAGTTTTTAATGGTAAACACAAAATCGGAGGTCTCACCCAGACGGTAAAGCCTGTCTCCTTCAATATCAACCGCTTTCAAATCGTAATCATCAAAAAATACAGAAACATTTTGTCCAAGAATATAATCCAGCAAAATTTGTCCGTCCCATGCATAAAGGTCTGATACAAAGGCCACAAATGCCAGGCGTCCCACCTGACCTTCAAGGCCGGCCATATTTATTTCGTACCGGTTATATTGAACACCGGAAATCACCGGGTGATATATGGTTACCCAGTCTGAAGTGCCTTCCTGTTTCCACAATACATTCATATCGCCGGGCCACCAGGGTGCGGAAGCAGCATAGAAAGATACGGAAGCCTGGGCAGCGATCTGAATACGGCAGGTTTGCAGTGTATCGCTAAATCCATAAGGACCAAAAGCCTCAGCAGAATTGCTACCACTGTAACCCCCGAAAGTATTCAGGTTCCAGCCACCGGAAATCCATCCCTCCGGAGGAAAAGTTTCCCCTTCAAAATCTTCAAAAAATGCATCAAAAGGATAAACAAAAGGATTAATGGTCATTGAATTGTTGGGATCGAGACCATCGTCAGCAGGGACAGAAACTTCAACTTCATATTGTCCACTTATCGTTGGTGTCCAGGGCATTTCAACACGGATGGTATCTGCAGGTGCAAGCATGCCTGTTTCTACGGTTCCAAGCACTGTGTTATTTACTTTAAATGTAACTGTTTTATCTAAAGTCTGTAAGCCATAATTTTGCACTTTGGCAGAGAGTATAGTGGTATTGTTCTCAAAAACGGTAATCAGACTACTTTTAAGATCATGGATTGCAAAGTCATTCCCTACGGGGGTAACACATGAAATAAAGGCTATCCAGCCATCTGTTTGATCAAAACCGGGGGCCTGAAAGAAAATGGTGATTGCTCCTTCAGGGTTTAGCGCAGTTATTTCACCGGGACTGTCGTTGCCTTGATAAGTTCCGATCAGGGGAGCGTCTGTATCTGTTCCATCATAAATGTCGAAATAACCAAAACTGACATCGAATTCCAGAAAGTTTAGACGTACCCTGTCACCGGTAATGGCAGGTAAAATGGTGGTTGTAGCTTCATCTTCCATCCCGTAGGTGCCATCCAATCCTCCTGAATCAGTAAAAGTAGCACCGCAAGTGGTAATGGTTTGCGTACCGGATTCCGGCATTTCATAAATGGTGCCGTAATTATAAACAGTCTGCTGAACCTGATTATTCTCGGGGCGCGGATCACCGGTCATATTCACAGAAGCCATAATAGTATATGGACCAGCCTGTGAAAGATCGGCAGTCGTTGTAAAGCTGAAACTGTCGGATTGATTAGGAGCCAGGCTCATTGAACCCACATTCTCAACCAACGGAGTGCCACCGTTAATCGAATAACTTACGTTAAAACCGGTTTCAGTACCTGTTCCTTCATTTTTGATGGTAACGGTTATGATTTCTGAAGCGGTAAGGGTAGAGGAAGATTGTGGACTATCAATGCTTACTAAAGCCAGGTCATTGTCCAAACCTTCGCTGTAAAGCGCAAAAGCCAGGTTAAAATCCGACCAGATGGGTCCCAGCAGAGAAGCTGCTGTCCATTCTGTAAAACCGGTTCCAAACCCATCTGCCGGGTTTTTCCATACAAATTCCTGCTCAATGGTTGAACCACCATGGGTTGACCAGTTCCACCGGTCGGTAACCATGTAATCTGATACAGCCTGAATGGAAATCCAGTAATGCCCCGGTGCAAAGTTAACTGTTGCCGGCAAAGTGATCTCATACTTATAAATGTCGAAATCGGCATCCACCACTATTTCATTGTATTGGGTAAAATTTAGTGCAGTATAAATTTCTGCTCCAGGAACTCCGTTGTCGTTGTTATAAAAGCGAATGTCGAGGGCATCAATAAAACTGCCGGTAAAATAGGAGTAGACACCCAGAACATCAATGTATTTTACTGCCCAGTTTTCGCCGGGCGATACAATAAAATCATCAGCGGCGACATTGATTTCAGAAGCGCTCTCAGGATCAGTATAAGCCTGGCTATTGATGGTAAAGGCTCCCGGTGGAAACAATTGATCGTAATAAGCAGGTCCGTTTCGGGGCGCTCTAAGCCCCTGAACCTGTTTTGAAAGTGTTCCTACCGGCAACTTTTGACTAAATCCCGGCAAGATTAACCCAATGATAATCAATGACAATAGGGTTAATTTCAGCGTAACATTTTTCATGATTTTAAATTTGTGTTATTTATTTAAGGTTTAATTCAGATTCTTGTCGATTTCTTCTTCAGCTTTCTTTGCCGTCAAGAGGTATTTCTGATACTGTTCGTCATTCAAAACTTTGAGAATTTTTGCGAGGGCAGCATTTTCATTTTGAGATCTTTCGATCAATCGATGCAATTCCTTCTCCGTGTCTTCTTCTTCGTAACCGTTCTCTTTATTTTCTTTCATTTCATAATGACTTAAAAATTTTAGAATGCAAACCAACTCTTTATAAAAGCCAATCCCTAATTTTTGAGGATTACAAAAAGGATACAGATCCATAAAAGCAACTTACATTAGCAATACATGATTGGTTATAAGTTTGTAGGAGAGGCCATTATAAAATATTTAATAAATTAGAGAATCTAACTTGTACACACCTAAAACCGCTGTTAAAAGGAAAGGAAACCTCTGATGAATTAAAAAACCGGGCCGGACACATGGCCCGACCCGGTTTAATATCCGGATATTACATCCGGAAATCCACCCTAATTCACACTTACTGAATCAACAGCTTGTGTTGTTTCATCCCTGTAGAGTTCTTAATCACCATGAGGTAAGAGCCAGATGATAAGCCACTTACATCAATAGAAGTGCTATTATTGCTTGCATGAGTAAGCGAAATTATCCTGCCGTCCATGGAAAAGATCATGATATCAGAATCAGCACAACCGGTAATGAATACACGGTCGGTGGCCGGATTCGGATAAATGGTTGTATGCATCAAATCCAGCGTTGGGGTATTTACTCCAAGATAATTGATCGCTGTTGAGAACGAGTATTCTGATTCACCAGTGGTGAAATGGGCCTTCACTGCATAAACATACCAATCGTTTTCGTTAGGAGGCCAGGTGGTATCGTTAAAGTGGCTTTCGGTGAATGTTTCGCTGTTAAGTAATGGCCAGTCAGCCGCATTCGCAATATCGTCCAGTTTACCGCGGCTGATGTTGTATCCGGTGAGTTCTCTGGAGGATGCGGTCGTGGCTTCGCTTGTCAAAACATTGGGACGGATGAGCATATTGCCTTTAATACCAATAATATTGGAGAATGGGGCAATGTCGCCACCCGGGTATTTATAACGGGCCAGTTCATTTACAACGTTGGTCGAATCCCAGGCAAGATACGTAGACTGATCGGGCGTGCCGTTCCAGTATACCATGGCATAATGATCACCATACAGTGTAATATTGGGAACGGATACATGTATCCATTGATCGTTGCCCGAATTAAACCAGTTGCTGCTTACAATCAAATTGTTGCCAGCATCAAACACATCAAGCCGCATGGATTGAATGGTGGAAGATATATTGTATTTTGACCAGTAAATATCGAAACCGGTAATGGTTGCGGGGTTCTCAAACTTAATGAGGTTCCCAATCCATACCTCTTCTCCGGTTTCTCCGGCCCAGCCATTTTCATAAGCACCATCATCAAAAACCCACACCTGGTCAGCGCTAGTTGAGGGGTGTTGCCAGTCAATGTCCATTCCTGTTGCCACAGGAGAAGTTATTATCTGGTAAGGCACAATCAATGCTTCTACAAGCACTATCTCACCCAGTTCAATGTTTTCCAGTTCAATATGAACCGGCACAATGTAGGTTTCATAACCATCGGCTTCAATCATCAGGCTGTAGTTACTCTGACTGTATACATTTTCAATCATAAAATTACCGGTAGCATCCGAAGCAGTGGTATAGGATGCAAATCCCGAAAGCGTAATCAGGGCATTTTCAACCGGTTCATTATTGTCATTTGCCACCACGGTGCCACTAACAGTAACCAGAGCCAGTTGTCCCATTACAAAATCGAGTTGGGTATTTTGTCCAAAATTAACTTCAAGTTCCTGGGTAACTGACTGGTAGGTATACTTGCTGGCTGTTGCCGGATAGGAACCTTCGGGTACATAAGGGATTTCATAGTTGCCCGATGCATCGGTTGAAACAGTAATCCTGAGCGGATCAATGGTTACAGCGGCACCTTCGATGGGTAAGCCTTCCGGATCGCTAACGTTACCTGAAACCGTACCTAAGTTGTCGTTAAAAATTAAACGGATGAATGGGTTCCAACCTATTTGTCCGGCAGGAGGCGGGTTATATGGATCAGGAGGATTGGTATAGGTTTGATACATTTTTGAAGTGGATGCAGCGGAACTGGAGGCTGCAAACGACTGAAGATCGTTGGTATGGTCTCCAATCCGTTCAACCATTATGGCGATATTCATTGAGGTATCATTGTAATTAAAAGGCACCTGGAACGGGATATAAATGATCTGTTCACCCGTAATAAAGTTGATGGTTCCATCGTATACCAGAGTCATTTCACCAGCCGGAATCCATACATCATCCAACGCCTCACGGGAGGTCATGCTCATCCAGACTCTTACTGCAGTATTGGGTTCGGCTGTTTTAAATATATAATCGTAGGTAATGCCAAAAATTACCCCACCATCGGTATCAAATTGATTGCGATGGTAAATAGATTCAGAAAGTGAATTATTGAAATTCATATCAATGGGCAATTCACTTATGAAATTGCTTTCACCAACCTGAACTATCAGAGACTGTGCGGGTAAGCCCGAAAGCATGATGGTTTTACTCTTATTGTTGGATGGAAACTGATCCCCGGCAAACTCAACTTCGGCGTAGATTTCATACTCGCCTAAAAATCCGAATGTGTAACTTAAGTTAAACATAAGCTGTTGGTCGGGAGCTATCTCTTCACCAATAACAGAGTAAACTTCTAACGGATTTTCTGTGCCCCTCATTAGCTTAACGCGGTAATCGGTTCCCGGAATGGTTTCTAAACCGGTATTCTTGATGGTAAATTCAAATTCAGAGGTTTCGCCCAGACGATAAAGTTTATCACCGGTTATGTTTACTGCTTTTAAGTCAAAGTCATCAAAATAAACGGAAACATTTTGTCCCAGAATAAAATCGAGGGTAATTTGGCCCCCCCAAGCAAACGGGGAAGATACATAACCTCTGAATCCCAAACGGCCAACCTGTCCTGTCATGGCAGACAAATCAACCGTATAATTGGTAAATTGCATTGCATTCATGGTAGGCGTCATAACGGTAATCCACTCTGATGAGCCTTCTTCTTTCCAAAGAACTGCAATGTCGCCGGGCCACCATAAACTGGAAACGGCAAAAAATGAAATGGCAGCTCCTTCGCCCAATTCAAGGCGGCGGGTTATCAGTGTATCGTTGTATCCGGCCGGAATATAGGCCTGTACAGAATTGTTGCCGCTATAAGAGCTATAGGTGTTCTTTGCCCAGAAATCGCCGGCTATCCAGCCTTCGGGAGGAAAGGTTTCACCTTCAAAGTCTTCAAAAAAGGCATCGAAGGGATAAACATAAGGATTGATTGACATCGAATTATCCGGTGCCGGACCTTCATCCGCAGGAATGGAAACTTCTATCACATAGCTGCCGGAAACAGTTGGCGTCCAGGGCATTTCCAGAAATACGGTATCTGTAGAGGCAAGCATTCCGGTTTGAAGTGTACCAATAACCACATCGTTGGCTTTAAAAGTTACGGTTTTGTCTTGTGCCAGGGTTCCATAATTCTGAATTGTAGTGGAAAGCAGGGTAGTATTGTTTTCGAAGATGGTAAACAAACTACTGTTGAGATTCAGGATGGCAAAATCGTTGGCCACAGGAGTTACACAACTGATGTAAGCTACCCAGCCGGAAGTTTCCTCCCAGCCCGGACCCATAAAATGAATGGTAAGCGCTCCTTCGGGGTTGAGTGCTGTTATCTCTCCAGGGCTGTTGGTCCCATTATAATTGCCAATAAGTGGTGCATTTGTGGTGGTTCCATTATAAATTTTAAAACCACCATAGCTCGCGTTGAATTCGAGGAATGTAAGTCTTATCCGGTCGCCTGGATTGGCGGGAAGAATGGTGGTTACCGCATCGTCGTTCATACCAAAGTTGCCATCCAGTCCGCCTGAATCGGTAAAAGTAGCACCACAGCTTGTAATGGTTTGGGTGCCGGTTGCAGGCATTTCATATACAGTACCAAGATTATATATGGTAGCCTCAGCCTGATTGTTGGCGGGCTGGGGGTCACCTGCAAGATTTACAGTTGCAATGATATTATATTGTCCGGGAGCCGAAAGGTCAGCAGTTGTAGTAAAAGTATAGGAAGCCCTTTCGTTGGGTACAAGTGTAAGTGATCCCACGTTTTCAACAACAGGAGTACCGCCATTTACTGCATAGCTAACATCGAAACCTGTTTCAATGCCGGTGCCTTCGTTTTTGATGGTAACACTTATGGTTTCTGAAGAGGTAAGTCCAGGGGCATTTTCTAAATTATCAATGCTTTGCATGGATAAATCATTATCCATTCCATCACCATACAGGGCAAACGATAAGTTAAAATTTGACCAGGTAAGCATAGAAGCAGGGGTCCAGTCAATGGCACCCATGCCGAACCCGTCATCGGGATTTTTCCATACATATTCCTGTTCAATGGTGATGCCTTGCCGGTTTGACCATCCCCATTGACCCGTTATGTCAGTGTTTGAAATTGCCTGAACGGAAATCCAGTAGCGACCGGGGGTAAAATTCAAAACATTGGGCAGCATAATCTCATACTTATAGGTATGGGTGGCTGCATTCATCAATACTTCATTGTAGTTGGTATAATCGGTGAAGGAATAGACCTCAGCACCGGGAACCCCACTGTTATTATTGTAAAAGCGAATGTTCAGCGCATCTATCGGGGTTCCGGTGAATGCGTAATATACACCGGTTACATCGATATACCTCACCCCCCAGTTACTGCCCGTTGGTACCACAAAATCATCCGCAGCAAGACAGGAATTTGCGGCACTTCCGGCATTGGTGTAAAATTGACTGTTTTTGTAATTGAATCCCAGGGGATACAACTGATCGTAAATACTCAGGCCACTTCGGGGAGAACTGGTCTGAACTGTTTGAGCGCGCGTTCCCACCGGAAGGGTCTGACTCAATCCAGGCAGGATTAACCCAATAATCATCAATGACAATAGGGTTAATTTCAGTGTAACATTTTTCATGATTTGTTTTTTGGGTTTATTAATAATTGTTTGATTTTTTCGATGCTTTTTTCTTCTTAACCACGGGTTCGGATTCATCTTCCTGAACATCTTCCCCACTTATTTTTTTTAGAATCTTACCCAGTGCAGCATTCTCACTGTGGGCCTTTTCTATCAGAAACTTCAAGTCCTTCTCTGTTTGATCAAAAGCATCTGCCTCATCGTTTGCCATGACTTTAAAAATTATAATGCAAAAAAAAAGGCTATGAACAGGAATACCTAATTATATAGGTTAACAAAAAGACTACAAAGCCGAAAATAAAGGGAACAAAAATGCTACAATTTATATAAGTAATTCATAATGCTTATGTTGTATTCATATGCATAAACTCTAAAAAGGGCACCAATGCAAGAGAGACATATAAATACTGGTCTTGTGAAGGCTTGATTAATCAGATTAAAGGATAGCTTATTGGCAATGGGACGGTTACGGTTTTACTTGTCCACGATGAAAATTCCTCAAAAATTAATATTTAGCAACAGCCTAACTATCAAAACATTAGA